>Ga0326728_10010599_pt1 | contig 21510 bp, 17 predicted proteins | sample MB3enrmetagenome_FD_207602 | JGI IMG/M metagenome (GOLD analysis project Ga0326728, IMG submission 207602) | Lab enriched peat soil microbial communities from McLean, Ithaca, NY, United States - MB31MN | ecosystem: Environmental > Terrestrial > Soil > Wetlands > Peat | place: USA: New York... | reverse complement strand
GCAGAACGGCCAGGCAACGGAAAGCCAGACGCGGAACCGGAATTGAAGAAAATGCTACCCTCATTCCTCCACTTTATGCTGCTTTCCCCCCGGCTGCCGCAACCGGGAACCAATGACGTTACCGCAATCGCCGCAACACGGGACTGGCTCCTGTGTAAAACCGCGGGAATCGCCATCCCCTTCGTTTGGTTCCCTGCCCCGTTGTCCGTTACACTCATTAGTTAAGGACTCAGCACGCAACTCTCATCCAGTCCAGAGGATTTCTCGCATCCAAGCGCCATGGCGATCATCCAAGCAATAGTTGACGAACTCGAACCGCATCCCGACGTAGCCCTGGTTGAGAGGGTACGCGATGGGGATGTTTCGGCCTACGATGCCTTGGTGCGCAAATACGAGGGCCAGGTTTTTCGTATAGCCCAGCACATCACCCAGAACCGGGAGGATGCCGAGGACGTCACGCAGGATGCGTTTCTGAAGGCGTACCAGAAGCTCGATCAGTTTCAAGGGAATTCGAAGTTTTCGACCTGGTTGGTGCGGATTGCGGTCAACGAAAGCCTGATGCGGCTGCGCAAACGGCGCACGGGCAGGATGGTTTCGATTGACGAGGACATTTCGACGGACGAGGGCAGCGTGCCCCGCGATCTGGCAGACTGGGCTCCTAATCCGGAGCAGAACTTCAACCAGGCCGAGTTGGCCGAGATTCTGCGCAAGACTATTCAGGGACTGCCGCAGGGGTTTCGTATCGTGTTTGTTTTAAGAGATGTGGAAGGGCTTTCGACTGAAGAGACGGCAGAGACGCTCGGGCTAAGCATTCCCGCCGTCAAGTCGCGTCTTTTGCGTGCGCGTCTGCAACTGCGTGAGCGCCTAAGCCGCTATTTCCACCAGAGGAAGGGGGCTGAAAGATGACCTGCAAGGAGTTTCTCGCCCTTCTAGACGATCTGATCGACGACTCGGTCTCCGACGAAATGCGCACCCAACTGCACGCCCACCTTGGCGGCTGCGAGCACTGCAAGGTTACCCTTGACACCACCCGCAAGACCATCGAAATATATCGCTCCAATGAAATCTACGATCTTCCCTCTGGTCTGCGAGATCGCCTCCACGCCGCCATCATGGCCCGCTGCAAAAAGGGCTGCTGAACGAGCCTGTTTTTGGCATTAGCGCGAAATGACTATTTTCATGCAATATTGGAATATGTGAACTGTCTTCCGAGGTGATGATTCAGCCGACCAGCTCGCCAACTGGCTGTCGTACTCCTCTATCACTTCACATTGAAGGTTGATTCCGCAGGCTTCCTCAATGGCTTGCCTGCACGCAGAGAGTGACAGCCTTCTTCTCAAGAAGGCACTGCGGAACAAAAGGCACGTAGATGCCTTGGAAAGGGTCCGGAGTCATGACTCTCGATATTCGCCCCTTCTGGCTGATTGGAGCATTGAACGCCAGCGGCTTCGGCGTGCTGGTGCTCGTCGTAAGAAAGACATATCTGGACTACCTTGGCAGCGTGCTATTGCTGTGGGGGCTCGCAAACCTCTGCCTTGGGGCGAGCTACGCCATCCGCCTGGGGTCCGCCTGGGAGGGGCAGTTCGTCTTCCACGTCCTGAGTACTACGCTGGTGGCGGCCTGCCTCAGCCTCGAGTACTTGGCCCTGCGTACGCTCAAGAGACAACCGGCATCGACCATCTCGATCATCGCGCCTCCCTTACTGATGTTTGCCGCTTGCACATGGTTCACTTTCGCCCAGCGAAACATATCCATGGAGCTTCTCGTTTTCAACTTCATCAATATGGCCATGATGATCCTCATCGCAGCGTGTCTTCTGCGGGCGGATGAAGGACGAAGGCCATTCGTTGATGTTTTGACAGCTTGTGTTTATGCCTTGCTTGCGACCGCGACCTGCGGCGTGATTCTCGATTTGATCCGGACCGGCAATTTCAGCCAGGAGTACGACTTCAATCATCCGCGAGCGATCTTCAACGGCGTTGCAACGATCCTTGCAGAGGGAATGATCTTTCCTCTGTTTCTCCTGATGATGTCAGAGAGACTGAATCGGGACCTCACAGTCAAAGCCCTGCGAGATCCCCTGACCGACCTCTATAACCGCCGGGCATTCGAGGAAATCGCATTTCGTGAAATCTCCGGAGCCGTTCGAACCGGACTTGGTCTTTCTGTCGTATTGCTGGACATCGACTATTTCAAGCAAGTCAACGACCAGTATGGGCACGCGGCAGGCGACGACCTGCTCAAAGCCGTCTCGGCCAGACTCCGCGGCACTCTGCGCAATGAGGATTTCCTGTGCCGATGGGGGGGCGACGAGTTCTGTGCCTTGCTCCCACGGGCCAAACGCGAGCAGGTGCAGGAAGTGGCCGAGCGCATACTCCACGCGTTCAAACAACTTGATTTCTCTGTCAAAGGAAAAGCGGTTGGGGTTTCGGTCAGCATCGGCATCGCCACGGACGAAGGCCGTTCAAAGAGTTCCTCTTCTCTCTTTGAACGGGCAGATACCGCACTCTATCAAGCCAAGGAGGCAGGCCGTAACCGGTGTGTCTTCGCTTTGGATGACAATCCGGAAACGGAAAGAAACCCGCTTCCCTGAAAGCTATGTTGCGCTAGCCCTCTCCCCGCCGGATGATTTACCCTCAGACTCGGTATGAAACTCAACTACAACATTCTCATTCCCGCTCTGGCCGCTGCCTTTACCGCCTCGGCCTCCGCCCAAACCTCCTCCAAACCCGCCGAAGAACTTCCTGACGCGCCCCAAGCCACCGCGGCGGCAATGACTCGCCCCAACGGCCCAACCGTCGTGATGGACACCTCCATGGGCCGCATCACTTGCCAGTTCTTTCAGCGCCAGGCGCCCCATGCGGTGGCCAACTTCATCGGCCTCGCCGAAGGCACAAAGGCCTGGACCGATCCCACTACAAACAAGAAACAGCAGAACAAGCCTCTCTACGACGGCACCATCTTCCATCGCGTCATCCCCGAATTCATGATCCAGGGCGGCGACCACGCTGGCACAGGCCGGGGCGACGCCGGCTACACCTTCGATGATGAGTTCGATCCGGATTTGAACTTCGACGTTCCCGGCCGCCTGGCCATGGCCAACTCCGGCCCAAACTCCAACAGCAGCCAGTTCTTCATCACTGAGCTGCCATACGACTCGCTCAACCAGCACTACACCATCTTCGGCCAATGCGACGACTCCAGCGTCTTGGTAGTCAAGACCATCGCCCGCGTGCAAACCGACGGGCGCGACAAGCCGGTGACGCCGGTGGTGCTCAAGAAAGTCACCATTGTGCCCGCGGGACAGCCGGTACCACCATCTCCGAACGCCGCGCCGCAGGCCGAGTCCAAACCCGCGCCCGGAGCTGGCGTCAAGCCATAAACCGGAGTGCCCCAGGTCGTTTAGGATTCTGGGAATCCGCAAAACCTTCTACAAATCCAAGCAGAGTTTAGGAGTTTTCCATGGCACTTGCAGCAGGAACCTACGCCGTCTTCTCCACCACTGAAGGCAAGATCACCGTCCGGCTTTTTGAGAAGGACGCGCCCATCACCGTCAAGAACTTCATCGATCTGGCCGAGGGCAAACGCGAGTGGACCCATCCCTCCACCCACGCCAAGTCCACCACCAAGCTCTACGACGGCACCATCTTCCACCGCGTCATTCCCGACTTCATGATTCAGGGCGGCGACCCCGCCGGCACCGGCATGGGCGGACCCGGTTACCGCTTCGAGGACGAGACCAAGGGCTCGCCGCACAAGTTCGACAAGTCCGGCAAGCTGGCCATGGCCAACTCCGGCCCCGGAACCAATGGCTGCCAGTTCTTCATCACCGTTGCTCCCACGCCCTGGCTCACCGGCCACCACACCATCTTCGGCGAAGTCGTCGAGGGCCAGGAAATCGCCGACAAGATCTCCCGCGTCCCCCGCGGCGGCCAGGACAAGCCCAAGACCCCCGTTGTCCTCGAATCCGTCGTCATCGAGCGCGTCAGCTAGACTCTTCCTTTTTTGCCGACATTGGGTGCCCCAGGTCCCGCTTTTGGGACCTGGGAAGCCATACATCTATCCAGCGATCCATCCCCTCGTGACCGGCAGCCAGGGAGCATCGATGAAACGCAATTCAACAGCCCGCATCCTCCGCGCCGTTTTCGCGCCCTCCTTGGCGCTGCTTAGCCTCTTCCTGCTGACCGGCGCATCCCTTGCGCAGAGCCCTCATCTCGCCGCAACAAATCACAAAACGCAGTCCGCGCAGCCAGCCCAGACGACAGTCCCCGCTCTCCTCGTCAGCGACATTCACTTCGAGCCTTTTGGGGACCCCGCCAAAGCTCCTCAACTGGCCGCTGCTCCGGCCAGCCAGTGGCAAGCCATTCTCGCTGCGCCGCCGTCGCCCGATCAGCAGAAGCGTTTTCAGGCGCTGCAACAGGCCTGCAATGTTCGCGGAGCCGATACATCTTTTGCGCTCTTCGAGTCCAGTTTGAAGGCTATGCGCAGCCACGCCACCGGCGTCGGCTTTGTGGCCGTGAGCGGTGATCTCGTCTCTCACGCATTTCAGTGCGAGTACCACGAACTCTTTCCTCACTCCCCGCCCGGTGGTTACAGAGCATTCGCTGAAAAGACTCTGGCCTATGTCATGGGCGAGTTAAACACCGCGTTCCCCGGCAGGCCCGTCTATCTGGCTCTGGGAAACAATGACTCCGATTGCGGCGACTACCGGCTCGATGCTCACAGCGAGTTTCTGGAGGCCGTTGGCATGGAAGTAACGCGCAGCTTCCCCGCCGCCGAACGCGCGGCCGCTGAAGAGAGCTTCGCGGCTGGCGGCTATTACAGCGTTTCCCTGCCCGCTCCCATTGAAAACGCGCGTCTTCTGGTTCTGAACGACCTTTTCATGTCGAAGAACTACGCGGCCTGCAATGGCAAAGCCGATCCCGGCGCGGCAGACGCAGAGCTTGCCTGGCTCCGTCAGCAACTTGATGACGCCCGCGCCAACAAGCAGAAGATCTGGGTCATGGGACACATCCCGCCCGGCGTCGATGTCTACTCAACGGCGAAAAGAATGACCAATATTTGCGGTGGCCAGAAGCCCGTAATGTTTCTTTCTTCAGAGAAGATGGCAGACGTGCTGAGCGCGAATGGCGATGTCATCGAGTTGACGATCTTCGCTCACACCCACATGGACGAATTGCGCCTTCTGAAAGAGAATGGCCAGACTCCGCCATCGAGCCTGGGCATCGCAGTCAAGATGGTTCCATCCATCTCGCCGATCCACGGCAATAGCCCATCCTTTGTCGTCGCCCAGGTCGACCGCTCATCCGCGGCGCTCAAGGATTACCGTGTATTTGTCGCGTCGAACCAAACCGGCGTCAATGCCAAATGGACGGAAGAATACGATTTTGCTCGCAGCTTTCACGCGGCGGAATTCACCTCGTCCTCCGTGAGCAAGCTAGTCTCCCGCTTTGCGACAGACCCCAGCGCAGCGACCGAAGCCAGTCAGGCGTACATTCGCAACTTCCTGGCAGGCACATCTTCGCCCCTGCTCAGCCTAGTCTGGCCAGAGTACGTTTGCTCATTGTCGAACGACACCGCGCAGGCCTTCAAAGATTGCGTCTGTCCAGTCGCGCACTAACTCAGTAATCACTCACTCCCCTGGGAGTCATCATCCTGTGGTGAAAGTCCAAGCAGACGAAAAGCATCGCTCATGACCTAATGGCTGGATAGTTTTGCGGCGCTTACGGCACGACTAAAGTCGTGCCCTGATACAGCGCCATTCTCTCGAAGCATTTATTGATATACGCTGCCCAACTCGGCAAATCCAAAGTCTTACTCTGCCTTGCCGCATAACTCAAGAATGGCCTCTCCAAACCGCTCCACCTTAGCCGGCCCCATTCCGTTGATCTCCAACAACTGCCTCGGGTTGGCCGGGCGCTCCTGCGCCAGTGCATCCAATGTCCGGTTTTGCAGCACCAGGTAGACCGGAACTCCCAGCCGTTTCGCCTCTGCCGCGCGCCACTCCCGGAGCCGCGCCGCCAGAGCTTCCCCCTCCGCTGACAGTTGTACCGGCTCTGTCTGGGCCGCCTTCACCACACCAGCCTTTGCGCTTACCTTCGTCTTCTTCGCCCGCGCTGGCGTCCGTCCGCCGAACTCCTCCACCACCCCATCGCCGATGAGCAACTCCGCCGGCGTGGTTGCCCGCATTTCCAGTCCGGCTTCGGTCAGCCGCACCTTGCGATAGCGAATGATTTTTTCGTCCTTCTCGAACTCCGCTTCTTCAATCTCTATCAGCCCGGCCCGCACCATCGCATCCAGCAGCCCGTCAAATTCATCTCTGCTCAGTCTGCCCGCCGAATCCAGATTCCGTTGCAGCGTTCCGGTGGCCTTGTAATCTACGGCTCGCAACTCATCGGCAATCCCCTGCGCCAGTCCCCGCTCCACCGCCGTCGGCCGCCGGAAGAGCCTCAGCACCGCTCCCGCCGGATCGCACACGTCGCAGATCCCGCACTGCTCGCTCGCATCCTCCACGTCGCCAAAGTGCCGCACCAGCGCCGCCATCCGGCACTCGGTCGAGGTCGTGAACCGCAGCACCTTCTCGAACTGTTCGGCGCGAAACTGCGCCTGCACCGTATAGCTCTTCTTCCATCCCTTGCCGCCCGCCGTCACATTGCCGCCAAAGTCCACCCGCGCCCCGCCGTGAATCTCCAGCTTCTCCAGCGCTTTGTCGAACTCCTCCTCGCCCAGCTTCGAACTGGCGCGCAGCTCTTCCGCCGGCTTCGGCTCCTCGCCCAGCGTGCGGTATACCTGCTGCAAGTGCTCCACCGCCGGATAGTCGCGAGTCATGAAGAAGTCGTGCGTACGCTGGTCGGCATAGCTGTGCATCAGGAAGGTCCGGCTCGGCTTACCATCCCGCCCCGCGCGGCCAATCTCCTGGTAGTAGCCTTCCAGCGTTGCCGGCAGTCCGGCGTGAATCACCGTGCGTATGTCAGCCTTGTCGATGCCCATGCCGAAAGCGATGGTGGCCACCACCACCTCCAGTTCCCCGGCCTGAAAGGCTGTCTGCACCCGGTCGCGCGTCTCCGCATCCAGCCCCGCATGGTAAGCCGCCGCAGGAATCCTGCGGGCCAGCTCCTCAGCCAGCTTCTCCGACTGCTTTCGCGAGGTTGCATACACAATCGCCGGTCGCCGCTTGGCGTCGGCCAGCAGGCCGCAAATCACTGCCGCCCGCTCTGGTACAGGAAGTTCCACCACCTCAATCGCCAGGTTGTGCCGCCGGAAGCCATGAATGAATTTCATCGGCTTGATCGTGCCAAGTTGCTCCAGGATGTCGGCCTGCACGGCTGGCGTGGCCGTGGCCGTCAGCGCCACCACCGGCGCAGGCCTCAGCGCTGGCAGATACTGTCCGATCATCCGGTAATCCGGTCGGAAATCGTGTCCCCACTGCGAGATGCAATGCGCTTCGTCAATGGCGATCAGCGAGGGCTTGCGCTTGGCCAGCATCTCGCCGAAGCCCGGCACGCGCAACCGCTCGGGCGCAATGAAGAGGAACTGCAGGCTCCCCTGCAGGTAGTCCACACACGTCTGCCGTGCCTGCGCCCGCTCCAGGCCGGAGTGAATCCGCCCCACGCTGAGGCCCAGCGACGTCAGCTTGGCCGCCTGGTCCTCCATCAGCGCAATTAGCGGGCTGATGACCAGCGCCGTTCCTCCCAGCGCAATCGCCGGCAACTGGTAGCAAAGCGACTTGCCAAAGCCGGTCGGCATCACCAGCAGCAGGTCCCGCCCCGCAATCGCCGCGCGGCAGACCGCCTCCTGATTCGCCCGGAAACCGGAAAACCCGAAGACCGAGCGCAGCAGCTCAGCCAGTTCGTCCGGATTGGCCGGCGCATTCGAATTGGTTGGAGTCGTCAACAGAAGAAGGCCCGAGGCGTAAAAGGCCGCGCAAAAATGTGCGGAGCACCTCCTTCAACTTTACAGGAGCAGATTGCTTCTGCCAGCGGGTCCTTCCCGGAAGGATTGACAGAGCTTCCTTCTGCGACTTACCTTTTTTCATCCCGTTCTGCATCGATTTCCATGCAGGCCGCGAGAAGGAGCATACATGGCAAAGAACGTTGCATTCTTTGCGGACGGCACCTGGGACGGACCGTGCCAAAACTCGAATGTCTCCAGGTTATATTCCGCTGCCGCCAAGATCGACGGCGAACAACTGACAACGTACGATCCTGGCGTCGGTACGGATGGGAATCCGGTTGATAGTATCCTCGGAGGCGCTTTTGGGGTCGGAATCTTCGGCAAGATTAGGCAGGGATACGCAGCCATAGCCGCGCAATACGCCCCTGGCGACCATATTTTCATCTTCGGCTTCAGCCGCGGAGCTTACACTGCCCGCAGCCTGGCGGGCATGATTGCCATCTGCGGACTTCCCACAATCAACCAGAACGATCCCAAATGTCTCGATATGGCATTCGAGGCCTATCGCAACGCATCGCAGCGCCAGATGCTGCTCGACACGTTGAATGAAGGCTACCGGATGGACAACGCCAAGATTCAACTGCTCGGGGTATGGGATACAGTTGGCTCACTCGGGATTCCCGCCATCTTCGGCGGAATCGACGTCTGCCAATACGGTTTCCTCGATACCAGCCTGCACCCGGACGTTTTGAACGCGGTTCAAGCGCTCGCCATCGATGAACAGAGACTTCAGTTTCAACCAGCCCTATGGACGTCTGCGCCAGCGCCGGGGCAATCACTCGCGCAGGTGTGGTTCGCCGGTGTGCATTGCGATGTGGGCGGCAGCTACCCCGCCGATGATGGCGGATTCGCACTCTCCAACATCACCTTGAACTGGGTGGCCAATTACGCCAAGAACTGTGGACTGCAGTTCGCGCCGGGCGCATTCCCAAGCACGTCCAGGTTGACCGACGCTTTGGCAACTCTCCATGATTCTCTGACAGGGCTCTATAGTCTCACTCCCCACAGGCGGAACATCGTCGATGACTCCTCGCTCTACGAAAGTGTGCAGCAGCGGTGCGCGACTCCGGCATCAAACTATGCGCCGGAAAACCTGCACATCTCCGGCGGACAGCTCGCAGGCGGATACAGCATCGTTCCCTATGTTTAGGCCGGGAGCTTAAGGCGCACCGAAAGGTTGTGGTTTTCCAGCTCCCAAAAGCGGGACTTGGGGCACACGTCCGTTTCGTCGGCCCAACGAAAAGGGTCAGCTTGAGTGAGATGGATGGCCATTTCGCTCCAAAACTCATCTACCCCTTCTGCTGAAACACTCAGAAGGGGCACCCGCAAAACGCCTCGCCAGTTCTCCCAGCTCTTGCGCTTGAGCCCTGGGAGATTGCGCTCTTGCGCTTCTCCTCCTGTGCAAAAAACCGCTATAATCTAGAAGAAGTTGCTAATTTCGCACCACTATTTGGGCATTCCAAAAGAAGACGAATTCCGGCCTCCCTTATCCACAAAAACCCTGCCCCATGCGGTTGACCCTACCCCCCAGCCTCCGTAGAGTTTGTAGTTGGAGAACCGTTTTTCTGCTGCGCTATGCCGTTGGCAGCGGGCTGCCCGTTTGAACCCGTGAAGTCAAAGAAATACCTCAAACACCCGGAGTGAAGATGCTGAAATTAAAGAAGATCCATATCCTCGGCTTCAAGAGCTTTTGCGACCGCACGGAATTGACCGTAGCGGGAACGGGCGTTGCCGTCGTCGTGGGGCCGAACGGGTGCGGCAAGTCGAACATCCTCGACGGGGTGACCTGGGTACTGGGCGAGCAGAGCGCTAAGACCTTGCGCGGCACGCACATGCAGGACGTGATCTTTGCCGGAACCCGTGACCGCAAGCCGCAGGGCATGGCCGAAGTGACGCTGACCATGGTCGATCCTGAGGTTTACGAGGGGCCTGTTCCCGTGGAGCCGCAGGTGTTGGTGGAGCACGACGGCCCTCTCGACTGGGACGAAGAGGAGTTGCGCCGCCAGCGAGCCGCTGAAGCCGAGGAGATCATCGCCAACGAGCAGCCCGGCCAGCCGCTCGATGAAGACGGGCAGGAGGCAGGCTCGAACCAGCCGCAATCGATGTCCAACGGCGAGGGTCCCCAGGCCGTCGTGCTCAAGATTCGCCGCCGCAAGTTCCATCAAACGCCGCAAAAGGGCGAAATCGTAATTACCCGGCGCCTCTTCCGCACCGGCGAAAGCGAGTACCTGTTGAACGGCAAGCTCTGCCGGTTGCGCGACATTCAGGACATCTTCATGGGCACCGGCCTGGGGCCGGAAAGCTACGCCATCATCGGCCAGGAGCGGATCGGGCAGTTGCTCAGCTCCAAGCCCTATGAGCGGCGGGCCATCATCGAAGAAGCGGCCGGGATTACGCGCTTCAAGAACAAGAAGCGCCTGGCCGAGTTGCGCCTTGAAAGCGCCAAGCAGAACCTGGCGCGCGTCGACGATGTTTTTGAAGAAGTCACGCGGCAGATGAACAGCTTGAAGCGCCAGGCGTCGAAGGCCGAGCGCTTCGCCACCGTCCGCAACGAGCTGCGCGGCCGCTTGCGCGTCGTGCTGGCCAGCCGCATGACCACGATGGATGCCGATCAGGCAAGGCTGAATGCCGAGATCGCCGCGCTGACCGAGAAGATCAAAGCCTCGGTGGCAGAGATTGAGACGGCTGAGGCCAGTCAACACGCGCTCACCGAGCAGGGCTACCGGCTCGACAGCGAGGGGCAGGAAGCACAGAACCGCGCCAACAAGTCGGCCGTCGAGCGCGAGCGCGCCGCAGCACAGCAAAGCGCCAACGCCGAGCGCATCGTCGAGCTGGAAAAGCGCATCGCGGCGGCTGGCGCCGAGCTGGAACAGACAAAGGCGCAACTGGCTTCGATCGCCGAGGAGCGCACGCAGCAGCACAGCTTTCTTGAGACCGCGGCCGGCGAGGCCAAGGCCTTTCGCCAGCAAGTGGAGGCTCACCAGCAAGAGGCGCGCGGCGCGGCCGAAGAAGTTTTTGCGGCGGAGCGGCAACTGGAGATAGACCGCCGCCAGGCCATGCATCTGCTGACGCAGGCCAACAACGCCCGCAACAACACTGCGCAGTGGGAAGAAAGTCTGGCAGCTCTGGAGCATGAAGCCAAGCGTCTGGAAACCGAAATGGGCCCGGCGCAAACGGAGCTTGAAAACCTGAGCGCGCGCAGCGGAGAAACCAGATTGCGCTGCGAATCCGCGGCGGAAACCCTGAAGCGCCTCGAAAGCGAAATTGCGGCTCTGCGCGAGTCCCTGCAAGCGCGCCGCGCGGAAGAAAACGCACTGCGTGCCAGCGCCAACCAGTTGCGCAGCGAACAGGCGACTCTGGCTGGGCGTCGCGATGCTCTGCAATCGCTCATTCGCACCCACGGCTACTCCACTGATACGGTGCGCCAGCTCCTGAAGCCGGGAGCGCTGGCACAGGACATGGCGCCGATGGGCACTCTGGCTGACTTCCTCGAAGTCAGCGGCGCGCATGAAGCCGTCGTCGACGAGTTCCTCCGCGAAGAACTGAATTATGTAGTAGTGGAAAGTTGGGGAGCTGCCGAAAAAGGCGTCCAGTTGCTCAAATCCGGCGTGGATGGTCGCGCCACCTTCCTCATCCATCCATCTGAGCAGGCCGGGCTTTTCAAGGAAAGCAACGACACGATCAGCTCCCCCGGTATCACTCCGCTGAAGGACTCGATCCGGGTGCTGAACGGTTTTGGGCGCTCGCTGGAATCGATTCTGCCCAAGCTCAAGTACAGCTACCTCGTTGAGGACCCGTCCGAAGCGCCGCGTTTGGCCGCGCAGTATACCTACGCCTTTTTCCTCACGCCGGAGGGCGAGTGCTTCCACAACGCTACAGTCACCGGCGGCAAGCCTGCCAGCCAGGGACCGCTGGCGTTGAAGCGCCAGTTGCGCGAGGCAGAAAGCCGGCTGGACAAGCTGGACACGGAACTGAAGCAAGCGGAATCTGACGCTGCGGCTCTCACGCAGGCCATCGAGCAGATGGCCGCGCAACTGGAGTCGTGCGGCGAACAGCGGCGGCTAGCTGAGCGTGATTCCGCCGATCAGGGCGCGGCGCTCAAGCATATGGAAGCTGAGACGCAGCGCATCCAGCGGCGCCTTGAGGAGTGGACGGCGCAGGCCGCCCGCAACAAGGAGGCGCGCGAAGCCAAGAAAGCCGGCATCGAAGAGAAGCGCGCCGAGATGCTCCGCCTGGAGGCTGAAAACAAGACCGCCGAGGCCGCCATCGAAGAGTTGCAGACCCAATTGGCGCAGATGCGTCAGAAGCGCGAAGGCTTGCAGCAGGAAGCGGCCAAGGTGACCGCTCAGTTGGCTGGTTTGGAAGAGCGGCGGCGCGGCGCCGAGGCAGCCTTCCAGCGCATCGACAGGCTCCATGCCGACCTCGAGCACCGTGTTCTTTCGATCGCGCAGCAGCGCACCGCAGCCACGGCGGAACGTGAGCAGCGAATCCGCGAAAGCGCGGAACTGGTCCAGCGCGAACAGCAGCTGGCGACCGCGCGCACCGAAGCGCTGGCCTTGGCACAGACTCTGGTTGCACAGGCGCAGGCCCTGCGCCAGCAGCTCGCCACTATGGAAACCGAGCTCAAAACCGGGCGAGCCGCACTCGACGAGTTGCGCGAGGATCGCGCCACCCGTTCAAGCGAGGTGGCCAAGCTGCGCGCCGACTTGGAATACCTGGAGGCTAGCTGCCTGGCCGAGGTCAACGCCGAAGCAGCCGAACTGCGCGCCGACGACCAGATCGTTCGCGTGGCCGGCGAGGAACTGGCTGCCGAAGAGCAGGCCTGCCACACGCTGCGCGAGCGCATCGAGCAGATGGGCCCGGTGAACATGATGGCCCTCGACGAGTACAAGGAAAGCGCCGGGCGTCACGGCTTCCTCGAAACGCAGCGCAAGGATCTCCAGGAGTCTATCGAGAACACTGAGGAAACCATCAAGGAGATCGATCAGATTTCCCGCACCAGGTTCGATGAAGCCTTCGCGCGGATCAATGAGAACTTCGGCCAGGTCTTCTCGCGGCTCTTCCACGGCGGGCAGGCATTCCTGCGCCTCACGGACGTGGAGAATCAGGCCGAGAGCGGCCTCGACATCGTCGCATCGCCTCCGGGCAAGAAGCAGCAGAATGTGCTTCTGCTCTCGGGCGGAGAGAAGTCACTCACCGCGCTGGCCTTGCTGATGGGCATCTTCCAGTTCCAGCCCAGCCCCTTCTGCGCGCTCGACGAAGTGGATGCGGCACTGGACGAAACCAACATTGGCCGCCTGGCCGACCTTCTGCATTCCATGAGCAAGGAGACGCAGTTCCTCATCGTCACCCACTCCCGGCGCATGATGCAGACCGGCGACCTGATCTATGGCGTTACCATGCAAGAGCCCGGCGTCTCCAAGGTCGTGAGCATCCGCCTGGGCGCCCGCACCCAGCAGCGCGCCACGGCATAATCCACGCCACCGTGGACCCGCAAAGTGCCTGCTCACGCGGCAAGCGGATGAGCGCGAGCGGCTGACGCATGTGCTGTCTCAATCCAGCTTCAACGCGGATTGGCTCCGTTCGGGTGTGGTCTGTGCCAGGCCACACCCTGTCTCTTGGGCGCGCCGCAAATACTCCCACAGATAGAACACGCCCATCACCAGCAAAATGAGCGAGGCGGGCCGCATCAGCAGAACCGTAAGCACTTTCCCGTAGATCCCCGCCGTACTCACATGCAGATTGTTCGCGAGAATGCCTAGAACTGCCAGCGGAATATCACCGGTCAACACAAGCCCCGCAGTATTCACCGCGAGTGCGATCCAGCGAATCGGGCCACCCTCGGCCCACAGGATGGCGCAGGCGGGGATGGTGAGCATCAGGAGCTTCGCATCGTATGGCCGATGATAGGTCACCAGCATGGTCAGCGGCACAACCGCCGCCAGAGCAAGCCAGGCTCCCCGCCGTGAAAAACGCGACCGCAGAGTGCGAATCGTCCATGCCAGCAGGAGCGCTCCGCAGATCAGGTAACTGGCTGGATTGTAGATGCGTGGGAGATCCCAGAAAACGCTGATCGCCGCCTGCAGATCGATAACCATGCCGGCGATATTGCCGGTGACAGAAGCAGGCCTTGGATCATTGATGCCGCCGGGCGCCGAAATGGCCGACAGATTTGAGTGCCAGTCCTGCATCCAATACGGCGCAACATGCGAAACCCATAGGAAGGCAGACAAAACCAGGACAACGGTAATGAGAAGGGTTTGTAGTGCGCGTCTCCGATGCGGCACACCTGCCAGCAAGAAGTAGAGCCAGACTAGGCCCGCGTCATGGGGCTTGATTGCGAGGGCGACTGCCAGGCACACGATCCCGGCCGGCACAAAACGCTCCTCGATGAGACACCAGACAGCCACCACGCAAAGGCCTACGACGAGTCCAGCCGTATTGCCCGTGAGGAAGACTGTCTCGCAGTTGGCAAGCAGAATGCAAATCAGAAAAAGAGAGAGCCTCGGCGCATTGCTCGCGCCACAATTCCACATCAGAAAGGCGCCAAGAAGAGTAACGCCTGCGATAAGGAGCATCCATAGCACATGAGCCGGTCCCCAAGGCAGCACTGCAAAGGGAGCCACAAAGAGGAATGTGGTAGGCACATTCACATACAACGTCACAGACTGACGGTGCTGCATCGATTCTGACGGACTTTCCCCGCCCTCGACCCGATATACGCTCTCCAACTCGCTTTGGCTGTATGGATTGTGACCTTGAATCAGGCATCGCGTGCCATAATAAACTGCCCTGAAACCAACCCACCCATTCCCCGTCCGCCCAATGGAAGAACCCCATAGAATTGAGATTCCGCCGCTCAACAGGATCATAGCCAGAGCGACCCGCTGCATGCTTGTCATCTTCCCCCTCGTTGCCTGCCTGAAATGCCGCCGTGGCTTGGAATCATGCTGCCGTGGGCGCAAGCGGCGTCTCTTTCTGCTCTCCAGGTTCTCCCGCCGCAGCTCCGTTGGAATCGCGTCGCGTATATACCCAAAGATAAAAGATGCCCATCGCCAGCAGGATGAGCGGGGCCGGCTGCACCAGCACAACTGTCATTATCTTTCCAGATAGCCCCGCCGGTGAAATATGCAGATTCTTGGCGAAAATCAGCAGCACCGCCGCAGGAATATCACTCGTCAACACAATCCCCGCGCCATTCACCACAAGTGCAATCCACCCGGTCAAGCCGCCCTCAGCCCACAACAAGGCGCATGCAGGCACCGTCAGCAGCAGGAGCTTGGCATCGTAAGGCCGATGGTAGGTCACCAGCAACGTGAGCGGCACGACCGCGGCAAGCGCTAGCCAGGCCCCAGATTGCGAGAATCGCATTCTGAGAGCGCGGACCAACCAAACCAGCAGAAGCACTCCGCAGATCAGATAGGTGAGTGGATTATAGAAACGAGGCTCGTCACGGAAAACGCTGAGGACCGACTGCAGATCGATGACCAAACCGGAGAGAGGACCGGTGACGGAAACGAGTCCTGGATCGTTGACACTGCCGTGCGCCGAAATCGCTGATAGATTGGAGTGCAGTTCTTCAATCCAATTCGGAGAGATCTGATAAACCCACAGAATGGCCGGAACACACAGCACAGCAAACACAAGAGCAGTTTGCAACGCACGCTTCCGGCACGCGCCGCCCGCCAACAAGAAAAAGAGCCAGACCAGGCCTGCATCATGGGGTTTGATTGCCAGGCTGATCGCCATACAAAGGATGCCGGCTGGCACAAAGCGCGCCTTCAGAAAGCACCAGGCAGCCACTAGGCATAAGCTAACCACGATTCCCGCCGGATTGCAGAAGGCAAAAAGGACCTCGCTGTTGGCAAGAACAACGCAGATTAAAGCGCCGGAAATGACTGGCGCGTAATTGGCCCCCAGATTCCACATCAGGAAAGCGGCGAGGATAAGGCTTCCAGCGGTGACAACCACCCACAGCAGGTGCGCAGACCCTAGCGACAACATCGCAAAGGGAGCCACAAAAACAAATGTGGTCGGCAAATATACCGTCAGCACCAAAGCTTGTCGAAGCGTATCCGAAGCCGGCGAAAGTCTTCCTTGTTCTGCCTCGTAAAGACGCAGCGGCTCGCCTTCTCTGTAGGGATCACTGTGCTGGAGCATGCATCGTGCTGCGTAGTAGACTCCTTTGAAATCTCCAATCCCGTTTGGCGACGTCTTCCCAATGAATAGACCCCACATGATGGAGATCCCGCAGCTTAACAGAATCCAGATTAGGGCAATTCGCCGCATCCTTTTCATGTTCGGTCTCTCTTTCCGTCAGGAACGGCATAAGAACTCGAAATCACACTGTGTAGTAACCTGCCGGCGCATGGATTCGATTACGCCGGCCTGAGCTCTATCGGTGTATCCTTCTGTTTTTCAGCATCCTTGGTTGAAGTGCGGGCGGGATCGCGCCGCAGATACATCCAAAGATAGAATATGCCCATCGTCAGCAAGACAAGCGGAACGGGTTGCATCAGAACTACTCTCAGTATCTGTCCGAAGCCCCCTCCTATTTCCACGTCCAGGTTGTTTAGAAGCATGCTGAGAATTGCCAACGGAATATCTGCAGTCGACACAATCCCCGCCGCGGTCACAAGGAACGCAATCCAGCGGATCCGTCCCCCTTCTGCCCAGAGCATGGCGCAGGCCGGAACCGTGAGCATCAGGAGTTTCGCATCCCATGGCCGGTGATAGGTCACGAGCATCGAAAGTGGAACGATTGCCCCTAACGCAAGCCACGCTCTCCGCTGCGAGAATTGCAACTTGAGTGTGCGGATCGACCAAACCAGCAAGAAAGCTCCGCATATTCCATAGCTGGTCAGGTTGTAAATGCGCGGATCGTCTCGGATGACGCTTATTGCCGCTTGCAGATCGATAACCATGGAGGCCTTACGGCCAGAAAAAGAGGCGGGCCCTGGTTCATTAATCCCTCCGGGAACGGAAAGGGCCGACAGATTGGAGTGCAGTTCCTCCATCCAATGTGGCGCGACGGGCTCTACCCATAGGAGAGCCATGCCCCACAGTACAGCCGTCAACAGGAGGGTCTGCAGGGCGCGTTTCCGATAGACCCCTCCCGCCAGTAGGAAATAGAGCCATACCAGACCGGCATCATGCGGCTTCATCGCGAGGCTGATCGCCATGCATACGGTTCCGGCTGGCACATACCGCCCCCGGAGAAAACTCCAGGCAGCCACTAGACAAAGACCCACAACAATCCCTGCCGTATTGCCGCCGCAAAAAACGAGCTCACAGTTTGCAAGCAGGAAGCAAATCAGGAAGACGGAGACTTTTGGCGCAAATCCCGCTCCAAGATCACACATCAGAATGGCGGCGAGAATCAGGCTTCCAGCCGTGACCATCATCCATAACAGGTGCGCAGGCCCCCATGGCAGCATCGCAAAAGGCGCTACGAAAAGGGATGTGATGGGTAGGTTTATATACAGCCCTAAGGGTGGGCACGTTTGTATGCCCTCCGACTGGCGTCTCTCCTCATCAACGCGGCGGACACCGTTCAACTCACGCAGTACGTATGGGTCGTGATGCTGAATCAGGCATCGGGTGCCATAGTAAACCGACTTGAAATCTGCCCACCCTGTGGCGCTCTGCGCACCAGAAATACCCCAAACGATAGAAATCCCGGAGCAAATCAGCAGCCAGAACAGGTCAGTTCGCCGCATCCTCGTCATGCTCATCTTCACTCTCACCACTCCCGCTCACTCGAGACCGGCAGCATGGCTGAGGGGGAAAAGGTCTGCGTCCCCAAAAATACTAGAGAAAAAACAAAGGAGAGACGCATTGGCAATCAATTTGCGCAATGCATCTCTCCCACACATCATCGAAGAATTGGATGTTGCGCCTAGGCCATCCTTCCACAACGCTCAAGCCAAATAGCTTATGAACGCCGAGGCAAGATTATTAAGTGCCGTTGTCAAAAGGATAGCGAAAGAATGCGTGGATGCGACCAAAAACAATCCGATCAGAGCAATGACAAAACCGTATTCCACCAGATCCTGGCCTTCCTCGCACGCCACCAGACGATTCAGTCTGAAGACGCATTCCAGAGTGCCGGGCCACATACCATTGCCTCGTCGGGGGTTATGTAAATATTCCCCTTGAGTGGAGAGATATGTCCAGATTCGAGATCTTTCGGACATATCCCTCCCGCCAAGGTATTGAGCTTTGCACTTCCGACGTACCCTGCTAAAAACTAAACGCTGGAAGTCAGCAAGCTGCTGATACTCAGAAACTCGTTGTTGATGGCCTTCGCCAACGTGTTCATCCCGGCAACTGCGCCGAATGCAATCAGAGCAACGACCAAGGCATACTCAACCAAATCCTGGCCTTCCTCGCGGCTCATCAGGTCATGCAACTTCAGATACATCTTGAGAAGCATCGTGTTCATTCTTGTCCTCTCCGTAAGGCGATTTTCCCAGCCTGTAGCCGGGGCACCCTGGATGTAGCACTTCGCGTGCCATTTGCCGTCCAAACAAATATGTATATAAATCAACAACATACAAAATCGCCATCTTCGGAGCCGGCAAACAAAGTGTATACACCTGTATACACTGCGAGCCAATGCACCGGCCTGTATACAGGAAACTAAAGTTTAATAACCATCGTTTTTTGCCAACAGACGGACCGGCAGAGGGAAGCGCCAGCATCAAGACCAGACTTCACTGGCGACTTCGAAACAATCTCCAAAGTCCTTGCGTTTGCTCAAACTGAGGATCGAGGAGCTCGGCCGCGGGCCCGAATTGGACTTTGGTCCAGGCGAAGAATGGATTCTTGTCTGAAGGCAGAAGTAGAATAGCCTTCATGGCAATTGAGTCAGATGTTCCTGCGGCCAAAAAGAAGGCCGACATCGCAGATCTATCGATTGCGGGCATCACTGGACTGGCCCTTGCGCTCACTCTTCTGTTCCTCTCCGTTGTGCCCTTGACTGATATCGCGGGGAAACGAGATTTCGTCGTCTTCTGGGCCACAGGCCAGCAGCTCGTCCACCACGCGAACCCCTATGATCGGGCTGCGATGAAGCGAATTGAGGGCTCTGCGGGGTTCCCCGTCAAGGACGAGGTCCTCTTCATGAGGAATTTGCCCTGGGGCCTCCCACTTGCCTATCCTCTCGGGTTCTTTGGATTGCACGTTGCCGCGCTCTTGTGGTCTCTGGCACTCCTGGCATGCCTGCTGCTGTCGGTCCGAATCCTCTGGCAGCTACACGGTCGGCCCGGCAATTATCTCCACTGGCTCGGAGTCTCTTTTGCTCCAGCCCTGCTCTGTCTGATGATGGGGCAGACTTCCCTGTTTGCGCTTTTCGGCTACGTCCTCTTCCTGGCCCTGCATCGAAGTCGCCCCTTCATGGCCGGGGCATCTCTCTGGCTTTGCGCCCTGAAGCCCCATCTATTCTTGTCCGTCGGAATTGTCATGCTGGTGTGGATACTGCTCTCCAGAAGTTATCGGTTGCTTCTGGGCGCGGCTGTTGCCATGGCCGCCAGCTGCGCATTTCTATACTTAGTATGCCCAACCGCATGGATTGATTACGCGCAAATGATGCGTACAATGGGACTTCAAACGGCTCATGTCCCCTGCCTGAGCGTCGCACTTCGCTTTTGGCTCAGGCCACAGTCGGCCGCTCTCAACTACTTGCCAGCCACGCTTGGATGCGTCTGGGCCCTTGGCTATTTTTGGAGGCATCGTTATGCGTGGGAGTGGGTGGAAGGCGGTAGCCTGCTGATACTTGTTTCGCTCCTCACGGCACCATATTCCTGGGTCTATGATGATGGTCTGGTAATACCTGCGCTGCTGCATGGCGCTTATCTGACACGGTCCAGAATACTGCTAGCCATTCTCGCACTGGCCAGTTTCGTCATAGAGACCGAACTTCTCTGCGGCGTCAAGATGCAAACGGCCTTCTACCTCTGGACGGCGCCCCTGTGGCTTCTGTGGTATCTCTGCGCAACCAGAATCACAAGAACGAAACAAAGGGAGATCGTCGCTTGCCAATGAGGACAAATTCCTGGCGCATCGTTGCCCTTCTTGGCTTGACCGCCATTTTGATTGGCATCTTTGCTTTCATCCTTGGGCGCGGCGACGTCGAGCAGCGGGATTTCATCTCTTATTGGGCGGCTGGGCACCAACTCGTTCACGGCGCGGACCCCTATGATGGCGTGGCCATTCGAAAGATGGAGCAAGCAGCCGGATACGATCAGAGCTATCGGCTCATTATGCGCAATCCGCCCGTGGCCCTCTTTCTTGCGGCGCCACTAGGCTTTCTCGCCCCAAATGTCGGGTTCCTTTTTTGGATGATCGCTCTGCTTGCCAGTCTTGTGGCGTCGATCCGGATGCTATGGATACTGCATAGACGCCCGTCAGACAGATTGCACCTCCTGGGATACTGCTTCGCGCCCGTAATGGCGTGCCTGATGGCCGGGCAACTCGGCATTTTTCTGCTTCTCGGCGTGGTCCTGTTTCTCTTTTTCTATGAGTCGCGGCCCATTTTTGCCGGAGCATCTCTGCTTCTCTGTGCCGCCAAGCCGCACCTGTTCCTTCCCTTTGGCATCGTGCTGCTCCTGTGGATCTTTGTGCAGAAAAGATACCAAATCTTCGTTGGGATTTGTGCTGCCCTGCTCGCCAGTTGCGCACTCGCGTTCGGCTTCGACCCGCGTGCTTGGTATCAATACCTGCGCGAGATGCATGCTGCCGGAATTATGGATGAGTTCATCCCTACGCTGAGCGGATTCCTCCGTTTGTTCCTGAATAGGAATGCCCTTTGGCTGCAATTCCTTCCAGAGGCTGCAGCATGCCTCTGGGCGCTCTGGTATTTCTGGACGCGCCGCAACCGCTGGAGTTGGATGGATCAAGGCCTGTTGCTGCTCATTGTCTCTGTGCTTTGTGTACCTTATGCGTGGTTTACAGATGAGGCAATACTGCTGCCCGCCGTCCTGAGCGGAGTCTACCGTGCCGACGATTCCGGGCGCTCCCTTCTGCCCTTTGGGTTCCTTGCCGGAGGTGCAATGATCGAGGTCTTCGCGAAGGTTCAGATGAATTCAGGGCTTTACGCTTGGACTGTGCCGGCCTGGCTTGCCTGGTATCTCTACGCAACCGGAAGCAAGGGCATACGGACAAAGGACACTCCAAGAAGCACCCCTTAGATTGCAAAACGTATCGAAGATATCTGCTCTCTTCCCGATTTGCACGCCCAACCCTCGGTGCCGCGTACAACGCCAGGAAACTTCGCGACCAGTAACCTTTTCGGCATCATCCTGAACATCTTCATGACAAGAGCAGCGACTGTTCTGGGACCAGTTCCATTTCATGTTTCCGCAGCGCGGCTTATCCCTGAGTCACTCGCAATCCAGAGACTCTCCGCGCATAAATAACCCAGCCAAGCCACGCTACGCTCGTCCAAACGTACGCACCCGATGCAGGCTCCACATGAAAAAGAACCATCATCAAGACCGCGCCATCGAGCAGGGCAAAGCCAATCAGAGACCTTCCGGAATCCCAGCAGCCATAAAT
>Ga0326728_10010598_pt1 | contig 21510 bp, 19 predicted proteins | sample MB3enrmetagenome_FD_207602 | JGI IMG/M metagenome (GOLD analysis project Ga0326728, IMG submission 207602) | Lab enriched peat soil microbial communities from McLean, Ithaca, NY, United States - MB31MN | ecosystem: Environmental > Terrestrial > Soil > Wetlands > Peat | place: USA: New York... | reverse complement strand
CATCCCAGAATCTTGGTCCATTCGCTGTCGCTCATGCGCTTGAGCGTAACCAAAAACCTGCTACTCTGAAAGCCTGTAAAGTTAAGAGTTCTACAGATTCCTGCTCAGAGCCCAAATTACAAATTGCGAATCGTAAGCCCGTGGCCACTGCATGAGAAAATAACCCTTACGCAATGATTCAACTCAGTGCTGCCGGCAAGCGCTTCGGACCCAAGATACTGTTCCAGGACCTCGATTGGCTGGTGACGCCCCAGGCGCGGATTGGCGTGGTGGGCGCCAATGGATCGGGTAAAACCACGTTATTGAGAATCCTGGCCGGACTGGATGAGCTGGACTATGGCTCGCTGACGCGAGCGAAGGGCACCAGTGCCGGTTATCTGCCTCAGGATGGCCTTTCGGCCGGCGGCCGCTCGGTGTTTGCCGAGTGCCTTTCGGTTTTTTCCGACCTGCGCCAGATTGAACAGGAACTGGAATCGCTGAGCCATTCGCTGGCCGAACTGGACCCGGCAACCCGCGAGTACGCTGAGGCGGCCGACCGCTATCAGCGTCTGGAAGGCGAGTTTCGCGCCCGCGACGGATATGCGCTGGAAGCCCAGGCGGGTACCGTGCTGGGGGGGCTGGGCTTCCGGCGTGAAGATTGGACCCAGCCTTGCGAAAATTTTTCCGGCGGTTGGCAAATGCGCATTGCGCTCGCCAAACTACTCCTGCAAAAGCCCAACCTGCTGCTGCTGGACGAACCCACGAACCATCTTGACCTGGAAAGCCGCAACTGGCTGGAAGGCTACCTGAATGCTTATCCCTTTGCCTATGTGCTGGTTTCGCACGACCGCTATTTTCTGGACGTGACGGTGGAAAGAATCGCTGAAATCTGGAACCAGCGAGTGCACTTCTACGCGGGGAACTACGATTCCTACGAGCGTCTGAAACAACAGCAGCGCGAACAATTGGAGGCCGCTTATCGCAATCAGCGAGACCGCATCGAGCAACTGGAAGCCTTCATCAACCGTTTCCGCTATCAGGCGACCAAAGCCAAACAGGTGCAGAGCCGTATTAAGGAACTCGAACGGATCGAGCGGATTACGATTCCGCCCGAAGAAAAGGCCATCCACTTCTCCTTTCCCCAGCCAATTGCCTCCGGACGCATGGTGGCCGAGGCAACGAATCTGGGCAAGACTTATGGCGTTGTCGGCGACGGCTTCGCGGCGGACGCCAAGACGGTGTTTCGGTCAGCCAGTTTTATGATTGATCGCGGGGATCGGATAGCCCTGGTTGGACCGAATGGCGCCGGCAAATCGACTCTGATCAAATTGCTGGGTGGGTTGGAGCGCCCCACTGCGGGCGATCTGCGCCTGGGCCACAACGTGCAAGCCGATTACTTTGCTCAGGACCAATACCGTGAACTCGATGCCGAGGCCCGTGTGCTCGACGGCCTGTGGTCTCTGGCGCCGGCACGCTCGCAGACCGAACTGCGCAATCTGCTGGGCTGCTTCCTGTTTAGCGGGGACGACGTGTTCAAGCGCGTCGGCGTCCTCAGCGGCGGCGAACGCAACCGCTACGCGTTGGCCCGGATGCTGCTGCGGCCTGCCAATTTCCTGCTGCTGGACGAGCCCACCAATCACCTCGACCTGCGCGCCAAAGACGTTTTGCTGGAAGCCCTCCGGAACTTCACCGGCACCATTGTGTTCGTCTCGCACGACCGCTACTTCATTGACCGGCTGGCGACCCGGGTATTCGAAGTCGGCGAAGGCGAAGTACGCATTTACAGTGGCAACTACGAAGACTACTGGCGGCAGAAGGAGCGGCTGGCGGAGGCGGCGGCTGCCGGCGGCCACGATTCCCCCGCGCCGCCGGCCGGCAATCAAACCACGGGCGGTGCGCCAGTGGAGAACGCCGATGCCCAGCCCGTCGCCCGTCGGATCAATCCCCAGCGTCTCCGCCAGATGCAGGAGCGGTGCACGGAACTCGAAGACCTGGTCGCCCGGGCCGAAGTCGATATCGCCGGCTGTGAGGAAGCTCTCAGCGCGTTTGTCAGCCCCGACGAGACGCAGCGCCAGATTGAGCGGCTGGCGCGCAAACGTGCCGAGCTGGAATCCCTGATGGCGGAGTGGGAAGAATTAGCCTCCGTACTGGAGGGTTCCTCGTAAGCGGGCCAGATCGCCGAACTGTTACCCTTACCCCTTGTACCCACTTCCATGACTCAAGTCTCTGGACGTTCTTGCCGATGCATATATTCAGAGGGAAAAGTATGCGTTGGACAGTCAAGAAGAAACTGTACGCTGGTTTCGGCGGCATCGTGCTGCTTGTTGCCATCATCGCGGCAATTGCCTTTGCCAATCTGCAAAGCCTGATCGCGCACCAAAAGCACATGGTGTTTCGCGAAGCCCTGATGCGGAATGCATACGATACCCTGGCGCTTATCAACTTTGCGAACTCGACCTTGCGGGGCTACAGCATTTCCATTAACGACCCGAAGGAGGCCGCCCGCATCAAGGACAACCTCCTCGGCAACTGGAAAAAGCTCGCGGAATTGACGCCAAAGCTGAAAGAACAGCTTCCCCAGCTCGATACCGCCGAACAAAAAGACCTGGTGCAGGCGCTGGTTACCGACGCCGTTTCCTACGAAGCCGATCAGAAGGAGACTATGCGGCTGATCGAGAGCGGAGATGAGGGGCTGCAGAAGGTCAGAGCCACGATCACCTCGGCCTCTAACGGCTCGGCCAACAAGGTTCGCAACGACGTTGCCAAATTGATTGAGGAGATCAACCGCACGGCCTGGAGCAGGATGTGGTGGCGGCCAGCCACGCCCGGCGCAGCATTTGGATGGTGGTTTTGGCTTCGGCTTTCGTTCTGCTGCTGGCGCTGGCGATAGTTCTCAGCCGGCGGATTGCGGAACCGCTGCGGCATGCGGCCGAGAGAATCAGCCAAGCCGAACAGGAAGGTGATCTCACGGTCCAGGTCGTTGCCCGGTCGGAAGATGAGGTGGGTGCGATCTGCTTGGCCTTTAATAGTTTCATGCGGAAGCTGCACGGCGTAGTATCCCGGGCGGCGAACACTGCCGAGCAGGTGGCCAGCGCAAGCGAAGAAATTGCCGCCGCTGCGGGACAAGCCGCGAGCGGAGCGGAGTCGCAGCAACAACACGCTACCCAGGCGGCAACTGCCATGCAGGAAATGACCAGTACCGTAAACCAGGTGGCCGATCATTCCCACCGGGCCTCGGAAGCAGCGCGGCAAGCCGCCAATACCGCCCAGAACGGCGGCAAAGTGGTGGAAGCTTCGCTGGTCAGTATGCGTTCTATTTCCGGTTCCGTGAGCGATACGGCCGGCAAAATTGAGGAGCTGGGGAAGAGTTCGAACCAGATCGGGCTGATCGTGAGCGTCATCGACGACATTGCCGATCAAACCAACCTGCTGGCCTTGAACGCGGCCATTGAGGCGGCACGGGCCGGGGAACAAGGGCGGGGCTTTGCGGTCGTCGCCGACGAAGTGCGCAAGCTGGCGGAACGGACCACGAAAGCCACCAAAGAAATTGCCCAGATGATTACCGCGATTCAGGAGGAAACCAAGCGCGCCATCAGCACCATGGGGGCGGTGACGGAACAGGTGCAGCACGGCGTAACCCAGACGGCGCAGGCGGGCGAATCCCTGCAGCAGATCATACGCGCGGCCGAGACCGTCGGGGACATGATCACGCAGATCGCGACGGCGGCCACCCAACAGTCGGCGGCGGCTGGCGAAGTCAGTTCCAATGTGGAGCAGATCGCCAAGGTCACCAATGAATCGTCCTCTGGGGCGCAGCAGTCGGCCAAAGCCTGCCAGGAACTTTCGGCGCTGGCGCTAGACCTGCAACAGTTGGTCAGCCAATTCCGGCTGGGCGGGGACCATGCCGGCGGGGAAGCTGGCAGAGAGTTTTCTTCGCCTGGCCGGCGTCACCGGCCAGGTTCCGTAGCCGGGGTACGCCGCGCGGCGGGAAAAGCAGATGGCTCGGCCGATCCTGCCATGCGGGTGCATCACCAAATGAGCACGAACCCTCACTAGCCGGCGGGAATATTGAGTTGGCAGCGCCGCCGATAGAGTTAATGTTCCCGCGAAGTTGTTGTTGGGCCACCGGTTACCTTATTGAGCTTTCCAGGACACCATTACCGGCGATCAGAGGTTTCGACTCTGCTCCCTGGATCGAGCGCAGATACAGGTGGTGTACGTAAGACCATGAAGACCATTGCAAGCACTAAGAAAACCCATTGGGTTATCGCCCTCACCATGCTGGCAGCCATCGCCTTCTCGACCTTCTGGTTACAGCGCGTTGCCGAGGCTACCAGTGATTACGAAGGCAAGCTGGCTGGGCAAGCGCTGCTGAAGGCGTCGCATCCTGAATTTGTGCTGCTGGATGGCAGCGACGCGGGGCAGCCGGATTCGGAAGCACTGGCGGATCTCACCCCACAACGGCAAGAACTGATTCTGGCCATGATGCTTCAGGCGGTCCTGCCGGGGCTGTTTGTCCTGGTAGTGTGCCGGCGGCCCGCAGGGACGAGCGTCTTGCCGGCGCTGCCATCCGAGACCCTGCTCAAAGTGGAAGGTGTTCAAGCTGCCGGATCTCATCCGGCATCGCGGGGCGCATTTCAGGGCGTCTGAGGCTTACGGTTGCTAAAATACTGCCATGCCGAAAGCGCCACGCTACACACCTGAGCACGCCCAGGCCGGACTCGATGCCAATTTGCCGGATATCGAAACCTGGCCCAATCAGTTCCCGCGCTATGAAATTGTGGTGGACGTGCCGGAATTTACTTCCGTCTGTCCTAAGACCGGATTGCCGGATTTTGGGGTATTGACCATTCGTTACATGCCGAACAAGGATTGCCTGGAGCTGAAATCGCTCAAAGAGTATCTCTTCACTTATCGCAATCTGGGGATCTTCCAGGAAAATGTTGTCAACCGCGTTCTGGAGGACGTAGTGCGCGCCGCCAAACCGCTCTGGGCGGTGGTGCGCGGCGATTTCCGGCCGCGCGGCGGCATCGGCACCGTCATCGAAGCGCGCTGGCCCAGGCCGAAGAAATAGTTTCCAGTTTCCGGTTTCCAGTTTCAGTGAGCAGCCTTCGGCCTGCGGTCGTCGGCCAGCAAAGCCTGGATGGACGGCAATCGATTATGCGAGAACTGCGGTTGCATAGCTCAGACGCACGCATGTGTTTGGAACCCGAAAATTTATCAGGGGGCTCTGCTGGCCGATGACCGACGACCGAAGGCCGACGGCTGCGATGAATGGGATTCACCCCGGGGCCACGCTGGCCGTTCTGACGGCGCTCAATTTCCTGAACTATATCGACCGTTCGGTGTTGTTTGCGGTACAGCCCCTAGTCCAGCGGGAGTTCGGGCGCAGCGACGCGGAGATGGGGTTTCTCACCACCGCTTTCTTCTTCTGCTACATGGTCACGGCGCCGGTACTGGGATATCTGGCCGACCGCTATTCCCGGCGTCCCATCATCGTTGGCGGAGCGCTGCTCTGGAGCGCCGCCACGCTTATGTCGGCAATCACATGGGATTTTCCGGGCTTGCTTATCAGACGTACGCTGGTGGGGATAGGAGAAGCCAGCTTTGTGGCCACCGCCCCCGGCTATATCGCCGATCTGTTTCCGGAAAACCGGCGCGGGCGCATGCTCTCGGTGTTCTTTATGGGGATTCCGGCCGGCACCGCGCTGGGCTACCTGATCGGCGGCTATCTCGGCTATAGCTTCGGCTGGCGCGCTCCCTTCTATGTGGTTGCCGGTCCGGGGCTGCTGCTGGCCGCCGCCATGCTGCGGCTGCGGGAGCCGGCCAGAGGCGCCTACGACACCGTGCAGGAAACCGTACAGCGTGGCACCCTGCGCGGCCTGATGCGCAACCCCGCCTACTGGACGGCGACCCTGGGCCTGGCTTTCCTGACCTTTGCTCTCGGCGGCTTGCAGGTCTGGATGCCTACCTTCCTGGTGCGGGTGCGCGGACTGTCGTTGCTCCGCGCCAATCTCTTCTTTGCCGTGATCACCGCGATCAACGGCGTGGTGGCGACCTTGGCCGGAGGCTGGCTGGCGGACCGCCTGCTGCGCCGCCGGGCGGACGCTTACTACCTCGTTTCCGGCGTCGCCCTCGCCGTTGCCGTGCCGGTCACCTTCGCCGCTATTTACATTTCCGGGCCCGTGATGTTTCCCGTCATCTTCCTGGCTGAATTCTGTCTGCTGTTCAACAATGGCCCCCTGAACGCGGCGGTAGTCGATTCGGTTAGCGCCGGCATCCGGGCGATGGCGATTGCGGTGAATCTGCTGGTGATCCATCTGCTGGGCGACTCGCTGTCCCCAACCTTGATCGGCTACATCTCCGACCGTACCCACTCTCTTCAGAAAGGGTTCGCCTTCGCCAGCTTGGCGCTGGTGGCCGCTTCTTTGACCCTGCTCTACGGCAAGCGGTATGCGCCGGGGAGCAATCAGTAAGAAGCCTTCAGCAATTAGTAGTCAGCCGGTTCGGGCCAACGTTGGGTTTAGCCAAAGCGTAGAAAACACCCAGCGCAGAGCCGCAGAGCCGCAGAGAGAAAAACAAAGGTTTTTTCCCACTTGCGCTCTGCGGCTCTGCGGCTCTGCGCTGGGTGTTGTTTTGGCTTAATGCTGACCACTGACCACTACTTCGTCGGCTCCATCTTCAAGGCGTTATTGAACCGGTTGAAGTAGTTGAACAATCCGATGGCTGCGGCCAGCTCGATAATTTCTCCCTGGTCGAAGTGCTGCCGCAAGTCGGCGAATAACTTATCGTCTACGTTGTTGGAATCCAGGGTAAGGCGCTCGGCGAAACGCAACGCGGCCTTCTCGGCGGGCGTGAAATCGTTGCGGCGCTCGAATTCCGCCAGATGCCCGATCTGCTCTTTGCTCCAGCCCAGCCGTTCTGCCAGAACGGTGTGCGAGGCCAGTCAATACTCACAATGATTGAGCTGGGAAGTGCGTACAATCACCAGTTCCTTCAGTTTGGCGGGAACGGTGCCGGTACTCATGACCGCGCGCAAATGGGCGATCATGGAGCGAAGAATTTCCGGCCGGTGGGCTACGGTGCGGAACATATTGGGCACGTTGCCGCGTTCTTTTTGGTAAATGTCGAAAATCTGGCCGGTTTCCCCATCAACCTGGGTTTTCGCCAGGGGCGAAATGCGCGGCTGCGTTGCGGTCTTAGTTTCCTCCATCGTCATCCTCTCTGCCGATTTCGGATTTAGGATTCTGGATTTAGGATTTGAGAACCAATCTGGTTGGTGGGTAAAACCTCAAATCCCGGATTCCAAGATCCCAAATCCCATTTTTCATCGTTCCTCTGCGTCCCCTGCGGTGAAAAGGGTTTGGTCGGTTTCTGCGCGGCTGCCTTGATTCTCCGTTCTTAAACGCTGAAAGACGCGAGCGCGGCTGCCTCTTCGCCGCTGATGTCAAAAACCATATGGAGTTTGGTGATCTGGAGCAGATCCTGGACTTTTTCAGAAAGGTTGAGCAATTTAAGCTCGCCCCCCTGGGCACGCACCGTGGTATAGGCATTCACCAGCTCCCCAATGCCCGAGCTGTCGATGGCCGTAACTTCGCCCAACTGCAAGAGGATCTTTTTCTGGCCTTGGCCCAGCAGCTCGCGCACCGTGTCGCGCAGAACCATGCTGCCTTCCTCAAGCGTGATGCGGCCGTTCAGATCCAGTACGGTAATACCGTTGATTTGCCGGATGCTAACTTTCATCATGGCTGCTTTTCCTCACTGCGGGGCGTCAAGGGGCCGTTTTGCTCTAATCTGAAAATGTGAAAAAACCTCTCACCGCAGAGGACGCAAAGGACGCGGAGGAAATTTGGGATTCCGGATTTGGGATTCGGGATTTATAACTTGGGATTTCGATCGTTACTACCTTAGGATTTGTCTACGCTAGGCCCCGCTTCAAAATCCCAAATCCGAATTCCTAAATGCAAAATTTCCGCCGCGTCCTCCGCGGTGAAAAGGTTTTGTATGTTTTCACACCTTCTCCGCTTTGCGTCCGCCGCCTGACGGGCTGCACTCCTTATTTTGCCACGGCCGGACGCCTTCCGCGTATTCTGTCCAGGGCCGGGGTTGGACCCCTGGCGGCAACATCGTACAATCTTGTGGCGTCCCTGGAAGATTAGATGTAAAAATTGTCGCTCTGTGGACGGCGGAAACCAATTTGGGATGGAACTTTGCGCTTACGGAGCTGCTGGGCGCGCCGGCTTATGACTCGTCGGGCGCCCCGGCCGGACGTGTGCGCGAAGTGGCCCTCTGCCCGCAGGAGGATTCTACCCGGGTGGCGGCGCTCATCGTGCGCACCAGGCACGGGGACCGCCTGCTGCCCGGGGCGTCGATTGTGTCCGCCGAGGGCGGCGTCCACGCCTCTACGGCGCAGTCGGACTGGGCGGCTTATGCGAGCGCCGAAGGCCTTCTGCTGCTCGGGCGCGATCTGCTGGACCAGCAGATTATTGATGTGCATGGGCGCAAGGTGGTGCGGGTCAATGACGTGAGCCTCCACGGCGACCGCCAGAACCGCCACACCGTGTTGCGCATAGCCGCGGTCGATGTGGGCAGCCGGGGGGCCGTCCGGCGCCTGCTGCGGGGCGTGGTGCCTTTCGCAATGCTGCGCAAACTGCTGGCCAAGATCCCGGAGAAAGCAATTCCCTGGGAGTTCGTCGATCTGATCGAGACGGACCCGGCGCGCCGCGTCAAGTTGAAGATCGCGCATGAGCGCCTGGCCCGCCTCCATCCCGCGGATATTGCCGACATTGTCGAGGAACTCGCGCCTGCCGAGCGGGAAGCCGTCTTCGAAACCCTGGACGAAGAAGTGGCGGCCGAAGCCCTGGAAGAAGTTACTCCCAAAGTGCAGCAGTCCATCATTCGCTCTTTGGATTCCGAGCGCGCCGCCGACATCGTCGAGGAGATGGATCCCGACGCTGCTGCTGACCTGCTGGCCGATCTCTCCCCGGAAGACTCCGAAGAGATTCTGGACGAGATGGAACCAGAGGAGCGCAAGGAGGTCGAGGAACTGCTCGAGTTCCGCGAAGATACCGCGGCCGGGCGGATGACCACCGATTATCTTGCGCTTAATCCTGCCGCCAAAGTCGAGGATGCGATTGAGTTGCTGCGCAATTTCGAGGGCGGCGTGGAGACGGTCAGCACGATTTATCTGGTCGGAGAGGACGGTAAATTGGCGGGCGCCGTTCCCCTGGCCAACCTGGTGCTGGCTGCGCCGGGGACCCCGGTCCTGCCGCTGAGCTCCCAACCGGTGATTTCCGTTCACGCCGGGGCCAATGAGAAAGAAGTGGCCGCGACCTTCGACAAATACAATCTGTTCACCCTTCCCGTGGTGGACGAAGCAGGCGCGCTCACCGGAGTCATTACCGCAGATGACGTGATCAGTTTGTTGCGGGCGAAGCTTTAAGAAGCAACAAGCCACAAGCCGCAAGCTACAAGCTCGAGGACAGAACGAGGCGAGGGATCTGGAGTTTGCTTTTTGTCCGGCGCACGCAGGAAAACTGCAGATCCCTCACTGCGTTCGGGATGACAAAAGAGGAACGTAGGGACAACAAAGGGTAACGTTTCGCGCTTGTCGCCTGTTGCCGGATGCCTGATACTTTGTCCCCATGGCGAAGATCTCCTATTTGGAATGCACTCGTTGTGGCGAACGGGTCAGCGCTGACGAACCGCGCACGGTCTGTCCCAAATGTGCTGGCTCGCTGTACGTCCGTTACGACATGGCCGCGCTGCGCAAGGGCAGCAATCGGGGCATCCTGGCGATGCGGCCGGCCACCATGTGGCGCTATGCCGACGTGCTGCCGGACGCCGCGCCGGTCTCGCTGGGCGAGGGCTTCACGCCCCTGCTGCGCAGCCGTGAAAATCCTAACGTTTTCATCAAGGATGAAGGCCTGAACCCGACCGGCTCGTTCAAGGCCCGCGGGCTCTCTCTGGCGGTGACCATGGCGCGCGCTTACGGGCTCAAAAAGCTGGCCATCCCCTCAGCAGGGAACGCTGCCAGTGCGCTGGCGGCCTATGCGGCTGCCGCTGGCATCGAGGCCTACATCTTCGTGCCCAAAGACGTGCCGCGGGCCAATCTGGTGGAATGCCAGACTTACGGTGCGCACGTTACGCTGGTTGACGGCCTTATCGGTGATTGCGGGCGCCTGGTGAGCGAACGCAAGCCGGAGGAGGGGTGGTTTGACATTTCCACCCTGAAAGAGCCGTTTCGGGTCGAGGGAAAAAAGACCATGGGATATGAGATCGCCGAGCAGATGAACTGGACGCTGCCGGATGCGATAGTGTATCCCACCGGCGGCGGGGTCGGGTTGATCGGCATGTGGAAGGCTTTCGACGAAATGCGGCAGCTTGGCTGGCTGCCGGGCAATAATCATCATCCGAAGTTAATTGCCGTTCAATCAACCGGTTGTGCACCTATACCTAAAGCTTGGGATGAAGGCAAAGCGGTGGCGGAGCCTTGGCCCCGGGCGCAGACCCTGGCCGCCGGGTTGCGGGTTCCCAAAGCCTACGCCGACTATCTGATCCTCGACATTCTTCGCCGGAGCGGGGGCGCCGCGGTGGCCGTCAGTGACGGCGAGATCATGCAGGCCTTGCGTGACTGGGCCACTACCGAAGGCATATTTGCGGCTCCGGAGGGTGCGGCAGCGCTGGCCGGTTATCGCCGGCTCCTCGCCCAAGGCTTTCTGAAGCCAACCGACAAAGTCGTCTTATTCAATACCGGCTCCGGGCTGAAGTACATCGACGTGATCGCCGCCGCAACCGGATCGAAGGCGGCCACCCAGCCGGCGACGGCAAATATCGGCGGCATCATTCAGCCCAATTGACAACGTTTCCGGTTTCCAGTTTCCAGAGAGTTCTCAGTTCTCGGTTCTCAGTGGCTTCGCAGCCGCTAGCTTGTTGCTTGCGGCTTGATGCTTGTTGCTGGTTTCGCTGGAAACTGGAAACCGGAAACTGGAAACGTGCTTTCTGGCCACTGACCGCTGGCCACTGCGTACAGGGTACACTTATACGGTGACCGAGAGGCTGTACTATCCCGACAGTTTTCTTTTCGAGTTCTCAGCTAAGGTGGCGGAGGTGCGTGCGCACGATGGCCAGGCGGCCGTGGTGCTGGACCGCTCCGCTTTTTATCCTGCCGGTGGCGGCCAGCCTTGCGACACGGGATGGCTGCGGCTGGAAAGCGGCAGAGTCCGGATAGTGGATGTGGTCGAAGCCGAGGATGGGAGTGTGCTGCATCTGGTCGAGCCGGCTGCGGCTCAGGGGATCGAAAGGGGCGCCCGGGTGCAGGGGACCATCGATGCCGACCGCCGTCGCGACCACATGCAGCAGCACTCCGGGCAGCACGTCCTCTCGGCCGCATTCCTGGAATTGTTCCAGATGCCCACGGTCTCCTTCCACCTGGGGGAAGAAACCTGCACCATCGATCTGGAAACCCCGGCGCTCACCGACGAGCAGTTGCAGCGGGCCGAAAGCCTGGCGAATGCGGTAATTCGGGAGAGTCGGCCCGTCGAGATACGCTTCGCCACCCCGGAAGAAGCGCGCCGCCTGGGCGCGCGCAAATTTAACGCGGAAGATCACCAGCAACTGCGCCTGATCGTTATTCGCGACTTGGATATTACGGGCTGCGGGGGAACGCACGTCGGCAATACGGGACAGATCGGGGCCGTGCTGCTGCGCAAGGCGGAAAAGGTGAAGCAAGGAATGCGAGTGGAATTTGTCTGCGGCGAGCGCGCCGTGCGCACGGCGCGCCGCGACTACGCTACCCTGGCGGAGGCCGCCGGCGTGTACTCCACCCACCTGCGGGAAGTGCCGCAGCAGGTGCGCAAGTCGCAGGAGGAGATCAAGGCGTTACAGCGGACGAACCGCCAGTTGCAGGAAGAACTGGCGGAGCTGCACGCGGCCCGGCTGCTGGCGGCAGCGGCTCCCCACGGCAAGGCCAAACTGGTCAGCTCGGTGTTTGCTGAACGCGATGCCGTGTTCATCAAGCTGGTGGCGCAGAAGATCATCGGGCTGGCGCTGGAAACCGGCAGCGTTGCCGTCATCCTGCTGGGCGGACTGGGTGGGGCGCAGCCGGCGCTGGTCTTCGCCCAAACCACAGGCGGCCCATACGATATGGGCAAGCTGATGAAGGAGGTTGTGGCGAGCCTCGGCGGCCGGGGCGGCGGCAACAAAGAGATGGCGCAGGGCGGCGTTCCTGCGGGGACGGAGTTGGACAGTGTGTTGGCAAGGGCTGTCGCAGCGCTTTAGGAGTAACAAGTTACAGGTAACAAGTAACAAGTAACAAGTTCGGAAGGCGCGGTAGATGTCGTCGCCCCTTGTTGTCATCCTGAACGGAGAACCCGCCGCCTTTCTTTCGGCCCGCGTTTTTTGCGGGCCGGGGCGGGTGCGCAGTGAAGGATCTATGCATTTGATCGGCTGTATTCTGCTCTCGAACAGGAAATACATAGATCCTTCGGTTCGGCCGCCCAGTCACCCCAACAAGCCTAAAATCGGGGCTTGTTGGGGACCCCGACCGCGCGGCCGAACCTCAGGATGACAGAATTAGGTGGTGAATAACGCCGCTGTAGCGCTTGCATTGTGGTTAGTATTACTGAGCGGTGTTTGCTCGGATTTCGACCAGAGGGGTCGCTAAAACAACAGGCAAAGTGAGCGAGTAAACAGGTTTTAGCTTGCGGCTTGTCGCTTGTGGCTTGCGGCTTTTTGCTCGCGGCTTGCGGCTTGTCGCTTGTCGCTGGTTTCCCATGGATCAGCGCTTAATTCTAATCACGGTTCTGGTCAAGCTCGGCGTGGCTGCCGCCGTCGCCAGTGCCCTGGTGCGTTCCAAGGTTTTCAAGAACAATCTTTTCCGGGAAGAGCGCACGCTGGCCGAGAAAATCTTTCTGGTGCTGTTTGCCGGCCTGCCGTTTGCCTTAGGGGTAATCGTACGCGGCAGCGTGCACAATTTTCTGGCTGCCGACCTGTCGTTTGAAGCGACGGTATTGCTGGGCGTAATTGCCGGACGTTTTGCCGGTGTGGCCGGGGGCCTCCTGATTTCGCTTCCCTCGCTGATTCACGGGGAGTGGCTCAACGTGCCCTTCAACGTGCTGGCCGGTTTTGCCGCCGGGGTTTTGCGCAGTTTCGCGCACGATTACGAGGTCATCTGGGCCTTCACGCCCTTCGTCGATTTGAGCGTGTACCGCTGGATCCGGCGGAACGTCCAGCAACCGCGGCTGGACTGGCAGATCGGCTTTTTCCTGTTCGTAGTGGGGCTGAGCGTGGCCCGCGCCGAGCTGGGGGGACTCTTTCCCCAGTATTTCTTCTCGCTGGACAGCCCCCAATGGGGAGTGAAGCTGGCAATTTTCGCCAGCAATCTGATGTGCATCGCCATTCCGCTGAAAATCTTCAATAACGTGCGCATCGAAATGAAGCTGGAACAGCAGGAACGGGCGCTGATGCAGGCGCGGATGGCGGCGCTGCAAGGCCAGATCAATCCGCATTTCCTGTTCAACACCCTGAACTCGGTGTCGTCGCTGGTGCGCCGCGATCCCGACACGGCGCGCGAGCTGATCGTGAAACTGGCCAACATCCTGCGCCGGCTGTTGCGCAAGGCGGACGCCTTCAGTCCGTTGCGCGACGAGATTGCTTTCCTGGACGACTATCTGGATATCGAGGTGGTGCGCTTTGGCCGGGACAAACTGCAGGTGATCAAAGAACTGGATCCGGCGTCGCTGGAAATCCTGGTGCCCAGCATGATGTTGCAGCCGCTGGTGGAAAACTCCCTCAAACACGGCCTGGCGCCCAAAATCGGAGTGGGCCACATCTACCTTCGCAGCCGGCTGGACAGCGGCAATCTGCTCCTGGAAGTCGAAGACGACGGCGTCGGCATCGGCGCCGCCCATCCGCTCGAAGCTCCCGACGGCATGATCGGCGCCGGAATCGGGATGGCCAACGTCACCGAACGGCTGAAGGTGCTTTATGGTGGGACCGCCGCCATGGAAATCGACAGCCGCCCCGGCGAAGGTACCCGGGTGAAGCTGCGCGTGCCGGTACTACAGTCGGTGGAGGGCACGCCCGCAGCCGGTCTTACCGCCGCCGCCCCCGCCGGTCACTTCGCCATCCGCTCCAACACGCAGCGATAGTAGTTCTCATATTGCGGAATGATGTTTTCCGAGCAGAAGCGCGCGCGGGCGCGTTTGCGGCCCTCTTTACCCATGGCGCGCAGACGGGCCTCGTCGGCGAGCAGTTCGACGACGTAATTGGCCATCGCGTTTACGTCGCCCACCTCCGCCAGAAAGCCAGTCTCGCCGTGGTCGACCACCTCTGGTACGCCTCCCACGCGGGTGGCCACGGGCACCACCTCACAGGCCATCGCCTCCAGCGCTACCAGCCCGAATGACTCCAACTGGCTGGGCAGCAGCAACACGTCGGCCATAGCCAGCTTCTCGTGCACGCGGTCCTGCTTGCCGACAAAGATGACCCGTTTGTGGATGCCTTTCTTCACCGCCAGCCATTCCGCCTTGGAACGGTCGGGGCCGTCACCGATCAACAGTAGTTTGGCGGGCACTTTCTGCTGTACGCGGTCGAAAATCTCGATTACGTCGGTGAGGCGTTTTACCGGCCGGAAGTTGGAAAGATGGACCAGCAGGCGCTCGTCCGGCGAGGCAAATTCCAGCCGGCGGCGCCGGGCGCCCACGTCGCGCTGATACACGTCGCAATTGACGAAGTTCCAAATCACCTGGATGGGGTTCTGGATCTCGAATTCCTTGAGCGTAAGCTCCCGCAGATATTGGGAAATAGCGGTGACCCCGTCGCTTTCCTCGATCGAAAACCGGGTGATGGGCAAATAGGAGCGGTCCGCTCCCACCAGAGTAATGTCGGTGCCATGCAGGGTGGTGACGAACGGCAGGCGCCGTCCTGCCTTTTGCAGCATCTGCCGGGCCAGCAGCGCCGAGACCGAGTGCGGGATGGCATAGTGCACGTGCAGCAGGTCGAGGTCGTAGATCTCGGCTACCTCCGCCATGCGCGTGGCCAGGGCCAAATCGTAAGGCGGGTACTCGAATAACGGATAATTGGAAACCTCGACCTCGTGATAGCAGATGTTGGGGTGCTGCGTGTCGTTCAGGCGAAACGGCGGGCTGTAAGTGATGAAATGCACCTGGTGGCCCCGCTGCGCCAGTTCGATTCCCAATTCGGTGGCGACCACGCCGCTGCCGCCATAGGTGGGGTAACAAGTAATGCCAATCTTCATAAATTTGACCGGAAACATCTGCCACAGAGGCACAGAGACACAGAGTAAATTGGGATTTTGGATTTCGGATTTGGGATTTGGGAAGCAGCCTGGCGCTTCCTGCACCCGAAACGTCTATGTGTGCCCCTAAAATCCTAAATCAGAATCCAAAATTCCCAGCCGGACCGCTGCTTTTTAGTTGGATTTCACGGGAACGCAAACGATTCATAAGGCAAACACCCACCACAGAGACACAGAGCCGCAGAGCACAACCCGCAGAAAGACCATCCGATCACCCGATCGCCGCATCACCCGACGCCTCACCCGATCACCCGATGTCCCAGTAACTGACGAGCTGGATCCCGTGGCGGGCCAGGGCTTCCCGTGCTGCCGGGGAAATCAGCACTTCGTATTCCCGGGCGCGCGACTCGCGCAGGCGGGTACGCACCTGCGCCAGATCGGCGTCGTTATAGCCGGGATGGCAACATAGTTCCCAGGTCCCTTCCGGAATGCAGCCCGCGAGGGCGCAAAAAAGCTCCAAATCCAGCGCGCCGGTGGAGACGATGCCGAAGGTGCCATCGGGGGTGATCATGCCTTCGGCGGCGGCCGCGCGGCGGAAGCTCTCCGCCCAGCCCCGCAGCAGGCGGACCTCGGTGTAGCGTTTCCACAGGCGCGGCCGGCGCAGCAGGTGAGCGTAGGCCATCGGCTGGAGCGGGGCAAAGGGATTGCGCACCGCGCGAATGCCGCAAGCGCGCGCCACCCGCAGCACCGCCCGGGAGACTGGCGGCAGCAGATGCACGTGCTTGTGCGTATCCACGTGCGAAACGGGAACCCCCGCGGCTTGCACTTTGCGGATCTGCGCTTCTACTTCCCGAGCAATCTGGCCGGTATCAAGCCGCCTGGTCAGGGCCGAAAGGGCAAAGCCCGCGAAGCCGGCGCGAAACTCGTCGGCGCCATCGGCCAGGAGGCTGGAAACTTGCTGTGGCGGCGACAAGGGCTTGCCGTCCACCAGGGTGAGGTGAACGCCGACGCCGGCCGGCGGCGTTTCTCGCGCCCCAGGGTTGGCCGTCGCGGTGACCGCGCGCAACCGGCCGACCGCGTCGTCAAAGGCGGACGCGTTGGCCATCAGGGTGGTGGAAGTGACTACACCCTGGCGGATACATTCCACGATCCCGCGGTTCACCCCCCGGGTAAGCCCAAGATCGTCGGCATTGATAATCAAACGCCGCACGGGGACAGGATAGCAGGAAGCAATCAGAACCTCTTAACCACAAAGGACACAAAGGACACTAGGGAGAGGCAAAGACCGGGAAGTCTTTGGTGAAAAGGCTGATTCCTTGGTGTCCTTAGTGGTGAATGGTTTTTCGGTCAGTGCTGCTTGCTGCCCTACACTTTCTGCGCGGGGGCGGGTTCTTCTTCTTCGGCGGGCTTGTCTTCACCCAGGAAGAGCTTGATCTTTTCGATCAGGGAAGGGAAGAGGTGGTCTTTCGGGAGGCAGGCGTTAACGTCTTTGCCGCCGTCGATGGGGCCGTAGCCGGTAACAATGATGACGGGGATTTGCGGATTTTTGGCATGGATTGTGCGTGCCAGCTCCACCCCGTCCATGCCTTCCATCTTCCAATCGGTTACCAGGATATCGAACTTCTCGCGGTTGAATTTTTCCAGCGCATCCGTCGCGCTGTAGGCGCAAACCGCACGGTAACCCTGCATTTCAAGGATTTCGCAACTCAGGCGGGCAAGCACTTCGTGATCGTCAACAAAGAGGATAGCCTTCATGGATTCTCTCCCGGGGCCGTCCCTTTGCGGGACGAACTTTCAAGCGCCATTTCAGCAATATGAACTTCCAAACTACTTAGTTGGAGTTTCTTCCAGGCCTAAAAAGATGCCTGTTAGCAAAAAATTACCACAAAGACCGCGAATTCTGCCCCAAGTGACGTTACCGAAAGTCCGATAATTTCTCATGCGTCAATATGATGTAGTCAAACACCCAACGCAGAGAAAACCAAGCCCAACACCCAACGCAGAGACGCAGAATCGCAGAGAAAACCAAAATTTGGGACTGTTGTGGCGGTTTGTCTCTGTGGCTCTGTGACTCTGTGGTGGGTGTTTTCCTACTCTGCTGTTGGCGTTGTTTATTCCCCCCCAAACTTGGCGTCGCGAGCCCCGGCGGCACGCAGTAGCATTTGAGCGTTTCCAGGCTGTGGGCCGCAAGGCTCGAATGGCCGGGACAGGAAAACTTTAGGAGGAACGGAATGCAAAACAACCGCTGGAGCCGTCGTGAGTTTCTAATCTCGCTTCCCGGCATGGTCGCGGGTCTGGCGGCCCTGACCCATGCCCAGACCGGCGCCAAGGGGCAGGCAGTGGCGGTGAAGTGGTCGGCGGGAACGGAATTGCCGCAGTTGAAGGTGCCGCCCAATACCGTCGACTGCCATCATCACATTTACGATCTGCGCTTCCCCTACGATCCGAACGCCATTTTCAAGCCGGGGGAAGCTACCGTGGCCGATTACCGCATGCTGCAGAAACGCCTCGGCTGCACGCGCAACGTAATTGTGCAGCCCTCCACCTACGCGGTGGACAACCGCTGCGTGGTAGCCGCGCTCAAGGAGTTCGGCAAAGCGGCGCGCGGCGTGGCGGTGGTTAATACCAGTGTCACCGACGCCGAGCTGAAAGAGTTGAACGCTGCCGGTGTCCGCGGCATTCGCTTCAACCTGGCGCAGGGCGGGGGCACCACCTGGGAGATGGTGGAACCGCTGGCCAAGCGGGTGGCCCCGCTGGGCTGGCACCTGCAGATCCAGGCGGAGGGCCCCGCCATTCTGGCGCATAAAGAGGTGCTGAATCGCGTCCCGTGCCCGCTGGTTTTCGACCACCTCGCCCACGTTCCCGAACCGGACGGGATCAAATCCCCGGTGTTTGCCATGATTTCCGACCTGATGCACCAGGGCAAGGGCTGGGTTAAGCTCTCCGGTTTCTACATCGACAGCAAAGTCGGCGCGCCCACCTTCGCCGACAGCGTTGCCATCGCCACCGCGTACGTAAAAGAGGCGCCGCAGCGCCTGGTCTGGGGCAGCGACTGGCCGCATCCCACGGAAAAAGTAAAGCCGGACGACGCCCTGCTGCTGGACCTGATCGCCAAAGTGGCGCCCAGTAAGGCCACGCAGAAGGCCATCTTCGTGACCAATCCGGAAAAGCTGTACGGGTTCTAGCGAATATGGTGCAATGTACAAATAGCTGGGCATAAAAAGATATCGAATTTATGTAGATCACACCTAGTGTGGGCGGGGGGGGAGGAAACTGCACATCCCCCTCCCGCCTTCGCGGGATCGGGATGACAAAGCACCGGAGGAAGAAGCAACAAGCCGCAAGCCACAAGCAAAAGGCCTAATGTCGCTTACTTTGCCAATCACGGTGGATTTTGGCCGTGCAACACGTGTCAGGGCACGACTTTAGTCGTGCCGAAAAAAAGGCATAATAGGGCTGGGCTTCAGCCCCTGCGCAGCTTGGGACGCCCGATGGACAGGGGTTAAAGCCCAAAGTCCACTGAGAACCTTTGCGGCACGACTAGAAGTCGTGCCCTGACACGTTTGGTCGCTCTCCCGAGTTCGCAAAGTAAGCGACATTAAGCAAAAGGCCACCGCAAAAACGCGAGGAGCGAGGGGGGAATTAGGAGTTTGGATTTCGGATTTCAACCTTCTATACGCTGTCTGGTGTACCGCCCAAATCCCAGATCCAGAATCCAAAATTCTTCTCTGTGTCTCTGTGTCTCTGTGGTAGGTGTTGGTGTTGATTCTAGAATCCTCGCGCCCAAGCCGGCCGGAGGGGGACCCCTTCTGGGTCTTCGATGGCCTGCCTGACTTCTGCCAGCATGCGTTCCTTGTCTGCTCCCAGCGTTCCCCGGAGAATGAGCCAATTGGACGCGTGGTCGCTGCGGAAGACCGTACGCTTAAGTTCCAGCCGCGACAGGAACTGTTCCATCTCGACAAAGAGTTCATGTTGGGAGAGTGGCTCCCAGGCGGGGAAGCCGGCGCGAAAACGCTCCTCGCCGTGGGGAAAGCTCACCACCAGGGTTGCCAGGAACTCCGGCTGGGTCAAGTTCGCAAGTTTGGCGGAGTTCACCGCGTGTTGCTCCGACCAAACCTTCCCGCCCAGTCCATTCAGGATCATGACCGACCGGGTTATACCGGCGGCGCCCAGTTTATCCAGAGCCTCTCGGGTGGTGTCGAAGGTTTCTCCCTTCTTCACCGCCGCCAGTACCTGGTCGTCGCCGGACTCCGCTCCGACATAAACCATAGTCAGGCCGGCGGCGGCCAGTTCACCCATTTGCGCCTGGTCTTTGTTGCGCAAATTTCTCGGCAGGCAGTAGGACGAAATACGGCGCACCGCCGGCATGTGGGTACGTATAGCTTCCAGGATGAGCAAAAGCCTCCGAGTCGATAAAACTAATGCATCGCCGTCCGCCAGGAAGACGCGCCGTATGTTCTTGCCATACATCTCCGCAGTTCGTCGAATGCTGTCGATGATCTCGCTCTCCTCACGCGCCCGGAATTTTTTCTGCGGCGCGGTGTACATCTCGCAAAAAGTACACTGGTTCCAGGAGCATCCGTCAGTCACCGGCAAAATCAGCGACTCGGCCTCGCTGGGAGGACGAAATACGGGTTCAACGTAGCGGATGGGGATCATAAACCGATCTTCTTCGTGTCTCCTGGTCCATATTAATCGATGTGAGCCGGTCTGACCCGCCAAAGGAGATAGTTCCCGGTTCTCAGTTCTCGGTTTCAGTGGCCAGTGGTCAGTGGTCAGCGGTACGGCATATAGAAGGTTGAAATCCCAAATCCAAATTCCTAATCCCCAAATTCTCTGTGTCTCTGTGTCTCTGTGTCAGGTGTTGCTTAGTCGTACGGGGCACGAGCCGAACCGCAGCACGGAAAACCAAACGCAGGGTTCCCTTTAGTAACTTCGAGGGAACCGGCACTCCGAAGTATGCTCAGACGGTTAGTGGCTTGGGGAATCGCCCCCGCCATCGGGCCAACACGGAGGCTCGTCCATGCCCGTGTTAAAAGCTAGTAAGCGCCGCAGTTCGCGAATCCCGTTCGTCGCCCCAATTGTCATTTCGGGAAAGGATAGTTCCGGCAAGCCGTTCCGCGTTCCCGGTGAAACGATTGACGTGAACGTGCACGGCGCAAAAATCCGAACCACGGCGAAGCTGGTTGCAGGAATGGAGGTACAAGTAACGCTTTCCGCCCGGCAGCGCATGCGGGCGGCGCAAGTGGTCTGGGAGACCATCAGCCGCAACGGAGAGTTCGGGATCGAACTGCGCGCCACGGCCGATTTCTGGGGCATTCGATTCCCGACCGAATCCCATTACCAGAGTCGGGACGAGGCCCGCAAAACGGATAGCCAGATAGCGGCATCGGCGCAAAGCCGCTCCCATGAGGCGCCAACCGCTGCTGCAGAGAAATTCAGGCCGCAGTCGGAAAGCGACTTTGGCGCCGCCTTCTTGAATATGGTTGCGGCATCCAGCCAGCGTATTCCCGTGCGAGTCACCGGCATTTCGACGGTCTTCGCTCCTTTTGAAGAAGCCACCGTTTTCGAGTCCGAAGATCACAAACAGGCCGTCTTGCTGCTTTCAACCATGGTTGCGGTGGGAGCAAAATTGCGGATTATTTTCCCGCAGCATGATCGGGTGATTGCCGGGCGGGTAAAGCGAACGTACAAGCTGCGCGAAACCCAGAAATGGAATGTGGGAGTGGAACTGCTGGGGGTCTGACCCAACGCCGGCCAACGGCGCACGACGAGCCTACACCCAACGCAGAGACGCAGAACCGCAGAGAAAACCAAGCCCACACCCAACGCAGAGACGCAGAATCGCAGAGCAGGACAGGTAGAGAAAGACGACTGCGGCGCGCCGGCGGTGTGCTTATGCGGCTTGGTCGTACAGTTCGTTTTCCGGTAGCACCGGCTGGCCCGCAAAGCTTTTTCCGCCGCGGGCGGCAGCGCCGAACATCGGGCCGCGGGCCGGCGCCACGGGGGCAAATGCCATGTAAGTCGCGTTCACAAGAAAACCCCACCCTGGCGCCGGGCTGTGTAGCGCTGGCCCCGCTTAGCGGGGCCAGCGCTACATGGCTAGAGGCTTTTCATGCCGATGGGTGGGCCGCATGCCCATGTCGCGCTCCGTCGAAAATCACAATCCGTGCGCCCCTTCAGGCATGTGCAGCAATTGGGGCGGAGGATTGAGAACCTTGTAGCCCAACCTTCGCAGTTCGCGGGCCAGGCGTTGGGCGCGGTCGTGCTGT
>Ga0326728_10010597_pt1 | contig 21511 bp, 17 predicted proteins | sample MB3enrmetagenome_FD_207602 | JGI IMG/M metagenome (GOLD analysis project Ga0326728, IMG submission 207602) | Lab enriched peat soil microbial communities from McLean, Ithaca, NY, United States - MB31MN | ecosystem: Environmental > Terrestrial > Soil > Wetlands > Peat | place: USA: New York... | reverse complement strand
AATCGGGGAGGGGGTGAGGGATATCGAGCCGGGCGACAGGGTCTATTCGGCGGGAACAGTAACGGGGGCATACGCGGATAAGGCACTCTGCAGCAGATTCCAGGTTCACAGGCTGCCCGAACGCGTCCCATTCCCCAAGGGGGCGGCCGTGGGTGTTCCGTACAGCGCAGCCTATCGCGCGTTGTTTCAACGGGCAGGCGCGGTGCCCGCCGATGTCTTGCTCATCCATGGGGCGGACGGGGTCGTGGGCGTGGCAGCCATGCAGTTCGCCCGGGCGCGGGGGATGACGATCATCGCTACCGTGGGCTCGGAAGAGGGACGCGAGCTGGCCGGCCAGCAGGGTGCCCGCCACGTCGTCAACCATTTCGACGGTGACCACATCGATAGGATACTCGCCTTCACGGACGGCCGCGGCGTCGACGTGATCATCGAGATGCTCGCCAGCGTGAACCTGGGGAAAGACCTTCCCTTGCTCGCCCCGGGCGGACGCGTGGTGATCATCGGAAGCAGGGGACCCGTGGAGATCAACCCGCGCGATATCATGCGGCCTGAGGCCGCCATCCTCGGGATGCTCGTCTTCAGCGCATCCGAGGCAGACCAGGCGAGCATTCACGCCGCGATCGTGGCCGGCCTGGAGAATGGCACGCTCGACCCTCTGATCGGCAGGGAGATGGCCCTCACCGACGCAGCCGAGGCGCACCGCTTTCTCGAGACTGCCAAGCCTTTGGGAAAGATCGTGCTCCGTCCCGCGCCTTGATGTTGCATGCTGATTTGCGCGCTAGTCCAGGCTCTCGACTATCCCGGGGAGAAGCTCCTGCATGGCGCCCTGGAGCGCCTTCTCGAGGGCCCGGCGAATCGGTTCTGAAGAGCGGTCCATGTCTTCTTCCTGGTCCTTGGCGGAGGCAGTCAACGTCTTGAGAAGCTGCCCATGCCTCCAGAGCTGCGCCTCCAGTTTCACCTCGGCCAATGTTGTGACGGTCACCAGTTCGGAAGACTGGTGTACGGAGAGGGCAAAAATGGCGGGCTTGACTCCCTTCGACGCGCCGGGAGGAAGGGCTGCGACGGTCTTCACGGTGTAACCGGCGGCGGAAAGCTCCTCCACGAAGGCTGAAAGAAGCCAGTCCGCAGGACTCTTGTCTATGACTATGTCCGCGTCCCCGGCTTTTCCTAGGATCTGTCTGCCCCCCGGGAGAGGCGTGAGGCGCTGCTCCATCGTCGGCTGCGCGACAAATATCTCGCCGGATGCGCTCCTGCTCGTAGCCAGCTTTTCATAGGTGAGGTCGACGTGCTTCTCCAAGGGAGCGCAGCCTGCCACGAGGAGCAGGAGAAAGAAGGGGAGGACATGGACCGTCCGACTGAAGGCCCGAATGGCCATCGTCCCCTTAAGAGTCATTGGCCCGCCTTCTCCATCATCATCTTCTCGCCGTGCTTCACGATCCTGTCTCCCAGGTCCATCATTTCCTTTCCGTCATTGATCACGATCTCCCCGTACTCCTCCTCATGCTGCTGCTTCAGTATATTCCCATTGTCGATCATCCTGGCTCCGTTCTCCATGATCGCCTTTCCGGTATCGATCATCATCTGGCCGTCTTCCGCCATGACGTTCTTCTCAGTGGTTTGGGCGAGGGCGACGCTTGCCAAGACGAAAAGGAATAGCACGGCGAGACAGACGACCCACTTCATTATTTTCATGATCGCACCCCTTGTTCCGGACATATCCTGGACTGACCTTCTTTTCCTAAAACATAGTTCCGCTCCGGCCAAAGTCAAGGCGCTCATCCATACTTCCCGAGGGGAGGGGATCGCCCATGCCAGACACATCGTCGGTCAGCTCGGGCCGGCGAAGGGCGCGGGAAGGCGGAAAGGAAGAAAAACCATGCTCCTGTCTTGACAGCACTAAGACCGGACCTTATACGAGAGATATAAACTAAAGTAGGCACGACCATCGGATCGGGAAGACCGGGCCGCGCCACTGAGGGATAGAACCACGATCGCGCCGTGAGGATCGTGAATGGCGGATCACGGGGGAAGGATTCCTTGGGAAACCCTGTTCCGGGGGCATTGGTGAAAAGAATAGCCCTGGCAGTCCTGCTCATCGGCTCCATTCTCGTTCTTGATCGCAGCCTCGCTTTCGCAGGCGATGCGGGTGGTGCCTCCGGCACCGTAGATAGCCTTCTTGACGCAGACCACGCCATCGACAAAAAGGTCCTCGAGAAAACGGATGAAGCCTCAAGGGAGCACCAGGACGCGATACGGGAAGAGACGAAGAGCGCGATAGCCGAACTGGCGGCGATGAGGAAGGCGAGCCTCAAGATCGGGGGTCTCATCCGGAACGTATTCACGGGGAACTATTTCATCGCCCTTTATGATGCCAGGATAAACGGGGGCGATGGGGCCATCGGGCTTCTCTGGGACGACGCCCGGCTCTTGACGTACGTCGTGTTCGAGGGCGGGGACCTGACAGACTTAAGGGATGCCCTTCGGAGGGGATCCGAATCACTGAAAATGGTCCTTCGCGACTATTACCTGACCCGGCACATAGACATTGACCCGAGTCTTTCCATTGTCGATGAGTTGGCCACGATTTCGCTCGACGCGGCCACGCCAGGGGGAGCGAATGCGGATATCGCTCACTCCGATCTCGTGCCGGGGGGCGATAAGGAAAAGGCGGCGGAGTACATCGGACACATCTACCGGAAGACCGTCAAGATACAAAACCTCAAGGAGAATGTTCGGGTCGGCTCGGCCCTGGTATCCATATACGACGCCTTTATCGACAATCTATCGACCGGGGCCTTCTTCTTCTTTTATCGGCAAACGGAAGAAGGAATCTTCGTGCCTTTGCGCGACCCGGCGGCTACGTGGCATAGCGCGTGGTTGGGGCATATCCTCAACGCCGATGCGGAGACGAAGGGGCTTCTTTTGACTGACATGCTTCGGGATATATGTGTTGACCCCAACCTCCCGCGCCCCATCGTCAAGACAGATGAGCCGGCCACGCCCTCAATCGAAGGGCAATCTCCTCCCGCCTTAGACGGGGCGGGGGACGATGCCCATTAACGATCCGATCCGCCCGGGTCGGCCCCGAGGCAGGCGGGCTAATAGGCCCCGCCGCAAGGGCTCGCCTGCCGAGGCCCTCCCTTATCCGATCCGCCCACCCCCTACTGTCGAGCCGCACGCCGCTTCCGCTGACTCCCGCCTGGAAGAAGGGCGCGGACTTAAGTAAGTCCCCGAAGCCCTTCGACGCACCCCCCATGCCCGGACGATCCGGCCTATGCGCGCTTTGCGTGGTCACCTGCGTTGGCGGCGGTTCACCCCCTAAGTTCATACGACGCCACCGCTCACGTGAATCACCTCACGGGTGACGAACTTGGACTCGTCGGATGCAAGGAACAGGACGGCATTGGCGACGTCGGCGATCTCTCCTTTCCGGCCCAGGGGAATCCGGCCCACGATTCTGTCCAAATTGTGCCTGCTGTAAAGCCGGGTCTTCGGCGTATCTATCAGGCCGGGAGCCACGCAATTTACGGTAATTCCATGGCGGGCCAACTCCATGCCGAGCGCCCTCGTGAGACCGATCACCCCTGCCTTTGCCGACGCATAGTTGGCTTGACCGAAATTCTGGCCCGTATAAGCAGTGGAAGAGATATTGACGATTCTCCCGTATGATTGCTCTATCATGTGCGGCGCGACAGCCCTGGCGCAGATGAAGCTCCCTTTCAGGTTCACACTCAGGACCGCGTCCCAGTCTTCGTCGGTCATTCTTACGAGCTTGGCATCCCTAGGGCCTCCGGCGTTGTTCACCAGAATGTCCACCCTTCCCCACTGTCCCATGGCCCGGTCGATCATCTCATCCACTTCCGACGTCTTCGTCACATCGGCGCCGTGAACCATTGACCGGCCCCCTTGCTCGATGATCAGCTCTGCCGTCTCCGAGGCCGTTTGCAGATTACTATCGTTCGCCACAACACAAGCGCCTTCCCCGGCTATTCGGAGAGCTATGCCTCGGCCAAGGTGGCCCCCGGCCCCCGTCACTACAGCTACCCTATTCTCGAGTCTCATCCCTTCCTCCGCCATCGTTCTATTCTCTATCATCTATATCACTTAAGAGGCTCGCCCCGCCACAATTGATGGGGCTAGGTCGCCCGCTCCACAGGCAAAGCTTCGTTCTACAGGGCCTAACAGAAGAGTCGTTTCAGCGAATATGGGACTACATCTTGACGGCGAATCCATTTGCTTCTACAATTGAGCGCAACTATGGACCAAAAGGCCGAGCTCAAGCGCGCATACAAAGAGAATCCTCCACCTCCCGGGATATACAAAATCACCAACAAGGCGAACGGGAAGGTCCTTGTTGGTAAGGGCATGGACGTGCAGGGCAAGATGAACGGCCAGAGAGCGCAGTTGAGGATGGGCGCCCACCGGAACGTCGAATTGCAGGAGGACTGGAAGCGCTTCGGGGCAGACCAGTTTGTCTTCGAGGTCATCGACTACCTGACGCCCTCCATTGACTCTCTGCAGGCTACGCGCAAGGACCTGGATGCCCTCGAACGGCTCTGGCTTGCCAAGCTTGAGCCGTATGGAGAGGGGGGCTATAACAAAGCGCCGGAGGACTAAAAGGGCAGGTTCTCCCTTGAAATCGCGTGACGTGTTTGGTACAAAGCTAATGAGGCCGGCGTGAATCCGGTTTCGGATTCGGGCGGGACGGGTCGCTTGAGGGCCAAGGATGAACGAAACGTCTGAAACTTTTCGGAGGCTGCGTGACCGGCAGCTCTCCTGGGGTCTTCGGGGCCTCTCGACCCTCGGTCTCATCGTCCTTTTGATCTCCCTTTCGCGGGCCTTCACAACCGGTTGGCAGCCGGTGATGCCTTTCCAGATCCTCATGTACCTCCTCGTGGTGTGCACGGCCCTCCTGGGCCGCCGCTTGTCATTTCCGGTGCGTGCCACGATCGTCATCACTATCGGCTTCATTCTGGCTGTAACAGGGCTCTTGACTTATGGACTCGTGGGGATGGGCCTCCCGTCCCTGTTCGCCTGCTGCATTCTGGCCACCATGCTTTTCGGCAGTCGCACCGGTTGCGTCTCGATAGGCATCTCAGCCCTCATCCTCGCCGTGGTCGGGTTCCTGTTCGTCCGGGGCATCCTGACCCTCCCTTTCAACCCCCTGGCGTACATCCGTTCCTACAGTTCGTGGCTGGCTGCGTTGTGCGGAATGGCCTTCGTGGGAGGGCTTATCGTGCTGGTGCTCGGAACCTTGAACCAGGAGATCGAGAATCTCGTCGAAGCCCTGAGACGCCGGAACGTGGAGCTGTCAGACATGGTCGGGCAGTTGAAAGGCGAGATGGCAGAACGGGCCCGCGTCGAAGATGAGCGGCGCGCCCTGGATGAAAAACTCCAGCAGGCCAAAAGGATGGAAGACCTGGGCACTCTCGCGGGAGGCGTTGCCCATGATCTCAACAACATTCTGGTCGGAACGGTGAGCTACCCGGATCTTCTTCTCAGCCGGCTTCCCGTCGACAGCCCCTTGAGAGAGCCCCTGGAGACCATCAGGCGGTCGGGCGTAAAGGCTGCCGCGATCGTCCAGGACCTCCTGACGCTGGCGCGGAGGGGTGTGACCTCTTTCCAGGCCCTCAGCCTCAACACGGTCATCGCGGACTACTTCTCCAGTCCGGAGTACGAAAGGCTGAAGTCCTTTCATCCCCGCGTGGAGGCGGAGCTGAGACTCGATCCCGGCCTGCCCAATCTCTTGGGTTCGCACGTTCACCTGCTCAAGGTGATCATGAATCTGGTCTCCAATGCGGCCGAGGCCATGCCTGACGGAGGCAAGCTGGTCGTATCAACGGGCGCCGGACAGACCGGAGCGCGCGCCGGCTCCATCGAAAGCATCGAGGCGGGGGAGTACGTCATCCTTCAGGTTTCGGATACGGGGATCGGCATTCCCAAGGAGGATGTGAGCAGGATTCTCGAGCCCTTCTTCACGAAGAAAAAGATGGGCCACAGCGGAACAGGGCTAGGCATGGCAGTGGTGTGGGGTACGGTCAAGGACCACAAAGGCCACATCGATGTTGAAAGCGTGGTGGGCGAAGGGACGACGTTCACTGTCTATTTCCCGGCGACTGCCGAGAAAGCTGCCGCGATTCGGGGCATGGAGCCCTTAAGCGAGGGCGCAGCAAAAGGGGAGTCCATCCTCATCGTCGACGACGTGAGAGAACAGAGGGAAATTGCCGCGAAGATGCTCGCGGAACTGGGATATTCGGTGGAGGCTGTCTCAAGCGGCGAAGAGGCCATCGCCTTCGTCAACGAAAAGCAGGTGGACCTCCTCATCCTCGACATGTACATGGAGCCCGGAATGGACGGGCTCGACACGTATCGCGAGATACGCAAGCTGAGGCCGGAACAGAAGGCTATCATTACCAGCGGGTACGCTCAGACCGAGCGCGTGAAGGAGACACAGGAATTGGGGGCCGGCGCTTTCGTGAGGAAGCCCTTCTTCTTGGATACCATTGCCGTGGCTGTTCGTGCGGAGCTCGACAGGGAAATGAGCCGTCCCCAGTGATGCAGAAGGCCATCAGAGACTCCGGCAAAAACGGATAAGCGACGATAAGTATTGAAGCTCCTTCCCGACGGGAGAAAGCCTAAGAAGAGGTACGGGCCTTAGCCGTCATTCGGCGGCGTACCTTGTGAGCTTCGGATCTATGGACGGTCTTCTGATGGAAAAGAACACCCCGATCATCATCGCCCCGATCCCGATCCACTGGTAGGGGGACACCCTTTCCCTGAACACACCGATCAAGACGGCCAGGCTGAAGAGCGGAAAGGTCATGCCGAGGGATATCGCCTTCGAGATATCCAGGCGGCCGAGGGCCTCATACCAGACTATTTTCCCCACACCGAGCAACACGAGACCGGTGAAGAGAAGCAAGGGCCACTCCCCGAAGACTATGGTCCAGGAGCGGGTCTCCATGAGCATGGCCAGAAAGAGCATAAAGAGGCCGCCCAGAGAAAACCGAACCAGGAGGATCGTGGAAGGGGAAACCCGGAAAAGAGCTTTCTTCGCGTAGAAGTTGCCGATCGGGAAGGTGACGGTGCTCGCGACAACCATGATGTCGCCTATTTTCAGGCGGAATTCTCCGTTGTAGAGAATCAACCCTGCGCCGATGAGTACCCCGAGGGCGCCGACGAGTTTCTCAAACGTGGTTTTCTCACCGATCAATGGCGTAAACATGAGGGTGAAGACGACTTCCGAAAGCAGAAGGAGGGAGGTGTTTATCCCCGATGTCATGCTCGAGCCGATGAAAAGCAGAGTGTAGGGAACAACGACTATGCACAACGTCACCATGAGCAGGGAGGAATAGCTCTCCCTCTTTTTCAGCTCGTGCAGCTTGCCCTTGAGCGCCGTGTAGACGAATGACCCAAAGGCAGCCAGGAGCGCGGAGATTGCCGCAAAAGTCAATGGCATGAGAAGACGAGAGCCGCGGTTCACGACAACGGGGAACATGCCGTACAACGCGGCGTTCACGAGAGCTAGAAGGACACCCTTGGTTTCCTGTTTGGGCATTTCTATGTCTGTCAAAGCGAGGCGGATAGAGTCTACAAGAGAAGGGGCGATTTCACAAACGTTTTTTGGGCCGTGTCCGCGGGAAGGGGAAGCCTTGGGCCGGGGGCTTGAGGCAATGATACGCAAAAGGAGAAGAAAGAAGCGCTCGGCGAACCTATTGACTCATGTAAGGTATTCTCCTAGGAGACTTAGTTTTCTTTCGCTATCTTCCGACAACTTCGTATAAGGTGGGCCGCAAAGGATGGCGTTAAAGCAGCCGCTTTCTTTGCGGACGACGGATGAGTTGAGATGGCGGCTCGGGGGCATCTGAAAAGAGGGGGGAGTCGCATGCGACACCGGGATACGCAAACGAGAGTCGCCTTGCGCGTAAGCCTGCTCTATGCCTTCCTTGCCGCAGTCTGGATCGTCCTTTCGGGACTCACCCTCGCCGTATTCGTCCACGACATTGCTGCGATCGAGAAGCTCGTGGTCTGCGAAAGCGGGCTCTTCGTGGCCGTCACTGCCTCTCTGCTTTACCGCGCCCTGCGAAGACAGACGCGGATGCTCAAGAAGGAGGTGGAAGCGCGACAGCGGGCGGAAGCGCGGATGCACGAGAGCGAGGAGCGCTTCTCCATGATCTTCCAATCGAGCCCCGTAGGGATTGCCCTCTCGAGGCTTTCCGACGGACGGATCGTCGATGTCAATTCCGCTCTCCTGGACATGGTGGGCTACAGCCGCGAGGAGAGCATAGGCCGTACGTCGCGGGAAGCAGGGGTGTGGATTTGTCCGGAGGACCGGGACAGGTTCGTAGAGGGCATACGCAGGCAGGGCCGGGCGGAGGGCATCGAACTCCGGATCCGAAAGAAATCAGGTGAGGAAGGCATCGTGCTGGGCTCCGCGGGAGTGATCAGTCTCGCAGGTGAGGCCCATCTGTTGGGCATGGGTCTCGATATCACCGAGCGCAAGAGGGCCGAGGAGGCCCTGCGGTCAAGCGAGGAGCGGTTCAAGCGCTACTTCGAGCTCGGGCTCATCGGCATGGTGCTCTCGTCGCCGACGCAAGGGACGCTTGAGGTCAACGACGAGGCCTGCAAGATGTTAGGATACGAGCGGGACGAGCTGATGCACATGTCATGGGCTCAGGTAACCCATCCCGACGATCTGGAAGCGAACTACGCCTATGCCAATCGTCTTCTCGCCGGGGAAATCGACGGTTATACGTACGACAAGCGGTATATTCGCAAGGATGGGAAGGTGATTTACGGTACCATGTCGGCAAAGTGCGTGCGTGGCGCGGATGGTTCCATCGATTACATCGTCTCCTTGATACAGGACATCACGAAGCGCAAGGAAGCGGAAGAGAGGCTCGGGTCCACCCTTGCCAACCTCCGGAAGGCCGTAGGGGGCACCATACAGGCGATAGTCCACGTCGTCGAGATGCGTGATCCATACACGGCAGGACATCAAAGACGGGTGGCCGACCTTGCCCGCTCTATCGCTGCCGATATGGGTCTTTCCCCTGAGATCGTCGAGGGCATCAGGATAGCAGCGGTGATTCACGACATCGGAAAGGTATCGGTACCTGCGGAGATCCTCAGCAAGCCGGGGAAGCTCACCCGAAACGAGCTCGAGCTCATTAAGGACCATCCTTTGACGGGATACGATATCCTGAAGGATGTAGAGTTCCCCTGGCCCGTTGCCGAGATCGTATACCAGCACCACGAGAGACTCGACGGCTCCGGGTATCCCCGCGGCCTCAAAGGGCACGACGTGCTTCTCGAGGCGAGGATCATCGCCCTGGCCGATGTCGTGGAAGCGATAGCCTCCCACCGGCCTTTCAGGCCCGCCCAAGGCATCGACGTTGCGCTGGGTGAGATCACGAAGAACAAAGGGGTCCTCTACGACCCCTTTGTCGTCGATACGTGTCTTGCCCTCTTCCTGGAGAAGGGGTACGCATTCGAGTAAAGAAGGAATGGCTTCCCGCCCTGTCAGATCGGAATAGCCTCGAACCGTTCTCAATTCGCCTAAAGCGCAATCTCTTGACTTTTCTTGAGCCGCCTCATACTATTGAGATATATGAAGCCAGTCAGGCTCGCAGTCGTTGGGGTGGGGAACTGCTGTAGCTCTCTTCTCCAGGGGATCAATCACTACAAAGAATACGGCCGTAACGAGACAGTGGGCCTCATGCACTGGGACCTGGGTGGCTACAAACCCCGGGACATAGAAGTGGTCGCGGCCTTCGATATCGACCGACGGAAGGTGGGCAAAGACGTAGCTCAGGCTATCTTCCAGGCACCCAACTGCACTAAGGTTTTCTCGGCGGATGTCCCTCTTACGGGGGTCAGGGTGCGCATGGGTCGCGTGCTCGACGGCTGCTCGGAGCACATGCACGACTACGACGAGGGATGCACGTTTGTGATCGCCGATGAACGGGAGCCCGAAAAAGAGGACGTAGTGGCAGTGCTGCGGGAGACATCGGCCGACATCCTCGTCAACTACCTGCCCGTGGGATCTGAGCGGGCTGCCCGCTTCTACGTCGAATGCGCCTTGGAGGCAGGAGTCGCCCTCGTCAACAACATACCTGTCTTCATTGCGAGCGACCCGGAATGGGTGCGCCGTTTCGAGGAGAAAGGACTTCCCCTGATCGGTGACGACATCAAGTCGCAGCTGGGCGCCACCATCGTCCACCGGACCCTCGTCGACCTCTTCAAGAAGCGGGGGGTAAAGCTGGAGCGCACGTATCAAATCAATACGGGGGGCAACACCGACTTTCTCAACATGCTCAACCGGAAGCGGCTCGTCTCGAAAAAGACGTCGAAAACAGAGGCAGTCCAATCGATGGCAGCCATAAGGCTCGAAGAGCAGGACATCCATGTCGGACCGAGCGATTATGTGCCCTGGCAGAAAGACAACAAGGTCTGTTTTATCCGCGTGGAGGGGAGGCTCTTTGGCGGGGTGCCGATGAACATCGAGCTCCGCCTCTCGGTGGAAGACTCGCCGAACTCCGCGGGCATCGTCATTGACGCCGTCAGGTGTTGCAAGCTCGCCCTCGACCGCGGCATAAGCGGCGTCCTGTCCGGCCCTGCCGCCTTCTTCATGAAGCATCCGCCCGTACAACTCAACGATGATGAAGCCTATCGTCTCACCGAGGCCTTCATAGAGGGGTCGCACGACCAATCTTCGACCGGGGTTCTTGAGCACCTCCATTCAAAGAAAGGGCGCTGAACGGCGCTCTACCGGCCATGCCGGTAATTCTCCTATCCTCATCGCTTCCTGCGATTGCTCACGTAGACGATCAGAAGGATAAAGAGCACGATTCCGAAGCCTGTCCACTTCCCCGCGTCGCCCCAGCCGAGAGCGACGAGGAGGTTGGTAAGGGTCTGGAGGAATACCGCCCCTAGGATCACCCCGATGTAGTTGCCGTTTCCCCCGGAGAGGGAAACGCCTCCCACGACCGCTGCGGCGATGCTCGGCATCACGTAATTGGAACCCATGTCTTTGAACGCCATGCCCATGTTACCGACGAGGAGGAGCCCGATGAGACTCGCGAGCGTGCCCGAGACGATGAAGGCCACGCAACGCACCCGCCTGATGCTGGTGCCGCTCAGGAAGGCCGCGCGCTCGTTCGCGCCCGTGCCGAAGAGCATGAGGCCCCACTTCGTCTTATAGAGGATGATCATGACGATGGCCGCCACCACGATGAGGAGGAAGACGATGTTCGGGAAGATTCCGGTCGACTGCGCGGCGACGACGCGCAGTACCGGGGAAGGACGACCGGTGATGTTCCTCCCCGCCGTATACACATTGATCGCGCCCTGGAGGATGTTCGCCATGGCGAGTGTCACCACGAGGGGAGGCAGCTTGACGTAGGCGGCAAAAAGACCGTTGAGCAGCCCGATGGCAAGCCCTAGACCGATGGCGATGGCTACGGCGATAATAAGGGTCTCATTCTTACCGTCCATGAAGCGCGTGGTAAGCACCGCGGTCAGCGTAGCCGCGTACCCGACAGAAAGGTCGAGCCCATCCCCTCCCGCGGCGATGACGACCATCTGGCAGAGGCCGAAGAGGGCGATGAAGGACGCGAGCTTGATCGTCAGCAGTACCTGCGGAAAGCTCAAAAAATTCGGTACGGTGACGCCTCCGAGACCGAACAGGAAGACGATGAGGAGCAGCGCGACTATGAGGGCCTTGTTCTTTCTATAAAGAGCCTGGGCAGTCCTGTTCCCTTTATAGAAGGTCTGCGCCGTTATGGTGGATGAGTTCGCCATGCCTTCGTGCCTATCTCCCCTTGAGCCTTGATGCGCCCCGGCGCCTGTAGAGCGTGTACGCCTGAGAACTCGCGATTGCTGCGATGACGATGACGCCTCCCACGAGCGTCTGATATGCGTAAGGTATGTTCGCGAAGAAGATGATCTTGTTGACGAGACTCAAGATCAACGCGCCCGCGATCGCGAAGTAGACGCTGCCCCTTCCTCCGCTGAGGGCGATCCCTCCCACGACAGCGGCGGCGATCGCTTTAAGGGTCAAAGGGTCGCCCATACGGGCATCGCCGGATTGGTTTTGCCCGACGAAAAAGAGAGCCGCCAGGAGAAGGAACATGGAATTGGTCACGCACGCGTACATCTGGACCCGCGCTGTGTTGATGCCGCTCTCGAAGGCACTGTCGTTATTGGAGCCTACGGCGTAGAAGTATCGCCCTGCTTTCGTCCTCCTGATGAAAGCCCAGAAGACGACCCCGATGATGATCAGCCAGAGGGCCGGCGGCAGGATGGAGCTGATCCATTTCGCGGCTCCGGGAGCGTGCGGGAGGGCGCCCACATCGTAGAACCATTTGAACCACGGAACCGACTCGCCGCCCGGCGTGGGTCTGAGAAAGAGGGCCGCTCCCAGCCAGATGAAGCTCGTTGCGAAGGTCACGATTACCGGCGGTATCCTCAAGTATCCGATGCCGATTCCGTTGACGATCCCTATTGCCGCGGCCACGACGAGGGCAATGGCAATCGCGTACACGCCGGTCACTCCGTTGTCGTGCTTCATAACGGACGTGAGCACGCAGGTGAGGAGCGAGAGGGCAGAACCCGTGGAAAGGTCTATGCCCCCTGATATGATGACGACTGCCTGCCCCATCGTCAAAAGGATTAGGGGGGCAAAGGCGTTGATGTTTCTCACGATGGATCTTGACTGGAAGAAGTTGTCCTGAAGCGTCGCGGCCATCACCAGCATCACGACGAGGATGACAAGGACGGAGAGCTCCGGCCGAGCCAGATACTTTTTCAATGTTGCCCCGCGAGCGCCCGCGATTGCGCTGCCCATACTATGATACCTTTTCTGTCCTCATATGACTCGCATGGAAGCGGCGATTATCTTGTCCTCATTTATGTCGTCGCCCTCGAGACAGGCGACGATCTGACCCTCGTACATGATGAGCACCCGGTCGCAATATTCTATCAATTCCCCGTTGTCGCTCGCGTACAGCACGACGCCCATCTCCCTTTCCTTCACCTGACGGGCGATGTACGCATAAAGATCCCGCTTTGCTCCGACGTCGACCCCCTTCGCCGGATCTGCGAGGAGGAGCACCTTGGTATCGAAAGAGAGCCACTTCCCAACGATTACCTTTTGCTGGTTCCCTCCTGACAGGGTATTGACGGGCGCATCGAGGTCGCTCGTCTTGATCGATAAAGCCTCGATCGCCCGCACGCATTCCTCGGTTCTCCGTTTCCTGGGCGTAAGCAGCGGCTGCCCCTTGAGCCCCGCCTTGGGGAAGACCAAGTTGTTGAACACCGAATGCTGGGGAAACAACCCTTCTTGCTCGCGGTCGCCGGGAACGAGGAGGATGTTCTCCGCTATTGCGTTCCTGGGATTGGTGAGCCGCACAGGAGAATGGTTCACTTCCGCCTCGCAGCTCGCGCCCCGGTAGGCGCCCGCGAGGGCGAGGAGGAGTTCTTGTTGGCCCTGCCCCGCGAGCCCGCCGATGCCGAGTATCTCGCCGCGCTTTAGGTCGATGGAGATGTCGCGCAGGATATTACCGTAGCACAGGCCGCGGACACTGAAAAGGCTCTCCTCGCAACGGGAGGTGGTGCACGCCTTCACGAACTTTTCCTTGTTCGACGTGCCGGTGATGAGCTGGACAAGCTGATCCTGGTGTTTGCCTTCGTGTGCGAAATCGATGGTACCGACGTTCTCGCCGTTGCGGAAGATTGTCACGTCGTCGCAGATCTCCATGACCTCCCAGAGGCGATGCGAGGTGAATGTGATGGCGACGCCAGAATCGGCAAGCTCGTGCATGTAGCGCATGAGGCTCCGCACCTCGGTCTTCTCGAGCGCCGAGGTCGGCTCGTCGAGGATCAGAAGCTTCGGGCGAGCGGCGAGGGCTTTTGCGATCTCGACGATCTGCATCTCACCGGGACTCAGGTCAAAGACCATTCGCTCAATGTCCATGCCGGGCAGAAGGTTTTCAAGAATGGACTTCGAAAGATCGCGGGCCGCGCGGTTGTTGAGGAAAAGGCCCTTGCGTTCCTCATTTCCCAGGACGATGTTCTGCCACACCGTGAGGTCGCCGACGAGGCTCAGGTTTTGATAGACCATCGCAATGCCCTCGCTGCGAGCTTCGTCCGGGTTCCGGAACCTTATTGATTTTCCCTGGTACTTGATATCGCCATCGTCCGCGCTGTACACGCCCACGATGATCTTGGAAATGGTGCTCTTGCCGCACCCGTTCGCGCCGAGGAGACCGGTGATCCGGCCCGTCGTGCACGTCAGGTTGCCGTTGGAGAGAGCGACGACGCCGCCGAACCTCTTTTTTATTCCAGTAGCCTCAAGGACGGTCACGGTTTTCGTTCAACTCCTGCGGATAGAGAATCTCGGGGCGGTCAAGGGCCCGCCCCGAGATGATAGGTACACTATAGCACGAATCTTCCTGTTATTTGAGAAGGGTGGCTACGGTGGCCTCCGGCATGATCTCGCTCAGGAGGTAGTCGTCCGGTTTGTCTTTCAGCAGCGCCCACCCCTCGTCAAAATTCTTGTCCGTAATGAACATGCCGACTTTATAGAAGTAGGTGTTGTTCTTGAGGACGCCCGGCTTGAACTGCTTTCCGTTATACAACTGGAGGGCCATGCGGAAGGCGGTCCCGCCGATTCCGGGCGGGTTAGGCTCCGCGCAGGCCTTGAAGTCGGCTTTCTTGTCGCGAAGCTTCTTCCATTCCTTGAAAAAGGCGGTTCCCGGATCGCCGAACATGACTTTGGGCAACTTGCCCGCGTCGAGAAAGGCGGAAAGGACGCCGTACGCCTCGCCGTCCTGGGTAATGACGGCGTCGATCCTCTGGCCGGAGCCGATGATCTGGGTGGCCACTTCCTTGGCCTTCGTCTGGTCCCAACCGCCGGTCGTGCTGGCGATCAGCTTGATCTTGGGGTACTTCTTCAGCACATCGGCGGTAGCCCTGATCCTCTCATTGTTGGCGGGGTGTCCGTCCAGGCCGTAGATCTGGATGGCGTTCCCCTCCTTCAGTGTCGAGGCGATGAATTCGACGTTCTTCGTGTTCCATGCATAGTGATCGAGCGTGACGTTCAGGACATTGGGCGCGGTCACTGTCGCGTCAAAGGATACGACGAGGATACCTGCGTCCTGGGCCTCTTTGATGACGCCGTTGAGGGCGTCCGGCGAATTCGGGTTGAGCATGATGATGTTGACGCCCTTGGACGTGAAATCGCGGATGATGTTGGCCTGTTCGGTGGCGTCACCGTTGGTCACGTTGTTGACGATCCTGAAGTCCGCGATCTTGCCGGAACCCTTGTACTCCTTGCCTACCTGCTGTAAGGCGTCGATCATGATGTTTCGCCACGATGTTCCCGACGATCCGGTGCTGATGCCGACCACCGGCGGCTTCTTGGTCTGGGCTCCGACGTTGAAAGCGAGCCCGAAAACCAAAAGGATTGCGAGGATGATCATACTCCCCTTACCAAATGTTCCCTTCATGTTCGTCTCCTCCTCTCTCTTTAGGATTTCCGGTGCGTATGCGTCTGCATTTGCCGTCCCTTCTTTCTATCGTCCCAGTTGCACCTCCTCGGGGTAATACGCGGCTCGCGGCGCGGCACCCGCGTCCACCGACGAGCCGAAAGCGCGCCTTTTGCGCTCCATCTTTCGGATCCTGTCGCACGTACGCTCTCATAGCAGGCCGGCGATCGCGGACCCGACGAGTCCGGAATCCGGCATGCTCACAAGATAGTAGCGAATCCCCATGCGCGTCGTAAGAAGACTATACAGGTGAGCCTCACACCTCGCGCGCAGGTCGCCGAAGCCGTGATAGGTGGATCCTTCCACCGCGATGGCCACGGCGGAAGAGATATCGTATCCTGAACAGGTCTTGATCGCAGCCGCCGCCATGACGGAGGCGGCGAGGCGTGAGGCCCGCTCGATGAGGACATCGATTGCCGCATGCGCCAATTCGACATCGGACCCGTCCTCCATCGCGAGGGCACGCCTTAGGGGGACCTCAGGATCGAGCGGTCGAGCCAGGAAGGTGGAGACATCGGCTGTCTCGATCCTCGAGGCGGCGAGAATCCCGGTCCGCTGACGGGGACTGAAGAAACCGATATGGGCCAGATGCTTGAGCACGTGGAGCGCGAGCGGTCCGAGATACGCCCCGGAAAACATCTTCTCGTATGTGTAGAAGCCGGGATCGGCGCAAGTCCGGTCGAACGCCGCATCGATCTCTCCGCGCAAGGGGCAGTCGAAACCCCCTGCTTCAAGGACTACCGCCTGGGTGGCAACGGGCCCGCCGAGCTTAGGGATATGGGACTCGAGGTAGCAGGCATTCATGCCCGTTCCGAGAATAAAGGCCGCGTACGACCCGTGCGGTCTGAAGGGGGATCGCGCGCCCGCCATAAGGGCCGCCACGGTGTCGTTCAGAACGGTTACCCTCCAGCCGGCGCCGAGGCCGCGGCGCCGCATCGCCTCGACGAGTTCGGCGCCCACGAGCCTGCCGTCGACCCCATGTGCCTTGATCTCCTTGCAGATTCTGATGAGGCGGCCGTCCCGGTCCGGCTGCATCGCCATGGCATAGGAAAAGCAGAAACCGATACGGTCGCTCTTGCCGGCAACTCCGGTGAGGGAATCCGCGAGGGCATCGAAAAAGCCGGCACTGTCGACCTCAGCCTCCACGCCCGGCATGGTCCGCTTCACGAGGTGCTCCACGTGCGGCTCGCCGCCTGAGTCGAACCGGACAAGGGCCGAGCGGAGGTTCGTTCCTCCCGCATCGACGACGATGACGGGCTCATCTGCGGGGATGCTTTCCGGGGGCCTTACGTATGTTGGGATCATTTCGAGGCTGCCCCCCGTGCCCTCAAGCCCCTGGGCCATATCCCTGAGAATCATGCCTACGAGGACGGCCACGTCGTAGTCTTCATAATGGACGCGCCCTTTGCGAAGCGCGCCCATCAGTTCGCTGATTCCCGGCTTCATCCCATCAATCCCGATTGCCTGCTCTCCGGAAGCACTCTTCCATGATCTTCTCGGTCGCTGTGCAGCCGAATCTGGTTCCACCGCACTCGCGGACGAGAAGGGCCGTATCGAGCTCGCGAATCCCGCCCGCAGCCTTGACCTGGACCTTGGGGGAAACCGTCTTGCGCATAAGCCTGAGGTCGGTGAAGGTAGCTCCCCCCGCGGCGAATCCCGTCGAGGTCTTGACGAAATCGGCACCCGCCTTTTCGGCGACCATGCAGGCGTTTACCTTCAGTTCGTCGGTAAGATAGTAGTTTTCGAGAATCACCTTGAGGATGCCACCCCCCTCGTGAGTCACCTTGGCGACGGCGGCTATCTCGTGCTCGACGTAGTCGAAGTCTCGGCTCAGGACTTTTCCGATGTTGAGCACCATGTCCAGCTCGACGGCCCCCTCCCTGAGGGCCTCCTCAGCCTCGAAAATCTTGGCCGCGGTCGTCGAATAGCCGTGTGGGAACCCGAGTACCGTGGAGACGATGACGTTCGACCCCGCCAGGCATTTCTTGACGAGGGGAACCTGAGACGGTCCGCAGCAGACAGTGGCTACGTCGTATTTCTTTGCTATGTCGCAGCCCTTGATGATCTCTTCGTCGCTCAGGTTAGGCCTGAGCAGCGAGAGGTCGATCATCTTGGCGATGTCCCTCGGCGTATATTCCATCGTGATGTCCCTCCTGTAGAGAAATTCGGTCCCTCCCATGCGGCCTCAGGCCGCATGGGGAAACCCGGCGGACTTCCCCGCCGGGACAGCCAATTCACGTCACAGCTTCACTTCCGTCGGGAGCTTCGAAATGAGGGCTTTGTTCGCGTTGAGACAGAGCTGATCGTCGATGACAAGGCCGGCGTTCGCACCCTCTGTTACCGCGTTTCGAAGATTCTTGATGTGATGCATGTCACCCACTTCCTGGCAGAGGATGCCTGCTCCCAGCAGTTGCTCGTAAAGCGAGTGATCGGAAACCATGTTGCCGAGGATGACATTGTCAACCTTCACGGTCTTCCTCGCAAATGTGCTGTCGACGAGCACGACCTCTCCGTTTTTCCTGATCTCTTCCACCGTGGTCTTGGTCATTATGGTGACCGGGTGCTTAAATGCCTTGAATTTCACCATTTCGCCGGTGCCGCCCGCAAATCTCTTCATCATGATGTCCCACGTTATGGGCTCCATCCACGAGGCGAAAGTGGCTTTCTCCGTGACAAGGATCACTTTCTTGCCGTCCATGCCGAGTCTTTCCACCGCATCCGCAGCGCCGAAGTGATCTCCCCATACGAGGACCGTCTCTCCGCACTCTAAAGGCGCTTCCTTGCCCTTGGAAGGATAGAACTTGCAGCCTTTGACATCGCAGCGCAGGACGTCCTGAAAGGTGCCGACGATGGGGAGATTGGTGCCGGCAATCGCCGGCCGGTCGACTTTACCGCCGACGGCGAGAATGACCGCGTCGAATTTCTTGAGCTCGCTCACTTTCGGTTCGCTGTAATACTTGACTTCGACACCGAGTTCCTTTATCTGCCGCCTGATCCAGTCGGCATACCACCGCATTTTGTTGTCCTTCGCGCGGACCGTGCAGCAATAAAGGATGGCGCCGCCAAGCTCTCCGCCCTTCTCGAAAATGGTGGCCTTGTGGCCCCGAAGCGTCGCGATGCGGGCCGTTTCAAGCCCTGCCGGGCCGCCGCCGATGATTGCGATGTTCATGGCTTTGTCGGCCGGCTTCAAATGGATGAAGCGCTCGTCCGAGACAGCCGGGTTGATGGCGCAGCGCATCTCGCGCCTGATCATAAGCGATTCCTGCCAGCATCCGACAAGGCAGGAGATGCACTTGCGGATGTCTTCCGTCTTGCCCGCGGCAGCCTTGTCCGCCCAATACGGGTCGGAGATGAGCTGGCGCGAAAGGCCGACCATGTCCGCCTTGTTCTCGGCAAGAATGCGCTCACAGTAGGAGGGATCGCGCAGAGAGTGTGTGGTGATGACCGGAATGTCGACCGCCTTCTTGATCGCCTCGGCCGCGTACGTGTTCCAGCCCTGCTGATAGTAGACGGGGTCCATCGTGGGTCCCGGTACGTCGAAGATGCCGGCGCTCACATCGATCCAGGCGACGCCCGCGTCGCGGAAAAGCTTTGCCGCCTTCACACTCTCGCCAATCTCGCGGCCGCCCTCGATGTACTCCTCGCCGCTGTACCTGATGCCGACCGGGAAGTCCGACCCGCACTTCTTGTGGATCCTGTCGATGATCTCCAGGGGGAAGCGCATCCGGTCGATGAAGGTGCCGCCAAACCGGTCGTTCCGCTTATTGACATAGGCGGTCATGAATTGGGCAATGAGATAGCCGTGCGCGCCGTGAAGCTCGACCGCGTCAAAGCCGGCCTGCTGGATGCGCCACGCCGCTTCTCCGAACTTTTCGATCACGTCGTAGATCTCTTCGATGGTCATCTGGCGGATCGACTTGCCCTTTGCCATGTCGTCGGCGTAAACGACCTCGTGGCCCGCGGAGCCCGGGAGATTGGCGACGAGATCCGTGGCGGAGTAAAGGCCTTTTCTCGGCCACGCGGACTGCCGCCCGGGGGCCTGAATCTGGACTGCGCACCTGGCTCCGTGCCGGTGCATGGCTTCGGCAAGGTTGGCCAAGCCGGGGATCATGGGATCCTCGTCCGCTGCGAGACAGGTGACTGTAGGACGGCCCGTCGACTTATCGGGCGTGGTGGCGCCCACGATGATGAAGCCGCACCCGCCCTTCGCGACCTCTTCATGGAATATGATCGTACGCTGGCTCACGGACCCGTCCGCATTTCCTGTGCTCGTATCCGTCGGCGCCATCGCGATCCGGTTCTTGACTATGAAATCACCGATCCTGATGGGACTAAACAGATGCGGAAACTCCTTCAAGCTCATAGAGCGCCTCCTTCGGTCTCAAGTATGGTGGCTTATCCAGTATACGAGCAGTCTACATGTTCCCTTCCGGGCTGTCAATGAAAAAGTGGCGCCGCAGAAGGCACAAATTAGCGCGAGAACCTGATGTCATATTGACGTTGCCTCGGAATAGTAGTACTGTAGTAAACAAGGGCCGTGGCCCAGCCACCGTGACTCTTGGCCCTTTAGGTGAACCCAGATGCTCGTACGAGAGCCGGTGTATCAGCAACTGAACAACGCATTGAGGGAGATGCTCATCTCCGGCGATCACAAGGTGGGCGACAAGTTCCTCACGGAACGAGAGATCTGCCAGCGCTTTGCCGTGAGCAGGACGACCGCCAACAAGGCGATCTCCAACATGGTTTCGGAGGGAGTCCTCGAATTCAAGAAGGGGCTAGGGACTTTCGTGAGAACCCTTCCCCTCGACTACGACCTGCGTTCCCTGGTCAGTTTCACACGCAAGGCACGCGAAGCCGGGCGGGTTCCCGGGACTACGCTGCTCGCGTTCGAAGAGAAGACAGCTGGCTCCGTCGAGGTCGAAGTTAAGGATAGGCTCAAAGTCGGTCCATCCGACCGCATCTTTTTTTGCCGGCGACTGCGACTCGCGGACGGCATTCCCATGATCGTGGAACGGCGCTACCTCGTCGCCAAGCAGTGCGAAGGGATCACGGAAGACGACCTTCGGGGCTCGATCTATTCGTTCCTTACCGACAAAAAAGGTGTCAAGATCACCGGCAGCGAGGAACTCATCCGGGCCGTCAATATCAGCACGAAAGACGCCGAGCTGCTTCAGTGCAAGCCCGGTCTGGCCGGATTCCTCATGCTGAGCACCGGCTACACGGAGCATGGAGTGCCGGTCTGGTTCGCCGGAATCCTCTACCGGGGCGACTGCTACGAGCTGAGGAACAAGCTTGACGCGCAGCAGGCCTACAGCTACACCGAATCGATCATCTCCACTCCGACAGGGAGCTGAAGGCTGCCGGAAGACTTCTGGCGTTTAAGCCCCCGGCATGTTCAGAACCGCCCACGTGCGCCACTTTCCGCTTCGATGGTGGCCTCGGCGGCTTTCGAGCGACACTAGGGGATGAACTGGCTCATGTACGCCCGGCTCTGGACGAGGGCGGCCAGCACATCATCGGGCCCCCCTTCGTAGTTCCGATCCTCCACCTCGACGCAGGCAGGACCGCGATAGCCCACCTCGTAGAGGGTCGACATGAACCTGCCCCAGTCGACATCCCCCATGCCGGGAAGACGCGGGCTGTGATACTGGAGGGGAGTTGCAAGAATCCCCACGTCGTCCAGCCTCTCCTTCTCCACCTTGGCGTCCTTGATGTGAATGTGGAACAGGCGTTCCTTGAACTCCTTGAGTGGTTTCAGGTAATCCATGTGCTGCCACACGAAGTGGGAGGGGTCGAAATTCAAGCCGAAATGCTCCGAGGGAATGGAGGCGAACATGCGGCGGAAAATTGCCGGGCAGTAGGCGAGATTCTTTCCAGCCGGCCACTCGTCGCCGGTGAAGTACATGGGGCAGTTCTCGATCGCGACCTTGACGCCCTTCCGTTCGGCGTGCCGGATGATCGGC
>Ga0326728_10010595_pt1 | contig 21512 bp, 18 predicted proteins | sample MB3enrmetagenome_FD_207602 | JGI IMG/M metagenome (GOLD analysis project Ga0326728, IMG submission 207602) | Lab enriched peat soil microbial communities from McLean, Ithaca, NY, United States - MB31MN | ecosystem: Environmental > Terrestrial > Soil > Wetlands > Peat | place: USA: New York... | reverse complement strand
GCCGGCGAATAGCCCATCCGCAGCCGACCGGCATACTACTGAGGCGAGTGATGGCGGCTTAAAAAACGACTTAATAAACCTTATGGTAAATCACGAATCTCCTGCCGGAGCAATGCCGTTAGGCGGTCATAAGCACTTCGATTCTGCGTGTAAATCCTGGTCGCTAATTCGCGCAACTTCTTGATGTTTTTCGGGGACGTGTTATCCATGTCGTCACTAGCGGTATCTAGGTCACCCTGAAAGCGAAAATACTCAGTCAAACCGATCCCCGCTTGGTGAAGTACCCGCAGCTGATGGTCGACATTGTCGCTGACCCCGTCAAAAACGACATCTAATATGGGGCGCGCCCATTCAACAAGGCCCCAGTCAGCGGTATCGCTGTGATCATATCGCCGTTTCAATGATCCCGTGCCCAATGACAAAAGCATAAATTGTTGCTGGGATTTGCGCCCGTTGCGCTCAGTCTGATGACTCAGTGCCTCTACTAGACGGCGCGCCGCGGGGTTGTTGGCGAAAACGCCTCCGTCTACAAGATGCTACTGGGCATTGTTTTGTCGATCAGCAATTTGTACTGGCGAAAAATAGGTCGGTGCTGCGCTAGTTGCGCGTGCAATATCCCTCAACAAGAAATCCTCTCCTTTCATCTCTTTTGCCTTCCAACTTAGGAACACTTTTGGTGTTCGATTCGTCATATCGTAGGCGGTAACGACGACGTTAGCGCGGCACTCCGAAAGATGCGTCATCCCAAACTTTGCGTTCAAGCCTCCATCTATTCCGTCCGCGTGATAGCGCGGACGACGTGCCGCCAAAATAATCCCCCTCTTAAGACCGAAAATTTTTGGGCCATCCTCCTCATAGAACCGCACGAGATCTTCCGCCGGAAATGCTGGGCCGCCACCAGCACTCGGCTTACAAAGAGCCAGAGCCAGGATGCCGCCAGTAGACGTGCCTACTATGTAGTCAAATATTTCGCTGACTGGCCTTTCAATATCATCCTCTAGGCGTTTCAAGAACAGCGCCGGCACGATGCCGCGAATTCCACCACCGTCAATGGCAAGTACTTTAATCATGGGTCACTCAAGTGCTCTTTGGGAAACATTCTCCGGACAGTTACGCATTTCCGGATCCGCAAATAACATCTGTTTTCCCTCAGCAATAGCGATATAATCGTTAAGGAACCGCCGCAGGGATTCCTCGAAGATTCCGCTGTGCTTAATTATTACAGCGCCACTGACATTTACAACAAGAAACGGGCTGTAGGGAATTTTTGCCTGCGTGGGCACCAACCTAACTCCACCGATGAACGGAACATTTGTTAGATCGAAATTGACAACACCGCACGGGTTATCAACGTACGTATTTGGATCAAACGCCCGGGTCGATTCCTTTTCATTACATACTACTTCGAGGGCGTGGGTTACCTGGGGCTTGTATTCTCCGAGGGCTTGATTCCACATTGCTCGTTGATTTGCGCGTCCTGGCGGTTGGAACACGGCACCTATAGCTCTCCCAATTGGAAAGAAGATCTGCCTCGCTGAATCCGTGGCCGACGACAGCACTAGCAGCCGCGGCGTTTGAATACGGTTGTAGGTATTCCGCGAATTCAATTCGTGAATTTTTTGGTACTGGTAGGCCTCCAAGGCCGGGTTAAGAAGTACCACGACATCGCCGAAACCAGAGATCTGCTGTGGTAGTGCGGCCTCCATCTTTGGATCCAGACTTGCCGCCCCGATGGCCAGCTCTTGCTCAAAGACCGAGCTCACAGCTTTGAATAGGACCTGACCGCCAAAGCTGTGGCCGATTGTTACCATTCCCATAAAAGGGGTCTTTCTGCCACCGGTACGGTCGTCGTTTCGTTGTTTGTAGATACTATTGAGTCGCAAGAGAAAATCTCTTAGGTCTCCCTGGCCGACACGTTCGGCTGCTGCTTTTCGACCCCAGAAAGTAAGGTAATCCAACGGCATCGGCAAAGACTTACCTCGCCAACCAACATATACACCGAAAATCCTTACGTCACCGATACCAGTGAGCTTTTCTCTAGAAAGGCGATATATTCCGGGCTTCCCATTTACGTTGTCATCAAGCGTCGAACGAATAGATGTCAGCGACTCTGCAAAATCTATCGCGTTTGAGTCAGACATCGCCGCGTTGTGATGCCAGCCATGGATAAACAACACAACGATGGTATTCGTGGTTTTTGAGCACCTCTCAATATTGTCTAGCAGTTGCGCTGCAATCTGCGGGGTCCAAAATGATCCGTAGTCATCAATCTGAAGCGCAACGTCGCTTTCTGATCGGAATCGAGTATTGAGGAATTCGCGATGACCAAAACTGCAAGCCGATAGGCTCGTAGCAATCGCTACTGCGACGATGATGTATAGAACATGAAGCACTGGTCAACCCTCCTGGTCTGGCAGCCCTTCCAATTATCGCCGGCTGCAGAAGTCCAACGTTCTCTGTACGTACCCTCGCAACTCCGCGTCCGTTATTAGGACCGTCAGATATCCGTGTGGATTGGAGTCGTGGTGAAAACGGTTTCCATAGTCAGTCAGATCGACCAGCTCCTGAACATCCACCGCAGACATAACTGGAGTGCCTTGCCTCAAGCGGGTTTGACATCGTTCTCGAAATCGTCCTAGTGTCGACGTCAGCGATTCCCGTCCAAACCGTCAGCTCCCCGGACAAACCGTGCAAATTCTTCGAATGCGCGTAAGCTCATGATCGCACCCTGGGAGTTCAACGATTCGCGGCGAGGTCGAAAAATCCTACAGCCGCGAATGGTGCGCCGAACATGTCAGCATTCTCTGTCCAAAAGCATACCTTGTCAGCATTTCATGTCCAAATCCGCGGAGAAGACTCACGACGACAGCGCCTCCCGATTCGGCCCTTCGCCTGGAACTGCGACACGGGGAATTAGTACTGTGGGAAGGCCGCGTACATCGGTTGGAGAGCCTGAAAGGCGTTCGCGCACGGATTCAGGAAACCGGCGCCGCTGACCTTCGAGAGGTTCTCGTCACCGAACTGCGGGGACTGCCTTCTCTCCCGATCACGCATCTCGATCAACGTCGCGAGAAACTCTGCGATGAAAGAAAAACGACACACGCCGATGGGCTTCGATGGCATCAATTTTGGGTGCATCTTGGTTTTCCCCGTGGAGCGATACCGGTCGCGACTGCTGCCGTCGAGCCCGCCACCGCCCACCACGATGGCCACGTAAGAAAGCTACCGATTAACTGATCCAACTACCGCGGCTGATAGCACCGTCCGGAATACATACCGCACCGCGGACAAATCCGCATTCGAAAACGGCACTTTTTCACATTCATTGCACGCCCAGGCCTATTGGGCTCCCGCACCAAGGGATACAGCGATCCAAGGCTTACCCTGATACTTGTATCCAATGTTACTGCCGGCAGTATCCACGCCCAATAGAAGGCCGACTTTAAACACTCCGCCTATTGTTCCAACAATTCCCGTAGCGACGGAGAATGTTGCCTTTGTCCCCGAATTTGTATTACTGGGCGGAGATCCCGTCGCGCCAGTCGCAGTTGTGTTTGTGGACGGGGTAGTACCAACGCCAGCGGCGAGCACAACCGCTCCCGCCCAACTGGGTCCCCACTGTTCCCACCCTACGTAGGGAAGTACCGAAGAAGAAGAGACGAACTCCCGCGTTGAAATGATGACTTTATTAGGTACGACCACTACACCATAAGTAAACCCAAAGCGATCAAAGTTGTACTGACTGAGGTCATTCGTATCTAGGTAGTACGTGGGTCCGGATTTAACGACTTTCGTTATTGGAGTCGTGCTGGCGGGGTCGACGCATTTTGTCTGTTCAGCATTCTTCGAAAACAACTTGAACCCGCCCGTCGGCTGGAAGACTGCCGTGGACACTGTCTTGGAAGTTGTCGTCGTAGTATCCCCGGCGGAAGCTGCCGTTGTTTTTACCGTCGTAGTTGATTTGGTGGTTGAACTGCTTACAGTGGGCACAGCCCCGGCGTTCGCAGGCTGTGCCTGCGTCGTCGTAGTCGTAGTGGGAGAACTTTCAATGACAAGCTTCGATCGACTGGGAGCACAATAGGCTTTAGCTACGGTGCCTACGTCATCGGGAGATGCGTAAAAAATATTTGCATCGGACTGCAAGATCAACCGGTCGCCTTTCTCAATTGTATCGCCTCTAGATGGCGTCGTCGTCGTTGCTGCAGACGACGAATCGGCCCTAGTTACGTCCGGGACAACACTCGATACCAACGCAACCGATGCTATTACACTGATAACGGGTATTGCCTTTGGATTCATAGGAACTTCCTCCTGAGTAGTTTTTCGTTGTTAGCAGCTCAAAGCTCGTCCCGCGACATATTAGCGAGTGATGCAGTAAGAAACTCCAAGTGACGTTACTTCAAAGTCCGGTCGTTTCACATTGATTGTGAAGACGGATCCTAATCATTTTGCGCATTTAACCCCATTCGCATTACGGAGCGCGCCAGATCCATGTGCGATCGCGTTTGCGACCGGGTTGTTTTGAATATACTTCTCATGCGCGTTCGCCGGATTCTCAAAGACGCCGGCATAGGTGCAATCGTTCGAAACAATCACGTTAGTAACAATCGCGTCCTCATGTGGAACGGCGTCAGATGAAAGTACGTAGGAAAAAACATCGCTCGGATCGCTAAATCCCACGATCTGCAAGGGTGTCGCCGATAGGCCTCCGCTCTGCCTCCGCTGGCTTCGAGCGGTCGCGAACGTCTTTAGGTGTTGGTAAATATCAGGGTTGCCAACTTCGTCGCGACTACCCAGATTGAGAATCGGAATCTGGTTGGCTAACAAGAATAATGCGCGAACATGGCTTCGCGTTTCCGAAGCGAAGTCTTGTGACCCCGTGATTTGCTCGATGTCATTTAAGGAGTCGATGGCAATCTTACTACCGAGGCTCTCTGTAACGATGAAGAGAGGGACTCCCCTGGACGTCGGCGTACCACCAGCCTTGGCCTGCTCGAGCGTCAGGCTCTCGGCGCTCAGCGAGCGCAACATTCCATCGTCAACCGCATCGCGAATGCGCCGCCCACCGGCACCCCCGAGGTAATAGGTTACGTCGGAAAGACGGTCATCCATGATCTGGCTCTTGATATAGCCGTTCGCCCAAGCGCGCTTATATGGCGTAAACGCTGCCTTGTTGGGACAAGTTATAGTTGGAGAATTGACGTCGTAGCAGAGCTTCTTCTTAGCATCCAAGGTTATTGGACTCCAGAGTACCGTAGCAAAATTAAGGCGGCGCATTCCGTCGCTGAGCGTTACGCGGAAGAGTTGACCGCCGCTTGCCACGGTGTCCGGCTTTGGTAGCTTGCCGTCCCATAAGAATCCGAGTTCCGTGGCGAGTGGCTGGATCATTCCGGTAATCCAGGAAGAATCGTGGTATCCCATGCCGTGCACGAGGAATACATCCACTTCCGGAACCGCGGCTCCGTCGGAAGATTTGTACGCATCCGCAATGCCGGAGAAAACCGCGTCAACCGGGGTCAGCACCGGCCGGTGATAGGGTGTGCGGCAGCCCGTTACCAAGCCTGCGGTCAGCGTGATCAATAACAACGGAAGTCGCCGTATCACGGTCCGTGGTCGGCGTGTGACCTCCCGCCGTCGGTGTATCTGTCCGGTCGATTTAGCGTAACCGCGCATCTTGCCGTTGCAATAGCGGCTAACGCAATCAGCGCGTCGCTGAGTCGGTGACTCGACTGACCAGGTGCCCACGATTCCATCCCCGAGCATTTTCTATTCTTGAGGATAAAATACGCGCCTAAAATTCGCGGCGTCAATACTCGAATCGGCTGTCGCCACAATTTAATTTGTGGATCTGCGAAGCACAATCTTTGTGCACACCTGGATCCGTTTTTTTTAGCATTCCGAACGATCACAGCATCCAAGAAATTGACCGTCTCAGCTCCCGCGACGGCGGCACGCAAATATTTTGCGGATCGGTGAGGGAATTTGTCCTCATTTGTCGCTTTAATTTTAATTGCCACGAGAAAACGAAAGTCGGTTCTCAGAACCGCTCGAATTCCACTGCCGACGTTCCAGCTTCAATTTCACGCCGGCGGCTCGATCACACGCTCGCGACGGGGCTCATAAGAGCCCCAGTTACGGAGAGTAACCATTTCCTGGGGGTGAGCACCGCACAATGGCATCAGGTAGGTGGCCGCATGCGATTACAGACGACGCAATTTGACGCGGAAGGAGCAGACGGATGCTGTTGCGGTGCTGACGAGTCATTGTCCGCTGCTCGCACACCCCCAGGAAATGGTTACTCTCCGATAAGTGGAATTCTAGAGCGCACTTCCGATTTCGCCGATGAAGAGTTGGAGAAGAACCTACTACCTCGAAAACCTTGTTCGCGGATTCGTGCTACGGAATTCGCACAGGGTACGGACGACGCCACAGATCAAAGTGGCAATCCTAACGATCTTGCACTTTCTAGTTGAGCAAGGTTCCGTTACTGCGTACTTGGTCCGCGAAAACGTACTCTAGATTCGCATGCCGTCCGTCCTCTGCCCCTCGTGTTGATGGCGGTTGAGATCCGCGTCTTTCTGGCGGTCGACGCGTTTTGCCAAAAATCTGGCACGGTCCTTGCTTCTTCGGGGATGTTGGTTCTCTCACTCGCCAGACAAGCTCTTGATTCCAAATGCAAGGCATTTGGAATCGAATGCTCCGACGCAGGCGCGATTCCCGTGATAACAAACGTGCACGCCGCAAAACGCGTTTCCTGGCAGCCATAATTGCGCGGATTCCCGTCGCCGCTAACACCTCGGTAGCATCGCAATCGGCAACCCCGCCGCTACTGGGCCGGTGACCTCATCAATTGAGTCACTTGGTGCTCGAGCACCAGGTGCGCGACCTGCAAATTCCAATGGCGAGATGCCAAGAGGGACAACCAAGACCAGCCGGCGGCGACAAAGCCGAGAGTGTTCACATCCGCCACGTTCGCCACGGGTTCCGCCAGCATTGACTGGAACTGCGTCATGTCGGAGGGCATTTCGGTAAATGCCTCGGAGAGGCCGCTCCGAGCGATCTCGCCCTCCTCCGCCAACAACTCCTCATAAGTCTCATCCGGTGTCCAAAGATTGAGGGTAGTCTCCGGAAACATAGGTATTACCTCATTCACAAGATGCTGCCAAGTATTTGGTGCTCCCAATTTCACGCACCAAAACCCCAGGATTGGCAGTAGCGTCGACCGCGCAAACGGCGCGAGAGACATTTCTGTGTCCTCTCCATTTCGGAAGGCAACCAGGTCATCGAACGAATCACTCGCTATCGGTGCGTACCTCCCAACCTCTTTTGCCACTCCCAATCGCTTGACGAGCGTATCCAGCCACTCTTTTGCGACCTCGACCTGTTCTGCGGCAACGAGGCCAAGCATTGCGAGCGAGATCTCCGTTGACTGACTATCAAAGCAAGGTGACCCGCTTAGGCCTCGCCGTACATCTAGGGGTCGCCTTGATTTCCGTGCCAAAAGTGCCGGTACTTTATCCGCGAAAGCATGGGCGAAAATGCCGGGAATATCAGTAACCTGCTGAATATAATGGCCATTCTGTTCGCTGCAAAAGTGGCGATTTCGGCGGTCTGAAGAGCGATTTAGCCTCCAAAAGCGCGTGATTTTGCTGCCGGAAGTGACGGTAGTAGCTGGGCCTGGTATTGCTCGATCGGGAAGGTGAACACGCCCCGCAGATTTATGCCTTCCGTGCGCGTCGGGGCGATTCGCCCGATCAGCTGCGTCGGCACCGAGGAGGAACGTCGGGCGTTCCAACGGTCGAGCACCGACTGCATCTTCATCGTATTCCAGGCCATCACCAGGTTCGCCAATAGGCTTAAGGCGTCGGCGACCGCCTGCATCTCCTCGTGCTGCTTGGCTTGGTAACTAGCGACTCGGCCCACGTAGATCGAGCGCTTCAAGGCATTGACGGCCTCGCCACGATTGAGCACGCGCAAGAGTTCTCGCCGGAACGCCTCGTTGACAAAGTAGTCGCACAAAAACACGGTGCGCAGCAATTTGCCCACCTGCATCATGGCCTCATACAGCGGGTCGCCACGCGCGGCAGAACCGTAGCGGGCCAGGACGGTGATGGCGCTACTGTGGCCACTGTGCACGGAGGCAAATAGATGGACCATCGCGTCCCACTGCCTGGCGGCCTTGCCAGGATCAAGGGTGGCGTGGCAGATTGCCTTGAGGTTCTCGGGAATTTCGCTGCCGCGCGGTACGAACAGGTGCCGGTCGCTCAAGTCCTTGAGGCGTGGACACAAATCAAGACCCACACCACGGGCGAGGGCCATGGCCACGTCGGTGTAGCCGTGCGTGTCGACAGCCAGCTGGGTGGTCTCATACCGCTCATCGCGCACCACCCCTTCGATGGCGGCACCGGCCTGGCGGTCGTTGAGGACCATGGGCTGCGCGTAGGAGATGCCCCATCGATCGCGCGTATGCGAATAGATGCCCACGGAGGGCGTCAATCGACGGGGATCGTTGCGGGCGACAAACACCCGCTGGCTGGTCTCGATGCTCATCATGTCGGAGGAGGCCAAATCGGATCTTCCCCAGGTCGCCGAAATCGGATGGCGATGCATGAAGGCGAGTACGGCGCTGCACGCCTGTGCGAGGCGACGCTCGTCGCTCGCCCACTTCATGGCCTGGCGTACCGAGGCGGCCGACAGTTGCGGAATCATGCGCGCGGTCTCGGCGGCGGAGAGCGCTGTACCATGTGCCAAGATCCCGGCATACACCATCAGCAGCTCTTTGCTCGATCGCGGCTCTCGCCCCAACATGACCCAGCTGAAGCGGACCTCGGCATCGACGGCCAAAATGAGTTCCGGAAGCTGCGCTTCGCCCACGCGCCGATCGAGCGCTGCGCGAAGCTTCGTCACCTTCGGATCCTCGGCCAAGGGTTCCAGGGGCGTGAGATGCAGCTCCTCATCCACCCTCAAAATGCCGTCGGCGGCGGTCTTGGATACGGCGAGCACGCCGGCCTTGGCGCGCTCGATCAGCGGCTCAAGGAAGGCGGAGGGATCCTGTGGCAGGTGCAATCGGCGGTAGTGGGCGCGACGGATGGTCTGCCACCGGGCGGTCGGAATAAACAGCGTCTCGCGGCTGCGGAATGACAAACTGTGATCGATCCAGACGCTGCCGTTGCGCAGCGCCCGACGCAGGTTCAGCAGCGTCCCGACCTCGGCTGCTGTAAACGCCTTCTCCCGATCCTCGTCCTGCAAACTCTTGCGCCAGACCCGGCCTAGCGACAGATCTGTGCCTACGGGCAGTGCGTGCTCGCCCTCATTGTAGAGCGCGTTCAAGTGCTTGAGACTCCCCAGCACCGGGTGATCGGCTGAGCCCTTCCAGGGTTGCTGCGCCAAGGCCGTGAGCAGCGCTCGCACCGGCCTGACTTCCACCATCAACTGATCACGAATAATCTGCGCTCTGCTCGGTCCACGGCGATCCCGGTGTGCGACCAGTAGCGCGTTCAACTTCTGCTGCAACTCGGCCACTGACAGCGTGCCGTCGCTGGCCAATGCAGCTAGCTCGCCCAGCAGCTGTTGATACAGCCGTTCGTAGTTCACTCTCTGGGCATCGGCCTCCGCGGCGGCCTTGCGCCACAAGTCGGCGACCCGCCGGCGCACCATCCACAGCAGATGATCGGTATTGATCATCAGGCTATAGCGCAAGAAACAGGACACCTCGATCGTGCGGGTGGGCTCGGCAATGCGGGCCGCCACCGCCGGTGCCCGGCTGGCCAGTCGTCGGGCGTAGCGGCGTACGATCGCCTCGGGCAGTTCAGCCAAATGCTGATCGACCTTGAGCGCCGTCAGCAACTCGATCCGCTCCAACACCCGATCGATCTGCCGCGTCGAATGCCTGGCAGGTGGGGCCCACAGCCAGCTCTGCACGGTGGCGCCGTCCTCTCTCGGCTGCGTGATCGTCCTCCTCCACTGCGCCAGCAGATCAGGATCAATCGCCTCGACAATCTCGCTAACCAGCGTCGCCTCATGTTGGCGAATCGCCTTGGCGATGTAGCCGCGCAGTTCACGCTCTCGTGGAATAATCTGCTTATGATCGTAGAGCCATCGGCGTGCGAACTGCAGCAATCGCTGCCGATCACTGGTCCGTGAGAGCTCGGCATTAATCGCCCTGACCAACGCGCGTCGCTGTGCTTCGGTAACGTCGTAAAATCCGAGCACGGAACACGCCAGATCCTGCTGCTCAAACAATGTGCGACGCCGACGGTACATCGTGCGAAGTGAGGCCAAGTCCGGCGCGGCGATCTCAAACTGCTCTCCCAGATGGCGCCACAGTGCTGGCGGCACCATACGCAACGCCTCCAGCAAACGGCCGGTCATGCGCAAGAAACCAATCTGCAGCGCCAGGGCAAGCTTGAGGGCGGGCGATCGACGCTCGTCATCAATGACGCGGCGTTCCGACTCGGAATAGGTAAAGAACGATTCGATCTCGAAGCCGCTCAAGTCACGCGGCAACGCGCTTCGACCCAGATACGTGGACTGCCAGTCGTTCATGTTCTGCCTCCCGATGAGCAGCACAATACGCCCATCGAAAACACGAACAGCAAGTACTTGACTGGTCTAGGGAAAGCTGGGCCAACCGCTATAATTACCCAGAGAAAGTACCGGCACTTTTGACACGGAAATCAAGGGGACCCCAAGTCAAACACCTTTACTTGATCTTTCCATGCAAGCTGTTTGTATAGATCGGGTATTTTGCCGATAATGAAAGCACCCGCCGAGGCTACCAAGCTAATCAGCCCCGCGATACCAGCTACATAAATGATGGCAGTCCGCCATGCCGACTGGTATGACCTGCACACCGGACACAGACTAGCTTTAATGGACATCGGTGAACCGCAATAAGCACAGGGTTTTGTGCTACCCGTAGACTTGTTATCGTCCGGCATGTCCTTTCTCCCAACATTTTCTCGGTTCTTCCTGGCGCACTAGAATGGACCTCTGGGGCACGCCCGCAATTGGGCCTGGACGTGCAATGAATGTCAAAGGTGCCGAATTGGGGATTTAGCGGGCCATATCGTATTGATTTTATTGGCATGCCCTTTCGGACGAAAACCTTTAATTTGACCGGCAAAAAGTCTCCAGAAATCAATAGCCAGATTTTGAAAACGGCACAATTGACGTCGAATGCACGTCCAGGCCATCTCTGGGAACCGGACGCTCGATCTCTCTAGTGAGCCGGGCTCATCTTGCAAGTCAAGTTCACTTGCGAATTCGGTGCTGTCGCGACCTCACGCCCACAATTGATCATCCCAGGCTGCCGTAAGACGATCCATTTGGATCGCTCGTATGAGCAGTACGGCACACTCAGAATAATGTTCGTCAATTGGTCTGCCTTCTTCCCATCAATCCAGATCTCCGAGCCAGCTGGTTCCGAGACGGCATTCAATATGATCTTCTGAGCATTACAGCTTGCCATCTCGGCCATCGCACACATCGTCAACCCCGTAGGCTTGCCAAATGTTGGAGATTCGACCTCAACCTTGTAGTAGGCGTGGGTCGCATCGGGCGACGCCACCGTCGGTCGCGCCCAACTGACACTCGATCCTTGCTTGCAGTTGGGCGGTTCACTCGTCTCGTCCGAGACGGAGACTAGTCCCTTTGCAACGTGAACGGAGAACTGAAATGTGTACTCGTTAGTTGAGCGCAACCTGACGTCATGCGTGCCATCGGTGAGATCCACGATATCGCCGAGAAGACCCTGAAAGCGATAGTCGATCTCCATTGCCTCCGATGAAAACATCGTCCCGTCTGCTATAAACTGAACAGGTGCACCCAAGGCGGTCATGGGAGCAAAGGCAATTAATCTTAGTAACATCCCTTTAATCGGCATGCAGAGTTCCCTCTATTGCACTTAATCGATCGGCCTTTGTGCCCGACGAGCCCAGAAGAACTGAAACATATGTAGGCCAAATAAACCTATTGCCGCCATGGCGAAAAGGTATTGCGCTCGCCCAATGAGGCGCACTTGCGGATTATTCAACGGAAACTGATCCAGGGCCAAAACCTCTGCCGTTCTATCAATGACCAAATGGCCTAGGAATACCGAGGAGACTGCCGCGAGGACAATACAGAATGTAAATATTAGATCGAGCGAATTTACAGGCACACCCTTTTCTACGTACGTCTTCTGTAGAAGCCCGACAGCGCCGACAGTGGCTAGTGCCCAATTCATCATCAGCTTGACGAGATCGAGCATTGCCGAGAGAGACTGCTTTTGCGTCTCACTCATGACTCCGTTTGTGAGGAGAATGCCAGGGGTATCTACCGAAACGTGCTTCTCGAACAGGATCATTGTCAACGCCACCAGCGCCAAGATTAGCGCTGCGGTGAGCGTGACTTTTGTGTGCGAAGAGATTGCCATTGGCACTTCTGACTTCAAGGCTTGCGGTAGCTAAAAAATAACGTGCGCCGACGAGGACGGGAAACTCCCCCCGGGCAAGCCAGCCGGCTGGCGACATGAGACCAGGTTCGCCATTTTTTGATGCGGTATCGGTCGTCGGACTCAAACATCGGATCCAAACCTCCGAAAATCACCTGTGGGACGGCGGATCCGCAATCCTTCGTGATTCTTCAGCAGCGCAAGTTGGCCTGGGCCCCATGGTGAGACTGCGTGGCCGCCCTCCCCTCACAGAATAATTGGCCAAAGTGCATGTGCGAATGCTGTTTCCGGCATTTGGATGGGACACCCAGGGGAAACGTCTCATCATGAAGGGCTAAAAGTCGCGTTTTGAAAGCAAAACGACAAGGAACCGTTAGAAACACTGGGGTGTCGCGGTGCGACAGCCGCGTTTTGGCCGTCGACTCGTCGAAAATGAGCCGAGTGACCCCACCAAATGAAACGGTTCCAATCGACACCCAGCGCCGGCGCGGAGTTATGCGTGTCGATGGCCTGGTTTGGTGTGCATTCAAGGTCGTGATACCCCGGATGCGAGTTTTGGCTTAAGAACATGGCGCGGTCAAGGGCGATTTGTCTGACAAGAGCGGCCGATTCGCTATCCTGCACTCAACTCAGATTGGCGTCGATCCATCACAACAGCCGCCAGGTCACTCGTCGGTGCGAGCCTGACCATCGGCGCGTCAACGTCTCGTGGCAGCGGATTAAACGAGTGCGGCGTCCGCCGCACCCTGCCGCGTGCGCAGCGCATCGCACGCGGCGGCAGGCACTTGAACATAGCGCTTATTATGCGGCCGCGTCAGCGGCGAACAGTGCGGCTTCCGCACTGCGCATAATACCCACCAGCGTTATGTTTCAGGGACCGTCTCTTTTCCGGGAACCTACAGGCAGTCTCCATGACCACAGGCGACTGCCAGATGTGTACCCAATAGCACCGCCGCCATCACTACGGCATACAGCGCAGGCCAGAGCACTGTTGCGGCGCCGTTTCGCTGTCGGGCCAACACCACGCACGCCGTCCCAACGAGCAGCGCGACAGCGAACCCGCCCCACCATCTCAGCTCATGCGTTCCGAGGAACGGAAGATTGCCCTTCCCGAGACTCCAGGAATAAGCCAGGCTGACGTACGCAGCAAAAGCAATTGGGATAGCAACCCATGCGACCGCATACAGCGCGACTGTTCTGCTCATGACTCAGTGCTGCGCTGGCAACGGTATCGGATTCTGATAGCCAGGCAATTGGAACTGCCCGCCCGTGTTGATCGACGGCGGCGTTGCACCTACGGCCTGAAGAACTCCCGATACAAACGAGTTGCTGTTGTATTGCCCTGGCGCCATTGCTCCAGATGGGATGCTTGGAAAGCTGTACGAAAGATTGCTTCCATAGCTGGCCGCCGCAGAGATGAGGGAGCGAATGAAGTCGCAGTCGCTGACGCCAGCCGGCGGTCGGACGACTTGCTTAAACTGCGCATTCGATGCCGCATCGCCTGGATAGTTGGGGGCTCCAACGAGCGTTCCTCCGATATCCTGGGCTCCCAGAGTGACGGGCCATGTTCCGCTGCAGTGGCAGGGATCATCCGGCTTGAGATACAGCGCTGAGTGGTACGACGTAGGGTTCGTTATTTTTCCGAGCGGGGACGCCGCCACGTGACCGATCACCTCGACGAGGAGACCGGATGGGTCAAACACCATCACTGGGTTAGAGCTTGCGTAACTATAGGTTGAGTAACTTCCCCCTCTTAGCCCGATCGGATCTGACTCCACATACCTCCCCGTCAGCGGGTCGTAGTCCCTGAAGTAGTTGTAATTGAGCCCGGTCTCGGCCTGGTAGTACTGCCCTGGGAATCTCAAGTTGTAGATAAACGTCCCAAGCCCGACCGGATTCTGATTGGGCATCACAGTCCCGAACGGATCCGTGTCCCAGCGCCAGGCGATGGCATTGTCCGCGGGTCGTGTAATAACGCGTGGCGCATTCAACTGATCGGTGTGCACGTAATACGTACTCACCGAACTGCCATTGGGGCGTAGCGTTGCCACGGGAACATCGCCCATCCACACGGTTTCTTGAATTAGCGCCCCGCCGCTCGAGTACTCCCCGAGCACGTGTCCCGCTTCGTCGTACATGAGATACGTCGGTCCGCTGGCGCCGGACTTTTCGATCATTTGGCCGAGCGCACTGTAGATGTAACTGGTCGTGCTGCCGCTCACGGTGACCGACGTCATGCGTCCACGCTGGTTATAGGTGAACGAATCGCTCGAGTAGCTGGTGGTATTGCCCGCGGCGTCGTAGCCGTACGTGCGGGCGAGGGCTCCCGTGATCGAATTGAGCTGATTGCTGGTGCTCGATGGCGTGAAAGTTGACGCACTGGATCCGGTCTGGCTCGAGCGATTGCCATTGGCATCGTAGCTCCAGCCCAGCGAGTTGCCGCTCTCGGCCGCGGCGGTGAGACGATCGAGGGCGTCATAGCCCAAAGTCCAGGAATTCGCGCTGATCCCGGTGTCCGTAATGCCGGTGATGCGAAACGCATTGTCGTAGCCGACATTGATCGAGTCCCCGGCAGTGCTGATCTGGGTGATTTTCTCATCCGTATCATAGCTGCGGCTCACCGGGGTCGAATTTCCCCACGTCCAGCCATTCACGGCGCCGAAAGGTTCGTAGGTCGCGCCCGTAACGAGTGCCGCGCCATTCAAGCTGACCGAGGTCACTTGATGGTCGGTGTACCCATAGGTGACCGTTTGACCCGACGGTGTCACGAGCGAGGTCAAATCCCCGTTCGTGTAACCGTAGCCGACGCTCAACGTCACTGAGCCCACTACCAGACCCTTGCCGATGACGCGCCCGTGCGCATCGTAGAGCCACGAGAGGGAGTGATTGGCATCCGCCGCCCCCGTCAATCGACCCATCCCGTTGGTCCCTGCATCGTAGGTGAAGTTGATCGTCTGATCGCTATAGGCCGCCTGCGTGACCCGATTCAGGGCGTCATAGGAATACGTGGCGACCGCGCTGCGGGCATCGGTCGCCGTTTTGAGGTTACCGCCCGAATCATAGGTATTGAGGGTCGTGCCGGTGTCGGGGCTCGAGAGCTGCGTGACATCCCCGAAGCCGTTGCGCGTATAGCTGGTTTGCAGGGAGCGGGGATCAATGACGCTGACCAGATTGTCATTCGCGTCGTATCCGAGCTGCGTGACACCGCTCGCCGGATCGGTGATCTGGCTCACGCGATTGAGGGCATCGTAGGCCTTCGCCGTATTGCGCGACAGCGGCGCCGCGATCGAGGTCTGATTGCCGTTGCTGTCATAGCCGAAAGTCGTCGTGACCGCGGCCGTGCCGGCCGCGTTGATGTCCTCGTATAGCTCGCTCAACATGTTGAAGACTCGAGTATGGGTCCGGTGCAGCGTTCCCGACGGGTCGTAGGCCTTCTCCGCGGTGCGATTGCCCAAGGCGTCCAGCGTGTAGCTGATGGCATTGCCGAGACTATCCGTGATCCCCGTCAACCGATGCGCGCCATCATAGGTGTACTGCAGGACAGTGCTATCCGGCAGCGTCACGCTCTTGAGCAACCCGGTCGGATAGTAGCTGTAGCCCGTCGTTTCGCTACCCATCTGGCGCGAGGTCAGTCGCTGCCGCGCGTCGTAGCCTAGTGTCGTCACCGCGCCATTGGGGTCGGTGATGGTGAGCGGTTGACCATACGCGTTATAGGTATTGAAGGTCGTGACCTGGCCGAGCGCGTTCGTGATCGTCTGGACTTGTCCGCATTGCGTGCCGTTCGCGCAGTTGTAGTAAGCAAACGTCGTGATGTCCGCGACATCGGTACGTGGGCCGTCGACGGTCAGCACCTGACCATAGCCATTATAGGTATAAGTCCAAGTCCGCGAAGCATTCGGCGTCACGGTCGTGTCGGTGACGGTCTTGGTGAGCGCATTGCCGGAGCCGTCATAGGTAAATGAGGTGGTTCGATTCGGCTCCGTGATGAGAGACGGCTCCCGCCAGGTCGAACTCCAGGTCGTCGTGATCATCCGCTGCAGCGTGCCTGACACTGGCGTATAAGACGCCAAATTTGCGGGGCAGGTGCTGCCCGGTGCGAAGCCTTCGACCCGTACCAGCTCGAGGCCTCGAGTCGGATCATTTGCGTAGCACGTCAGATTGCCGTCGTAGTCGATGCGGCTCGCGACCCAGCCATAACTGTCGTAGGTCGTCGCCGCCGACTCTTGGCAGGTCGGGCATTGCGATCCGCTGATGGACATAGGACGATTGATATCCCCGATTCGGGTATAGCTGAATGTGCGCACGGCGCCTAACGCATCGGTGAGAGTCATAGAGGTATCGCTGCCGTACGACAGCGTGGCTGCTCCGACCCCACCTGCCTCCTGTGTTGCCGTGGCCCGCTCCAGGGAATCGTACGTCCACGTAGACAACGTCGTGCCGCTTTCATCGACAATTGCAGTCAGAGCATTTAAAAAACGATTGTCGCCGTAGACGTAGCTGCGGGTTGTACCATCCATATTAGTAACGCTAGAAAGACGTGCGGCACCGTCATATGAATACTGCACGGAGCCTCCACCGCTCACTGAAAGGCTCGCAATGCTGTTGGAAGTGTTTCGATTCACTACAATCGAGTTACCGAAGCTGTCCGTTACACTGTGCAAAAGACCGCCTGCATCATATGCGATCGTTTGTACTATGCCAGCGCGACTCGTAACCGATTGAAGAACGCCGGACGTGTTGTAGCTCTCAACATTGTCCTCATCATCAGTGACCGTAAATCCCGAGCCCGTCAATGCGAAACGCACAGATAACCCCGGCTGAGCGTTAATGACGCCATTCTGGAGCGTGAATCGCAGCGTCTGACCATCATCGCGGATCACATTGTACTCGACTAACGTCGAACCCGGTTGTAGCGCGTAGACAGGAAGCGCGGCGATGATCGTACCCGCAGCGGTTGAAAGAACGCATGTCCCGCCATTATAGGTCGCGGTTGCGCCAGTCCACGCGGACACTGACGCTTGGATGGTTGGAAACCCCGAGGTACATGCAAGAGCGGGGGTTGAATATTGGGCCGAGACACCGCCGCTTTGCCCCGGATAGGCGGTGGAATAACCATAATTAATGTAGACGGAGCGGCTATACGAGTGACGCCACCCGGGGACGCCGTCAATGCCGGATAAGTCGGCACTGTTATAAAACCGTCGAAATGCTATCGCCCCAGAGCCTTCAAATTTAGCGTCGTCTTCAGATGTATAAACATTCCCAATGCCGGGATTGATCGGATCTTTAACGCAATTAGCTGAACAGGTCTCGGCATTCTTCAGTCGATTGAACATTACCCAATTCACGCAGGATAGCGGATTGGAAATAGCGCCAATCCCCTCCCAATCGCCGGAAAAACTCTGTGAGATCGCCTCGCATTCGAAAATGTTTCCATTGGGAGGCGGCGTATTCACCTGGCAAGAACGGCCAAGCGCGAAGTTCAGAGCTGGAACAGCGACATTCAAAGCGTTGACTGCGTTCTGTAGACATCCCTCTATGGTTGAGCCCGGCAGACATGGTCCACTGTTACCGCCAAATCCTTGGTATTCCCAGCTCGACTCGACGTAGCAAACCTGCGCAAAACTCTTCAAGGGTAAAACGCATACCACGCAAAACAATAGGATACGAAGGACGGTTGGCAGGCTGGGATAGTTTTCTTTGCGCCGTGCTTTCATGTATGCGCTACCCGCGGCCCATTTTTGTCCGGCGTTGAAAAATCGCTGCAAGAGTTTCCCCTTATTTCGTGTATGACCCGAATGACCTACATGCAGATTGATCGAGATGTGTTATCTGACTCCCACCCTGCTAAAGGGGGGTTTGGACCCCACGGGGTGTTGATGATCAAATAGCTATCGACCTTGTTTATCAAAAGCGACGTCTCGGAGCGAAAACCCTCATGCGTTTGATGAATATTTTCTTGCAGCATTACTGTGCCGTTATGTCACATCAGTCACATTGCTGGCACGGCGGGGGGTGATTCGTTCCGGAGACTACGACAAACCGGGGGCTGAGACCGGTATCATCGCCGGCCACCAGCGTTGAAATGTCTCGCGCAGCGTGCCCTTGAGCGTCCGGGTGCGCACTTGGAGCAGCAAGTGCGCTGTTTCCGGTTGCCATCGCATCTGCTGCTTCTTCACGAACCGGCGGCTGATCACTTCATTGACGGTGGATTCGGCGATCGAGGATGAAATCGGTTCGCCGTGTCGGCGCCGATCCCCATAGTCGGGGATGAGGTCGCGATTAGACTCCAGGTAGTCATAGAGTTCGTTGAGCGTGCGCGCCAGCTTGCGTCGTTCGGGACCTTCCGGAACACGCTCGTCGCGCTCTCCAGGAGGCGCTCCGAATGATCATCGGGATCGTCGGGATTTGCACCGGGAATCGAGATACCTTTCGCCATCTGCTTCAGCACCGTAAAGCGCATGGCGATATGAAACCAATCGATCACGTGCTCAGCCCGCGGATGCAGTCTCTTGGGCCACGATCGTACCGTGTCGCCGCCATTGGTCACGAAGGTGACCGGCTGATGGTACACGAGGCCTTGGGATTTCAGTACAGAGCCAATGCGGGCACGAGCATGCCGGTCTAAGCGGTGGACAAAGGCAAAGCAGCTGGATGAGCCCTTTTGAACCGTAGACTTGCCGGCGATCACCTCAAACCAACCTTCATTGCTGTCCGTGTTGCCTCACGTAATTTTGTTACCGGTTGCCTCATCAGCGATGTTACCGGGCTTACCCGTCCGATCTCCTTCTGAAGCGGTTGCAAGATTGATGTTAGAACGCGATGCAGTCTTGAGTCAGGTTCTTCATCTGGCACATTAATCGCTGTATGGCGCCGCGGCGCCACGCTCGCACACGTCGCTCCAAGGTACATAGTTGCCGAAGACTATAATGTTCCGGATAACGTGCCCGGAACTCGATGAGCAGCTCCACAGCCGTCTGATCCGGCTGCGCCTCCAGGGATTGAAGCATCTCTGTCCAGTGCGCCTTGAAGGGATCGGGGCGGCGGCCGCGAGGCTTGTGGTTGAGGTTGCGGTATTTTAGGTGGTCGATTTTCACGCCCCGGGCGCGGGCGTCCTGGCGCCAGATCTTCACCCGTTTGCTTAATGTTTTCCGCTGGAAGGGATTGAAGCGACCGGGGAACTGTGCACAGAGCTCCTCGAACAGCTGTGTCGAGTTGATGTTCGGGCATCCCTCCAGGCGCCGACACACCAGCGGCCAGACCATGGTGAGCGCATGGAAGCTGCCATTGCCGCTTCCCGCGTAGATCAGCTGGGGACGTTCCGGTGGCTTCGCAACAGGCACAGGGATCTGAACCGGCGGAGCGACAGGCATCGAAGGGATATTTTCGTGAGCCACACTTTGCAGGCTGCGCAAATAGCGAGGCTTGGCGCCTACGGAGAAGGTCGGTCGGACTTCTCCCGCCCGCCAGGCACTCGAGAGGCCTGCCACGAACGCTGCGAGATCGGGCGGCTCGGCGGTAACGCTGGGAGGGATCTCGCCATCGGCCAGTGTCGCCAGATGTGCCTGCATGGCTCGCATCTCTTCCAGCAGTTTCAAGGGATCGAGGGCAGCCGCGATTTCCCGCATCTTCATCTTTGCAGTTTCCGGCGTACCCTCATCCTGTAGTAGGCGCTCGCAGGGCGTTTGTGGCGGATGGTAGCGTTTGGAGACCTGAGCGCCCTCGCGATGTTTTGCCGCAAGCTTGAATGAGGGCTGGAAGAAGTTCACGAAGAGCCGCGAGGCGCCATACAGACGCGTAATCGCCTTGGCGGCAGCAATGCCCTCGAAGCGCTGATAGCCCAGAAGCTTGCGCACGACGGCGCCATTCTTCTGCTCGATCCAAGCTTGGTCGTTCTTGCGATACGGGCGCGAGCGAGTAAGCTCGATCCCGTGGCTCAGACAGTATTCGATCAATCTATCGTTCACAAATTCGGTACCGTTATCGACATCCAGCGCACGCAGAGCAAAGGGTAATCCAACGCGAATACGCTCGAGCGTTTCAACGACGAGGCTGCTTTCGCGCACGACAAGCGGGGCGGCTTCCGTCCAACCACTCGCAATGTCCGTCAAAACCAGACTATGGATGTAACTGCCCCGGTTCACTGGCCCGCAATGAGCAACCAAATCCATTTCCATCCCGCCGGGAGACGGCTCATTCCAATCCGCAAATGTGCGCAACGGTATGCGCCGGCGCGGCTCGGGCTCGATCCGCCGACGCTTCTTTGAGCGCGTCACGGAGCGTGGCGCACGCAGCAGCCGGTCTACTGTCGCCGCACTCATCGCGAGCACTTTCGCCCGGATCGTTGCATCCAGGTTCAGATGTCCATGGCGCTCCATGGCGGGCAGCAAAATCGGCAACAATGCCTTCAGCCGCTTACCACAGACTCGATCGGAGGCCTCCCACAGCACAATCAGCGCGCCGCGGGCGGCCTCGTCGTAAATCGATGGGCGGTTGCGTGTCTGCCGGCCTTCCTTGACAGCCTGACCGTTCAGCACACGGATCGCCGACTTCTCGTGATAGCCGGTGCTCGCAACGAACTCGTCCAAAATCTTACGCTTCTGCTTGCCTGTCGCCGACCGATAACGCACGCGAATGGCGTCTGCAAGTTCGGCCCGCGCGGCATGAGTCATCTTCCTGTCCATAGCGCCTCCCAGGTTGGAAGGCAACATGGTGACAGACGCTCATCGGTAACATTTCAGGTGAGGCAACCACCGTATCCGGTAACATTCTTCTTGAGGCAACGCGCACAGTTAGATGCCCCTGTGTGAACGAGGCACTCAGCGTAATCACTACATCCCAATGTCTAAGGTCTTCCGGATCGCTTTGCGGATAGCCGCTTTTTCGACCCCGCTCCACCATTTCATTCAGTTCCGTGTCCGTTAGCGTATGCACATATTGAAATACATTCTCGCTGTGGTTTACGGAGCCTTTCTGAGGTTTCCCGACCAGTCTTTCATACGCAGATTTCTCCATCCCCAACTTTATTCCAGCAATGTTAACCGAGCTGCCATTCAGCGCCGCCGAAGAGAGACAGTGG
>Ga0326728_10010594_pt1 | contig 21513 bp, 23 predicted proteins | sample MB3enrmetagenome_FD_207602 | JGI IMG/M metagenome (GOLD analysis project Ga0326728, IMG submission 207602) | Lab enriched peat soil microbial communities from McLean, Ithaca, NY, United States - MB31MN | ecosystem: Environmental > Terrestrial > Soil > Wetlands > Peat | place: USA: New York... | reverse complement strand
TAAAAATCCCCATTTTTTAATTTTATCAAAACTTCATGTAGTTCTCTTTGATAAGGATAATTGTCGGCATCGAACTTAATCCATCTATCATCTCTCGGTATTTCCATCCAATGAGCATTATAGCCATGGCCAATTGCCGGGCAGATTGAATCGAATACGTTTAAGGCAGCTCCATTCGGTATTCCGCACCAATAAGATTCAAAAATAGGCAATTCGCAAGCTGCTATTCTATAATCAGATTCTTTCTCGCCGATATACCAGTCGCACCCTAAGACAAATCCCTTTTTTTGCAAGGGTGGGTTTTCTTTTAGATTGATCCATTTCATCATTTCTCCTTATTGCAATCCGATTCGCTTTTTGGAGGTTCAGGTAATGGCATCCAATGAGATACATTCTCTATTTCATAATAACGTATGTCACGCCATTCTGCGTCTTCATATAAAAGAAATCCTATATTACTTCCCTCACCATCCCAAGCCAAAACTCTTTCATCTAATTTTGGCAATCGCACTTTAACATCAATCCACTCACTCATTTAGGTGCCTCCGGTAATTCCATCCAATGGGTAATAATGTGATCGTGAAGGTATTTCCATTTGTGATGCTCATAATTTTGTTCTTCCTCATATCCATCATATCGTGACATATTGGCTCTTGAAAAGCCATCATACCAAACTAAAAACCATCCATTATTTTTTTCACATTCTTTTTTTGTCGGGAGGCGATCTTCGACATTAATCCACTCGTTCATTTACAAGCCTTTACTATAATAAAAATTTTTAATATAGAGCAAATTAGAACCCTTTGGGGTTTTGAAGGTAAGGAAATATTTCATTTTACTACCCACCTTGGAATAATGCCCTTGAGCCCAATCAAGGTAATATTAGACAATGGTTAGATAATTTGTACAGCAAATTTCAGCCGATCGAACAATCGCGCTGGAACCAGAGTAGAAATGTTGCTCTGGCTAAATCTTCTCTGATAGACTTAGAACTCCTTTCAATATAGCAAAAAGGACAATAAGGGGCAAGATATATGAAATATGAATACGACGGTATCAACGAATTTGAGGGATATAAACTTAGAAGTGATATTCCTAAAGAAGAATGGAAATTTGGTACTGAAGTAAATATTGAATTATATCAGCCTGAACGTAGCAAGCGAGAAGACTCAAAAGATGATCATTGTCTTTTTTGTGGTCGGATTTATACAAATATTCGAAATGAAAAAGATTGTTGTGATTATTGTTGAGATGCGGTGCTCTGAACACGACGGTAACGCCGTGAGGGAAGTGCAATAGGCTTCCTCGCCTAACTGAAAGAGAAAGTTAAGAATTCGTTTCTTAACCTTAAGTAACCTCTCTCTTTTATTTTAGGTCTTACAAGTAACAGAATATAAAGAACATAGATACCTTATTTTACGCAGGTTCGCAAACCTTTGTAAATAGATATTTTAATTTTGCGCCAACTACAAGTTATCAACAGTATTATTTTAATCTTTGCCAGCAGCCGATCAACTGCATAACTGGCTATGAACGTCAACACCGTAAAAACTTCAGTTACGTTCCATGCGAGGGCGCCGACCCTCAAACTACCGATCAATACACCAAAATCATCACTCATGAAGCAAATGCCGGATCTATTCATGAGCAAAAGTCTAAGGCTAAAGAACTAGCAGCAGTTTCCGGAATGGTTCTCCTTCAACCTTATTTAGATTTTACAGGCCATGATCAAGCCCAAGGGCAACTCAGGGTTAAAATTTGGGAATATAATGCCTTTCTCGTTGATCCTTATTTCCGTTCCCCTGACATGTCAGATTGTCAATTTGTCTGGTGTCAAGAATATATATCTAAAAAAGAGGCCGAAAACCGTTTTCCTGAAAAATTAGATATCATTGCCCCGATGGCCGGCACTCCTCAAAGATATGGTTCGTTTTATTTTCTTCCCGAAAATTACAATATGGCTAGAAACGACTTAATGGTGCTCTCTTATGTATGGTACAAGTGGAAAAAGCGTAAAAAAAGACTTTATAGTAGCTCTCGCAATCAGTTTTTTGATTATGCTGGCGGGGATGGGAATCTCGAAGCTATCCTCTATAATATCCCAGACCTAGAGACTGTCGAAGTCGAAGTCCCCTGTTGGAAATTAGCAGTCGTTCTGAACGATCAATTGATGTTCCAAGGCGAAAATCCCCTTGGTTTTGACGATTGCCCTTTCATCCCTTATTATTGGAATTATGAGCCTCATATTAACTATTATGATTTACGTGTCCGTTCTCTTATCCGTACTATGCGTGATCCTCAGTTTCTATTTAATTACAAAGTTATCACTAATAATGACATTGCTTCCGCTACTATCAACGCAGGCTGGAAGAGAAAAGTTGGAGCAGTTGCTAATGAAGATAATTTGAAAAAAGCTGGCCAAGGGTGGGATGTAATTATCAACGAGGGTTACGAAATGACTGACGTTGAGAAGATTATACCATCAGCGGTCCCGGAATCCGACCTCGCTTTAGCCCAACAAATGGCCGACCTTATCTATCAAACTTCAGGGTTTAACTTAGAGAATTGGAGCGGTCAAAACGATAAGCAGATCTCTTCCCTTACCATGCTATTAAAACAAGCTGCCAATTTGATGGTTTTCCAGAAATATTTCGACCAATGGGATTTTAGCGATAAGTTATTAGGCGAGAGATTGTTACAAATCGTTTTGAACAATTGGAGCGCCGAAAAGATAGCCCTCATTATCGGCGAAGAACCATCGCCTTATTTCTATAGCAAGATTTTCTCTAAATTTCAAGTAATTGTCGAGGAATCTGACCTGACTCCAACACAGCAAAATCTTCAAGCCCAACAGATGCTTGACATGAATCAAATGTTTGGGCGGGAAGTCTTCCCCCCTTCTATGATTATTCCGAAATTGAATATCACTGGCAAGGGTGAGATTATTCCTTATCTTCAGCAGCAAGAGCAGTCAATGCAAGCAGCTCAATCAGAGGCGCAGAATATTCAAATGGCTTACGACGAGATGAAGATGAAGGAGTTGATGGCTAAGATCCATAATCAGCTCTCTCAAGCAAGAGAAAGGGATGCTAGAAGCGAGTCTAATGTCGGACTCTTTGAGGAACGCATGTCAATGATCTCTAAGAATCACGCTCTCGCCACAAAAGAGAAGATGGCAGCCCTTGCACAGCTTTTGGAGACCATTCAAAAGTTTGGCGAAGTAGAGACCTTCTTAAAGGGCAATCAACTAGAATCAATCAAATATGACGAAGAGGAGACAGAAAAAAATGCGAGAAAAGATGTGGAAACTTCTGAGGCTTCCAAGAGATTTGTTGAACAAATTATGTCTAGTAGGCCAATTCATCCTAATCAAAATCAGCAAGCACAACCCCCTCAAGTAGGAATGATGCCACAGTAAAATTTTTTATTTGATTAAAAAAATCCATATGGATTAGCTTAAAATTTATGCTAAACCAAGGGAAAATATGTCAGATATTGTAAATTTTATTCATGGATCAACGAATGATTATTCTAAATTTAAATTTTTAGAATGTAATCGTCCCATTAACCAAAGCCATGTTGAAACATTGATAAATGATAAAACATTTCGTCAAAAATTCGTCATTCATCCGGTCATAGTTACACAAGATTTTGAAATTATAGATGGACAACATCGTTTTTGTGCAGCTAGGGAAATGGGAATTAATATTGAATATATTATCGACCCAACGGCAACAATAGATGATATTCGCTTATTAAATGCTCAGACTATTTCATGGCACTTAAAGAATTATTTACATAAATATGCCGTCTTAAAGAAAAAAGACTATTTATTTTTAATAGAAATGATGAATATTAGTAACTTTAATCCAAGTGCTATCAATATTATAATGAGGCTTCTTCTTAATTATAGATGTAGTGAATATAGTAAAGATTTTAAAAATGGAACTTTAAGTATATTGAAAGAAGAAACTAAAATTAGAGATTTTATAAATAAAGTATCATTTGGTGTAAATGAGACTGTTTCAATTAGAGGTAGAAAAGAAGCAAGAGCATTATTTACGAGAGAATATTTAGGAGCTTTTGTTTATTTCTATAATAATGAGCCTCAAGTACTTGATCGGATCATGAAGAAAATCTACATGGTTGCTACGCCATTTCCTTATTTCTCAAGAATAGAAGACTGTAAGGATTTTTTAGTGAGAAAAATTGCCAACTCAAGGATAAGTAGAATTTAAAAAAAAGATTTTTTCTTGCTTTTATTTGATTCTAATAATATTAAGAAGTTAAATGAACAATTATTGCCAAGGGTGGCAAAAGAGGTAATGATGGCTGGTGGCCAAAAAATTAACGATCACGGATCATGGATCGGTAAAGGTTCAAAAGGTTCAGTTTTCCCAATGGGAGTTAAACTGAAAAGTGAATCTTCAGCCGAAGGTGCAGGTGCAGAGATGGATTACGAGGATACAACCGAAGCCATTAAGCGTCAGCAAACTATGGGCGAGAAAAAAGCAAAATCTCATCCATTGAAACCATCGTTTAGAAATTAAGTTTTACGAACGCTTATAGGATTGGGGGTTCTCGGTCGGGCGTTCATATCGCCGGATTAGTTTAACAAGAAAAACCCAAGGCAGATTCCTTGGCGTTGGAGGTTCAAATCCTTCATCCGGCGACATTTTATAAAGGACAAGTATGAAATCAGGTTTTAACGACCCAATTGCAATCAAAAACCAAAAGCCACAAAATTCGCCCAAAGACAAAGGCAAATCTCCTTGGAATTGGGAGGCGCCGGAATATGATCAGCGGTCTAGTTGTTTTATTAATGCCGGGACTCACTATGGAGTCGGTCATAAAGCACCTGTGGGACACGAAGGGCCCGCAAAACAAAGAGTTCCTACTATGCCCTTTGGAAGACCTACAACAATGCAAACAGATGAAGTCGGTTAATGACCCACTCTCCTAATGCTTCAAATATCAATCGTGAACCTGAGCCAGTCTTAAAGGGCAAGAAAAAGGGTAAGCCTAAAATTAAGCAATGGCACGTCGCCAATACCAAATTCGGCATGGGTGACAATTATGGCACAGGGATTAGGCAAAACCTAGGCAAGATGAGGAGCAGTTATACCCCTCCTGTCAATACTACGGCTCCAAAAAGTTTAAAAAAGCCACCTAAGAACCTCGCTTAAATTTAGCATTTTGGCTAATCTCCGTGTAAATCCGGTTTACTTCTTCGTCGCTCAAGTCGTCTTCTTCTTTCGCTTCTAGTTCTTTTCTGTTGGTCTCGAATAAGTGAATTGATCGTGAAACATCCTCTTGTTCAGTCATATTGCCTTTTTTATATTGTCCCCACATTGATCTATCGGGGATGATCCAAATGATCTTGATCTTATCAGTAGGAGGATAGGCTTTAAATAGCATTGAATTGGTCTGTGCCGTTGGCTTTACAAGTCTCGGCTGCCAAATATATCGATGGGTTGGGACATCTTCAACTTTCCAATACTTCCTCATCTGCAAGGGATCTTGTAAAGCCATCATCAGATCTTGATTATAGATTGAAGTTCTCTCGTCGAGCCCTATCTCTCTTTTATGGGCGAAAATATAGAATGGTAAATTACCAAACTCTTCAGGACGGTTTTTGATACAGTCAGTGCAACCCTGTGAAATATAGTCGCCCTGTTTCTTAAATTGGATAATTCTATCGTGTGCATCAGTTCTTTTAATTTTCATAGTCTATTAATTATTTAATTACTATATTTTGACATAATAATCAAATTTTTAATATTGGGACGGTAAATCGCCATCCTGCGTTATGGGTAAAGGATTTACATGTCAGCACAACCAAATGACAATCAAACTCAAGTACAAGAAAAGACTAATACTAAAGAAGACAATCTTGTACTAATGAGGCAGAAATATGAAAGGGAACTCGCCCAAGAAAGAGGAAGAAGAGAAGAAATAGAAAGACAACTACAAGAAAAAGAGAGAAGCAAGCAGCAAGCTTTACAAGACGATGATGATGACGACTCAGAGCCGTATGTTGATAGAAAGCGCCTTAAGAAAGAATCGGCAAAACTTACTCAGCAAATTAAGCAAGAGACTCAGACCGATATCCAAAGGGCTGTACAGCAAGCTTTACAAGAAGAAAGGAAGCAAAACTGGCTAAAGCAAAACAATGACTTTTATGATGTCTTGCAACATGCCGATAAATTTGCCGAACGTGATCCGGAATTGGCAGAGACAATCCTTGCTATGCCGGAAGGTTTCGAGCGTCAAAAGCTAGTCTATAAGAATATAAAAGCTCTGGGTTTACATAAACCACCAGAGAAACAATCAACCGTTCAAGACAAGATCGACGCTAATCGTAGAAGCCCTTATTATAAACAGCCGGAAATGGGAACAGCGCCCTATTCACAAGTAGGAGATTATAGCGCTCAGGGACAAGAACAGGCTTATAAAAAGATGCAAGAACTTAAAGGAAGATTAAGACTTTAAATAAAAAAAGAGGGGCTCCCAATGAGCCCCTACTCGTCTTTAGGTAAAGAAGACTTTGCCTTTACAATTTGAATAATACTTTTTTGTTTCTTAAGAGTCAATCCCTAACGAGTCATAAAGGAATCGAACCTCTGTCAACTGGTTAACAGCCAGTCGCTCTACCATTGAGCTAATGACCCAAAAAGGGGGTGTAAACCCCCTCCCACCGATGCTTGTTTTGTTGCTTTGTCCATTTAAGCTATAGACGTTTCAAGTCCAGTGGGAATCGAACCCACGATCTTTGCAATTGGGCATTGATGTGACCTCATATTAAATATTCTAAAATTAAATGCAATAGGTATCTTGACATAATTAATATAGTAATACTATTAGGAAGTTTCGCAGATATAAGCGTTATTATATCCCCATCGCGTAAGAAGGCTCGCAACTTCGTTATAATAGTATGTTGAGAACGACGTAGGAAGGTTTCGTCTACCGATCGCATATTAATACTAACCTCGTATAGAGGTGACGAAATGTCAATTACTAATACTGGGAATTTAGGCCCACTTATACTTCAAAGTTTAGCTCCTGCTATGCTTTACGTGCCTACTCCCACGATGAATTATATTACTATCTGCGATAAAGTTAGTATGCCAGCCAATGGTGGTACTACATGTCGCTTCATGAGGCCAAGAGCCTTACAACCGCCCACAATTCAATTAGGTAATAGTGGGATAGATCCTCCTGCACAAGTACCACAAAGGGACCTGATAGATGCGCAAATGGCATTCTTTGGTACAGGTGTTATTATTAACGAACAGGTCATTTTACAGGATCAGGAAGGCGTGCTCGCATGGGTATCGGAACGTCTTGCGGTCAGTATGAGGCAGGCAGAGGACTTAATCTTAAGGGATTACATCGTTTCTGCTGCTTCGGAAATAAACGCCGGGGGTGGCAGTAACGGGGATAATCCAACAAACTTAGGTCTTTCTGACTTTAGTTTGGTTGCTACTACATTAGATACTAATAATGCCTACAAATTTATGTCCGGTATAGAAGGGATGGATCGCTTTGGATCTGGCCCAATTAGAAGTTCTTATTTCATGCTTAGTTCAACTGAGTTGCAAACAGACTTCGATAGTTTAACTGGACAAGGGGTATTTAATAATTGGAACTATCCAAATAATACTTCTGCTCTGCCTTCTGAATGGGGTTCTGTTTATAACTTGAGAATATTAACATCAAGTGAAGCCCCAGTAGCAAGAGGCGCATCAGCCAACGGCCAAGACGTTTATTATAATACCGTCGTCGGCAAACAAGCTGTTACTCATATTAACCAAGATGGTTATAGTATGAATCTAATTTATAGAGACCCATACTATTCTGGCATGTTAGCGCAAAATGCGACTTTGGCAGTTAAATTTGCCCAAGCTCAAGCGCTTACGCAAGATACAGCCATCCGCAATCTGCTTTGTACTCGTCTGAGTCAATCAGTAGGAGGGTTTTAATTATGGCTGAATATTCAAGACTTGCTTCTGGAAGTATTCTTTCAACAGGTGGACAGACAGTTGTTCCATTACCTTTTATCCCGAACTTTATCGAGATTACCAATACAAGCGAGATCACTGCCAACAATGGCGGAGTTACTCGCGCGTGGTGGGAAACCGACATGGGTCAGGGAGCTGCTGCATATGTGATTACCGACAGTAGTGTCGATAATTCGATGTTCATTTCTGCCTCGACAGGTGGTGGGTTTAGTACAATCCAAGCCGGGCTTGCCCTTCAATACGGCCCTGCCTTTTATCTAGGTGGATCGGGTGGAATTGCTAAAACTTCTTCGACCGTTTTGACTATAACTACCACAGCAGCTCATGGACTTGTGCCGGGAGATTGGGTTGTTTTTCAAAACTTGTATGAGACAACAACAACAGGTATGCAGCAAATTGCCGGCATTCCTTTTGAAGTATTGACAACCAATGCGCCTACAAACACAACTTTTACAATCGGTTGGGTAGGTAACTCGACAAACCTGACTGCGATTAGCGCAGGAGGTCTCAATACTAATGCTTCATTTAAGCAAATCCTCTATCCGGCTCTTTATGTGCCCGGCGTAGCGGTTCCTTGGAGCATCACAGTATCGGGTGGGGTTGGGACTGTTAAGACAACAGCTCCGCATAACTTCCAAGTCGGACAAGAGATTGCGTTCAGGATTCCATCAGCTTATGGGGCTCAGCAATTAAACGAGCTTCCAAACAATGTGATTCCGGGATCGCCACAATATTATTACGTGGCAAGTGTGACCAGAGATGGTTTCACTTTTAGCAATGCACCTGCGTCGATCACAACATTCAATGTTAACCAAACTTTTGCAAGCTTCCCCGGGTTAAAATTCCCACAAGTTGTTGCAACAGGGGACGTTAATTCGGGTGGTTATCCTTATAGCGGTGGGACTCTATATCCTTCACCTTCAATCTATAACGGACAATCTCAAGTATTGACTCCAACAATCAATGGCCCTGCAATTCAAGGCGCTTATATCAACGCAACTTTCCAAGGTTTCGTGATTGGAGCAACTATTGCCGGATCGTCGATGGATCAGATCTACTGGCGTGCATATATGCATGATCTTAATACTTAATCATTTAGGGGGAGAAATCCCCCTCTTATTTTTTGGAAAACGATGACTGCATTTCCCGGACCCACTCCTCCTTATACTAATCCACCAATTCAACCTGAATATTATCAACCATCTCAATTTTTTATTTCAGACATCACATTGGGTATCACAACGACTATCACAACGACAGTCAATATGAACTATGTGATCGGTCAATTGGTTCGCTTATTAATCCCCCCATCTTTTGGGACAAGCCAACTCAATGGAATGACAGGATACGTTATCGACATTCTGGCACCGGATCAAGTCGTCTTAGACATTAACTCATTAAATATGAATGAGTTCAAATCATCTATCGCCACTACAAAACCTCAGATCGTCGCAGTCGGAGATATCAATAGTGGAATAATTTCATCGACCGGATTGGTCAATGCAACTACCAACATTCCGGGATCTTTTATCAATATTTCACCACTTTAAAGGAAACAATGAGCAGTAACGAATTAATTATAGCCCCAAACACTGAAATAACAAAACCAAAAAGGACAAGAAAGAGTCCTCTTAAAAGACCCGATGTCGCTCCTTCAGCGCAAAAAGAATTGGATAAAGCCGAAGCGCAATTTAAAGAATTCGACAATCAAGTCAAAGAAATGACCCTTGACAGGATGAATAAAGCTCCTAAGCAAGAAGTCGAACCGCAAACTAAATTGGCACAGAGCGAAATCGAGAAGTCAAAAAATATTTATCTTAAGCCAATTAGACAGATCGGTTGTAGAGAAAAATTTAATGAAAAATGGAGATCCCAATATGAGTTTGATAAAGAATATGTCCAGTTTATTGCTGAGAATAAAGAACTTATCGGTGAAGAAATTGACATCTGGACAAGACCTTATCCCGGCATATCGGCAGAAGAATGGAAAGTGCCGGTTAATAAACCCGTATGGGGGCCTCGATATCTAGCCGAACAGATTAAAAGAAAATCTTACCATAGGCTGATTATGGAGCCAACTGTCACAACAAGAGAAAGCGTCGGGCAATTTTATGGAACGATGGCAGTCGATAGCACAATTCAACGTTTGGATGCACAGCCTGTCAGCACAAGAAAATCAATCTTCATGGGGGCTAATAGCTTCTAAGAATGAATCTTTTACAGGATATCATCACTTACGTAAGGCGGATAGTAAAGGCGCCCTCGAACACGATCTTAACTGATGACTTAATCATAGATTATATCAACAGATTTTGGATCATGGACGTGGACGCTAGGGTGCAACTTTTTGATCTTAAAACCAAATATCAATTTCAAACTACCCCCGGCGTTGATCGCTATAATATGCCATTATACGATGTCCAACCCTATTCTGGGCAAACAACGGATTATTCGGGCCCTATTGGGATGTATCCTGTCTATCAGGGCTTCATTATGCCTTGCTATATTAATGGCATTCAAGTGCCTTTGCAAACTCAAAAGCACAGTTTCGAGAACATCTGGCCTAACATCGTGCAAAATTTAGGAGTGGTCGGCGTTGGCAATGGGACTCAAGGCCCATATACTTTGCAATTTCCTATCATCGGACCGACGGCGCCTCAGAATCCTCCTTTCAATGGATTTATTAGAGGCCACATTGATATTTCGGGGATCATATCGACCGGGGTCAATGTCGACCCTCCGGTTATTACAAGCGCCGACGCAGTTAGCGGAGCTATTGCCAATATGCCGGTCACAAGCGTCGATTCAGCCGTATTTATCACAACGATAGGCACGGATGGAAGCAATGTGGTTGTCCAAGATAGTGGACAGTTCTTAGAGGGAAATGTCAACTATGGGCTTTTAATGCAGCCCGGCAATGCCCCTTTTGGGAATTTGCCATTGCCTAATCCGGGATCGGGCGACACTTACAGCACCACATCTAATACAATAAACTATTTTACAGGCTTGGCAAATGTCATGTTTCCTGTCGTGATCCCAGAAGGACAAGATATCAATGCACAGTGTTTCTATTTTGAATCGGGATTGCCAAGAGGGATTCTTTACTATGATAACGTTATCACCCTTCGCAGCCCGCCTGATATCCAATATCTTGTTGAGTTGGATGCTTATCTATCCCCAGCAGCTTTTTTGAATACCGGCGCAGCGATTCAATTTGGCTACATGGCTGAATATATCGCAAGGGGAGCAGCGAGAAAACTTCTTTCAGACACCGGCGATATCGAACAATTTCAGTTTTATGAACCGCTTTTCAGAGAACAGGAAACTCTTGTTTGGAAGAGAAGCCAAAGAACATTTACCTCAACACGCACAGAAACAATCTATAGCCAAGGATTTGGCGGTCAAGGAAATGGATTTAACAACCAAGGGGGAAGCGGCACACTATGACAAATTGGACTTTTGACGACACTATTCCGGCGACAAATAATAATCCATCGAATGACCAGCCCGGCATGCTCGATAATAATATATCAACTCTCGGTATTATCGGTGAAGATCATGTAACATTTAATTTGAATAATGGAGGGCAGCATACTGCCATCCACTTTAATCAAGATAATAGCTATGTCCCCACATTCCCTTTAGCAGCTCCGACGATGTTCACGAATATTGTAGGCAGTCTTCCTCAGCTATTTTATTGGTCAGGAACAGCAGCGCAAAGCCAAGACCAATACGTAAATGCCTCGCCCGGAAGCACCTTTTTATTTGGAGGAAATATTATTAAATGGGGAACAGCCGGAATAGGGACATTTGCAACTACCATTTCATTTGTTAATGCCTTTCCAAATGCCTGTTTTGCAGTTTTTACCACAAATAATGTCGCATCAAGCGCAGTAGTGAGCGTGACCAGCGTCACAGCCTCAAATTTTGTCGCCAGAGCTACATCAGTAGTTACAACATATTATATAGCAATAGGTTATTAAATATGGGCGATAAGATTGTCGTAGGCCCAATAAATAAAGGTCTTAGAACAGATCGAACCGCCTTCGTCATTGATAACGATAATTTTCCTGTTTTGACAAATGCTTATCAATGGAGAGGAAGAGTTAAACGAAAAAGAGGCACAAGGCTCTTAAATCGCTTAAGCCGGTATTTTGACTCTACATCAATTGCCTATTCTTCAACTTCAACTATCACCCTTGGAGATGATGGGCATGGGAATGGAACAGGCAATCTTTTGACTGGCTTTACAACTCTTGAATCCGATGCCAGTTTAAAATTAGGCAGTATTTCAATCACTGATACGACCGCTTCAGTTACTTACACCGATGATTCGATGGGAAACCTTAATGGGAATCCTTCAGGGTCGGGCACCGTCAATTATGCAACCGGTGATATCGTAATTGATAGTTCAGCCGGGGATAGCATCACAGCGCATTTTATTTATTACCCTACTTTGCCGGTCATGGGATTGGAAGACTTTATTTCCCCAAGTTTAGTCTATCCGGGGACTTTAGCTTTTGATACCGTCTATTCTTATAATATCACAACCTCTTATCCTTATTCGATTTATAATGTCAGCTATTATAAAAACCCACCTACTGCCGGAGGCTATACCCATAAAAGTGTGGTAACGCCAACTTCATGGAATGGGGAAGATTATCAGCAATTTTATACCGTCAATTATCAAGGAGCCCTTTGGGCGACCAATGGAATCGATGTTCCTTTCACAACAACCAATATCGGGATGCAGTTTGCCCCGGCGAGCACAATCACAGTCTCTTCCCAGACGGCAACGACTTTAGTAGTAGTCATAACCAATTGCCCTTTAATCATCGGCGATTTTGTCTTTGTCAATGAATTCACCGCAGGCACGCCGTCAAATGCGACGACTCTTAATTTCCAGACCGGCTATGTAACCGCCTGTTCTCCCGATACTCCACCCTTAGCAACCAAGACCCTCACAATCACCTTCCCTAATGCCAATATCGCAACAGATACTTATTCGCCGGGCATCATCCAATACCTTACAAATCGCTCAGATACGACGATCGACTGCTTAAGATGGTATGATGGAGACCCGACCAATGGAAGCGCATCTGCGCCAGTTTTAAATGGAAATTTAGGATGGGTCAATTTTGCTCCGCCTTTATCTCAGTTTAATTATTCGATAGCAGAACTTCCGCTCGCTCAATATTACTTGGTAGGGGCTCGTTTGATTGTGCCTTTTAAAGATAGATTGCTTTTCTTCGGTCCGGTTGTTCAAACATCAAGCCCCAATAGCCAAATCTATCTTCAGGATACGGTCATTTATAGCCAAAACGGAACGCCTTATTATACCTGTTCTTTTCAAGGAGAACCAGAGTTAGCAGATACCGTATTTACGCCTTTGCTTGTTCCTAAAAATCAGACAGCAACGGCCCCTGCCTATTGGGAAGATCAGACAGGTTTTGGAGGCTATATCACAGCCGGCCTTGATCTTCCTATTCTGACGGTGAGCCCTAATCAGGATGTTTTGATCGTCGGTTTTTATGGAAGCTTCCAAACAAAAATCGTCTATAGCGGAAATGATATCGTCCCTTTCAATTTTTACATCATCAACTCTGAATTAGGATCGGGATCAACTTTTTCAACCGTCAATATGGATCAAGGGGTTTTGACACGTGGAACAAGAGGCTTTGTCATTACCAATCAAACAAGCGCCCAAAGATTCGATTTAGACATTCCCGATTCGGCTTTTGAACTTAATTTACTGAATAATGGAGCGGAAAGATTTTGCGCTCAAAGGGATTTTCTTAGCGAATGGGTTTATTTCACCTATCCCTCGAATATGTGGAATAACAAATTCCCCAATCAAACTCTCCAATATAATTATCGTGATGTCTCGTGGGCAATCTTCAATGAATGCTATACGACCTATGGGTCTTTTAGACGTCAATCCGGCTTTACATGGGCAACTGTCGGGATGACTTACCCGACTTGGGGAGTTTGGAATGTTCCATGGAATTCAAGCGAATCAACCCTTTTAAATCCTGAAGTCATTGCCGGCAATCAACAAGGATTCGTGATTTTTAGGGATGTGGGAACAACAAGCGAAGCGACCTCTTTAAATATCGATGACATCACCTCCAATACAATCACATCAGTCAATCATTGCCTGAATGCCGGCGATTATATCACGATCAGCGGAGTTCTAGGATCAATCGGCAGTGATGTCAATGGCCAAGTATTCTCCGTAGGTGTCCCGATAACAGCGAATACATTTACGATCAATCCGACCGTACCATCGGGTACGTATCTTGGCGGTGGCCTTATTACGAGAATGTATGTGCCATTCATTCAGACAAAACAGTTTCCGGTGGCTTGGGAATTGGCTAGGAAAACTCGCCTCGGCCCTCAGCAATATCTTTTGACAAAGACCGCTAACTCTCAAATCACACTTTTGATTTATCTTAGCCAATCGGGCGAGACTCCTTTCAATGCCGGGCCTATAGTTCCAGCTCCGGGGTCATTTAACAATAGTTTGATTTATAGCACAATCCTTTATACATGCCCGGAAAGCGCTAATCTTGGGTTGACTCCGGCAAATACCAATCTTCAAATACTATCTGAAATTAATGCAGCAGGAGATAACGCCTCAAGCCCTCAACAACAGATCTGGCATAGGGTCAATACTTCTCTAATCGGCGACACTGTTCAAGTTGGCTTTACATTGTCAGATTCTCAGATGAGAGATCCTAATTTAACTTTTCAATTCGCTGAAATAGAACTACATAGCATTATTCTTGATTGCTCACCATCCTCGGTGCTCGCATGAGTTCTCATATTGCTAATCAAGTCCCCTTCTTAAGAGCTTCACGGCAATTTCCAGAGGATCTTCATCAATTCAGCTTAGAGATCAATAAAGCCTATATCGAGATCGCCAACGCCGTCAATAACCGGACAATATCTATTTTCCCGATAAATAAACCGGTCGTAAATGGTGAAAGCTGGTTCGTTTCGATGAATAAAAAACAGCAAGGTTTGAGGCAAATTTATACCTTCACTTCTGCCGGTTCGGTTCCACATGGAATTAATTTAGAAGCAATTAGCGGATTCACGAAAATTTATGGAACATTTACCGATGGGACTTATTGGTATCCTCTCCCTTACGTCGATGTGGCAAATGCCGACAATCAAATAAACATCATAATATCAGGTTCAGATATTGTAATCACAGCCGGATCAGGTTCCCCCCCTTCAATTCAAAACGGATATGTTGTGCTAGAGTGGATTTCATTTCCGTAAAGTAGTATGGGGAAAATTTAAAGAGGTATTCATGACATCATTAAGCGGTTTTAGAGGCCCGACAGGCAAAGGGTCAATGGGAAGGCCCACAGGCGGAGATATTGTTCCAAAGGGTTATGAACTTGGTCAACTCCAACAATTCACGCCTGAGCAAATGCAATTATTTCAGCAATTGTTTAGTCATGTCGGCCCAGAGAGTTATCTCTCAAGGCTTGCAGGTGGCGACGAAGAAATGTTTCGGCAAATTGAAAAGCCGGCCTTAAGACAATTCGGTGAACTGCAAGGAGGACTTGCCTCAAGATTTAGCGGAATGGGAGGACTTGGAGGAAGGAAAAGTAGCGGTTTTCAAAATACTTTGACAGCAGCAGGTTCAAATTTGGCCCAAGATCTTCAATCTCAACGTCAAGGGCTTCAAAGGCAAGCCCTTTTAGACTTAGGAAACATGAGCCAAATGCTTTTAGGTCAAAGACCTCAAGAAAGAGATTTTTTCCAAAAACCGCAAAGGCAAAATACTTTCCTCGAACAATTGGCCTTAAGTCTTTCTGGCGGAATTGGACAAGGAGCAACCCAAGCAGGGTTAAAATGGTTAGGAGCTTAAAATGATTAACGTTCATGTCCCTGAAAAAAGAACTTCATTCGGCGAGCAATTAGGCGCAGCTTTAGGGGGTGGAGTCTCGCATGGTATTTCTCAACATTTCGAGCAGAAATTCAAAAAAGAATTAGAAAGAGAAAAATCACAAATTGATTTTGCTAATCAAATGGCAATTGAAAAGGCAAAACTTGAATTGAAAGATCAAAAAGAAAAAGAATTTCTTTCTTCATTAGGAATAAATTTAAACAAAGGATCATTTGAAGAAAAAACTACTGATCAAATGATACCGACAGAAGATTTTAATATTCGGCAAGTTGATGAATTACCAACAAAATCCCCAAATGTTAGTAATAATTTACCACTCCATAAAAGACTTAATGAAGATCAAATTGCAGCGATTTCTTTAAAATATCCAAAATTTGCAGAAGTCCTTCAGAGTCAAAATGAAGCAGAAATAAAAAGATATGATGCAGCTTGGAATTATAAACCAGTTCAAGAATATATTACTCGTGTTGATGAAAGTGCAGAAAATGCCTATAGAACACAAGATATTGCCAATGAATTTGAAAACCTTGTTAATTCCGGTAAAATTGATCCTAAAAATCCACGAGCTTATCTTGCTTCTAAATATGGTGAAAAGTTTCCATTTCTTTTTGATGAAAATACTGCTCAAGCTAAACTTTTAGAAAAAATGCAAGCGGCAGGAATTAAAGAATATTTTCCTAAACCTACAGAAAGAGAATTTTTCTTTATTAATAGCGCTAATGCTCAATTAGGAAAAACTGATGCAGCTAATAAAGCTGTACTTGATCTTCAAAGAAGATTTGCCGATATAGCAATAAAAGCGTCAGAATTTAAAAATGATGTTATCAATGAAAATAATGGTATGCCACCAAGAGATTTGCCAGCACAAGTTCAAAAAAGGATGACTGAATATAGAAATTCTCTTATTAATGAAGCTGCTTCAATTACTTTTAAATATGGAGATGCTAAACAAAAAGAAGAATCTATTGACCATCTAAAGACAACTGCTCCTAAAGGTCAAGTATTGATGAGATTTCCGGGAGGAAAATTAGGATATATTGATAAATCAAAAGTTAAAACTGCCCAAGAAAGAGGTGGCGAATTATTATGAGTTTTGACGATCTTGGTATCACTTTTTTAACAGATGAAGATCCGGGAGAAAGTTTAGATGATCTTGGTATTAACTTTATTGTTTCTGAAACAGATGAAGAAAAACCAAAAGAAATTAAACAAGAAAGTTCTCTTTTAAATCGTCTTTTTAATCCATTATCAGGAAGTGAATTTATACCAACTCAAATTGGTTTAGGGGCTTTAAAAAGATTTACATATCCTGCTGACATTGCAAAAGGTGTAGGTCAATATGAATCATTAACTGACATGTTTGATTATCTTCAAACTTTGAAGGAAGAAAATCCAAATATTTCTGATGAAGAACTCGATCAAATAGCAAAAAACTATTTACAGGAAATTAAAACTGGTAAGTCTTTTATTCCCACTCAATCCGACATTGAAAACTTGATAGAAGAAAAAACAGGAATATCATTGCAACCTAAAGATAGATTGCAAAGAGGAGCAAGATATTTAGGTGAAATAGGATCGTTAACACCAGGTAGTTTTGCTTCTAAAGCAGGTAAAGCGATAGGTACTGAAATATTGGCTGAATCTTTGACTCCATTAGTTGGAGAAGAAACAGCTAGAACTATTGCAACAATTCCTTCAGCCATTCGATATGCTGAAAGTCAAATTTTTAAAGATCAAAAAGCACCAAAAGTATCACCACAGCAACTTGAACTTCAACAAGCTCAAGGACTGTTTGGAAAACCAGCTGGCGCAGGAAAGCCCCCTTCTACACCTTTATCAACTAGAACAAGCCAAGATGTAACACCTATTTTAAACTATCTTCAAGGGGAAGAAATAAAACTTCAGACTCCACCTTCTCCACCTATAGAAAGAGCAACAGAAAAACTATTTCCCCCAAAAGAAGAAAGAGGTACTCTTGAAGGTAGACAGATCAGACAACAAGAAACAACTACAATGGGTTTGCGTCCTGCTCCTTTACCTGCTCAACCAACTCTTGCCGATAATATAGGAAATATATTTTCACCATTAAGATTTTATAATTCCACAGAAGGCGGACAAGCTTTAGTTAATGAAATAAGAACACTTGACAATCAAGCATATCAATTGGTAAACAGTTTATATGATAGGTCTAGAGAATTTAATGCCGAAGTAAATGAAATTTCTCCTCAATTAGTTAATGACATTGTCAATTATAGAGATCAAATTGCAGCAATTCCTTCTCCGTCTACACCACAACGTACTGCTTTAGCTTCTGCCAATCAAGTATTAAATAGATTAGCTACATTTGATAATGAAGGAAATGTTACGATTTATCAACCTATTAGTAATCAAGACTTAATCAATCAGGTTCAAGCATGGAATAGTCAAATTGATTTCGATTTTGAGCATGGTGATGTAAAAAATATTTATTTACCAATGATAGGAGCGACAGAAAGAGCTGTTATCCGAAATGCTGAACAAGCCGGAAACATAGATGCTATTGAATCCTTTAATGATGCTAGAACAGGTTATGCATTTTGGGCACAACGTTTTAATAATCCTTATATTCGGCCTTTTAGAGATACTAGTAATGAAGATTATAGCAAACTTTTTAAAGGTGCATTAGATATAGATGAATATAATTATCTCAATAATATTCTACATCAATCAGATAGAGGAGACCAACTATCTCATGCCCTATCAAGAGAGCTTGTAGAAAAAAGGCTTAAGAAGTATATAGACGATCCTTCAAAAGCTTTAGGCCCAGAATTTGAGAAAGAAATTAGAGAAATTGAATCATTTGCAACTCCTGAACAAGTCCATCAGATTAATAATCTTTTATCACAAAGTAGACGAGGGCCAGAATTTAAAGCAGTTAAACTTAAACGTCCACCATCTCCCCTTGAAACAAAAGCATCTAAATATTTAGATAAAGAATGGGAGGATGTTTATAAATTAACAAATACTACTGCCGGAAGAAAACAATTGAAAAAAGATTTGGCAAAACTTCCTGAATATTATGATCTAATTATGCGCAATAAAATTAGAGATATTCTGCATGAGGGAGAAATACGTAAAGATTTTACAGGCAATGATATATATCGAATTCTAAATAAAACAGAAAATTATGAACTATTTTCTGATTACCTTGGAGAAGATGTGGTCAAAGAAGCGAAAGATATAGCTAAGGAACGTGGTGATAATTTAGTACTAAAACAAGGAAAGCTTGAATTTAAAAGAAAATTAGGAAAAAAAGTAATATCTCACGCCTTAAGTAACGTATTATTAAAGACTTTATTTTCTTTAGCTCTTTAATCAGACCAAAAATACCAAGTTTGAATAAAAGCAAATCCTATTATTATAAACAATGTCATCATTATTTCCTCTCCGCTTCAATCCTAAGTAACTTACTATTAAAATCTTTCATTTGATCCTGAATGGCCTTTATAATCGAATAAGTCTCTCGCCTATTTTCCTCAAGCTTCCTATCCAAATGTAAATAATCAGCCCTAGACAATCTCACTGTCCATAAAAACAAAACTAAATTACCACATAGTATAGTCATGACTTGTGTCCAGTCCACTAAAAACTCCTCATAATTAAAAATTGTATCCTAATTTCTTATTAAACTAAAACACATTTTTCTCTTTGATTAAATTAAATTATTTCCTATTAGGAGGTTTAACAAAGAGGTGTGTAAGTGTCGTTTCAACCAGGTAATAATCTATTAACCCAGAATGCTGGTCTTTCGCCAGAGAATTTAGAAGTCCCTACAATTCAATCGTTTGCACCATCATCGAGTAACATCGCCTCCCCCGGCAAACGCTGGCTTTACTTAAACAACGCCGAATATGTCAACCTCGGCAATTCTAGCATAGGCGGAGTTCTTGCCTCAAACTGGGTTACCTATACGGCAGCCTCAAGCGATCTTGAAACCCTCTCTGACCAGTCGGCAACGACCGTCACTCCGTCCTCAAACAATATTCAACTAAACGGCACAGCCGGACAGATCACGACTACAGCAGGCTCCGCAGAGATTACATGGTCATTTCCTTCAGCGGTCACTATGCCAGGATCTCTCGCCACCACCACAACCCTAGCGGTCGGGACAAATGCGACAGTCGCAGGCACTCTCGGAGTCACAGGAGCGACGACTTTAGCAGCTCTTTCGGGAACTACAGCGACCTTTAGCTCAACTCTCCATGCAGGCGGAGCAGTCACTTTTGGAAGTACCGTAAACGTCACTGGCTTGACAACCCTTGCAGCCCTGACACAAATCGGAACGACCCTCATCAACGCATCCGGTTCAGCCGTATCAACAATCGGGACGGGTGGGACAGGGGCAGTTCATATCGGGAATGCCACAGGTAATACAGCGGTCACAGGCTCTCTGACTACTACAACAACTTTGACAGCGACCCTCGGCAATATTACTGCGACGAATGGCAACCTTGCTATGGGAACAGCCGGGAACAAACTAATCATCCCAGCGACAAGCAACGCTACTTGCTCGGCAGGAACGTTTGTTCTTGGTGGAGGAGCAACAACCGTCGTTGATAATAGTGCGGTCACCGCCAACTCAATCATCATTTTGACAACTCAAGCCTTGGGGACAGTTTCAGTAGCGTCCACACTAGCCGTTACCTCTACGATTGCTTCGACTAGCTTTACAGTAACCCCTTCACAAGAAACAGACACATCAACAGTAGCTTATTTAATTATAAACTAAAGGAAACATGCTTAAGAATTTGACACGTTTAGAACAAGTAATCGGCGGAAAAATCTATCACTTCACTTGTGATATCGACTCGAAACTAGAGGATGCTAAAGAAGCCCTCGTACAATTCATGGGATATGTCGTCCAGGTTGAGACCGCAGCTAAAGCAAAACAAGCACCTGCCCCTGCGCAACCTGAACCGGCCCAAGAGCAACCCGTTGCACAAGAGCCACCACAAGCAGCTCAATAGGAGATTATGGCAGCATCATTTGAGATTTTAAGATCCTTGGTTTATTCCTCGATCACAAACTCCGGCTTTACAAATGTTGGGACTCCTTTCGCTCACCCGGCAGTGGCCTTTGATATCACCAACAATACCGACGGAGATATGTTCTTTTCTATTGACGGGTCGAATGCCTACTTTTTTGTTCCAGCCGGAGCCTTCGTACTCTATGACTGCTCTACTAACAAAAACCCAGGCAAGTCATTTAATTTCCCTGAAGGGACGCAAATCTCAGTTAAATATTCCTCTGAGCCGACAAAGGGGTCTGTCTACGTAGAAGTTATGTACAGCACACAGCCGGGGTTTTAATGACCTTAGATCATGAGGCTTTACATAATAGGATCAGACAAAATCAAGCCTACAATGACCATATTGTCTCTCAGCAAAACAGCATTGTAAAGCAGTTTGACAAGATCGGTTCTTTAGAAGAACGAGTAAAGTGCTTAGAAGCTTACGAGGACATTTTTGAGAATTGTCAAAGCAAGCACAAGGATCATCTTGAGAGATTAGACAAAGAAGTATCTGATTT
>Ga0326728_10010593_pt1 | contig 21513 bp, 28 predicted proteins | sample MB3enrmetagenome_FD_207602 | JGI IMG/M metagenome (GOLD analysis project Ga0326728, IMG submission 207602) | Lab enriched peat soil microbial communities from McLean, Ithaca, NY, United States - MB31MN | ecosystem: Environmental > Terrestrial > Soil > Wetlands > Peat | place: USA: New York... | reverse complement strand
AATCGGGCAGATCAGGTGCTTTCCGTTCTCCGCTCCGACAAATTCAAGTATCTCGGCGGATTGACCAGCTACTGGGAGCCAAAGTGGTCCACGACGCTGGTATATGAGGGAGATGCAAAGGCATTGACGACATTTCTTGCCGCTTTGAACGCGGTCAAGGGAATGAGCGTACGACTGACGTTTTCCAGCGACCTTTCCAAGGAGACTGGCAGCGCGCTTCAAGCGGGCAGTTGGTGGGTTATCTATTCCCACACGATGCCGGATACGATTACTGTCCGCATCAATCTGGCGGCTCAGTCTTTGGGCGGCGACAAGTTCGAGTTGCGATTGCCGCAGGCCAAACCATGACGCCTGATGCCTCGGTGCTGGCAGCCGCGCCGGGGGCACCGCCCGACGCTACGCCGCCAGTTGGAGCGCCCTTTGGACGCTGGACGGCGGCATCTTCAACTTGATCTTCGCGGCAAGAGCATCTTGCGCTGGTGACGCCCTAGCCACTCCAGCGCCCACTCCCGCACCCACGATGGCGCGTCGCCCTGGATCACGCGCAACGGGTTCAAACCGATGACCAACTCAGAGTCACCATAGAAAACGTGCACGTGCATTCCAAACGTCCGGTCAATCAACAGCCGTAGGACGATTCCGCAAAACTTCGCGATTACTGGCATATAGGTCGTTTCTGTTTCTGACGCGCCGCCCAACACGACACCGGCCTACTCGAGCCGTGACGTGCGTGAACCAACGGTCCATGTCCGCCAGGTGTGAATGCAAATGGGATGCCAGTGCCCAGCCATCTTGGATTCAGGCCAAATCCGCAGGAAATGACTCACCAGCCCTGTGCGGGCGCGCAACCTCTGCACAGCACTGCGCACGCCTTGCACCCTGCGGCGCACCACGCCTGCGGGAGTAACGGAGCGCGCTGGGCTGGCCTCTGTTGAGGAACGCGCCGAGGGCACCAGAAGTCACAGAGAATTCACCTTGCCGGGCTTGACGCTGCCGGGAGGGTGAACGATCTTGCGCCCTCTATTTTTGAAATGAAAACGCAAACTGGAAGAACAATGGCAAAGAACTCTTTGAAGAAAGCGAACAAGCAAGTCGCTCCTGAAGTGGAAGCGAGGCACTCTGACAGCGCCTATCCGGCTCAGCCACAGGAACTCAACGGTCAACAGCGACGGCTGAAGAATGCGGCGGCGGCGGGAGCCGAAGCCCTGAAATCGTCGGCACCAGCAGCCACCCCTGCCCTGCATCCCACCCCCGCAGCGGTCTCCCCGCCGCCACTGACCCCGCTGGCCGCCTTGTGGCCGACCGCGGCACCCTCGCAGGGAGCATCGAAACCCGCTCAAGCGCCAGCACGAAAGGTTCAAGCGGGACCAGTGAGGGGAGCTGCGCCGCAAGCTTCGCCCGCTCCGGCAGCGCAACCAGCTAAGCTTCCCGTCGAGTGGGAGCCGAGGCAATTGGCGGGGAAGGTGGCGGCAGCCGAAGCCTCGAAGCCGTCAACGCTCCCGAAGGTCAAAGTCACCTTCGTTCTTCTTGACCTCGGTGCAAAGCAGGTGTCGCTTAGCGGCGATTTCAACGGCTGGTCGCCTAACGCAACGCCCATGGAGCGGCATGAGGACGGGCATTGGGAAACGACCGTCGCCTTAGCGCTGGGGCGGTATCAGTACAAGTTCGTGGTGGATGGGCACTGGATACCCGACCCGCACGCCCAGGAGAACGTCTGGAACCAGCACGGCACGCTCAATTCGGTGATGGAAGTCCGGGCCTGATTATCGCGAACGGCTGCTTGGCAGGGGCATGAAGCCAAGGGTGCATTTGCGGAATAGAGAAACGGGGCAGTATTTCGTAGGGCCGAACGGATGGGTCGGGAATTGCGCCCGAGCGCACGATTTTGGCGCGGTCGAGAACGCGGCCCAGTTGGCCCGGACTGAGAAGCTCATCCCTGAGCGCACCTGCTGGTCCACGTCGTCGCGCAGATGGCTTTCCAATTCATTCAAGACATCGGATGCCTTGATGCCTCCGGCAGCCACTTGCCGCCGCCAAGGCCCGAACCCCAGGGTTTTGGCAGGCTGTGGGCCTCTTCAATACGGCATGGCCCAGAGTATCCGAATGATCTCATTGGCCAGTGCTTTCACGTTCTGAGGCGTTGGCACGTCATAATTGTGGTGGGCGGCTTGAAGCGCCTCATTGAAGGCGGCCTTGTACTGCGCGTAGGCGGCATTGACCTGCTCCCGCTCGCCCAGCGTAACGCGTCCCGCGACGACCATATTGCGATAGTCCGTCATCATCCACGACACGTGAACGTCGGTGTCCCTGAGCTTGGGGTAGGGCTGGGACCAGATGGAGGCGCAGCCGCTCAACAGCAGGGCCATCAGGAGAGAGTGTATCGCGCCAAGGCAGAAGACGGGTTCCCTCATAAACTCATATAAGACTGCCTTTGACCGGGTTACTCTGCAACTGGCCCGTTTTGGGGCAATGGCACGGGCGTCCCCGGAGTATGGTTAGGAATGGGGTGCTTGACAACGCTGAGCTTGTTCCGAAAAGGATCAAATGCGCCAAAGTGACTTGCTCAAAGACTTGCTCAAATTCCCGGTTTTTGGGCGCCTTTTCGTGCATATCCTTGCATCTTCCGGCCCTTTACGATAAACTGCGGAACATCGCGGGAATGCCTGATATTGTTGGGTTTCCTCGACTTTGCAGGGCTTTTGCCCCCATAGCTCAAATGGATAGAGCGGCGGTTTCCTAAATCAAGAATTGAGTTTTGCCCCCAAGTGGACACAAGAGGAATCATCAATACTGACGGGCCTGATCTTCACTTCTGACTTGTTCGCGTTCTGCCCCATTCTGCCCTGAAACGGACCCATTTTTGGGCAAACGGTATCAGATCGCAGTATCAGATGGCGGCCTGAGCCACTTTTTTCCAGCCTCGCACTTCATGCCACCCGACGCCAGAATCATTCCAGAGCCGGTTGACGCTTTAGGAACGAGCCATTAAACGAGGAACCCGGCGCTGACTTCCTCCTCACAATCGCCGCCGCCTCTGAACCGCCGCATCAAGCCCACAAATCGAAGCGCCTCTTGCAACGAATGCCACCGCTGCTTTGATGGGAAAATGGATGCTGGTTTGGATGGCGAAGTGGATGGTGGTTTGGACTTGGCTTTGGGTTTGGGCTCGAGCTTGGCGATTCATCTGCAAGTTCTGGTTCAGCCTGGTCCAGTTCAGCATCACCTCCAACGCGGTCAATGAACACCCAGAGGGAATGTGCTGCGGTGACTGATTGCCCTGAACATCCCCACGCCCGCAGCTAAAAAAGAGCCCGGAGACGACTGAGCATTTGAATTGGCCTGGGCTGCTCCCTCAACTGCTGCGTCTTCAAATGCCGTCTCCGAGCAAGATTTCAAGTCCCGCTCCAGCCTGTGTTGTCGTTGATCTTCCCAATACAACCTCACACGCAGAACGCCCTCTTGGCTCTTACTCCTCCAGCCGCATGTAGCTCCCGTCTTCCCACTGCGATTCCAGGTATTTCTTGAACTCGTCCGCAACGTCACCAATCTCGCCGCGTTCGAAAAGCGTCGTAGTCTTCGGGGTGAAATCCGCCAGCCGGACCGTCTTCTGCGTCTTGTTCCCCAGCGCGGCCTTCAATTGCTTCGCCAACGCATGCCTTTCCTTGGCCTCTAGGCCGGCGAGCACCTTGGCTAGATCCTTGTCGCTCTTGGATTCCACTGTGGCGGTTATGCGGAAGGTGCTGGCACATTGCTTCCGCGTTCTGAAGCCGGGCCGGTGGATGTCGCTCTGCTAACGCAAGCGGATCAGAATCTCACCCTGGCTGAGCAGGCAATGCGGGAAGAGGCTGAACGGAGCGAGGCCGGCAAATTGATTGCCGCTCGGAGAAGGGCCGGTTAGAAGTGAAGCTCACGACGTTGGCAGCGCCCGCGAAGACCGTCGCCTTCCGCCCTGCCGCCATCTTCGACCCAGAGATTCAACGCCACTGCTAGCAGATATCCCAGCCACCAGGGGCAAAGTCGATGCGCCATGCCGCGAGCTTACTTGCGTCAGTGCTGGGGTCAATGGCCCTGGCGACTCAGACAGTAAACTCAACGCGTCCCCTATGCCATGGGCGGGCGGAGCGCCCCAACCAGTCAAGGACTGCTCCTGGTGAGCGGTAACTCCGCTCGAGGGTGTCTTGGCGCGCGCGCGATCCGAAGGCCCGCTCGGTGCACCAAATGGCGGCGCCCCGGGTCGCCACGGGCGCCACCAACGTGAAAAAGAATCTCCTGCATCTGGCGATCGTGTGGTTGGCAAGAATCCCAGTCCGCAGCCCGGAGAGAGACATGAGGTCAGAGACCTCCGCAGGAGCGGATCAACTCGGCGGGGGAACTCGTTAGCGTCCAGCCGGTGGGCAATTCAATGACCAGCGGATCGCCAAGCGGTTTCTCGGCAGAGAGCGAGGCGGCTGAAGGGAAAGCGGTCGGCGTCACACGGACGGTTCGGCCGCGAACGGTGATGTCCAGGACCCGCTCGTGCAAATGAATGCGGGTGATAGTGAGTTCTGGCCAATCTCTGGGGAGTTTGGGATCTAGGCGAAGTCCCTCGGCTGACGGACGCAGGCCAAGGAAGCCGTAGATCATGACCTGAGGGACAAGAACGCTTTCGAAGAATTCCTTATCCAGGCCGAGGCCACCCGGGACGTTGCCGCCCTGCATGGTGCCGCGGGAGGGGTCTTTGTAATACGCTCGATACCCACCGGCAGCCTGCGTTTCGTCAAACCAGGTCAGGATTTCCTTCAACCGCGCCCAGGCGTCATCCGCACCTGAAACCTTCAGCCGAGCCATAAGGTCGTGATACGAAAAGCCCAACACGGCGCCACCGTCCTGCACCTGGTAGCCCCACGGGATGGATTCGGGATTGGACCAGCCCCAGTAATAGTAATCAATATTGCGGCGGGTGGTGGAACGGGGCCCGAAACGCCAGTGATAAACATCGGCGCCAGTGGAGGTGTCACCCTCAACGATGCGGCGGCCGGAGATCCAGTCCCGAATGGAACTGGCTTGGTCAGGAGTGACAAATCCATAGTAAATGGCTTCATTATTGAGGAAGGTGAACCCATAATCGTGCATAACACCGTCGAGATCAACAGTGCCGAGGCGGCCGGTTCTGTCGTTCCAAAAACGGCGTCTGCAATAGGCTTTGACCTCGGCGGCGTGGCGGCGAAGATCGCCGCAGTCGAACGCTTCAGCGCCCTTGGCGATGCACCATTGCGGATGCTCGTTGATCGCCTGCTCCAGATCGGCGAGGTCGAGCACGGCGTCGTAGTAGTAGATGCTGGAGAGGGCGTCCTCGCCGCCGAAAGGCAGCAGGTCCCAGTAATTACCCCCAATCCCCTCATTGGGTAAAACTGTTTTCTTGCCATCAACCACGCGGACGCCGGTCCGGCCTTCGTGACCGGGCCAGGTAGTGTAAACGCATCTGCGTCGGCGCGTGTCGAATTCACTCATATTGAAGCGCATGGCGGCCCGGATCCGCCCCATCTGACTGCGCAGAAAGCCGAGATCGCCGGCCCACATGAAGTAATCATGGCAGCCGCGGATGAAATTGGAGTCGTTGATCGTGTGGCGGGTATCGCAAGCGGTGTGGAAGGATTTGATGACCAGAGTCGCGGGGCTGCGGTTGTCGAAATGGAGGCGGATGCCGGTAATGGCACCTTTCCACCCGGGCACGCGGTAAACGGGGATCATGGTGCGGGTTTCACCCACGGAAGTGTTCAGGCCGAGGGCGTCTTCAGGTCCCGCAGGCGATGCGCTGTGAGCTTCGTCCTCAATGCGCGCCGGATCAAAGTAAGCCCGGCACTCTGGGCTAAACTCGGGTTGGTCCTTGGTGGTCCACTCGACGTAACAGTTGGCGCCTTGCAAGCCGGTAGCCCACCAGTTCAAGCGCAGCCATGGGGACGCCCTCGCGTCAACAGAAAAGCCCGGCGGCTGAGCGGTTGCTCCAGCCTGGCTGAGCTTGACGACCAAGCCTTTGTCCGTGATTTCTCCGCAAACGCCCCCAGTCAGAGTCCAGCCTTCCGGCGTAGCCAGCTTGGCATCATAGCCCGGCACACCCGTTCCGCGGAAATGCCAGCCCAGACCGCCGGCTTTGGCCCAGGAGGGAAAGGGCCAGCCTTCGGCATGGGCGAGCCCATCGTGCTGCTGCGTCTGAATGTAACCTTCAGCGTCCATCACCCGGCCGACGAGTGCCTTCACCCACCGTGAGCGCATTTCATTGGAGACGGTGTTAGTGCCGCGTGCGGGCCAGAGCGTGGACATAGGCATCCACTCATCCCAAAGAGGGACCAGCGGCCCGGCCGGCTGGTAGTGCAACCAGAAGAGGGACCGCAGGGAATCCATCTGCTTCTCGGCGCCAGGGACCAGGAACCTGGGGAAATCGTCCGGAACCGTGACAGCCTGAGCCGGCGCGCGGGTAATTAAGCACCCGGAGGCCACCAGGGCGAGGATCATGACTTTGGAGTTGGGCACGCGCATGAAGTGTTCGGTTGAATGCCATGGAAGCAGAGCGAGCAGGAGAATAGAAGCCGGAAATAGGGGTGGTGAAGGGCCGGGTGGAAGTAAGAGCAATACGCGAGCAGGACCGCTTGGAAACGCTCCACTTTACTCCCGATGGCGGTCTGACATGCGATGCGGCAGCGAAGGGATTGGGCCGAGGCGAGGCGAAGCACCAAGGGAAGCGCTCAACGCCGGCCTCGACAGCTCCCTGTTCGTTTGGCTTGAGCGCAACGCTCCCTCGCTGGCGCGCCGCCTGGCTCGCGTGGCGCAAGCTCCGCCGGGCCGACCGCTCCCAACGTCAAGCCCAGCACGAAACCGCACGGATGCAGCGGGAGCGGACCCAGCGTGAATTGCAAGCCCTGCGCGACCCGGAACTGCGCGAGTGGCATCATCGCTTCATCGGCACCGACTCTGGCCTGCAGCGGTTCAAGGACTTCTGGCAAGATTGATCGTCACGCAGAAAATCCATCCCACCGAAAAGTTCGTCAGTATCCTCGCGCCAGGCATGGAGGCCCGACGACATTCAGGCACTGGGCGAGGACGCCTACGGATCGGAATGAGATCGGCAGAGCAGAGGAGGCCCCGGGTGTCACGGCGTCCCTGTTTTGACCTCCATCCCTGAGACCATACCTGCGCCGACGCTCTTGTCGACCTCGCACGGGATCTGTGCCAGGGCAAGGTCGTTGGCTTCGAGCCGAATGCCTTTGCTGGCGGCCCCGGTAACGCGGAGGAACACCCGCGTGTTGTCCAACGCCCGGCAGCCACGTACTATGGCGCCGGCAACCCGGTCGAAACTCATGGCGGGCGCGCTGACGGGCGCGGGGGCCGCCTGGCAGACGATGCCGCTCAATTCGAGCCCGTTGACCTCCTCGAAGTTCAGCGCGCTTTTCCAGGAGTCGAGCGTTGGCCAGCCCCAAAGCACTTCCACGTCCTTGAGCTTAAGGTCCCGGACGCGGCGGAAATCCAGCGCGTGCTGGGCCTGGTCGAAGGGGGCGGTTGGGTCGGTGCAGAGGACGAGTTTGATGTTTTCCAGCCGGAGGCCCTCGAGCCAGTTTTCCGCATGGCCATAAAAGAGCGACGAACCATAGGCGCGAGCGACGATGTTGCGAATCGTGACGTTACGGATGGCGCCGGGCGGCGCTTCGTCGGGCGAGGCACGCTGCGGGTCCAGCTCGCTGATGCGCGCGTTGTGGAAACGAAACGGCTGGCCGTCCCCGGCCCAGAACCAATCGAACCGGTCGCAATTGATCGTCAGGTTCTCGAGTGTCACGTCGCTGATGGACCCGCCAAGAGCGGTCAAGAAGACCACTCCGCGGTTGACGTGGTTGAAGAGCGTGTTGCTCACCCGGACATTTCGGACGCCAGCGTGGTTGCCCTCCGTGAACTTCAACCCCGCGGAAGCCGAGGAGAACCGGCAATTGGTGATCGAGATATTCTCGCACAGAACCGCTTTGCCCCAGATGTCGGCCGAAAAAATGGCGACACAGTCGTCGCCGGTCTCGATGGCGCAGTTCGCGATTGAGACTTCCTTGCAGCCATCAAGGTCGATGCCGTCGGCCCAAACCCCTTCTTTAAGGCTGGTGTAAATGTAAAGACCGTCAAAAACCACGCGCTCGCAGGCGGTGAGCGCGAACGTCCAACTGGAGGCGTGGAGGAAATTCAGGCCCGTCATGCGAACGCCCTTGCACCGGCCCAACCACACCAGGTGGGGATAGACCTCGCGTTTCGGATGGCCGCGCGGCACCGAACGCATCAGGGATTTGCCGAGTTTTTGCATGAGGGTCTTGTGATCGAAGTTCGTCTCGAAGTCGTCGGGGCGCCATTCGTACTCCGCCTGGCCGTCCACGACACCCTGGCCACCGAGGGAAACGTCCTCCAGGTCCTCGCCATAAAAGAGCGCCGCCTTTGAGGCGACGGTTCCGTAGTCGAAAGCCTTGGGGTCGGTGGCAGCGAAGAGCGTTGCGCCCGAAGCGAGCTCGACATGGATGTGGCTCCGCAGATGGAGCGTGCCTGAGGTGTAAAGCCCTGGGGGAAGATAGACCGTGCCGCCGCCGGCCTTGGCGGCGGCGTCAATGGCTTGTTGGATAGCGGCGCGCGTGTCGTCCGTCCGCCGGCCGCTCGCGCCATAGTCCCGGATATTGAAGACCGCTGCGCGGGCGAGGAGAGACGGAGCAAGCAGGGCTAAGGCCGCGAACAACGCCCCGGTAAGACCGCGGGGCGCCCGACGCCGAGGAGGGAATATGCTTTCAGCTGTGCAGGTCATAGGTGGATTCTAGCTCGAAAAACCTCCGCCTGCCAAGGCTGGGGGCACCCCTGGCAGCGCGGGAGCCTGGAAAACACGCCTTGATCGCATGAACCCTTTCAGAAACGCGCGGAGCGGTTTGTGGGAGCCGCGCGACCTGCCGGCGCCAACGAACGCACCCGCTTTGGGTGCATCGGGTTGGGGAACCGCGGGGACCAGGTGCTGGACGCATTTCTGAAACAGCCCGATGCGGAGGTCATCGGTAAGGCTGTGGATTGGGCCGGGGTCTTGAACCCATCGCCGCCATGGACCGGCTAGCGAAACCATAGCGAAAACCTAGCGACAGGTATCGGGCTAGGGGGACAGCGATACGCCCACGCCAATTGGGACAATGCACAGATCGAGTATCACGTTCATGGGCGCTATTCCTCCATCAAGCTGTCCCGGTTGTCCAGCCGGTTCCGCATCCGCCCTGAGCAGCAGTTTTGCCATGCTGCAAAACCAGGTCTCCCGACCAAATCGGTACCCCGCCGCGCTTATGCGGACGACTCCTGTTCGGCTGCGGCGGATTCTCTGCAACCCACATGGACTTGACCAAGGCGGAACAGGGGCCTATAACACCCGACATGAGAACTTCCCTGGGATTGCACTCATTAACCATTCTGGCCCTTCTGGCATCGCATTGGACCCTCGCCGCTGAACCGGACAAGGAAGGGTTCGTCCCTATCTTTGACGGCAAGACGTTGAATGGTTGGCACGCCAGCGCCAAAACCGGTCATAGCAGCGTCAGCAAACATCAATCCGGTGGCCGATGGGTGGTCGAAAACGGCACGATTACAGGCAGCCAGGATATCCCAGGCAACGGCGGCATTTTCATCACGGATGAGACGTTTGGAGACTTCGAGATCATCCTCGAAATGAACAACGATTTCGGCCCGGACAGCGGCTTGTTTCTGCGTAGTACCGAGGATGGGACGGCCTACCAGGCGATGATCGACTACCACACGGGCGGCAATCTCATGGGAATTTACGGTGAAGGCGGGCTCGGTGGTAAACCGGCGGTTATGAATTTTACTTTCACAGACAAGGTCACCGTCATCGTGCAGCGAACGAATACACCGACGCCCCTGCCTGTTTTGGTTGAATCCTGGCCGTATTTCTGGCGTCACGGCCAGTGGAACGAATTACGCGCACGCATTGTCAACAATCCACCCACCATCACGACTTGGATTAACGGGGTCAAGTTCATGGAGTGGACCGAAACCCAGAAGCGCCATCCCGATGCCGGAGGAATCGGTCTGCAAGTCCACGGCGGCGGCGATTTCACCAAGCAATTTGTCAGATACAGAAATATCCGGGTAAAGAAGATCGAAGTTGGGCACTAATTAACCGCAAAGCGTGGCGCAGAGCTGGCCCGTCTCGAGTCAGGCCCGCTTTCCTCGCCATAACTTCTTGTGGGTTGGACCGTATTTGTCCAATGCTCCCTGCCACAATCCCCTCATGAAACTGAAATTCTCTCCGCTATTCAAAGACGAAGGTGAGGCCATTGCGTCGTGGGGTGAGGCGCAGTTGATCAAATATCTGGACGGCAAGGTTGAATTGAAAGGCGGGTCAAAAAAGGATCGTCTGGCGGCGCACGAGTGGATTTCTCTGTTTTGGCATGAAGCGGTGGTGCGGGAGAGCTAAACGAGGCATTACCGCTACGACGGCCCGCCACACCCGAAGGTGCTTGCAGGCCGTGCAGGACTGGCTTGTTCGGCCAGTTCGGCTGCCTCGTAACGTGCCATCAGGCTTGCAGGGCCGGGTGCAGGTGTCGGAACAGTGCGCATTCTTTCGGCTCGGAGGTCGTGTACGGTGTTTGCAGCGTTCGCAAAAGTCGGTTACTGTCAGCAATACCCGGCAACCGACTACACACATCCGGGTAATAGACCGTCAAAGAAAGGCAAAGTGAATATGGGCGACAAGTCTCCGAAGTCCGTACATAAGCAGGCAGCACAGAAGCAAGTCAAAGCCAACGCGGCTGCCCAGAAGAAGCAGCAAGCCGCCGCCGCGAAGCAGGTTGCAGGTAAGAAATAGCGAGGGGCACTGAGGGTTCCGACCGGGTACGTTGCCGGTTTTGAGCGGAGCCGCTGGCGACCGCCGCCAAAGTCATCCGGCGCTTCATCTCCACTGGATGTGTCTCGTCGCTGATCTGACCGGCGCAAACCGGGCCGCCTTGGATTTCGCTATTGCCCACGGCATCCCGCGCGGCGGCTGGTGCACGAAAGGCCGAGCAGTTTATTCGTGGCCGCCGTGCTGGCGCAGCAGTTCCGCCACGTCCTTGTGTTCCCCAGCCACCGCCATGTGCAAAGCCGTTTCGCCGTCGGTGTCCGTGGCATTGACCTCGACTTTGTTGGCCAGCAACAATTCCGCCACATGCTTGTAGCCCTTAGCCGCTGCCATGTGCAAAGGCGTCTGGTCAACCTTGTCCGTGGCATTGACCTCGGCTTTGTTGGCCAGCAGCAATTCCGCCACGTCCTTGTGGCCCCGATACGCCGCCCAGTGCAAAGGCGTATAGCCGTCGTTATTCTTGGCATTGACCTCGGCTTTGCTGGCCAGCAGCAAGGCCGCCACGCCCTTGTAGCCCCAATACGCCGCATAGTGCAAAGGCGTCTGGCCGATGCTGTCCTTGCTGAAGACCAAGTCAGGATTGTCTTTGAGCAGCGCCTTGACCCTTTCCAAGTCGTCATTCCGAGCCGCGTCATGAAAAGAAGCCGACTGGCCGTGTACTGCAACCGAGTGCGACTGAGGAAGTGTCGGTTGTGGTGGTGTGGCTGGTATTGGGCGGGTAGAAGTGGGCGGCGGCTTAGAAGCGGCGGACGGCTGGGTTAATTCCCTTTCGGCAATATCAGCCTTTGGCGATTCCTTGACGCCGAATAGTTTCTTCCAGAAGCTCATGGTGTGTTTCGGGTTAGATGGCCGCGTCATCAATCTCGCCGCCGAAGCCGAGGCTGCTCCGCGCCAGCACGGCCCTGTGGAGGTCTTTTTTCAAAATCTGCAACGACTCCGCCCTCGAAATGATGGCCCCGTGCTTCATGCTCTCACAATCTCTTATCCGTAAGGATGCCGGGAGGTGGCCGCTTCGGCAACCGGCATCCGCATCGAGGCGGGCTGAAGCGATACCCCAACTCCATGCCCACCGGTGGCATCCTCACACCCGCTCCGCAGTCCGTCTCGGCTCGTCCCTCGCTCCGCCTCGACTGCCCCGCCCGTTCCGGCTCACTGACCTGAGGGCAGCACCGACCGGAACCCGAAGTCGTCGTTGTAGTCCGCCGCGTAGCTGCTGCCCCGGCCCGCCGTCCGGCAGTAGTCGGCGTTGCCGCTCCAGTTGCCGCCCCGCAACACACGGTTGGAGCCTGACGCGGGGCCACGTGGGTCAGTGCCTCCAGCATACGGCGTCCCATACCAATCCCAACACCACTCAGAGACATTCCCCGCCATGTCGTATAGCCCACACCCGTTCGGCGCAAAAGACCCCACAGGACTCGTGTAGGGGGCCACTCCGTTCGCGAAGGCTGCGTTGAAGCCGGTCGGTCCCAAATCGTAGGGAACGCTGTTCGTGTTTCCATAGTAGTTGGCTAAACTTTCAGAAATGACGTTGCCCCACGGAAACCGTTGCCCACTCAACCCGCCCCGCGCCGCCTTCTCCCACTCTGCCTCCGTCGGCAACCGATAGCCCTTGGCACTCCAGTTTACAGAGGGGGTGAGCTCGCCGTTGGTGTACACCTGAGTCATCCCCGCATCCGTATAATACACCGGCGTCTTTCCCGCCTGCTGCGACCGCGCATTACACCACTTCACCACGTCATACCAATCTACCCTCTGCACCGGATGATTGGCCGCCTTGCCCGAACCGGCATGGACGAAGCCATATCCGTGGTTCGTGGCCCAATTATAGACCGATTGCCACTGACGGTAGCTCACCAGATTCGTGTCCATGTAAAACGCCGATACCGTCACGCTAATGGGTGGCGTGGCATTTCTGATGTTATCCAGACTGTCCCCCATCGTGAACGCACCGGCGGGAATGAGCGCCATGCCCGAAGGGATGGCCAGCGAGGCCGCCGTGGCCGCCGGGATGGCGTTTGGTGTGGAGGCCGTGCCTTGGGCGAAGGCGGTTGAGGGTTGAAGGCTGAAGACCGCCAGCGCGGCGAGCGCCAGCCAACCGGTGATTCGTCTGCCAAGAGCCAATGACGTTTTCATAGGTTATCCGCAGAACAAGACTGCGGGACCATCCGGTCGAACACGCGCTCTAAAACTCCTGTCCACGTATGAATTAGAGCATATTGCTTGGACGGAGAGCGAGGATTTTTGCCCCCGCCCCACCGGGCCTCACTTCAGCCAGACGATGGTGATGCCCTCGTTGGTTGCGCCCAAGTCCGGGTCGCCGCGCAACTCCGGCACCGCTTCCAGCAGAGACAGCACCGTCTCGTTGAAGATGGAGAAGTCCTCGCCCGCGATAAAATCCTTGATGACCCCTTCCTTCTTGCGCAGCCCGAACGATTTCCGCAACCCGACGCAGAGCCTGCCGCCAGTGCCGGACGAGCCGTACCCGTGTATTACTTTCAGCACTCGTGCCCCGGCACGCTCCGCCTGCTTGATTTCTTCTATGACCAGCCGCCGCGCCTCGTCGAGGGTGGGCAGCCCGGCTTCCACGTTAAAAGTGCGGATGGCGCTCATTCGTCCTCAATCGCAAGGTTGGCAATCTCCGTTGGCATCCTTCAACCCTTCCCGCAGCACTTTTTGTATTTCTTGCCGCTGCCGCACGGGCATGGATCGTTGCGACCAATCTCCTGCTGCCGGGGCACCGGCTGCGGGGCCAGGGAACTGGCGGGCGAGGGCGGCTCGGCATCGAACGGCAGCCCGAAATGCTCAAAGACCGCCTTGCTCCGGTCGTAAATCCCGCGCTCGCACATCTGACCCCGGTCGCACATGGCGTCCATCGGCATAAAATCCCGCTTGATGAACTTCAGCAGGTCGAACGGGTCACCGCATAAACGCCCGATAGAACCGCGCTGGCTGGCCGACTCCGCCAGAATCAAGGAACAGATACGGGCTGGCCGACAAATTGGTCAGGGAAAGCAGATTGACCCAGTTGGTGCCCGCACAGTCATTGGTCACGTTTTCGGTGGTCGACCCGCAACATTGCTACCACCGCAAATGAAGCGACAATACACGGGAATATAGCTACGCAACGCCCCCATCGCTGCGCCGCCGCCGCAAACAGGAAACTGAGCACCATCGGCAATGAAAACAGAACAGCAGTGAGCCAACGTGTCCGAAGGGCCACCGCGCCGAGCCACGAGAGGATGACAGCCACAGCCAACGCCCCGCCCACACTCGCAGCCGAGAGACGTGCCGCGCAGATGCCGTAGCCGCTCAACATCATGCCGAAGATGCAGCCCAATACTAGAGCTAAGCCTCCCACGAGGATTGCAAAGAACTTGGTCATGCCAGTATGCGTGGAATGTGGCCCAGCCATCCAAACCGGAACCACCGCCGCCCGAAGCCATGCGCCGACCAAGGCCGGGAGCAGCGAATCTCCCACCGCCGCCGCCGAATGTCCCCCGGCCAAGGCGGGTGAATCCGAGGGCCATTTGAAATTCCTTCAACCACAAACTGAGACTGGCACCACCGCGCCCGCCCGCCAAGTCTGAAATCGGCCCTTGCCCAACCTCCAATCGCCCACGCGGCATCTCCGGCACAGGCGGTCCAGAGTCGCCGGTGGGGCGGGTCGAGTTGGGCACGCCGTAAGAGGCTACTGAGGCACCCATAAGGGCATACGTGCGCGACCGCCGCCGCGCTGACGACGAAGGAGGGCGTCGAGAAGTATCTGGGCAGCGGGATGGTCAAGGGCATCGGCCCGGTGTACGCCAAGAAGCTCGTGGACAGGTTCGGCGAGCGCATCTTCGACATCATCGAAACGGAGTCGGCCCGCTTGGAGGAACTGGACGGCATCGGCCCCAAGCGCCGGAAGCGGATCAAGGACGCGTGGGCGGAACAGAAGGTCATCCGCAATATCATGGTGTTCCTGCACTCTAACGGCGTGAGCACCAGCAAGGCCGTGCGCATCTACAAGACCTACGGCGAGGGGGCCATCGAGAAGGTGCGCACCGACCCGTACCGGCTGGCCAAGGACATCCACGGTATCGGGTTCAAGACCGCCGACCAGATTGCCCAGAAGGTGGGCATCCCGCACGACTCCATCCTCCGGGCCTGCGCCGGGCTGAACCACGTGCTGCTGGAGGCCACCGGCCAAGGCCACTGCGCCCTGCCGGTGGAACTGCTCAAGGACGAAGCGGCTGGTATGAAATGGGCCACGGCCCCTACGCAGGCTACCGCATTGTTGACCAAGTTCCAGCGGGCTTCTACTCTCGTGAGTGGTGTGTCTATGCCGCCAAGGCCCACGGCCTGACGATCGCGGAGTACCGCAACGGCTGGCACATCCTGTGAAAAGCGCCGAGCAGATTGTAAACAATGTGCTGGAAGCACAGCCCCAGCCGCCGTTCGATTACCCGTACGACAAGGTGGCAGCCATCGCCAAGCAGTGGTTTCGGCGGAACGCCGGGCAGGTGGCGCAGGACGACCTCGGCGACGAAGTCGGCTTTCTGATTTACTTGGAGCAGGGCAAGGTCAGAGCGGGCGCTCTGGCTTTTGGCCGAGGCTCCGAGGTTGAGGTGCCCGACCCACCGCCGGGCACCCACCTCTTGGCCATGCTCCACACGCACCCGACCTGCTCCGCCGAATTGAGCGTCTTCGACTGGGACGAAGGCCAGCAAGCCGCCAACAAACTGGGCCACACCTTCATGATGTATGTCGTGGGTCTGGACGACGACGGGGAAGGCATGACAATGGTCGAGCAGGAGTTTGAGCCGGAGTGAACGCCAAGGCCATCATCCAGCACCTGCACGAAGCCGATGACCCGATCGACGGCATTGACCCTCAACGCTACGTCGATGAGCGACTGGAACGGCAGGAGACGGCGGGGGCGCAATTTGACCGGACCAATGCGGTCAATCAGCCCGGCCATTGGCGGGTCGGCTCGGAGGTGGGCCAGTGCGCGTTTGCTCACCGGGCGACTATCACGCTTTCGCAGAGAGGACGCAAGGAAGGTAACCCTTGCGCATAGCTCAGTTGCTGCCGGACAGCGCCTGCTCATGCCAGTTGGCCCTGCCGGGCCAGCAGGAACGCCTTGGCTCCAATCCGGCAACAGCGCCTCATGGTACTGGGCGCTCAGCCGAATTGCGAGTTGTGGTGTGGAAAATCTCGGACAATCGCATTGACACACAACCCAAGCGGCACATAGTCTATGACTCAAAGTCACCTTGCGCGTTTGCCCGCAGACTTCCGCCTGCGGCAAGCAGGTGACCAATCAAACACCGAACAGAAAGGTCAGCAGAATGAAAGCAAAAGAGCAATTCGCGTTGGCACTAAGGGTCATTGGGGTATTGGGCATTATCTACGTCCTGCGGACGTTTGTAAGGAATTCGCTGGCTGGGGGCATCATTCTGGTCGTCGAAATGGCGTGTGCGATCATCGGGCTGTATTTGATTCGCGGGGCACCGCAGTTGGTGAAGTTCGCGTATCCTGAATCGACGGCGGAACCGCCCGAAAAGACGAGTGCATAATTCGACGGTCGAACCCGAACGAAACCGCAGGGCAACCGGCATGAACTGACCTGCGGCGGAAAGGTGGATTTTGCACTAAACACCCGCAGGGCAGGTTTTGCCTGTGCTTGAACCGGGGTTCACTGGGCATCCGCGAACTGAACGTCCGGCTCCAGACCGAACTGAACCCGGCCCGCGCCGACGAGCCGGTCGTGGAGAAGTTCGGCTGGCAGTTCCGGCCAAGGGATAAGGTGATCCAGACCGAGAATGATTACGACAAGGACGTGTTCAACGGCGACATCGGCCAGATTCTGAAGATTGACCCCGTGGAACGCGAGGTCACGATCCGGTTTGACCAGCGCGAGGTCGTGTACGACTACGGCGAACTGGACGAAGTATCGCTGGCCTACGCCATCACGATCCACAAATCGCAGGGGTCGGAATTCCCGGCGGTTGTCACGCCGCTTGCCATGCAGCAGTACCTGCTCTTGCAGCGCAATCTGGTTTACACAGGCGTCACGCGGGGAAAGAAGCTGGTGGTGCTCATCGGGCAGCGGAAGGCGATGGCGATGGCGGTCAGGAATAACCGGACGGAGCAGAGGTTTTCAGGGCTGCTGGCGCGACTATCTGCGGTTACGCGACTATCGGCCATTCGAGGTACAGCGCCGCAGCCTGCTCCATCACGCGGTTCAGGATGAAGTCAAACTGGTCAGCCTTCACGGTGGCGTTATCTTCCGCATCGCTAATCGTTCGCAGCGACAATCACCATAGCACGATGGCGTGATTCCCAAAGTCGCTGTTGACATCCCAGCCCCGCAGATGTTTCCATTCGTGCAGACTGTATGGCAGAGATTCTTTCAGACCGCCAAGTGAAGGGTCTCCTTGGTTCTGTGATTCAAGGGGCAGATGAAAAACTGTTGAATCCCAATGGCATCGAGTTGCGGCTGGGGGACAGAATTCGCTTCATTTCCACCGGGGAGGAAAAGCGGATTCCAGCAGGCCATTTTGTGAAGGTCGCCCCCGGTGAGACGGTGATTATTGCGAGCCTGGAGCGGGTGGATTTCAGAGAGGGAACAATTCAGAAGCATTTCCCCGATTGCATGTTGACTGCATTTGTGACGCCCACCACAACGATGATGCGCGAGGGAATTATGCAGGCCGCGACCAAAGTCGACGCAGGATACAATGGCAATTTGAATTGGGGATTTAGGAATAGTTCATTCAAGGACTTCGTGATGCAGCACGGCGAGCCGCTTTTCAAACTGACCTTCTTTTTGCTGAAGGGGGACGAGGTGCCCGAAGTCAGCTATGGAGAAAAGCCAGAGCACAAGTATCAGAACACAGATGGCATCAAGCTCTCGGCACGGCGGTTGCCAGTGGATATTCCAAATAGCAAGGTGGTTTCTTCTTCTTTTGAAAAACTCGACCCCAAAAAGCAATTACGTGAAGCTGGACACCCGTTTACGTATATCGGCTCCGAGTTGATTCAATTGCAAGGGAAGTTTGAACTAGTGTCCAGCGGTGTGCAGGCATTGTCGGGCAAGCTCGATGAGACGAAAGCTTCACTCTTGGACAAAGTGGAGTCGATTTTTCAGAAGAAATTCCTCTGGGCAGTCACGCTGTTTGCCGGGATAATTTCCTTTTTGTATGGCGCACTGGGATTTTTGCAAAAGACCTCGCTCACATCCGGGGGGATTCATGTTGTGGCGGCCTGCGTGGGAATTGCTCTGCCCGTGTTCGGCTGGTTTTTGTGTTTTGGAGGAAGGCGTAAGGGGAATTGATGAGCCTAGCCAGGGCCGGAGCAGCCAAAACAGCGAGTCGTCAAAAACCGGGGGCGGAGGTTGGCAGGAAGCACGGCAGAATAGAGTGAACCGTCAGGCGGCTTCGATTATCTCTTTGAGCTTGGCAAGCTCCTTGTCCACCAGCGCCGTCTGCTCGTCAAAAAACGCGTCCGTAAAGGTCGGCGGCTGGAAGAAGGTCATCATGAACAGCGAACCGGAACCGTTGGGCACCACGCGGGCCGGGACGGTCCAGCGGGCCTCCGGGGCAAGAAAGTCATGGTCGAGAATGCCCGTTGCCGCCTGCGGGCGGATGCGCCACTGCCGGGTCGGCGGGCGGCGGGTTTAGCTGGGTTTGGTAGGGCTGACCGGTTCGCTGGGCTTCGGCCAGGGCGTCGTAGATGCGGAGGATGGTTTCCTGGGTGCGGAAGTTGCCGTGGGCGGCGATGTCCTTCCGCTTCACGATGGGGAATCTCAATGTATCCGGCCTCAAACCCGGCCCGGCACAGCACGGCTCCGAGAGTCTGGCCTCTATGACTTTGCGCACGGAGAGTTCCTCTGCGAAGATGATTCAGTTTCCAGTGCCATCCTTCTTTTCCAGGCAGCGCGAATTCAATCACGGTCAGTTCACGTTCCAGTTCAGGCGGCAAGACCATACGGCAACCCAGGATGATCAGGGTCTTGGATTTGGTCTTGGCCATCTGCAGCACGTCTTTGAGCTGCCGGATGAGGATGGGGTTGGGGTCTTGGAGGAAGAGGTGAAAATCCCTGAGCAGAATCAGGGTTTTCTCCTTCAGGTCCCTTATGGCGGTCAGGGCTTCCAGAGGGTCGTTGGCGGAGTTGTTGGTGGCTTTCTGGGTGTCAACAAGCCCATCCACGACCGACCAGAAGACCAGGTTGTATTTGAGTTCTTGGGCGATTCGGGTCATTTCGAGAGCGACCCGTTGTTCTTCGTGCGAGACCAGATAAAGCCCAGGATAGCCCGCACGGATGTAGTTGATGATCTTGGATTTGATATTTTGTTCCTTTCTTGTGGTTAGCGTTTGCGAATTGATTTAGGGTCACAAACAGACGACCTTGTGGGATGGATGTTTGCGTATTTGTGGCCAGTGGTTTGAACTATGAACTTTGCCGTGGAAACTATTCGTCTGAGGAAACGCCTGATGCATGACGGTTTTTGGGCTGGGTGGTCTAAACCCTTGATGAGCACCATGCGGCGCAATCAAAGATGTGTTTCAGGCCCACTTCACGCCGGCGGTTTCACCCGGGTTGAACTTCTGGTGGTCATGTGCAGCATTGCCCTCCTGGCTGCAATGCTCCTGCTCGCATTGTCCGCTACAAAAAGAAGGGCGCAGGAAACGAGGTGTCAGAGCAATGTTCGGCAGTTGACGCTGGCCAGTCTCATAAATGCCGACGCTTCCGGGTCTTACGCAGCTTACGGCAACTCCAACATTCCGAACCTTTTCTGGATGGGCTCTAATTACGCCAAAGTGGGGAAGATCTTAATCTGCCCTGCGACACCGACCCCCTCGCCGGTCCCTCCACATGACGTTTGGGGCGCGGCCGATCGCGCCTGGGTTTGGGGCGATGGCAAGAGCCCGAATGATATCGTTACTAACCCTGTCGCGGGCAGTTATGCATTGAACGGATGGCTTTATGACACGGCCACGTTTGGCGGCGCGGCGCATCCTGAGTACATGATGAGCAAGCAATCGCCCATTCAGAAGCCATCTCAAACACCGGTATTCGTCGATGCCATGTGGGTGGACCTCTGGCCTTTGGAAACCAATCTGCCGAGCAGGGACCTTTACAATGGCACCATGGAGACGGGAATGACTCGCTGCACGATCGCGAGGCATGGCGGGATCGCGGCGAACGCGCCACGCAATTTCGACATCAACCAGCGACTTCCCGGTTCGGTGACGCTCGGCATGGCGGACGGCCATGTGGAGTTGGTGAAGTTGGAGAATCTTTGGAACTACTCCTGGCATTTGGACTGGAAACCGCCCGCCATACGACCGCGATAAGTCCATTTAGGCGAGCAAGTGTGGTATTCGTTTGGGGAATGGCCGCTGCGTGAGGGTTCCTGGGTAGGGCGGTCTATATCGATGATGAGCACCGTAAGGCGCAATCGAAGATCCTGTTCATGCAGAGTTCATGCCGGGGCATTCACCTTGGTTGAACTGCTGGTGGTCATCGCCATTATCGGCATTCTTGCTGCCTTGCTGCTGCCAGCTTTGATCAATGCCAAGCAACGAGCGCAACGGATCCAATGCATCAGCAATTTACACCAAATTGGTCTCGCCTTAACCGGATACCTCACGGACCACCACCTTTATCCTGAAAATTGGTTCTTTAAATTGGAGCTGGAGATGGCCCCTTCCTCATCCCCAACAGAGTGGTCCGGTGTATGGCGTTGCCCCGCAGCACAATTTCGCATCGGACCCCCGTTCAAGAATTATTACGGTTACAATGCTTTCGGGGTCCTCAGTGTAGGAAGCCCGACCAACGCACTTGGCCTTGGAGAATACTACGACCCACTTTCGGGCATAGAAATACACCTGTCTGAGTCGCAAGTCGTCGTGCCAAGTGACATGATGGCGATGGGTGATAGTTTTGTCGGTGCCGCGAACTTCATGCGCGAGCCGGTGAGCGACCTGTTAAGATATGGGAACACCCTCTCACGCCATCAGGACAAAGCCAATGTGCTGTTTTGCGACGGTCACGTTGAATCGCCAAGGCTGGCCTTCGTCTTTGATAACACAAGCGATGCAGCTCTGGTCCGCTGGAATCGGGACCACCAGCCGCACCGAGACCAGATTTCACCCTAAGCGACTCGTCATTCCCTATCTTTTCGGTCTGTTTTGTCGTTTGGTCGTTCGGTTTAATTGAGTTACAAGTTTCGATGCTCCCACTCCAAGCAGGCGGATCTGGACCTGGCGAAGAAGCGAACCTTGCCTTTCCGGTCCTTTACCTCCCATTGCTGCGTCGTGTTGTTGAATTCCATGTTGCTGGCCCGGGTGATTTCAAGCCGGCCGAGTTCATGTAAGGGAATGGCGTCAGTCCAAAGACATTGAACTGTGCCGTTGGGGTTAAATGAGATTTGGGTGTTCATGTTGGTGTGTTTGGGGTTTGAGTGCTCGCTGGAGATCGGGCATTACGGTTTGACAGGGGGCGAGAAAGGGACTTACTGACTAGTCTTTAGCATAGATGACAGTTGCAGCACAAAAAAAGGACTGGACGAGTTTGCGGTTGGTTTGGATCTTTCTGAGGTCTTGCTCTACCCGCTTGCGTAGCGACTCATTCTTCT
>Ga0326728_10010591_pt1 | contig 21521 bp, 15 predicted proteins | sample MB3enrmetagenome_FD_207602 | JGI IMG/M metagenome (GOLD analysis project Ga0326728, IMG submission 207602) | Lab enriched peat soil microbial communities from McLean, Ithaca, NY, United States - MB31MN | ecosystem: Environmental > Terrestrial > Soil > Wetlands > Peat | place: USA: New York... | reverse complement strand
CGCCTTCACCGGAGGTTCAGCTTCCCAGAAGACGGCCAAGGCTTCGCAAAAAGCCTGATAGCGAGGCTCGTCCACAAGAGCGAACTGCGGCGCCCGTTCCCGAACCGCCCTCCGCACGCCTGTCGCGGACGGTGCATTACCGAGGTCAAGGATGTTCTTGGTCGGTCGGAAGGTCCCGACGTCACTGTGTTTTGCAGTCCCCAATAAGACGGCCTCCGTCTCCTAATAACCGTGTTTCGTGGTTCGCCCAGTGGCCTTGCAAGGCGCTCGGTGGACCTGCAAACCCTGGTCGTCCCCCTCCCCTTTATCCTCTGTTGCGCACATGGCGACATTGGCGAAGCTCTAGGTGTATGTGAGCCACCGAAAAAGCTCCATTAGCGACGGCCGCTTGCCGTACATCAAGATCCCGACGCGATAGATCCGCGCCGACACGCCGACGACGCCGAGGGTGGTCAGGGTCAACAGAATGATTGCGAGGGCAATTTGCCAGAATGGGGGGGTCTCGGCGGCGATACGCAGCACCATGATGATGGGGCTGAAGAAGGGGATCTCGGAAAGGACCACCGAGGTGTGGGAACCCGGGTCGCGCACGATCATATTGAACATGATAAAGCTGAAGACGAGGGGCAGCGTGACAGGCCATTGAATTTGTTGGGCGTCTTGCTCGTTTGACGCCACCGCGCCCACCGCCGCGTAAAGCGAGGCATAAAGCAGATAGCCTAGCAGGAAGAAGATGGCGGGGTAGAACAGAAGGCCGGGCGACAGGTGGATATGGGGAAAGTCGGCGGTGGGTCGTACGCGGTTGACGACCACGGCGCCGTAAGTTCCCAGCAGCGCAGCCGAAGTGATCCAGATCAAATATTGGGTAAACGCGACACCGGCGACTCCAATGATCTTGCCGCACAAAAGCTGGAACGGCCGCACGGCGGAAACCAGGACTTCGACGATGCGCGAGGTCTTTTCCTCCAGCACCGAACGCATGGTGATGACGCCGTACATGATGAGCGTGGTGTAGAGCAGCATCGAGACCGCGATGGCCGTGATAAACGTCTGGCCAAATTCCTCCGCTTCGCCGTACTTGGTGATCTTCATGATCTTGACTTCGGTGTCGCGCATGACGTCGCCGATGTTGTCCACCCGGACGCCGCGCGCGCCCAGGCGGGAAGAGACGACGGCGTCATTCACCGCCCGGGTAATCGGTTGCACCAGCGTATAGTCGCTCGGATTCTTAGTGTGAAACTCGGCAGCCGCCCTGTCTCCCTTGTTGATCACAAGGTAGGCATCCAGGCGGCCACCGCGGATGGCAGCCCGCAGATCTTTACGGACCGACTCTTCCGATGCCGGCCGGGTGATGGTTTCCACAACCTGAAATTCCGGTTTGCCGTTCGGCAGCTTGACGTTCAAGCCCGCCGCCACAGTGGGCGAGAGCCCGCCGGCGTTGTCGAGGATGGCAAGCCTTATGGTGCGATCGGTCAGTCTTGTAGCCAGGAAAATCGCGAAGATCATGAGGCCGATGCTGAAGACGGGCACGGCAATCGTGCCAAACACGAAGCCCTTGGTTTTGACGCGGGTAATGTATTCACGCTTGACGATCAGCCAGACTTTACGCATGGACGAAATTCCTTTCATCGAGGCTTCTCGCGTGTCGTACGTACGCCCCTGACATCGGACGGGAATCGCCAAGCTTGCTAGCGGCCTGACGCGAGGCACCCGAATGGCCGGGAACAGATTTGAAGTCCTGGCCGGACACCAGCCCACATGCACTTCCGTGTTCATTCTAAACTGCCTCTGTTTTAGTTTCCAGAGGCTCTTGAGGCGCCGTCGAATCGACCCGACCTTAACGACGTGGCATTGTGCGAGGCGATTGCAAGCGCCGAACGGGGCTGATCGACGCCGACCTGACAGGTTGGCACTCCTGAACTGTAGTGGAATTCCGCACCATTTCCGAATTCCTGGTAGAGAGAAGTGGGCCTTTTCCATAAAAATAGGGTCAAAATCGCCGTAAGTCTCTGATTTAAAGGCGCTTATCCTCTGTGGCTTCGTTTTCCCGGTTCTTATCATAACCTATTGTTAGTAAATGGCTTATGTCCATTGGCTTCGCTTGGCTTCGCTTCCCAAACCTAGCCTCAAAACCTCTGTAACGCACTGATTTGAAGCAAGTTCATCGCCGTGGCTTCGTTTTCTGTCAAAATATACCCTGCTGACAACAATGGACTTACCCTTCACCAGGGAATAGGGAATAGGGAACAGGGAACAGGGAACAGGACGGACCAACCGCCCAATCTTGGCCTGTTCTTGGCCTGGTACCGCCCGTCGGCAAATCCGTGCGGGTCGGGCGTTCATCGGGATGGCTCTCCTTCCTGCATCCCAGGCCGGGCGCCGCCCGGCCCTACATGCCTTGATAGCTCGCAATTCCGCAATCGGGCCGAGGCAATCCATTCAAAATTCGCCGAAATCGGGCTTAAAATCGGTGCAAGCAATTGATAACAAAGGCGATACTCGCTATGGGTTCGTTGCTGCTGGAGATGGCCTATCTGGCTGAAACAAAACGCTTTATCCTTATGGGTTCGTTGGCGGCAGCCGGACGCGATCTCCATCCCTGCCAGTCTCCCGCTTCTGATCCGCGCTTTCGTTGATTCGGCTATCCCCCAGCCATCTCCGGATTCACTCATTCCAAGCCCCTTCCTCGCTTCGCGGGCTTTTCCTGGGTTCCGGGCTTGATTTCTCTTGCTCTTCACTCGCCACTCGTCACTCGTCACTCGCAGCCACTTTTGGTTGCGGCCACGGGCCGCGCTGGATAACTCTTCTGAATCCACCTCGCCCTCGGTACCGCCCAATGTCCGAGCGTTTCTTGCATCTGGAACATCTGAAATCTGAAATCTGGAATCTTAAATCTCCTGCTCCCCAACCTGTCCGTTGTCCGGCGTGGGCCGAACGCGGTTCGGCCCTACAAGGAATCTCCAGTCTTTCCGTCCCCTGACCTGTCCGTTGGCTTTCCGGATGCCTGGCCAGCCGGGCCCATTTTTCCTTCAACACGGCTGCGACCGATCCGAAGGAGCACAAAGAAGTATAGCGTACTCAAAAGATGGATGTCAAGACAATTATTTAGTCAAGCGATACCCATGCCACACGGGGGCTCTTCCCGGTATGCCGTCCACTGCCTGCCTGACGTAGGGCGTTGCACCGATAGGTTTATAATGGCTCGTCGTTGATCGAGCGGGTTGCCCGCCGGGGGAGCCGCGAGAATTTGAAAGGAGGGCCGCAGACCCACGACGTGGTCTGCGCTAGCCTTGCTTTGAGCGCCCCTTGAAGTCTATAACACCAAGTGGTATATTTCGAGTGACGGGCGATTTGGCGCGAGGGTCGATGCGGGTATTCAAGAACAAGCCATTCATGAGATTCGCCCGCAAGGTGGACCTCAACGATGCGGCGTTGTGCGAGGCGATTGCCAGCGCCGAACGGGGGCTGATTGACGCCAACCTGGGTGGCGGCGTCATCAAGCAACGCGTTGCGCGGCCAGGCAAGGGCCAGCAAAGGGAAATGAGGCGGCTTCCGCACGATGATCCTTTACCAACGGGGCAAGCGAGCCTTCTTTGTGTATGGATTTGCGAAAAGCGAACGTTCGAACGTGCGCCCGGATGAGATCGCAACGCTTAAAGAGCTCGCGTCGGAATTGTCGGCGTACGACGATGGGGCGATTGCCCGAGCGGTCGCATCGGGAGCATTGATCGAGGTGAAGTGCGATGAGCAAGACCAAATCATCAAAAGCCGGAAGATACCGTAGCGCTCTGCTGGCTGCCGTCCACGAGACGGCGCAGGGGCTTCATGGCGCCGGTCTGATGGACAAGCAAACCATGCGTAGGTTCGACGTCATGTGCCTGACGCTGGCGCCGCCGCTAACCGCCAAACAGATTCGGGACCTCCGCCGGCGCGCGCGAGCCAGCCAGGCGGTCTTTGCTCGGTATCTCAACGTCACCACCGGCCTCGTCAGCCAGTGGGAGCGCGGTGAAAAGCACCCAAACGGACCATCTCTGAAGCTCCTTGCTTTAATCGCCAAGAATGGGCTCGAAGCAGTGGCGTAGCTCAACTGATCGCCGCCCGACATCGCGCCATCAACTCCACGATGAGACGGGATGGCCCAGCCCACAAAGGCGGTTGTCTTGACAGAAGATGCTGCTCTATACTTCGCAGGAGAGGCATTGATGAAAGCTATCGAACTCCTGGGTGAAATTGACAACGAGCACCGACTTCGCGCCGAGGTACCGGAGGGCTTCCCGGCCGGCTTGGTTCGAGTGATCGTCCTGATGCCGGAGGAGGACGAAGCAGGCTTGGCCTGGACCGGGGGCATCTCCTCCGAGTGGTCGGCGGAATTGAGCGATCCCCAACAGGATATCTATACCCTCGATGACGGACAACCGGTCAATGCGCCCCGGTGAAATCTACCTCGCCAAGTTCCCATTCGGGGACGTTCCGGGAATGAAGCTCCGTCCAGTGCTGTTGCTGACCGCGCCCGTCGGCACGGTCCCGGAGGTTCTTGTCGCCTACATCTCGTCGGTCGTTCCCACCCGGCTCCTACCTTCTGACCTTCTTCTCGGTCCGGCAGTTCCGGGATTTCGCTCGACCAACCTCAGGACAGCATCGGCGCTGCGGCTGCACAAATTGGCGACGATCCACTGCTCCAGCCTCGCCCGATACCTCGGCGTCGTGGACAGCGCGGCCCGCAGCATGGTAGCATCCAAGCTCAGAGATCTTCTGCAGCTATAGACGGAATCCCTCATTGGTTCGTCATTGGCGAAGCACCTCTTCATCCGCCTCCCGACTTCTGGCTCCTGGTTTCTTCGACGGCCCGGCGCGGTTTCAACACGCCGCCATCCAGCGAAGCGGGGACTGCGACCTCGGCCCGTTATGGTCTGGCGGAGGCTCCCGATTCTACCGCTTGGATGTCTTGTCGCTGTTGAAGATAAACTCGCTAATTTGATGCGAGTCTCCGCTCACGAGGCCGCAGAGCTTCGCTGTGCGCCAGCCCGTCGAGGTACCGGACTTGTGACTAGGGGAAAAACCGCCTCTCGTTGATCGAGCGGAGCTTTCCGCCGGCAAGCCACGAGAATTCGAAAGCAGAGGCCGGCGGACCCAAGGACGGGGGATGCGCTATTCAGACGTGGTTAATTACCTCGGGTCTATAAATGGTTGTGGTAATTTACTGGTCTAATACTTGACAGGGACCGAAGGATCCCGTTAGAGTCACGCGCGACAATTTACCGGCGATGAATTACTCAGCCCATAAAACGTCGTGCCGGCGAATTCGCAAGCCTTCGAGGAGAAGGTAAAGTCGGCGCGCGCGACATTGATGTGGGTGAACTCGGATGTTTCAGCAACAAGGAGAACAGGTTCGGCCTCAAATTAGTCCACCCCCACCCGCTACGAAGGCGGTTCGCGTTGCCAGACCATGGGATTTGAATCCCCCCGCATGGGCCGCACTCGCCCTCTTAGTTGCAGGGGTTGCCAGTGGTGCCGTTCTATATCTAAGACCGGGTCTGCGCCACAAAGTCTCAGACCGTTTTCATAGCGCCCTCCTCTATAGCCTTTCGATGGTCAGGGGCTCGAGCGCGGGAACACGGGCCGAGGTTAAACCGACCGAGGTTCCAGCAAGAGAATTGCCCAAGGGTTCTGTTTCAAAAGCGGGAAGCAATGCGGAACCGCTGAGAAGGCCTGAGACCCCGCCGCGACCTGACCAGAGTATAGCTCAGCAGGAGTCAATCCTGAGGCTCCGTGAGCAAAAGAGGCTGCAAGAACTTAAGGATGCAGCTAACGAGGAAGAGACACGCGTTCAAGCCCTTAAACAAGAGGCCGAGCAAGAAGACCAGAAACGTGTGGGAGCACAAGTCTTGGCCGAACAGGAGGCCCGGCAGAGGGCGGAAGCTGAAGCCAGCGCCGAGCGTGTAGGAAGAGAGAAGGCGGAAGCGGCGGCGCGCGCGGAGCGCGACACGAAGGAGAAGTTGGAGCAGGATGCGCGGAAGAAGGCCGAAATGGAAGACGAGCGCATCCGGAACTACTCCGGGCCCCGCTTTGGAACGATTGTTTGGGAAGGCGAGGTCCAGGGAACGGAATTGATCACGATCGAGAACGGTCAGGCGAGCTCCGGCACGGTCGAGGGCGACCCCCTCCCGGGAGTTCCCGTGCTGGTACAACCCACTGAATCGAAGAGGGTCGGCATCGCTTCGAGCCCCGGCCCCCGCAATAATTACAAGTCGATTGTGTTTCGCGTTTTAGGGCACGGGCGGCAGAGGGTAACACTTCGTTGGTCATTACCCTGAGACATGGAGGATGGGCTATGTTTAAGCGACTCGGAGTGGTAGCTTTTTTGACTGTGATGTTGACGAGTGCTGGGCCACTGTGTGCACAAAGCGGAACAACGATGGTGGCGAAGCTGCTGGCCCCAATCAGTACGAAAACATCGAGCGTTGGCGATCGGTTTACGGCAGAGGTACAAGATCCAGAGCAGTTCAGCGGCGCGATACTGGAGGGCCGCATCACCAAGTTGAAAGCTCCAGCACGAGGTCTCGGAAAGGGCAAGCCGGCGATTTCTTTTCAATTCGACACAATCACCTTCAAGGGCGAGACTAACCCGGTTAGCGCCGATTTGACGGCGGTTTCGAACTCGAAGGGCGTCAAAGATGTGGACGAGGAAGGGGAAGTGGTCGGCAAGACTTCGAACGCCAAGAGAGCGAAATTTGCTGCGCTGGGTGCCTTGGCTGGCGCGGCGCTTGGAGCCGCCGCCGGCGGCGGTACCGGCGCAGCCGAAGGCGCGGCGCTTGGGGCTGGCGCGGGTCTGCTGATCGCCGTCTCGATGACTGCGGCTGGCTCCGATGTGGAGTTCTATCCCGGCTCGCTGTTCACGCTGCAGGTTTCCGGGAGATCGCGCTGAATTGATGGCTTCAAGGCTCGCGAAATCGGCAAGGATGCACCAGAGGGGCAACGCTGAGTGGTGATTTGCCAAGGGTGAAGAATGAACGCCGCAGACGAGCGAACATCGAAGGAGATCGGAGCGGGGCCGCGACCGGTGGCAGGCTCGCAGCCGCTGAGCTCCTCAACCCGCGAAAAGGCGGACCCTGCTAGCCCGGCTAGCGCCGAGAGCAAGCCCCTAACATCAGACCTGCCAAAGACCGGCGGCCCTCAGACGGAAGAGGCGAAGACGAGTCGCCAGTCGGGCGAAGCCGGCGCAACGCCCAGTGAACAACCCAAGGACACGAGAGCCGCGCCCGCCAACCGGGTTACCGATTCCTGTGGAAAAGCCGGGGTCAAGCAACCGGGCGAGCCCCCTAGCTCCTCAGGTGCGGAAACCAAGGGCGCTGATGCAAGAAAGGTCAGGAATGCACTTGATCAGCAAGAGACGCGAGACGAGTTTCATAAGAAGTACGGACCGAAGCGAACCTCGGCCGTTCAAGATGTGACTGTCGAGTTCGTTAGGACCGAATTGCTGCCGATTGGAGACCAAGAGATCGCTAGTTGGAGCCAGCAACTGCACCGCGGTCGAGCGCTCATTCTTCAATCAGAGTGCTTCCTCGTTTTAAGGTCGGCAGCGCAATTAATTCTGGATACCCATTTCTCCGGTTACCAGCCGCGTTCTATCGATTTCATGCGGTCCTTTGAGGAAAGCCGGAAGACGAAGCAGGAAACTTCGTCGTACCCGTCTACGTTGACACCGACGACCCCTAGGTCCGAGAGCTGGAGCCTGGATGGGATCCTAGCGTCCACCCGAGAGTATCGATCCAACTGCCTATTGGTGGCGGACGCTTGGGAGGGGCACGCGGAGGAGTTTTTGGCTTCCCTGACAATGGACCCGGATAAGATGAAGGCGCTCCTAGAGTCCGAACGTAAATGGCTGCTCATTTTATCAAAGCCCAAATTGCTATCCGAGGGTCGCTGCGATGAATTTCTTTACGCCGAGGCCGAGATCCCCTGGGAAGAACCAGTTCTGAAGAGATTCTATCCAGAGGACTACGAGCAATATGCAGAGCAGATTCGGCGACTTCGGGCCGAGGGGCGGTGGGAAAAGACTTCAGACCAGGCCTGGGTCCTGACATATCGGCTGGCCCGTCAAGGTCGGCTCCACGAAGTTCTAAAGGAACGCTTGAAGCCCAGCGAATCGCCGTCGGCGGGGTCGGGAACCGTCCCTGCCAACGACGAGGCGCTAGAAAACACAATCAAGTTTGTCGCGATATATTTCTCCGTGCCGGCTGAAGAATATCCGATGTCTGTGCAGGACTTTCACCGTGTCACAGCGTCGCTACTCGGGGCGAGAACAGTCGAGAAAAACGTTCAGGTTGAGAATCCTGAAGGGGTAGCCACGATAAAGACCGTGGAAAGGCCGCTAAAAGGGATATGGGATACCAATGCGCAAGAATTGATCGCCAAGTGCGGCCTCACAGTGCTGCAGGGCTTCGGCGGCACGGCATACGTGGACTTCCAGCGGCCGGAGTTGCGCAGTCAAATTCAGTCAGCCTTCAGCACCAGCCATATTTGGACTTTTGGACATTTGTTCCGCCAGGCACTGGAAGAGAGGCTTCTGTTTGACCAGAAGAGGCAGGTACGTGCAGGCGCCGTGAGGGTGGTTTTGGAGGAGATCAACGCTGACCCCGGTGGATTTGGAACGAGCTGCTTGGTTGATCTGGCGCGCAAAGAGGCTGAACCTTTTACGCCGGAGACGCGAGCGGGGATGAAGGAGTTACTTATTTCCCTGATTGCAGCTCAAAGGACTGAAACCGCCTATAACGCGCTGGCGAAGCTGATGGAGTCCGGGAGGCACTGGGAGACTTGGTTCCTGGGCAACAGTGTTAAGCTCACTCCCGGTTTTCAGTCGGCTTTCGTGAAACTTCTCAAACGCCTCCTGGACGAAGGTCCCGAAGAATTGCGAACCGAAGCTCGTTCATCGATGGTCGATTCGGCACGCGATCTGGGTCCTGCGTTCGCGCCAATCTTGACTGGAATCATCACATGGACGCGGACGGACCGGGAAAGCGCACGATCTCCCTCGCAAGAGTTCGCTTTGTACCTGGTATTCGATCTGTTGGCGCATTGGCTATTCGAAAACGAAACGGGTGTCCGGAATTTGTGGGGTGTTGGCGAAGGCCAGGAACTCATGGAAGCGCTCGCTAGGATTCTGTTCAATGCTGAGCTCGAGATGTACTTTGGGCAAGTAGATGGGGAGAGCTCCTGGCTACAACCCTATGTGCTTGCTGAGACTTGGCTGGAAAGGCAAACGCAGCGGCACTCGGCCATTGCGCTTGCGGGTTGGGGACTCGACCCAAGCATCGACGGGCTAATAGGCGAAATTGGGCTATTAGGCGGGCCTGCAGTTTGCGCCGATCTGTTTCGGGCGATGCTGGTCGCGGAATGGTTTCTTTCTGATCGGGGACACCCTGCCACGACCGCCGGACTCCTCAAAGCGATGCGAGAGCTTCCGGATGCTTCCAGAAGGCGGCGAGCTCTTCAGAACTTCTTGCGTGGCTTGGACAGTGCTGCTTTGGCTGGAATGGACTGGTTCAGGCGTGAATCATCTGTAAGCGCCGCACAGCGTCGAGTAGGTGCCGAGGTCAATTCAAAATTGCGGGCAATTCGAGAAGCCACTAAGCGTGCTCGTGCTGCCCTTAGCGAACTAGCTGTGGCAACCGCCAAGTAAGAGGAGGGAAGATGCAAAAGAGCACAGCGTTAGATCGCCTGATTCGCTCTGTGGAAAGCAAGAAAGCGCCACACAGACCACCCGACGAAACCATCGTGCCGATCTTGTTGAATCCCCATAGTCCCTTTTGGAAGTCGAAGGAGAAAGCTTACTTCCTGGTTTCCAACTATCGCGAGAGCGAATGCGGGGATATCACGCGAGTGCCCATCGAGGATCTGAAGCAGAATTGGAGCCTCGATCTTCTCGTGAAGTACCGCGTCCGCGTGCCGGAGGTTCCGTTCGAGGCAGCCGCGCAGAAGATCGCTGAAAAACTATACGATCCGCTCGGGCCCCAGCACAAGCTGGAGAGTATCATTCGAGGATGGGTGCACCATTTTGCCGACCAAGTCGGCGGTCCGTCGGCATTCATGGGGGACTTCGTCGCCAACACGGATACGCTTGAAGAGTCAATTCGACGATGGGCTTTGGATCAATTGAGTCTGGATTTGAGGGTACACGTGGCAGTGAAGTCGTTTGAGGATCTTCGCACGCCATTTTCAGTCAAGCTTGGCATGGAGAGGGAGAAGGAGAAGTCTGCAACGAGCAACTCTGAATCAAAGACGAGGAAGGAATGGGAGTTTGCGACGAGCAACTCCGAATCAACGGTCGGGATTGGATTCAGTGCCACGGTCAAAATCGAAGATGCGAGCGTCCTGGCGCGACGATTTCCGAGAGAGACGAATTTAGCGGACAAGATCGCGGAGAGAGTAAAGGAGTCCTTCCGCTTGGTCCTGCAGACAACCGCAAAGGAGTTCTCCCCGAAGGAATGGTATTTGAACTTTGACACACCTAGCGATCCACTAAGGCCTCCACTGAAGGAAGTGTTGGAAGTAAGGTTGAGGCAAGACCTGAAGGATAATTTCGGCGGCGTACTCCTTTCGCTCGACGTGACCCGTGATGGCACACTTCTGGACGCCAGGAACGATCTGAAAGAGAGGACGCCGCGGTTCGATCTCAAGGTCACCCGCGCCGGATACGATACCGAGTTCGCCTATCGTGTTCTGGACGTCATCGAAGACATGTGGCATCGTTTTGAAGCCACGAAGCCTTCGATTCAGCAGTTGAACGAGCGCATTAGCCTGCACATCCAGCAGTTGTTTGCTGACGACGACCCTGCGGTCTTCCGGAGTCGCTCAAATCGTAACGTCATGCATCTTCTCAACGACGGGACAGATGATAACGGGATTAAGAAGCTCATTGCTCAGCAGTACGGGTTGAAGATCTATATCGATCATTGGATTCGAAAAGGCGCCTCTCTGTTGAAGGATGAGGATGGGAACCTTATAGACCTTGATAAAAAGTCGGACGAAGTGCGATGGAAGACAGAGGACGTAGTGTTGGACGAAAAGTTGAAGCTTCTGGAGGCAATCGGCAAGGAAAAGGCGGCGGATATTGAGCTCAAACAATCTCAGAAGGAACAAATTCGTAAGGAGATCAATGCGCTTCATCCGATCGATCAGCAGTCTGAGATCGCTACCCTTGAAGCGCGATTGGCGGCTTTGGACCTTGAAATTAAGAAGTTGGCTTCTGATCAACTGCGCCACGTGATCGATACGCGCTCCGACGCGTTCGAGCACGGTTTGGCGCTGTCGCTAGGGCAGACCCCACTAAAGCTCCTCAAGAGCGGAGCAGAGGAGAAGGTGGTTGATGCCAAGGATGTCGAGGGTCAAGCGCCTTGAAACTGATCCTGGGCCCCGGTCAGTTTATCGTCAATTCGCTCCAATAATTCACGAGCTATCTCAGAGAACTTGGCGTCCGGCTCTGGAGAACTCATAACCGGATTATGGTCGACCGGGAGAACGTCTAGAGCGGCAAGGTCCGTGGTTGGCCAGAGGCATGGCCGGATCAAGACGGGCACAACGAGCGCGCCGCCGCTTGCGTGCCGAGCCAGGACCTGAGGCATAAGCGTTTGACAGCAGTCACCACTTGACAGGAAACTCGCACTCAACAGAAGTAGGATCACGTCCGCTGAATCCACTCGCCGTTTAACCTCGGCACTTGAAGCGCTACCGGGCAAGATCTGACTCTTATCCCAGACTTCCAAGAATCCTTCGCTCTCGACACTCCGCAAGTGGTCGCGAAACCTCTCGAACGCGTCTCGATCTTCCTCCGCGTAACCCACATAAACTTGAATCGGGAATTCGAAGGGTTGCCGCTGCCGGGGCGAAATCACCGTGGGGCCTCGGCGGAGATGCTTGATCAGAGCGCGTAATCCCGCGGCGATGTCTTTGAATGCGTCATCAGGAGTGTGCCAATGCTCCGAGGTTACTGGCTCGCCCTTTTTCGGGAGAGCCTCGATTTCACCAAGAGGCCCCTCCCTCCAGTCACACGGCCTGAGCACAATTGGCACAACAATCGTCCCCCCTTCGCGCCTCTCAAGCGCCCGAGTGATCTCTTTTTCGCGAATATAGCCGGAGCCGTTGAAGTCAGAGCTCACCAGAAGCAAAATCAGATCCGCCCCCTCCAGATTATCGCTTATAACCTTGTCCCATTCCTCGCCCGGCAAGATCTTTCCATCATGCCACGCGTCGATGTACCCATCGTAACGGAGGAGGGAAAGGTGCTTATCGAGTTCCTCGCGGAGGTCTGCGTCTTTGTGGCTGTAGGAGATGAAAACCCTCAGGGGTTGCTGAGCATTGGCTGCCGACATGGTCGGTTCGTCCTTCGAATGGACAATAACTAACGAATGTTAGTCTACCTCAGAGTGTCGTGGTCCGACAACGCACGACGGGTCCGCAGGTGGCAAAATTAAGCAACTCCTCTTCGGAGACCCTCGAGCCCAGCCTCCCATTCAGGAGCTCGATCCAGACGGAGGTATCGACCAAGATCATCGCCGGCCCTTCCGCCGCCTCTCGCCGTGGCGATGCCTTTCGACCCTATCCCCGCGCATCTCCTGCAAGTCTCCTTGCCAAAGCCCTTGGCCAAAGAATTGAGGCAGGCCCTGAATCTTGCGAAGGCGCATGACCTCCGCTAAGGCAAGATTGACAGCAGCCGAGTAGGTCTTTACTCCCAGCAGGTGCGTGGCTTGATCCAGCAGTTCCGCGTCTAATACAAGACTTGTACGTTTCATGCGCATAGTATACATCAAAGCCGGGTGAGGAGTAGAGCCTCGCCCCGGGGACCCGCGTCCTGTAACACCTCATTATTTGCAAGGGCCAGCGGCTCCGCCGCCCTGCTGTGCGGAAAGGCCCAGCCTTTCCGGGCGGCAAGAGCAGGAAAAAAGGTAACTTTCCCTTGGCACTTTCGGAAAGGCTGAGCCTTTCCGCACAGCAGGGCGGCGGAGCCGCTAATCCTTGAGTCAATCCGCTACGGCATTCGTCGTTCAGCGTTGCTCTTCGCTGGCCACTAACTGCTTTCCCGGGCTGGGATGTACGGAGCAGACCTCATCGGTGGTGATCAGGCGGGCGCCGGCGGCGACCATTTCGTCGATGGCTTTGCGGGAGCCTTCCTCGGTGATGCCCTTGATGGCGTCGGTGACGAGGTCAACCGGCAGGTTGAGCATGCGCAGGGACATGACGGAGTCGTGCACGCAGTATTCGGTGGCGACGCCGAAGACCACAAATCGACAGGGCCCCAGCTCAGCCAGGATGGCATCGAAGTTCGGGTTGCTGTCGACGGAGTAATCCGTCTTTTCGATCTCGATCACAAACTGGCCGGACCAGTCGGCGGGGGGCTTGAAGTCGCCGGGCCGGTTGGAGATGACGGTCGCTTCCGGGAAGCGCGTCTCCGGGATCCGCTCCTGGCCGGGCGTGCCGACCACGCAGTGGGGCGGCCACTGGGCGAAACTCGGATCATCGGGCCAGTGCGCGTCGGCGCTGGAGAGCACCGGAATGCGATTCTGGCGGGCGTAGGCCACTAGCCGCTTGAGGTTGGGGATGATGGTCTCGGCGCCGGGCACGTAAAGGGCGCCGGTGGGAAGCATGAAGTCCGCCTGGGTATCAATGTCGAGAAAGACCAGAGTCTCGGACATGGCGGCATCGACGGGCACGCGGCCGGCGTTAGCCGCTTCCGCTGTCAGGTGACGCTTGCGCACATCTTCGAGCAGCCGCTCGAGCCTGGCGCTGACGGCGACGGGATAACGCTCGCCGCCAATGAGGGCCTGGTAGCGCTGGGGGAGGCGCTCGAGGCCGGCCAGGGTCCGGGCCCGCATCTCCTCAATACGCGGTCTCGGGTCGACGCGGCGTCCGCCCTGCATCACGAGTTCGAGCAGCGCTTCGGCTTCGGGGTACTCCTCGCCCGCGCCGCCGATCAGGTCGTGGTGGAACCGGAGGGCGCCGCCCGCCCGCTCCGGCCGCGAAAAGCGGAACACCTGCTTGCGCCCCGGCCAGTAAACCTTCTTCTCGCTGAACTTCGTCTTCACTTCGACGTGGCCATTGCAATCCGCTTCCACCAGCTTGTAGATCACGCCCAGCGCGGGGACGTCGCGCGAGGTCGCAAGGTCCGTGCCGACGCCGAAGGCGTCCACGCGGGCGCCCTGGCGTACGAGCTCGTCGATCTTGAATTCGTTCAGGTCGCCGCTGGCAAAGATCAGGGCGTCCTGGAGGCCGTGCGCGTCGAGTATCTCGCGAACCTCGCGGCTGTCTTCGAGCAGGTTGCCGCTGTCCAGGCGCACACCCTTGAACTTCCGGCCCAGGGTGGCGGCCGTCCGCGCGCCCTCCAACGTGTCGTAGGTATCAATCAGCAGGATCGCCGAGTCGGGGAAAGTATCGATGAGAGCTTCAAAAGACTCGCGCTCGGTGGGAAAAATCTGGGTCCAGGAGTGCGCCGCGGTGCCCGCCAACGGCACGCCGTAAAGGTAGCCGGCCAGCACGTTGGAGGTGCCGGCGCAACCGCCCACGTAAGCCGCCCGCGCCGCCCGCACGCCTGCCTGAGGACCCTGGGCGCGCCGCGTGCCGAATTCCCACACTGGCCGGCCGCGCGCCGCCGTCACCACCCGCGCCGCCTTGGAGGCCACCAGCGTCTCAAAATTGATGACGGAGAGGAGGTAGGTCTCGACAATCTGCGCTTCCAGCACCGGCGCCGTCACCCGCATCAGCGGCTCGTTGCCGAACACCAGCGTGCCTTCCGGGATCGCGTGCACGTCGCCCGTGAAGCGCAGCTCGCCGAGGTAATCAAAGAACGCCGGCGAGACCGTGCGGAAAGCGGGGTGCTCGCGCAAGAAGCGAACATCCTCTTCGTTGAAGCGAAGGTTTTCGAGATAGCCGAGGATGGAGTCGAGCCCGGCCGCCACCAGATAGCTCCGCTCGGGCGGCATCTGACGGACGAACAGCTCGAACGTGGCGCGGCACTGAATGTTGTGCTCGAAATATGCGGCGGCCATGGTTAATTCGTAAAGGTCGGTCAGCAGCGCGCGATTGACGTTCGCTTCAGCCATGGAAGAGCAGTCTACAGTCTACAGTTAACAGTCGACAGTCGGAAGCGGAAGACATCTCCACTTCTCTAACAGTATGGTTGTCGAGTTGCGGCAAGTCAAGGCGGGACGCACCTGCCACTCTGCTGCTCTGTAACGCTTAGTTTTTAACAACCCCCTCACCCCGGTTTCTCTCCCAGAGGGAGGGGGGAGAGTGTACCCGCGGGGGTGAGGGGGCTGTCAAAGATCAAGTGTTGCGGACACTACATAGATAAGCTAGAACGTGACGCGCACGCCCAGTTGGGCCGCGAACGGGATGCCGACCGTGGTACCGGGGCCGAAGAAGTCTCCCAGGGCGCCTGCCGGCACCAGTAGTTGCTTGAAGCTGGTGATGGGCGTGGTATTCGTGCAGGCCGTGTTCAGGCACAACGCGGTGGCGTTGTAAAGATTGTTCACCGGCGTGGGCAGAGCGGCAATGTTGGTGACGTAGTTGGCGCCGGCATTGTTGCGATTGAACAGGTTGAAGAACTCGATGAAAGGCATCACCGACCACCGCTCTTGGAATTTGAAGGGACGAGCGACGCGCAGATCGGTCTGGATGTAAGGAGTGCAGCGGAACTGATCGACCGTGCTCTGAACTCCGTTGATCACGGCGCGATCGTCGAGGGTATCGCCGAAGCCGTTCACGTCCACCGGGGTGATCAGCGTGATAGGCCGGGCGCTCTCCGCCTGCGAGAGCAAGGATAGCTCAAAGCCGCCCGGAGTGTGGACGACTCCCGCCACCACCAGCCGGTGCGTGACATCCTCCCCGGAGGGCCCGAAATCGCCCGGACCGAAAGCGTGCAGCGGGTCGCACACGCCGTCGACGTAATCGAAGAGTTCGCCCAGCACGCACCCCCAAGTCTTGGCTTTGGAGAGCGTGTAGTTGACGACAAGGTTGGCTCGCCCCGTGACGTTCCCTTGTAAATGGACCGACATGCCGTCGTAGCGCGATCGGTTGTCGCTGCGGAAGAGGGTCAGGCTGGGGGCGTCGGCCGGCAGGGTATAGCCCGCCTCGTATTGGTACCGGGCGAAGGAGTGGACTCCCTGCTCGTGCGTGTATTCTGCGCTCAGCATCCAATTGGAGCTGAACGCGTGCTCGACGCCGCCGGTCGCGTGCACGGCATAAGGAGTCCGGTAACGCCCGTCAATCAGCGCGGCCGGACTGCCGCCGGGCAGGCATCCCGGATCGCCCGGATTGACGCAGGACGCCGGCGCCTCGTTCACGGCCTGGAGAGCGGTCACCCAACCGTTCTGGGCGAGGTCGTTGTAAAAGAGGCCGAAGCCGGCCCGCAGCACCGTGTTTCCGCTCTTTCCCGGCGCATAAACCACGCCCAGCCGCGGCGCGATGGCCCCCCGGTAATCGGTAGGCGCAACGTCAGGCCCAACGTTACTCAGATTTATTTTCAAAGCCTGGAGGGTGAGGAACGCCGGGTTCTCTGCCTGCGTGCGGCCCGAGGCGTTGAAAAGTCCGAACGAGGTGTCGTAGCGCACGCCGTAGTTCACGGTAAAGCGCGGCGTCGCTCGCCAGGAATTCTCGGCGTAGAACCCCAGGCGCTGCACGTTCTGTGAGAAGCTGCCGTTCCCGGCAGGCGTCGAACTGCACACGGTGCCGGGCGTGACCGGGACCAAGGGTGTGGGAGTGCAGGTCAGGTCGACGGAGAACTGCGCAGGATTGCCCACGTAGTTGTCCGGGTCCAGGGCGAAGATGGTCAGGTTCTCGGCCGTGGCGGCGAGAGCCCCGCTCAACACCGGCTCGTGGATAAAGTCCACTCCGAAGCGTATGGCCTGCCTGCCGGTGGCGTGGCTGACGTCGTAACGCACCTGGTATTTCTCCTGGTTGCGCAAAACGGGGAAGGCGGTAATGGGGGTCACAAACTGGTTGTCCCCGAAAGTCTCGAAGCCCGAGACGGTGCTGAAGGTGGCGCTGAAGGGGAAGGCCAGCGCGAATCCCAAGTTGTCGTTGCGCTCCTCGGTGTGATGCAGGTAGCTGGAGCCCAGGACGAACGATCCCAGCCAGGTGGGGCTGAAGGCGAACTGATTGCTGAGCACCGTATTGAAGTAGTTGGAGTGCGAGGCCGCGCCGGTGGAAGGCAGCGCGCCCTGCTGCACCAGGTCGTTGTGCGTGAGGTAGCTATCGGCCGAAGTGCGAAGGAACCACTGCGAGCGCGACGATTGCGACCAGTCCAGGCGCGTAGAGGCCAGCACGTCGCGGAAGGGGACGGGAATACTGCTGGGCACCGCGATCGAGCTTACCCCGGGGATCAGCCCCTGCGCCGCCAGCGAAGCCAGGTCGCTGAATTCCGTCTGGTTCCTTTGGCTGTACGCAATGCTGGCGTTTTCGTGAACGTACTCGAGGGAAGAGAAAAACCAGAGCTTGTTCTTCTGGAGGGGCCCGCCGAGGGTTCCGATGTAATTCTGCCGGGAGAAAGGCTGCTTGGGATTGGGCGCCGGGTTATCGATGGGAAAACGCGCATTGAGTGCCGCCTGCCGGTCGTAGAAAGCTGCGTTGCCGTGCCACTGGTTGGTTCCCCGCTTGGTGGTGATGACCACCGCGCCGACGGTGGCGTGGCCGGTATCCGCGTTTTCCTGCGAAGTGCTCACCGCGAATTCCTCGATCGTATCGGGCGAGAAGCTCTGCAAAAAGCCTCCGATATAGTCGTCCGAGTTGTCGGCGCCGTCGACCGAGAGCTGATCGTTCAATCCCGAGCTGCCGCCGAATGAAACTGCGGTGATGCGCGCCTTGGTGGGGTCCGAAGGCTCCACCGGCTCCGTTCCGGGCACCAGATAAGCGATGTTGGCAAAACTTCGGGCCGCCAAGGGAATGGTTTCGAGGTCCTGCCGCGACACGGCGCCCTCATGGACGGAACTGGTGATATCAATCGGCTGCGTCGTGATGGAAGAAGCCCGCGCTTGCACGTTGACCGTCTGCTGCAAGCCTGCCGGACGCAGCGTCACGGTGACGGCGCGCACGGAGTTCACCACCACCTCCACATCCGAGCGAGCCTCCGCCAATCCCGGAGCAGTCACGCTCATGTGATAGGCGCCCGGCCGCAGGTAGTCGAGCCGAAATTCCCCCTGGTTATCGCTGGTCGCTTCGCGTTGCTCGGCCGTGTCGACGAATTGGACCACAATCCGGGCCGACGGGACTCGCGCGCCGGTGGAGTCCTCGACCGTGCCGGCCAAGTCTCCTTCCGGATTCTGAGCGAACAAAGCAGGCGAGAATAGAACCATGGACAACGCCAAGCAAGCCACACTCCCGAGCAATGTTGTGTCTGTCAGTTTGCGAAGCATCGGAATATCAGTCCTCCCTTGAATGAAAGAAGCCGAGCCATGACTGCTTCAAAGAAACGGTCCAGCGTCAGGCGCCAACGCGACTACGCTTTCTTCCCCTGGCGCAAGATCCCCTCTATTTTAGACGCCGGGGCGGAGATTTTCTTCCGTTATTTGGGTTCTCTCATTTGGGTTCTCCGCAGAATTCATGGGTTCGTTTCGGCGAAAGGACCGAGATAAGTGCCCCACGTGCCGGCGCCCGGCCCCGCCTGTAGGCCTCGCATGGCCGTGTCTTTCCCAACCCTGGAATCCTCCGGTCCTGCTTGCCGAACCCCCTGCCTTGGTCTTCGCCGGAGCTCACAACGCTCCCTTGACTCTCGTTCAGAGCATCCTGAATTCCTGGTCGGACGGATATCTTCCGATCTGCTGATTCTAAATAACGTCGTAGCTTTGCTGGTAAATTCCTCCCGCCGACGCGTGTAGCGCCGGGCTTTAGCCCGGCATTTCCCCATCTCGTAGCGCCGGGCTTTAGCCCGGCATTCGCGACGCCTTCTGTTCGCTCAGGGCAGGCGCCGAAGGGCGGCGTTCGAAGCAGCCCCCGGGTACACCATAGCTGCCGGGTCATGGCCTCCGCCGTCTCCCTGATCCTCCTGGCGGTCGAAGCCGGGATGGGTCGAATCTGTGTTCGGCTCAGGCGAAGGACCCGCAGCCCTTAACAAATTGATTTCAAATGACATTCCAGCTTCGCTCCCCGTGCCGCCTCCTGCTCTGAGCCCCTCGCTGTTCGACCATCCTGGGGGTCCTCCGCCCAATTCAGCCGTGCCGGCGAGAAATTGGCTTTGTTCCGAAAACCGAACCCATAATGTCCTTTGCCATCAATAAAGCTCGGCTTTGTTCCGTCAAAATTAAGAGCCTGTCGGGTCAGGGCCATGTCCCAAGCTCGTTCGCGCCGCGCGTATTCGTCGGAAAGTGCATCGACTTGCTCACCAGCTCTCAAGGAAGCCCTTTTCTCCCCGCTATGGTTCTCGAACCCGTCGGTTCCGGGGCGCTGCCCTTACCCCTAGTCCAGCTATCCTATCTTATTTTCAGTAACATAGTGGGGTAGCTTCGCCTTTATTTCGCCTCGCCCTTTGTTTTCAACAACATAATGGGTTCCTCCCGCGTTTTCGATTAATTTGTCTCATTTCCTCCCCTTCGGTCTTCCCCAGCCGGGATTTCACCACGAATGGAGCGAGGAATTGATTCATTGCGCCATTGATCCATTGAGTCATTGAAGAACCGAATGGCAGCCTTCAATCGCTCAATGAACAACCAATGAATCAATGGATCAATTCCCTTAGCGGGGCCAGCCGCGCGCCTCGGCGTCGCCCCAATTCCTGTCGTTCCCGAATTCCTGATGGAGAGCCATGCGCCGCCAATCCAAATTTCTCTGAAATTCGGCCCAAAATCTCTATAACACGCTGATAAACCGAAAGATAGCTCGCTTGGGTTGTTTCGCCCTTTTTCTTGCTATGTTATTGATGGGAAATGTCTTGAGCCGTTTGGGTTTGTTTGGGTTTGCGTGCCGGAACTCGAAACTGGAAACTGGAAATTCGAAACTGGAAATTCGAAACTCGCGGCCCGGTCCCTTATGCAGCGATGTCCCCATGTTCCCTTCCCGTCTACCGTCTACCGTCTACCACCTGCCGTCTGCTGTCTACTTTCCACCGCCCGAGCCCCGGACCCCGGCCCCCGGCCCCTTGGCCCCTTGGCCCCAGAACGAGCCTAGAGAATTATAGGGTACCAAAGGATGGATGTCAAGAAAAATATTTTTCTCAACGATACCCCTTGGCCATGCGAGAACTCCGGTCTGTGCGGGCGGCCTTCGGAACGGGTGATAACGTTTTCGGCGGGGTTTTGGAGTTTTGGGGATTCGGGGTTCGCGGAACCAGAGATCAAGAAACTGTTACAAGGTAAGCTCCTCTCAGCTTGCAGGATCAGCCAGGCTTGTACTGACGCTCCAGACGTAAAGAGCACGTCTGCGGTACTCTTGCTATGTTCCCACACTCCCTCTTGACCCGTCACAACCTCCGTGTTATATTACATGCATGGCATGGGAGATCGAGGGCACGGAGGAGTTTCAGGCGTGGTTCTCGGCACTGACTTCCGCCGAGCGTATCTCGGTTGCCGCTAAGATCGACCTGCTGGAAGAGGAGGGACCATCGCTAGGGCGTCCCCACGCCGATACGCTCAAGGGCTCCAAGTTGACGAACCTCAAGGAGCTCATTATCCAGCACGCCGGCAACCCGTACCGCGTGATTTTCGCTTTCGATCCGCGCCGAACCGCGGTTCTTTTGCTCGGCGGCCGGAAGGCGGACAGTAAATGGTACAAAACCGCCATACCTGAGGCCGAGAAGGTCTATGAACGATATCTCGAAGAAATAAAGGACGAGGGATTGATCTGATGCGCAAGACCTGGACCGAGATAAAGAACGGGACGATGACCAGGGAAGAGCAGCGGCAGGCACATCGGCTGGCGATGCGCGATCTGGCGGAAATGGAACTTGCCGAACTGCGCGAGACCCTTCAGGTGAGCCAGGAAGAGCTGGCCAAAAAGCTGAAGGTGACCCAAGCCGCCATCTCCCGCCTCGAACGGCGCCCGAACCTTCTTCTGGAAAGCATCGCCAATTACATTCAAGCTCTGGGCGGGAGGCTCGAACTCCACGCTGTCCTTCCCAATAGAACTGTCAGGCTCACGCACCTCCTGGCCGCTACGGAGCGGAAGAGGGCCGCACCCGCCGTTGGGAAAAGACACCGCGAAGCCGAAGGCGTCACGCGCTGAGGAAAAGGGAGAAAGCCAGCCTTGCGGTAGTCTTGCTTCGGGGTTATGGACTCAGGGCTCGCTGCAGAAGGGTCGAGCTTGGAGTTAGGGATTCGGGGTCCGCAGAAGAAGAAATCAAGAACCGCGGACCTTGAGGAACAGGTCCGCGCTACGCTTGCTGGGGCCGGTCGGCATAGCAAGCGGCCAGCCGCGCGGCGGTTGCCGTGAAGCACGGCGGTATACTTAAGGGGTGGCGGGAGCGACTCCTGCCGCCCCTCTCTCAGCGGGCCGATTCGGCTCAGAAAGGTGGCCTCTCATGAAGCACGCTGGTTTTCTTGTCA
>Ga0326728_10010589_pt1 | contig 21523 bp, 18 predicted proteins | sample MB3enrmetagenome_FD_207602 | JGI IMG/M metagenome (GOLD analysis project Ga0326728, IMG submission 207602) | Lab enriched peat soil microbial communities from McLean, Ithaca, NY, United States - MB31MN | ecosystem: Environmental > Terrestrial > Soil > Wetlands > Peat | place: USA: New York... | reverse complement strand
GTATTGCCGCCCGCTCTGCTGAAGCCGCGCCCGCACTGAAAATGTAGTGCAGACCTTTGGAACCCTTTTGCTGAAAACAAAGGGGTTCGGGCTCGCTCACCCTCTCAACTGCGAAAGTCGGGTTAGGAACAGACCGCCCTCACTGCGCCCTCCGCATCCAGGCAGAATCCCTGAGGCGCGCGGTTCGCCATGGCAGCAGGCAGCCGGCGCCGGGCCGGTTGTCAACAACTTGCCTGCGCGCTCGCTCAGCCACAGCGGCTCGTCCGGGGACCCAGGGCGGGAACCCATCCAGGGCCATGGCCCAGGCCGCCCGCCCTAAGTAATTAATACGAGAAAAACCTCATTCCGGCATCTTCTCTGTTTGACCAGAACCGCCGATGAATGGGGTGTATGCGGTGTCTGTATTGCGGCAAGCACCTGGCGCTGTTCAAGAAGCTTACGGGCGGCGGCGAGTTTTGCTCAGACGCGCACAAACAGAGCTATCACGAAGAATATAATAAGCTTGCGCTCAACCGGCTGATGGAGGCCCAGACCCGTCAGGAGGACCAGTCAACGCCCCAGCCCGCTGCCCGGGGGGGCTCCGGGAGTCCGCCGGGGAAGCCGGAGCTGGTGGAACCCACGGCCAGGGGAGGCTATTTTAAGCAATCCGTACCAGCGCGAAATCCCGGCATGGCCATGCTCGCCTCTCCCGCCCAGGGTCCCGCGGGCTGGCCTATCGGGTTTCCTTGCGCTGCCGAACTTCGCTTTTCGCCGGAACCCGGCCAGGCGGGGGTGATCATGGAGCATCGCGGGGTCCCCGGCGCCACCGCGGCCATGGCGCCAGCGTCTGACTTCCTGCGAATGTGTCCCGATCCTGGCTGCGCGTTCCCCAGGCATCATTTCGAGATTGACACCTTGCGTGCTCCCGCCGCGACCGGCCCGGTGGGGTTCGACACCTGCCCGGCGCCGCCTTCGGAACCCGAGCTGCGACATGAATCTGCCGCGGGTTTCCGGTTGTCCTGGGAACTCCCCGAGAGCCTCGACCCGGATTGGGTGGACGGGCTGGAGTTTGCCTCATCCGAGCAGAGGTTGGCGGCGGTGCCGCTCGGCAGCCCGCGGGAGCCGGCATCCTCTGAGGAGCTCGCGCAAAACAGAGCCTCGGCGGCGGGCACCGGAGTTCCCCTCCGTATGGAGGCCAGCCCCGGGGCGCCTGGCGCTCCGGAGGATCCCGGAGCTGCGACCGTGCCGGAGCGGGAACCGGCGGCGGCGCCCGTTGCACCGGTGGAACCCGCCTGGGCAGCACCTTTGCTGGCGTCAGCCACCCCCGAGCCGGTGATCGACGAAGCTCTGCTCCTGTCGCTTTTTGGCGGGGACGACGAAGCTGCGCCTCTTCCCGCAGCGGCGTCCGTGCCCGTGGTACAGGAGGCGCCCGCGGCAGCGATACGGGAGATCACGCAGCCCCAGGCGGCTCCCGGTATCCCCACCGCCGATACGGCCGCGGGGCCTGTTCCGCCGCACGAACCCATATCCTTTCTGCCGGTGGTCATCCGGCCAGCCGCTGCACCCAACAAGCCGCGCCTGATGCAGAGTTTTCAGGCGATCGCCATGGTCAGTGCGAACCCGCAGATTCCCGTCTGGAACATGTTGCCGTTGCGGCCCAGAATGGCACTGGGGCGTCCCCCCGGTCCAGGCGCCAGTCTGCTGGACCGTGGAAAGCCGGAAGCCGGCGCGCCGTCCGGGGAGCGGAAGCCCCGCTCGGCGGCGGTCGACGCGGCCAATGAGCCGGAGTCTCCCGAGGAGCTTTTCGTCCCGACATTCGGCTCCGCCACGAAGCCCCGGGCCGGACTGTCGCGCTGGTTCAAGCTGAGCATCCTTGCGGGAGTGCTGGGCATCGCCAGTGGCTCATTCCGGCTGCCCTGCGGAGCACCGGTTGGAGTGGCTGCGGCCGTGTCGAACCCGGCCGTGGAGCTGGCCGCCGGCGGCTGGGTGGAGCGCTTCCAGGCTTTTTCGCTGGAGCGCGCCAAAACATGACATCGGAGCATGCCGTATGCCGGAACTGAAGGATCAGTGGTTGTGGGTGGTTGACGATCAACTGGTGGATGCGCTGATGCGCAACGACACTCTGGAACCGGGCGTGTCGAAGCGCAGCGTGGATTCCAGTGCGCTGAAGGAGGCCCTCGCACTGGCCAGCGAGAGCCAGACCGAAGCAGCGCTCCTGAAGGTGCGCGGGGCCATCGAGGCGGGCGAGAAGACCGCGGATCTGTGGTGGGCCAAAGGTCAACTTGAATTCGAGCTGGGCCGCTGGGAAGCGGCGAAGGCCAGTTACGGCGAGTTGCTCAAGCTGGCGCCGGGGCATCGCGCGGCGGGTTACAACATGGCGCTATGCTGCTACCGCATGCAGCGCTACGAGGAGGCCGTGGCACATTTCACGGCGGCGTTGCAGGCAGCTCCGGATCGCGTCGAGTGCGCGCTCGGAGCGGGTGTCTGCCTGCTTCATCTGGGGCGCGCGGAAGAGGCTCTGGCGGCGTTTGAATCCTGCCTGGGTATCGATCCCGGTCAGGCCAGGGCGCTGTTCGGGAAGGCCGTGGCGCTGCAGATGCTGAAGCGCCTGGACGAGGCCCACGACATCTATCGCGAGGTGCTCCCGGCCAATCCGAAGAATCCGGACCTGCTGGTCAACCTGATTGCGCTGGCAGCGGCGCGCGAGGACGACGACAAGCTCCGGGACTACTGCGAGAGGCTGCTAAGGGTGCGCGAGCTGGCGAGGCCGGCGCTGGAAGGTCTGGTCACGCTGGCGCTGGCGCGGGGAGACTACAAGACCGCGGTAAAGCACCTGTCCCAACTGGTAAAGGTGGCCTCCGGCGCCTGGGAGCCGTGGTACAACCTGGGATTCGCTTACCAGAAACTGAACCACGCTGACGAAGCGATTCATGCCTACAGCGAAGCGATTCGGGCCAAGCCGGACGCGCCCCAGGCGCACGCCAATCTCGGGCTGTTGTTGCAGGAACGCGCGGAGTTCGGCGCCGCCCGGGACGAGTACAACCGGGCGTTGGAAGCCGATCCGGCTCTGGCCGCCGCTCTCTGGAACCTGGCGGTCCTCTATGAGCGCGAAGGGGACGCCGTAGCGGCAGAGCAGCGGCTCTCCAGAGTGGTGTCGCTCAAGCCCGAGTGGGAAGACGCCAGCTTCCGGCTGGGCTGGCTGCGCTTGCAAACCGGCAATGCCCAGGGCGCGGTGGAGGCGTTTTCCCGGAGCGCCGGAAAGCGCGAGAAATGGCCCGAGGCGTGGCTGAACCTCGGTATTGCGCAGTGGCGTAGCGGCGACCGCAAGGCCGCCGGAGGGTCTTTCGAGAAAGCGCTCGAATCCAACCCGAAGCCGGCATCGGCGCTGAACGCCCTGGGCTCCCTGATGGTGGAGGAGGGCGATCACGTCCGCGCGCTGGATGCGCTGAACAAGCTGTCGGAACTGGGCGAGCACACTCCGGAACTTCGCTACAACGTCGGCCTGCTGCTGCAGAAAGCGGGACTGCACGAGGACGCAGTCAGGCTGCTGCGCCAGGCCGCGGACGAGAAGCCGGGGTTTGGCGAGGCTCTGCTCAACCTCGGTCACTCCCTGAACTCGCTGGGGAAAAACAGCGAGGCGCGAGAATGCTGGCGCGAGGCCGTGGAAACGGCGCCGGAACTGGCGTCGCTGTTCGGGTACTGATGAAGTATTGGCCACGAATGAACACGAATTAACACGGATAAAGCATAGGATTTATTCTGGTCTGTTCAAAATAATCCCGCTGTCCAATAGTTCGGCGAAGCGATCCGCATCCACCGTGGGCAGGTCGCAGACATAATCGCGGCAGACGTACGCCATGGTCCTTTCCGCGGCCGGTTGCATGCCCGCCACCTCCGGGGCGAAGGCCGCGAGCCTGGCCCGCGTCTCCTCCGAATCGATCAGTAACACGACGCGGTGGGGCAGGAAGCGCTGGTGCAGCCGGCGCAGAAGGGCGCGCGTGCTCTCCGAACTGCGGTCTCCGGCGAGAATGATCTGTAGCGGCGGCGCCTGACGGAACATCAACGCCACCAGCAACTGCGGAACCGCCACCGGCTGGGAGGCGATGCGCGACAGAAGGGCCCGCAACGCCCGATCGGCGGCTTCGGCGAAGTCGCGCCGCCGGGTAATCCGGGCGAGCCGAAGCAGGTTCAGAATGGCCACGGAGTTTCCGGCCGGTTCGGCACCGTCGTAGTCGTCCTTCATGCGCAGCACCAGCTCGGAGTCTCCCTCCGCCGTGCTGAAGAAGGCGCCGTCTTCGCGGTCTTCGAACAGCGCCAGCATGCGCTCGGTCATGGCGATGGCTGTCTCCAGGTGAGCGAGGTCGAAACCGGTCTCGTAGAGGTCGAGGAGGGCTTGCGCAAGGAACGCGTAGTCGTCGAGGAAACCGGCGATGGCCGCCTCTTCATCGCGATATCGCCGCAGCAGGACAGTGCCGTTCCACATGCGCGAGGTGAAGAACTTCGCGGCTCGGCGAGCAACCGCGGCATATGCGGGCTCGTCGAGCACCTGCGCGCCTCGGGCGAAGGCGGAAATCATGATTCCGTTCCACGCGGTCAGGATCTTGTCGTCGCGGTACGGGCGCGGACGGGCGGAACGAACCGCCAGCAGCTTCGCGCAGGAATCCGCTAACCGCGGGTCGTCGACGGCCCGCGCCACGTGCAGGATATTCCTGCCGGCGAATTCGCCGTGCGGATCGTGATGCACGTTGCCCCCTCGTTCGACACCGAAACGAGTTCGGAAGGCCTCGGCGGCGGCTGGAGAAAGGGACTGCCCGATCTCCTCCCACGTCCACAGATAGAACGCGCCTTCTCCCTTCCTTGAAGGATCGTCCGGCAGCGGGCTGTCCGCGTCCTCGGCGGAATAGAACGCCCCCTCGGGCGCGGTCATGTCCCGCAGCACGTAAGTGAACACATCGCGCGCCACGGCCGCGTACGATTCGTCGCGGGTGATCTGATACGCCTCCAGATAGGAGACGGCGAGTTGCGCCTGATCGTAGAGCATCTTTTCGAAGTGCGAGACGAACCAGGCATCGTCCACCGAGTATCGGTGGAAGCCGCCGCCGAGGTGATCGTGCAGGCCGCCCTCGGCCATGCCGCGCAGAGTATGCAGAGCCGTCTCGCGGGCTTCCTCGTTGCCGTTTGCGTCGGCGTAGCGCAGCAGGAAGTTCAACACCACGGGGCGCGGGAACTTCGGCGCGCCGCCGAAGCCGCCGTGCGCCGGATCGTAAGAACGGCGGAGCGCCTGGAAGCAGGGATCGAGGAGAGTTTTGTCATCGAGGGCGGTCGCGTGCCTGGGGGCGGCGGGTGTGGCGTGCCGCAGTTGTTCCACGATGTCGCGGCCCGATTCCTCGATGCGCGCGCGATCCGCCATCCAGGCTTCGGCCACGTGCGCCAGCAGCGCCGCGAAGCCGGGCCGGCCGTAGCGGTTGTCCGGCGGAAAATAGGTCCCGCCGAAAAACGGCTTGCGATCGGGTGTAAGAAACACGGACATGGGCCAGCCGCCGCTCCCGGTGGTGGCCTGCACGAAGGTCATGTAGATGCGATCGATGTCCGGCCGCTCTTCGCGATCCACCTTCACCGCGACGAAGTGCCGGTTCAGCAGCGCGGCAATGCCGTCGTTCTCGAACGATTCGTGCTCCATCACGTGGCACCAGTGGCAGGTGGAATAGCCGATGGAGAGGAAGACGGGTTTGTCCTCGCGGCGGGCCTTGTCAAACGCCTCCGGCCCCCACGGGTACCAGTCCACGGGGTTATGAGCGTGCTGCAGAAGGTAGGGGCTCTTCTGGTTCGCCAGACGGTTGACAGGCACCACTACAGGATCGCTCAGATTCCGCCCGGCGCGTGTTCCGAGGACATGCGGCGCAGCCGCGTACTTGCCTGACGCCGCGTGTCCGCGTTCCCCATGGCCACGGCAACATTGCGCCGGAACCCCGCGTAGCGGGCGCGCGTCACCGGTGTGCCGCGGAACATGCCGCGGAATTCATCTTCGGTCAGCGCGGCCATGCGCGCCAGCGGCGGCGCCAGGTGGCGGGGCGCGAAGGCCGGCTCTTCGGTGAATGGCGCACGGCGGTTCCACGGGCACACCTCCTGGCAGACGTCGCATCCGAAGACGTGGGCGCCGATGGCGGCGTGGAACTGGCCCGGGATGGGGCCGCGCAGCTCGATGGTGAAGTAGGAGATGCAGCGCGTGGCGTCCAGCTCGTAGGGCGTCAGCGCCGCGGTGGGACAGGCATCGATACAGCGCGTGCAGGTGCCGCAGCGGTCCGGAGGCGGGGAAGCGGGCGCGCTGCCGGGCTCGATGTCGAGCGACGTCAGCAACTCGCCAAGAAACAGCCACGAACCGATCCGCTGGTTGATGAGGCAGGTGTTCTTTCCGATCCACCCCAGGCCGGCCGCGCGCGCCCAGGAGCGCTCCAGCAGCGGCGCCGTGTCGACGCATACGCGATGTTCATGGGCCGGGCCGAGCAGCGCGGCAAGCCGCTCCAGTCCGCGGCGAAGAACATCGTGGTAATCGTCGCCCCAGGCATAGCGCGAGATCCAGGCGATCTCGTCGCCCGTGAATGCGGTGGAGTACGGCTGGGGCGTGTTGTAGAGCTTGCCCACCGCAATCACCGATCGCGCCGAAGCCAGCAGATTGCGTGGGTCGGAGCGCGCCTCGCCGCGCTGGTCCGTGAGGTAGCGCATGGTCCCGGCCAGACCGCGATCCACCCAGCCCCGGTAGTAAGAAACATCGGATGAGGGCGCTGCCGCCGCCACGCCGGCCAGTTCGAAGCCGCAACGCCGGGCCAGCTCGCGGACTTCGTGGGCGGTCATCTGTTTGCGCGCGGTGGCGGGGCTGAGAGCCCACGCAGGCTTGACCACGAGCGAAAGAGGAATGCCGACCTTATCCGCGGACAAGGAGACCACTGCGGCTTCGCCCCTGGTCGGGCCTGCCCCACATCCTTCACTGGGGCGATTTCGCCGATGCCTGCGCTTGTACGAACGCGTCCAGGTTGCCGCGGTCGATGAGCGTGGTGCCGGTGTCGACGAAAACAGGAACGGGCGAGAATGTATCCTGCGCCCACACGCGGCCGAGCGTTGCCGGCGGGTAGTGGTGCAGGTCGTCCAGCATCTTCACGCCGTAGAAGGCCATGGTGAACGGCTTCTGCGCGATGGTGGCGGCGATGGCGCCCTTGCGCAGCCACTCCAGCGTGTCCTGGTCGGTGTCCATGGCGACGATGGTGGCGCCCTTCACCTTGTTACGGTCGAGCACGTCGGCCACTTCCTTGCACGACGTCGCCTCCAGGCAGATCCATGCGTCCGGCTTCAGCTTGCCCGCCTCCACGATCTGCTTGGCGTTGTCGAAGGCGATGCTCGGGTCGCCCTTCATGTCCACGATCTGGGCGATGTGGATCTGCGGGTACTCGGCGAATACGTCCTTGTAACCGTGCAGGCGCTCGGCGAGATTGTGCTGGCCGGGCATGGTGAACACCACTACGTTTCCCTTCCCGCCGATGGCCTTCGCGGCCACCCGGGCCCCGATCTCGCCCGCCTCGTAGTTGTTGGTGCCGATGAACAAGACGCGTTTGCTGGCCGGCGCGTCGGAGTCCATGGTAATCACGGGGACGCCCTGGCTGATGGCCTTGTCGATCTCCGGGCCGAGCACCGACGAATCGGCCGGGGACACCAGGATGCCGGAGGGCTTTTGGGCCAGGGCATCGCGAAACGCCTGCACCTCGGCCGCAACGTCATAATTCTCGGGCCCAACCATCTCGGACTGGACCCCAAACTGGGTGGCGGCGCGGGAGAGCCCCAGAGCTGCTGTCTGCCAGTACGGGAGCTTCGTGTTCGCGGCGACCAGGTAGTATTTCTCAGCCGGGCTGTGCCGGCCACTGCAGCCCGCGAACGGCAGCAGGGCTGCGGTAAGAACCAGGATTGCCAGATTCCGACTCATGCGGATTTTCCTCTCCTCGATTATCGCAGTCCTGACAACGGTTTGCAGCGGGTGGCCGTACGCGGGCCGGGGTGCTCCGCTCACCCCCGATATTCCCCATACGACGATGAGAATATGCCATTTGACTGTTTGCTCTAGGCCCGTTCTCCGGGGCTGTCCTATACTTCATGGAAGTGGCAGTTCGGCCGCGAGACACCCTGGTGATCCCGCAGTCGCCTCAAATCAAACAGGAGAGATTGTAAGGGACTAAGAGAGAGATATGCCGAAGCCTATCAAGTACGCAGAAAAAGCGCTCACCCTTGCCGCCGGCGCCGCCTGGAGCGTGTTCGACAAGCTCAACCAGATCAAACCGAACCCCTCCTTCACACCGAAGTGGTCGGATAAGCCACTCCTGAAGAGCTGGGAAAAGCACAAGCCGCCCCTGGGGTGGCCACGGGAGACGGATTCTCTTTGCCCGAAGTGCGTGCCTGAGGCGCGCGAGAAAATTCTCAACGGCGACGTTCCGGTGGACATCCTGCGCAACGAAAAGGTCGGCGAGATCAAGGCGCAGATCATCGAGCGGGACGGCAAGATCCTGATGGTGAAGGACTGCCCGAAGCACGGGCACTTCGAGGACCTCATGTCCATCGACCCGGCGTTCTTCCGGCACCTCGAGCAGGTGTTCCCGGGCCGCGACATCCGCGCGCACAACGACCAGGATCTGCACAAGCACGGCACCAGTACGATTACGCACGGCCGCGGTTCGGTGTTGACCATCGACCTCACCAACCGCTGCAACATGATGTGCGACCCGTGTTTCATGGACGCCAACCAAGTCGGCTTCGTGCACGAGTTGGGCTGGGAAGACATCAAGACGCTGCTCGACAACGCCCAGCGGATCAAGCCGCACCGGCAGATGTCGGTGCAGTTCTCCGGCGGCGAGCCGACGCTGTCTCCCTACTTCCTGGACGCCGTGCGCTACTGCCGCAAGGTGGGCTTCAACAGCGTGCAGGCGGCCACCAACGGCATCGAGTTCGCGAAGAGCCCGGAGTTCTGCCGCCAGGCGGCGGAGGCGGGCCTGCGCTATGCCTATCTCCAGTTCGACGGGATCGGCAACGCGGCCAACTCGCATCGCGCCGTGGGCAATCTGTTCGACGTGAAGATGCGGGCCATCGAGAACCTGTGGTCCAACGGCGTGGATATCGTGCCGGTGATCACCATCGTCAACGGCGTGAACAACGAGCAGGTGGGCGCGGTGGTCCGGTTCGCGCTGGACAACCCGAAGAAGATCCCGTTCCTGTCGTTCCAGCCGGTTTCCTTCACCGGCCGCGACGAGGCCATCACCGACGAGCGCCGCCAGGCGCAGCGCTACACGCTGTCGCATCTGGCGCACGACGTGAAAAACCAGGTCGGGCTGGGCGAGCCGGTTCGCGACTGGTTCCCCATCTCCTTCATGAGCACCTTCTCCGACTTCGCCGACCTGGTGCACGGACCGGCAGCGGAGTGGGGCCAGTTGAGCTGCGGTTGCCACCCCAACTGCGGCATCGGCATGCCCGTCATGTGCGACAAGGAAACAAAGGAAGCCGTACCGGTGACCAAGTTCCTGAATGCCGACCGGCTGGCCAGGGACATCGCAAAAATCAACGACGGAGCGCGCAGCCGGAAGATCTCGGTGCTGGGCGTTTCGCTGGCGCTGCTGCGCAACTACGATCCGTTCCAGGCGCCCACGCACTTCCGGTTGAGCGACCTCATCGCCAAGTTCGACAAGTGCTTCGGCATGTCGAAGAAGGCGCAGGAGGGCGGCTACGGCAAGGTGACGGGCGACCGCACCCGCACCGATATCGACAAGCGCCGCGCCGACCGCTGGAACTTCCTGTTCATCGCGGGCATGTGGTTCCAGGACCTGTTCAACTACGATTTCCGCCGCACCGAGCAGTGTATTATCCCCTATGCGACGCAGGATGGCGAGATTTCGTTCTGCGCGTACAACACCGGCATCGGCTGGCGCAACATTATCGAGAAGATGCACATGACCGCCACGCTGACCAAGTGGTACGAGGAGTACGGGCGGCACGAGATCTTCGCCGGCGGCAAGGAGGTGGGACTGCCGGCCACCGAGCACACGCTGGTGCTGCGCGCCGAGGACGTGAACCACGGCCTGCAGCACGATCTGGACGAGAAGGGCATCGCCAAGACCGCGCGCGAGGAGAAGAAACGGCAGCGCGACGAGAAGCTGAAGCAGGCGGCGGAAGACGCGCGCATGGCCAAGCTGTATCGCGAGCATGTGCTCGGCGAGAAGCCGGTGGAAGGGCTGGTACAGATCGACATGCCGATCAACGGAGCAGCACACGCAAAGAAGGAAGAAGAGGTGCGCGAGGAAGTCGGCTCTTTCGGCGACTGAGACGCATCAGCGCCAACCAGAGGACAAGGCCGCCCCGGCGGGAAACCGCCCGGGCGGCTTTCGTTTTTTTTTGGGGGGGGCGAATGGTGATAGATTGCTGTCATGTGCCCGGTGGTGTTGGTCCTTTCGGCGGTGCTTTGCCAGGTCCAGGCCCAGCGTCCTCGGGACGCGACGGAGCTGCTCACCAAAGTGGTGAATGCGGCGCGGTCGGCGAAGAGCTGGCGCGTCGAGGGCCATGTGACGGACGTTGATGGGCGAGTTTCGGCCTTTCATCTCGCGTGGCGCGCGCCTGATCTGACCCGATATGAGTCGGAGGTAGAATCAGGACATACGTTGACGGTTTGTAATGGTACCGCCATATGGACGTACCATTCCAACCAGAACCGCTATCAGAAGCTCGCGCGGAAAGTTGGCGACCACTCCGATGCAGCCTACCGTTATTGGATTTCAAGGTGCGGTTTCGATGTCTGGCAGTGGCGTGATCGGCTGAAGGGAATCTCCTCAGCCGCGTTCGTTGGCCATGACACTGTTGAGTCGGGCGGCCATTCTCGCGGGTGCGAGAACGTTCGAGCCATATACCCGATGAAGCTGAAGCGCACTCACAGGTCCGGGCAGAGTATTGTCACGATGTGCATTGACACTGATCGGCTGGAGATTCTTCGGGAAAAGCGCGAATTGGATTACCCTGCATCGGCGAATATGCCGGCAATCCATCAGGCCTCAACGTCAACCTATGGCCTAATCGAGCGCAACCCGGATCTCGACAGCGGCCTGTTTGTGTTTACGCCACCGCCGGGTGCCACCGACAGGAACCTTCCGCAGACCCTGCAGGATAAGTGAGGGGTTTCATCTCCTGTAAGCCGGAAGGGATCGAAGGCACTGTCATCCTGAGAAGCCTCTGCGTCTGCTATGCTACCGGCAGAGGTCAGGAATCCGGATTTCCGGATTAAACTCCGGGCAGACTCTTATGAACACCACCGCCAGGATCCAGCACAAGGGTCAGGTCACCATCCCCACCAGCGTGCGGCGACAAGCGGGCCTCGCCAAGGGGGACCTGGTGAACTTTGCTTTTCAGCGTGGCAAGATCATCATCACGCCAAAGCTGGTCATCGACCGCTCCACTTTCCCTACAGCGGACGACGAGTACACGCCCCGGCAGCGCCGCATCATCGACGCCCGGCTCGCCAAAGGGCTGGCTGACATGAAGGCCAGCCGGGTGTCCGAAGCGTTCTCCGACCACGGAAAACTCATCGCCGCCCTGCACAAGGAAACAGCCAAGATATCGGCCGGGAAAACCAAGCGCCGGGCCAAATGAAACTCCAGTGGACTGCGCATTTCTCGCGGGCCTACGGCAAAGCACCGAAAGAGATCCGGGCAGCTTTTGACAAACAGTCGTTTCTCGTGCTACAGACTCTTCGGCACCCATCGCTCCGGGCAAAGAAATACGATGAGGCAAGGACCGCTGGCAGGCGCGGGTGACGAGAGACTGGCGTTTCTACTTTCTCATCCGGAACGATACTTACATCCTGCAGGACATCGTCCCTCACCCGAAATAGCCCGCTCCAGCGGCTTCTTTCCAAGTGCGCGTAGACAAAAGAGGCGGCGCGACGAGAAGCTGAGGCAGGCGGCGGAAGACGCGGCCATGGCCAAGCTGTATCGCGAGCATGTGCTCGGCGAGAAGCCGGTGGAAGGGCTGGTGCGGATTAACATGCCGATCAACGGAACGGCACCCGCGATGAAGGAAGAAGAGGTGCGCGAGGAAGTCGGGACCTTCGGGGACTGACACACGCGGCGACTGAGACGGGTCAGCGCCAACCAGAGGACAAGGCCGCCCCGGTGGGGAACCGCCCGGGCGGCTTTTGGTTTTTTGGCATTCCACCAACGCGGTTTCCGTAATCTCCGTAAGCCATCTTCCGTAAGCCATCTTCCGTAAGCTATCTTCCTTGAATAACAGGGAATCCTGCCGTATACTGTTTCCGCCTCAGAGGAGAGGACCGATGATTATCAACTCAATTGCAGACTATCAGGTCACGAAGGATCAGAACGTGGCGTTCAACTTCCGTGACATTAAGTACATTGTGTCGGGGTCTTCACGTAAGATCGAGGGCATCGTCCCCAAGAATGGTTACGATGAGTTCGATGCCGCCGAGCTTGGTGCTCCGCCGTACACAGTACAGGTGGGCTATGTGAACGACTCCTACCGTGCGGCGCCTATACAGGTGAATTCCAACGACACGCTGGTGACCTTCCGGATGGGCTTCCCGGCCCCGCCGAATGGGCCGGCGACCTTCGTCTACAACAAAAAGCCCTGACGCCGTTCACCGGCGAAGAAAAGCAGACCGGTGGCGGTAGCGTGCCGCCGCCGGTCTGCATTTGCTGGCAGCCGGCCGGTCTTGCGGTGTTCCCTCATGGACGACGCTCTCGTTGCCTTAAGTAGTAATCCTGCCGACATAAACGCGAGAACTGTCGTGGCTCAGGCCTATTTGGAGCGGGATGAGCTGGAGAAAGCCGAGCGTATTGTGCAAGACGGACTCCATTACGACCCGGACTATCCGTGGTACTGGGCCGCGCTGGGCGAAATTCAGGACCGGAAGGGCCAGCGGGAGGCGGCAAGGAAGAGCTATCGGCAGGCGCTTGGCCTGGCGCCCAGGTGGACCGAGATCGCCAATAACCTGGCCGTCCTCGAGTGGCGAGCGGGGCACAGCGACGAGGCATTGGCGATACTTCGCCGCTCGCTTGCCCGGCAGCCGGATGCGGCGGTCACATGGATGAATCTGGCGCAGCTTCTGGCGAAGAGCGGGCGCGGCGGCGACGCGCTGGAGGCGTGGGACCGGGCTCTCGCACTCGATCCTGACTGGGCAGAGGCGCACTACGGGAAGGGACTTCTGTTGCGCTCAACAGGCGAGTACTCCGGGGCGATTGAGAGCTTCCACCGCGCCGCCCGCCTGAAGCCGGACTGGAACCTTCCTCACCACAACATTGGCGAGGCCCACCTGCGGTTGTCGCAGTCCGGGGAGGCGATCGAGAGTTACCGCCGGGCCATTCGGATCTCGCCGGGATTTCACCCTTCCCACGCGAATCTGGGGGTCGCCCTGTTGCAGGAAGGGCAGTTCGAGGAGGGCTGGAAGGAGTTTGAATGGCGGTTCGGCGCCGGAGGGCGGGTTCCGCGGCGGCCGGGCACGACGGCGCCGGTCTGGGACGGCCGGCCAATGGACGGCGAGACCCTCATGGTCTGGATGGAGCAGTCGCTGGGAGACATGATCCAGTTCGCACGGTTCCTGTCGCTGGCGGCCGGCCTCGGCGCGCGCATTCTGTTGCAGACGCCGGCGCCGCTGGCGCGGTTGCTGGCCGGCGTGGCCGGCGTCGTCGAGGTGGTGTGCGGGAGCGATCCCGCGTGTCACTACGATCTGCAAATCCCGTTGATGAGTCTGCCGGGCGTGCTGGGTGTGGGGATGAAGCATCTGCCCGGCTCCATCCCCTACGTGCGCGGCGACGAAGCCGGGGAGTTTGCGCCGGATGGCGATAGCTTTCGGGTGGGGATCGTGTGGGCCGGCAGCCAGGGGAATCCGGCGCATCTGGAACGGGATTGCGGTGTCGACCTGTTTTCGCGTCTGGCCATGTTGCCAGGAGTGTGCGTGTACTCGCTGCAGTTCGGCGAGCGAAGCGGCGACCTGCGTGGCGACGTTGCCACCCTCATCCGCCGTGCTGCCGGGGACCTCGGCGATTTCGCGCGTACCGCGGCGCTGGCGGCGCGCATGGATCTGATTGTCACGGTGGACACGGCCATGGCACACCTGGCGGGCGCGCTAGGGAAGGCGGTGTGGACGCTGCTGCCGGAACCGGCCGATTGGAGATGGATGCGCGAGCGGTGTGACTCGCCGTGGTATCCCACCATGCGGCTCTTCCGGCAGGCACGCCGCGGGGACTGGGGCGAAGTCATCGAGAGGGTAGCCCTTGCTCTTGCCGAGGAGGTGCGCCAGCGCCACCAGCGGGCAGCCGCTCAGACAGCCGGCTGAGTCTCGCGTCCAGTTCGCTCCAGCGCGCGCTCTGGCGCTGCGCCAGGATGTTGTCGCGGTGGGCCGCGAACGCGGCGTCGAGGAAGTGGATTGGCGGAATCGCGAAATTGGGGTATAGCGGCCGCAGCGCCTCGCGCAAGGCGTCTTCGCGGAAGATCAACTCGTCGAAGTCCAGCACCTGTGCCGGCGCCGCGTCGAGGGCGCGGGAAGCGAGCAGAAGGCCGCGAAGGGTGGCATCCGGATCGTCCGGCGACCCGGGATGGCCTGGGTAGCGCCAGCCAGTGCATTCCAGGGCACAGGCGACATCCGCGAGGCGGCGCCGGATGCGCAGGGCTGGGAGGGACCGCCGGGCGAGCCACTGGGCCACCACGAAAGGCTGCACCACGTCCTTGTAGCAGTGCCCGGCGGGCCGGACCACGGCGTCGAGAAACTCGAAGAGCTGCTCGCGGAGATACGCCTCGTCGAGCTGGGTGAAGCGCGGACCCGGTCCTTCCCCGGTCAGAGCGAGGCGCTCTCCGTTCAGGATCTCGCCCGCGGTGGTCCAGCCGGGCGAACGAAGACCGAGCGCGGCGCAGCATTGGTGATGAACCAGCGTGGAGAGCGAACGCGGGACCGAGATAACGAACAGGGAGGGAAGCGCGGTCACAGACACCTTGTCGATCATAGCCGATCGACCCATGCCGCGCGGGGCACTGGAATTGGCGCACCCAGCAGTGCATCGTTCCTTATGCGACCGAGGACGGCGAGATTTCCTTCTGCGCGTACAACACCGGCATCGGCTGGCGCAACATTATCGAGAAGATGCACATGACCGCCACGCTGACCAAGTGGCACGAGGAGTACGGGCGGCACGAGATCTTCGCCGGCGGCAAGGAGGTGGGACTGCCGGCCACCGAGCACACGCTGGTGCTGCGCGCCGAGGACGTGAACCACGGCCTGCAGCACGATCTGGACGAGAAGGGCATCGCCAAGACCGCGCGCGAGGAGAAGAAACGGCAGCGCGACGAGAAGCTGAAGCAGGCGGCGGAAGACGCGCGCATGGCCAAGCTGTATCGCGAGCATGTGCTCGGCGAGAAGCCGGTGGAAGGGCTGGTACAGATCGACATGCCGATCAACGGAGCAGCACACGCAAAGAAGGAAGAAGAGGTGCGCGAGGAAGTCGGCTCTTTCGGCGACTGAGACGCATCAGCGCCAACCAGAGGACAAGGCCGCCCCGGCGGGAAACCGCCCGGGCGGCTTTTGGTGTTGTTGGGGGAGCCGGGGCACGCGCCCGTGGCCTATACTGAGACTGCATGAGCACGCGCCCGCGCATAACCAGAGTGGTGCTGGAGAACTTCAAGAACATCGCGTTCTGCGACGTGCGTTTGGGCCCACTGACGTTTCTTGTGGGGCCGAACGGTTCCGGGAAGAGCAATTTCCTGCAGGCACTGCTACAGCCATCGGCGTTGCTGACCGAGCCCGATCTCGCTCGGATCGGCCTCGGTGCGGTGTTGCGAAAAGGTGCGCCCAAGGGCTCGGTGCTGGGGATTCGCGTCGAGGTGCAAGCCGAGGGTTGGTCAGGGGTGTATGTCAATCGCGGAGATCCCGACCGTCCTGACACACTACAGGAAGAATGTCATGTCTCTGGTCCGGCGGGTCACACGGCATCATACACGGTCAGTGGGAGCCGGATTGAAGTCGTTGGAATGGTCAGGCCGCCGAAACGGACGAATCCTCGAATCTACTTATCCAGCTTGAGCGGCCACCCCGATTTTGCACCACTTTACGAAGCACTCGCCGATCAGATGGCGTTTTACGATTTCGACATGGGCGCCTTGAGGATGGCACACTTCGACGGAGGCGAAAGCAATCGGCACCTCCACCTGGCCGGTGCGTTCCTTGGCTCCGCAATCGGACGGCTGAGCCGGGAACAGCCCCGTGTGTGGGAACGGATCAAAGAGTATCTGCATATGATCAATCCGGCGGTTGAAGACATCACCATCGCCGAAGCGGCAGATCTCCGTGTGCCGGTGTTTCAACCGCTGGGTTTAAGCGCGCAAAACATGTCTGACGGCACGCTACGCGCACTCGCGACACTCGTGGCGCTCTTCCAATCGGTGGACGGCGGTCCGAGCCTGTCGTTTGTCGGCCTGGAGGAGCCGGAAACAGCAATCCACCCCGGCGCATTGGCAGTCCTTTTGGACGCGATGCAGGAGGCCAGCCTCAGCGTCCAGGTCGCGGCAACCAGCCACAGCGCCGACCTGTTGGATAACAAGGACATCCCAACGGAGTCTCTCCTGGCCTTCGAGGAAATCGACGGAGTTGCCCACATCGGGGCCGTGGATGCGGCCGGCCGCCAGATTCTCAAGCAACGGCTCTTCACGCCCGGTGAACTGATGCGGATGGGGCAGCTTCACCCAGAATTCAACGGGCAAGCCGAATCGGAAATCGAATCGATCCTCTTCAGCCCCGCAGTCGTGCAATGAGCGTTGCCATTGTTCCCATCGTCGAGGGACAGGGTGAGGAGAGTGCGCTCCGCATCGTCATTGATCGGATAACAGCGGAGTTGAACCTCGGAGTTCAATTACGGATTGTGCACCCGATCAGGCAGAAGAAGGACCGGCTGCTCAAGCCCGGAGAGTTCGAGAAGGCTATCCAGGCAGCCGCCATTCAGGCGCTTGCGACGGCGGCTGATCACCGGCGAGTGCTCGTGCTCATTGACAGCGACGGCGTCTGTCCGGCCACGCTCTGTCGCGAACTTCAGAGCCGCGCACGGCAGGCGCGGTCCGACACCGCTACTTCGGTTGTTCTCGCGCATCACGAGTTCGAGGCTTGGTTTCTCGCGTCAGCCTCCTCCTTACGCGATCATTGCGGACTGTCCGGGACCATTGAGGACCATCCGTTGCCAGAGACCGTTCCGGGCGCGAAGGAGTGGTTCAGACAACACATGCCGGCCAACCGAAAGTACTCGGAAAGGGTGGACCAGCCAAAGCTCGCGGCCATTTTCGATATGAAGCGTGCGCGTGAGGGTTCGCGGTCGTTCCGGAAGTTCTGGAAGGAGATCGAAGGTATCCTGAGGGACTCAACAGGTTGAACGTGACCTCTGCGCTGGCGCTGGCTCCCCCAACCGTGCGCTTGCGTTTTTTGGCGGGTAGTGTCCCGCTGTTAGGACACTACCTTTTCGCGCGCGTCCCTCCGAAGAGGGCGATAATTGTGTGGTATGCATCTTCGGCGCATGGCGGCATTCCTTCTGGGCGCGTGGCTTGCTGGCAGCCTGATCGTGCTGATTGCTTGTTTCAGCAACCTTGCCAGCGTCGACGAGACCATAGCGAACGCCGGTGCGGACGCGCAGCGCGTTCTGGCGCACGTGGGAAACGAGAATGCACGCATGCTCCTTCGTGCTCTGGCGGCCGCCGGCAATACTCGCCTGCTCTCGGGTTGGGAACTGGCCGAGGCGCCGCTCGGCATCCTGACGGCGTTGATGCTTTTCCTGGGAAGGCCCGCGCGCCTTCTGGCGGTGCTGCCGGTAACCATGCTTCTGCTGGTGGGCTTTGAGCATACGCTGATCATGCCCGAGATCGCCTGGCTGGGCCCGGCGCTGGCTTTCGCGCGAGAGGGAACCGCACTCGCGCAACGCGGACGCCTCGACAACATGCACCGCATCTACGGTTTCGTGGAAGCGGCCAAGCTGCTGTTGGGCGCTGCGCTGGCCGTTCTGCTGTTCGTGATGCGCTCCGGCAGGCGGAGTCGCGGGCCGCTGCCGGTCGACGCGGAGGTTTTGCTGGAGCGGCGGGCGGCGGGCTGACGGAGAAGGTCAGAGCGTCATCGCACGTCTTTTACTTCCTCTACACGCGCGCGCAGGATTTCCTCGATCAGAGAAGCCAGCTCTTCCCTCGTGATCGACAGTCGCTCGTTGGCGGGACGGTGCTCCTCGGCGACCACTGGCGAGCCTTGCCCGGAGGCCGCGTTCGACGCGACTCCGTAGCGGCCGCGGGAGTCGAACAGTTTCTGCACTTCCCGCCGGGGCAGCACCCGGGGGCCACCCAGCAACTCGGCCACCAGGGTGACCTGCGCTAAGTGCTCCACCGTTTCCATGTTGAAGAACGCCGTGCGGGAGTCCTCTCCGTACGCCACGGCGCCGTGATTGCCCATCAGCAGCGCATCGTGGCAGGGAATGTACGCCAGCATGTCCCGAGTCAGCTCCGGCGTGCCCGGCAGGCCATATTCGGCTAGAGGAACGCACCCCAGGTTGACCACCACCTCGGGAAGCAGGGCGAGGTTGAGAGGGCGGCCGGCGACGGCGAAACCGGTGGCCACGGGCGGGTGCGCGTGCACCACGGCCTGCACGTCCGCACGCATCCGGTAAATGGTCAGGTGCATCAGGATCTCGGAAGTGCGGCTGCGGGGGCCCTCCAGCAACGTGCCGTCCATGTCGCAGACGCACATGTCCTCAGGCTTCATCATGCCCTTGCTGACGCCGGTGGGAGTGCACAGCACGCGGTGATCGTCCAGGCGGATGGTGACGTTGCCGTCGTTGGCGGCGGCCCAGCCCTTCTGGTACATCAGCCTGCCAAGCTCGACGATTTCCTGGCGATATTCCTGTTCCGTTTTCGACATTCGCAGATCGATTGTAGCAGGCGAATCAGGGCCGACGGCCCAGCGCGCGATGTGCGGCCTGCCAGGCCAGCGCGAACCGCAGGCGCTCGCGGACCGGGGGGTGCGAATACAGCCACCAGACGATGGCCGGATTGGGGTCCGGGACCTCCAGGTCCGTCTCCCCCTCGGTCTGAAAAGCGCGGGCGGCGGCCTCACCCGGCTGCGGGATCACGCCCTCGGTGACCTCCAGCGCATAGACGTCCGCCTGATGCTCGATGACGCGGCTGACGGCGTTGGTGAGCGGGTCGGCGAGGAACGACGCGGTGAGTGCGAACAGCAGGAACAGGGGAAGGGCGGCCAGGTCGCCCGCGCCTCTGATTCCCAGGCGCGTTCCGGCCTGGTGCAGCACCGCCTCGACGAATCGATAGCCGGCGTACATCCCTGCCAGACATAGCGCCGCACCAAACGCCAGCCCCCAGAGGATGTGGTGCAGCGCGTAGTGCCCCAGCTCGTGTCCGAACGTGGTCAGCAGCTCCGGGAGCGGCTCCTTCCGGATGATGGTGTCGTACAGCACCACGCGTTTGGACGAGCCAAAACCGGTGGTGTACGCGTTCAGGGCGTTGGTCTTCTCGCTGGCGATCATTTCGAAAAGGTGGTCCGCGGGGATGTCGACATGGGCGTTCTTCAGCACCTGTTGGATGGGCGGCGCCAGATCCGGGTGCGTCCGGGCAAGCGGCTCGAAGCGGTTGAACATCGGGTCGAGCACGAGCGGTGCGAGGTAAACGGCGGCGATCATGAGCGGGAGCGAGGCCAGCCAGAACCACAGCCAGTAGCGGCGCGGGCTGCGTCGTACCATGCCGCAGAACAGCCACGCCAGCGGCGTGCCTACGGCGATGGCGACCAGTTGATCCTTCGTCCAGTCCCACAGCCACGGTCCCCAGCGCTCCACGGAGATGCCGAAGCGCAGCCCGGTCCCGTGCGCGTACACCAGCCACGGCAAAGCCGCGAGACCCAGCAGCAGCAGGAGCGGCGGAGCAAACAACGCGGTCTGAAGCGGGAGCCGGTGCGAATGGCGTTCGGCAAAGTTGCGCAGGCGCGGTCCGATCCGCAGACGCAGGATCAGAAGGAGGATGAGCAGCGTACTCGCGGTGGCTCCGAAATAAACCAGGTACTGCGCGTGCGCGAAGGCCACTGCTTTCGCGTAGAGATCGGGCGGCAGGGTGTAGTCGTGTGGCGTCACGATTGTAGAATGAGACCAGTGTCTCAAAACCGGATGTGCCCGAATTGCCGGGCATTTGTTTCCCCCAGTACCAGAGTCTGCCCCTACTGCGAGGCCCGCCTTGGGCCGCGTGCCGTGGATCGCCGCAATCCCGGCGAAATCCTCGGCGGGCTGATTCCGCACGCGCGCTTCACCACCATCCTGATCCTGATCGTCAACTTCGCCATGTACGGCGCGACGTGGCTGTACAGCCAGCAAACCGGCCTCGACTTCAACAAGACGCTGTACCTGTTTGGCGCCAAGGTCGGGCTCCGGTACATGGACGGGCAGTGGTGGCGTCTGGTGACCGCGGGGTTCCTGCATGGCGGCGTCATCCACATCCTGATGAACTCCTGGGTGCTGTTCGACCTGGGCGCGGAAGTGGAAACGGCGTACGGGACCGCCCGCATGATCGTGTTCTATTTCGTGTCCACGGTGACCGGCTTCCTGCTGAGCGCCTGGTGGTCGCCGGGGATTTCCATTGGCGCCTCCGCGGGCCTGATGGGGTTGATCGGCGCCATGATCGCGTGGGGTATGACGGAGCGGACGGCCATGGCATCCGCGATGAAGTCGCAGTACATCCGCTGGGCGGTGTACATCATGCTGTTTGGGTTCATCATTCCCGGCATCGACAATGCGGCCCACATTGGCGGGGGGATCGGCGGTTTCGCGATCGGCTTCGTATTGTCGACGCCGCGCGCGCGGCTGATGTGGCGGGAGCCGCTGATTCGCGCCGCCGCGGCCATCGCCGTCCTGACCACGGTGGCGTGCTTTGTGCTGATGTTCCTCAACATGCCCGCGGCGCAGCAGCAACTGTTGCGGTAGCTGCCCCAGGCTGGAGTTCGTGAATATCGAGCCGCGGGGCAGGATTGTATCCTGGACAGCGGCCTGTGGCAGAAGTGGCTGGCGTTCAGTTCGGGACGGGCGACCAGTTTCCGCATCGGGAAGCCTGACCTGAAAACATTTGCGTCAGCGAACGTTCCCATTCGCTCGCGCATCTCGGCACGTTCGATGTTTCAAGTCCCATCCTCGCTGCATTCGAGGACGTCTGGCCAAACGCTGCTACGGTTTTCGGTGACCGGCTTTGCGCTGTCCCGTTTTGTTGTCCCGTAATACGCTACCGGCAGCCCCAGGCAGCCGCACGCCGCCTCACTCCCGGGGCGCAATGCCCAGCGTGCGCATCTTGCGGTAGAGATTGCTGCGCTCCAGCCCCAGAAGGTCGGCCGTGCGCGACACGTTCCCGCTGGTTTCGTCCAGCTTGCGCAGAATGTACTCGCGCTCGGCCGCCTCACGCACCTGCTGCAGGCTGCCAAAATGCTCACCGGGGCGCTCCGCGGACGGAC
>Ga0326728_10010588_pt1 | contig 21524 bp, 13 predicted proteins | sample MB3enrmetagenome_FD_207602 | JGI IMG/M metagenome (GOLD analysis project Ga0326728, IMG submission 207602) | Lab enriched peat soil microbial communities from McLean, Ithaca, NY, United States - MB31MN | ecosystem: Environmental > Terrestrial > Soil > Wetlands > Peat | place: USA: New York... | reverse complement strand
TCCTCGATGATAAATTTGACGCCTTGTTTTTCCCTTTTGATTTCTATCAACACATGTTTAGCTTTAGCATGTTTGCCGATATTGGTCAAAGCTTCCTGTATTATCCGATAGATAGCTGTCTGAGTTGGCAGAGGGAAAAGGCCATCGAGGTGGTTTAATTTTATCGTCCATGTTATGTTTTTTTGCAGGTCAGCAAAATCATCGATCAGGGAATGTAACGAGGTGGTCAGACCCAGATCCTCTAAATCCCCTGGACTGAGATCGAGATAAAGACGCCGCACCTTTTCAATGGTCGCGTAGATGCCCCTGAGCATCTTACTCACCTCATCTTTCAGAAAAATTTGGTGAGGCATTAGTTGCTCCCCTACGGATTCTAATTGGAGCTTCAAGGCTAGCAGGGCATGTCCCAATTCATCGTGAAGTTCCATGGAAATGCGTTTCCGCTCGTCCTCTTGGGCACTTAGAAGCTGTGAGGTCAGCCGGCGCAGGTTCTTTGCCGATTCCGTGAGCTTGTCTTCGGCCCGCTTGCGTTCGGTAATATCCCGGATGATTTCTTGGAACAATTTTTGGCCTTCCACTTCTAAAAGGCGCAAACTGACCTCTGCCGGAAAAGTTGTTCGATCCTTTCGACGTTGGATTGTTTCAAAAATCAACCCGCCTTTATCTTCTACGTGTCTCATACGTGTACTGAGAACATGTTCCGACCCAGGGCTGTATAGGTCTATCAAATGTAATTTAAGGAGTTCGTCTCGTTCATACCCATAAGAGGCCACGGCCTGGTTGTTTGCTTCCACAATTTTCAAGCTTTGGTCTGTTACCAAGATTATATCGTTGGCAAACCTAGTCAGATATTCATAACGTTGTGCTATGGCGCGACGTTCACGCTCGGCCTGATATTCCCTGCGGTAAAATCTAATTTGTTGATTTCTCCAGAAATATGCAACACATATACCAGTACAGGCAATGAGGCTAATCAAGAGAAAAACTACTTCCCTGCCGCGCTTCCGCAACGGGGAGTAGATCTCATCGACGTCGACCTTGGCCACCAGAAACCACGGTGAATCAGGAATAAGCCCCACAGCTGCCAGGACTGGAATACCTCGATAATCATTTCCTTCGACAATACCTTTATTGCCCTGAGCGAACATGGCTTCCAGCAAATTAGGTGTGTTTAAGGGAACTCGCAAGTCAAGGGGAATATTCTGACGATGCCGGAGTTCATTTAGAAACACCACTTCATTCCCTTCCCTGCGGATTAATTCGGTCTCCCCAGTCAGACTGGGAGTAGGCCACGATTTGATCAGAGGATACAGATACTGATAAGGTTCAATCCTCATCAGAATAATGCCGACTACCACCTTCTCATTCCTCTGAATGACCAAAAGGGGGGTTAGAACGCTGAGCATAACCTTTGAGTTATCTTCCAGATAGAGGTCGGAAAACAGGACTTTTTGGGTCTGGATTGCTTGAAGGGCCAAGGATTTCAGATAAGGAGTAAGTTCTTGCTTTGACGTTGGAAATGAGAGTCTGACATTTCCTTGAGGATCGATTAAAGCTATACTTTGAAATTGATACGAAGCCAAAGCTGTTAAACGTTCTAGAATTTGTTTCGCGAGTATGGGTTTTGGTCTGCCCTTAAGAAAATCCCTAACCCGCATAGTAAAAAAAGGATCGTCCATAATCGCAGTGGCAAAATCGATACGTTCCTGGCGCCATGAGATAATTTGGTCAATTTTAAGGGCAATAATGCCGGCAAGTTCTTGCTGTTTATCTTTCTTCACGTAGTTCTCTTGATTTTTATAATATTGATATCCTGTAGTTAAAATACCAATTGATAATAGAAAAAATACAATAATAAGATACCAGGGAAATTTCCGAGGATCATCTTTAGTTGACATTTGTTTAACCTGTCAAATAATTTTCCAGACTGCTATTTCGAATTATCTTCTAACAAGCCCTAATATTCGACTAATTGAGCAAAAAACCGGGGACTTTGGGTGCTGCCTGGGGATAGAGAGGCCGAGATAGGTTATCACAGGAATTAGAAGGGCAGCAACCCATGGTATCTTCTGGTCTTAGAGACACGGTAGCTTATACAATAGCACAACTTGGCCTGATTTACAATCTGCATTTGGACACAAATGACGATTGCCACCAGGCTCTAAAAAATTGAAACTTAAGTAGCATGCAGGTGGCCAGGCCTGAGTTTTTCCGTTTATGTCGCGCCTCCGCATAGATTATCGGCATCCTAACTCGAATTTCAAGCAACCGGCTTCTCGGACTAAGGTTCCCCTTTCATCGAGTGGAAAGTTTTGATATAAATGTAGCCAAGATGATGACTGCTGACCCAAAATCCTCTTATGAGCTGCCCAGGCGGAAACATCTCTGGATTCGCGGCATCATGTTAGTGCTCGGATTCATGCTGATTTCTTCTCTGTGCTGGTATTTCATTAGGGGAACGCTCTACTCGCCAATCTCCCACAAAGGGGAGCAGGCCCCGCAAGCTCAGACCCAGCCCAGTCAAAAGGCGCCTACTAATTACCGAATTGCTCCCACTGCTCCTGAGGAATCAACCGCCTTACTGAAAAAGCAATTGCAACAGGTGATTTCCGAGATCAGGGAAGCCAACCAGAAAAAAGATTTATCCAAGCTTTTAAGCTATTATTCGCCAAACTTCCCGGGTTTGACTCAAAGAACCCAAAACATCTCAAAAGTGTGGAAAATCTATGATTACCCCAAAATTCAATTCGATATCGAAGATATTAAGCTCTTACCGGATAATACTGCTCTAGCGCGAGTAAAATGGGATGCTGAGGCTAAAAATATCAGCACCCAAAAATCTAAAAATGTTTCAAAAACCTATTTAATAAGTTTTGGCAGAGAATCAGGGCAATGGCGGATCAAGGCCTTGGAAAATGTTAAGTAGCTATCTTGATAATGTTCAGAGGTAATTCAGTGATATGACAAGATTAATAATACTAATTTTACTTCTAGGTTTGACCTGTTCCTGTGCTCAAGCCCCGGTTAAACCCCCTGAAGTTTCTTTCTACGTTACACCGGAAGTCACTTATTTGCTGGATAGCCCCGGGGGTGGCGGCAATGTCTTGGGCCCACTTTACAGAGGTGATGAGGTAGAAAATTTGGAGGTCGGCGAATCATCCTGGTGGCGAATTAAAGTTCTGCGGAGTGGGCAGACGGGATGGATCCGGAAGGAGTTACTCAGCTCTAATCCTGTGGCTTCCGTTTTTTATTTTGTAAAAGAGGATACCGTGCCTCTACTTGGGTGCCCGCGAAGCGATTGTCTTCCCTTACAGTTACTCTTCCGGGGCGATCAGGTGCAAAGGGTCGAAGAAGGCCCCCGGGACTGGTGGCGCATACTGGTGATTAAAACTGGCAGCCTTGGCTGGGTGCCGGCCGCGTCACTTACGGAACGAATCGAGGAGGCCCAACAAAGACAAGCTCAGAGACCTTATTACTATGTGGCCGTGAGGAAGCTAAGCTTGCTGGCCAGACCATCGAGCCGCGGCGAGGTTATCAGAGTTCTGCAGTTTAACGATCAGGTGCAAAAACTGGGAGGAACCGATGGCTGGTTTATGGTTTGCCAACCTTCGAGTGGCGCGTTGGGTTGGGTTATAAGCCACGACTTGGAACCCCTGCCTTTGATTTCACCTCGGGGAGTGCCCGCCAAGGATGAACTTAAACCTTTTAAGCAAAGAGAAGAACCGGAATTGGAGCTAGAATTTATGTAAGGTTGTTTTCCTCGGCAGAAAGAAAAGGTAAAGCTTGCCTAGCAGCTAGGAGTGAACTTATCAACCCCAAGTTCCTGCTATTTCTTCAATAAATTTGTACTTTTCGATGGGTTGAGCCAGGGAACGATTCAATTTATGGCTCATCCATTCTCCTCAAGAAACCCCGAGTTATCTTTGCCAGTCAGCCTTCCCCTCATCGCTAGCGATGGGACCAGATCGGTTAAAAAATCATTCAACAAATATAATTTAGTCTAAATTCACCATATGAAAATGGTCAATCTGGGGATAGATTTGCACCCCTCTCCCTTACATACTTAGAAGCAGCCTTTCAGATAGGGAGGATAATGAAAATGATCATCTTCTTTGGCGGATTGGTCACGGGTATTCTCCTTGGCTGGTTAGGTGTATCCCTTTTGACCATGGTCATTCTTCGGAGCCGAGAGAAGAGCCTTCGTAAGGATGCGTCTCATGGCTTATGGCAGATATCGCTTAATACCTGCCGCCCTTCTAGACCATAAATCTCGCCATTGTTAAAGACAATCAAGATAACCTCTGTGGAAAGGATGGCTATCGGGATATTGTTGCTCCTGCCTCCTCCTACATGGCCGGGGGGAGTAGAGGTGAAGGTTCCTGCTTCTGGGGCTTGGCTTCCCCCACATCACTCGCCGCTTCAGGAGGCTGGGTGGTCTTGCGAAGGTTTGCCTTCTTGGGTTTTTTCTTGGTGGCTTGTGCAACTTTTACTGGTTGCGGGGAGAGATAGCGTGACCTTACATAACCTATAGTACCATCCTTTTTTACCTTGACCTGAGTCCAATTTTCGATCTCCCCCATCTTTTCCACTTCTGCATTTAAATCCAGGGCGGAGATTTTGTGGCAATCTAGGCCGGGACAGGCCCTCAAACTAAGTTGGCTAATAGTCACGTAAAAAGTGGGACGCATCGGCCGGGGCAGCGTTGCTGCCGGCGGCCGCGGCGGCGGCAACGGTGGCGCTTTAATAACCGCTGGCTGACAGCCCATTAGGCAGATGATCAGCCCTAAAGCGCAGGTCCAGGCGCCAGGGATCGCAAGCGTAGGGGCAGCCACCCAGGAGCCAAAACCGCCGATGTCGGCGCCAGCTGCAAAATCGCCCGCAGCCAAGCCGATGAGGTAGCTGGTGCCGGTACCGCTGGCCGCGCCGTTAACCATGGGCTGCTCCGGATAGGACATCCTGAATGTTAAAAAGGGGAAGAATAAGAGTCAATAATCGAAAAGGCCATTCCCCGATGGTCAAAACAATCATTAATCGGCTATTCTTATAGAATGAATAATTCTCACGGATTGAGTCGAAGGTTATATCATCAGAAAATCCATTAAAGTCCTGGCCGTCAGCCCTTGGGGGCTTCTAATCAAGCAGGAGCAAGCCTTTCTGGATGTTAGAGACGGAAGTCCGCAGAATCCAAGCCAGTTTCCTAGGCGTATAAGGGAAGACTTAAGACATTAGAGATTTTACGGATAAACATCGGCTCACTCGGCAAAATTAAAGGTGTTGGGCCAAAAAAAGGATTAGCTATTTGGAAGAAACTTTGTAAGGATTTTCAGTAAAGGAGGCAGAAGTCGCTTGAAGAATTAATAATTCATTAATTTCACCAAATCACTGCTGGTTGACGAAAAGATGATATGAAAAGGAAACCATCTCGGGGATATTGTCAAATTAAGTCTGATTCAGGACATATGATATTAATTAGTAAAATCAAAACTATTTTCCTTGAAAAGAGTTAAGCAGGCATTTACAATTTTCTGATCGTAAAGTATACCATTGTTCCGCGAGATTTCATCCAGGGCTTTATCTAAACCCAAGGCTGCCCGATAAGGTCTGTGAGAGGCAATTGCCTCGCTTACATCAGCCACTGATAGAACCCTTGCCTCCATTATAATATCTTGACCTGAAAGGCCTACAGGATATCCTGATCCGTCGAGCCTTTCATGATGCTGCAGTACAGCCTGTGCCACTGGCCACGGAAATTCTATCTCTTTTAATATATCATAAGCTATTTGGGGATGGGTTTTAATGATATTAAATTCATATTTGCTTAATTTGCCGGGCTTGCATAATATTTCTGCAGGAACAGCCATTTTGCCTATGTCATGGAGAAAACCCATCACTCGCAACCCGTCTATTCTACTTTGAGAGAACTCCAACTCCTGAGCAATAGCACAAGCAAGTTGTACAACTCGCCGCTGATGGCCAGCAGTATAGGGGTCTTTCGTTTCTATTATAGAGCATAAGGCCATTACGGTTCCATTCAAAGTCTTTTGCAACTTCTTTAAAGCATCTTCTAGTTGTTCCTCGATTTGCAAGTGGTAGGTCATATTACGAATATCCCTTGGCGAAATAAGTTTAGCGGGAATGCTTTCTAATGATATAAATTTACTATTTTGGGAGCGCATTATTACTGTACCGTTCATTGCATTCGTCTCATTTCCACGATTTGTTTCTAAAGCGAGACCATGATCTACGTTGCAACCATAACTATAGGCATACTTTTCAATCTTAAGCAGATTATAAACGTAACAATTGACATATTATTATGATTTTTTGATCTCATTCCTTTTTGCTTGTTTACTTCACTAAGCGATTTATTAATAACTATATTCAATCCGCGTAGACGAAAACCAACCCCGAAATGAATTCCAGCGCTATCCCAAAATCGGAGGATTCTTTGGTCGGTTGCTCTATGCGCTTGACTTTCCCTTTGGCCTCGATTTTGTGAGGAATGAGAGGATTCGCATGGACAGGCTGGAATTTGAAAATGAAGTCTGCAATATCGTCATGTTGCAGTATAGGTGCAGTCTGGGAAATATGCATGCCGCCCATGCTGATGTCTTTCGTAATGGCCCGGTTTGAAAATCAATCTTCCGAACCCTGCAATTGTGCTTTATATTCAAATTGTAAGGATTTATAGATCCGGGGGAATAGTCGCCGCTCCATGAAACATACTTCCGCCGAGATTATATGGCCATGGTTGCCGCAGTTTACAAATTGGTTAGGGAACCTGATCCCCTCTAAATTTTAATTTAATGATGGTCAATCCTGATTACCCCCCTGAGTGCACCTCGACAGGCTTTCCTTGTGAGATGGAAGGATTTGATATCTTCTCATATGCGGGCGCCGGTACAATACAAGGAATGTTAAATTCATGTATACGATGAGTATTACCGTGAGAGCATATGTAGATGTGATACTCCCCATCTCTTGAAAGATTATAAATAAGATCTTTGACCAAGTCTGCATCAGGGTCGATTAGGGTGAGTTGACGCCAAATATGTTCGTTACATCCGAAATCGATAATCTTTATCATTGGTTTATCCTCTTCCGGCAAGCCCACGATATAGTCTCCCAAACACCTACGTTAGTTTAAATTTAAGAGGATATGGAAAGAAAGTATATAAAACTAATGATCATTTTTATATGGTCACAATGACCATATTGGAAGACTCGGGTAGTCTTCGAATATTTGATCTCTCAAATATCAATCTGTCCGCAATTCCAGATGGTAGAGATTATCCTTTGTAATCGCCTGGAAAACTTTATCCAGTTCCCGGGCCATAAGGACCACAGGCCAGCACTGATCGGTAATGGTGTGCCAGAGGAAAAGCTGAGGCCACATGAACGAGCCATTGCAGAGAGGGGAAAGCTATCCCACGGGTAGCTAGTTACTTGCGAGACTGTCGAAAAAGTCCCGATGCAACATTTTGTCTTTTTTATACGTATTAAAATCAAATAGTTATAAGTAGTAATAAGCCAATAGATCGGGACTTTTAATGTTTTTCGACAGTCACTGCCAAGATCGGCAATTATCGGTCGAGTGGGAAAATTTTAGATATGATCTGGATATGAATCTTAAAAAGCTGGCATGGTCTCGGCGATCAGCGTATACTTATTCAACGACCACCTCCCCTTTTTCCTGGTGAGGCCGCCACCCCAGCAAGCGGCTGGAATTGATAAAGATCCCCAGGGTATGCACCACGTGTATGGCGCCAGCCATCAGAGGACCCAGACGGCCGCCGATGATCAGAAGCGCCCCCAGAAGATCCGTGGACACCGCCAGCCAGTAATTCTGTTCCATCACCCTCAGAGTTTGCCGGCTCAGGCGCCTGACGAATAAAAGACGTGAGAGGTCACTGTCGGCCAGGGCAATATCCGCAGCGGCGATGGCGGCCTCAGCCCCCCCTGCGCCCATGGCCACCCCCACCTGGGCCCGGGACAGGGCCAGGGCGTCGTTGACTCCATCACCCACCACCGCCACCTGGCGCCCTGCAGCCACCAACTCCTCCACATAATGGGATTTGTCGCCGGGCAGCAGGGCCCCGGCCGATCCTTCGAAGTTAAACCTCTGGGCCAGGGCGCGGACCACCGGTTCCGTGTCCCCGCTGACCAGATGCATTTCCCGGATCCCTTCCCGGCGTAGCCCGGACAGCACCGCCGGGACCTCGGGGCGAATCAGATATGATATGCCGATGATGCCCTGGACCTTGCCGTTTTTGGCCACGTACACGACGCTCCGGCCCCTGTCCTCCAATCTATCTGCCTGACCTTGGAAATAGCGGATGTCGATACCTTCTTCCTGCATGAAGGTCAGATTGCCCACCACCAGGTGATCGCCATACACCTGGGTCCGGACGCCCCGGCCCAGGACGATTTCCGGGGTGGCAAACGGTCCGGTGAACCGGCCCGCTTCCCCCGCCGCCTGTACCAGGGCCCGGGCCAGGGGATGGGGATTACGGGCCTCGGCCGCGGCCGCCAGACCTAAGACCCGTTCCGCCTTTAAGGTAGGGGAGCGGGTGATGATCTCCGTTACCTCAGGCACATCGGTGGTGAGGGTCCCGGTTTTATCGAAGCAGATACAGTCGGTTTCCTCTAACCTTTCCAAATAAAGGCCGCCCTTGATCAAGACCCGGTGGCGGGCCGCATTGGTCAAGGCTGCGGTCACCGCAGTGGAGGCCGCCAACACTGTGGCGCAGGGACAAGCCATCACCAACTGTACCGCAATGGCGGTGGCCAGGTTGCCGGTGAGCAGCAGGGTGGTCGCGGTTGCCACCATTCCCAACCTGGTGAGCTGGGCGGCCAAGAGGTCGGCCCGCTTTTCTGCCTGGGACCGGTTGGCCAGTGACTGCTCCACCAGGGCCAGAACCTGGGAGAGGTACGTATGCTCCCCCACTTTTTCAGCCAGGATGTGAAGCTTTCCCTGCTGCACGATGGTCCCGGCAAAGATGGCGTCCCCAACCCGGCGGAGTTCCGGCTCAGACCGCCCGGTAATCTGGGACTCATCCACCAGGCCTTCGCCCCGGACAATCTCACCGTCCACCGGGATCTTTTCGGCCGGGTGGACTATCACCAGATCGCCTCTCCGCACCCGATCTACCGGCGTCTCCACCTCCTTCCCGTCCACCCACACGCTGGTATTCCGGGTCGACACCTCCAGGATCTCCCGGATGGCCCGGCGGGAGCGATCGGCGACGTACTTCTCCAGGGTATCACCTACTTCCCGCACCCAGATGACCTCCAGGGCCGTCAAGGACTCCCCGGTGCCGATGGCAAGGACGCAGGCGCTAGCCAGAAAAGGATTGAGACCGATAACGCGGCCCTGGGTCAGGTCGCTCAAGGCATCTCGCAGCAAGGGCAGCCCCCCCAGCACCGCGACCAGAGTGATGACCCCGGGACTGAGTGGGGAGGCGAACAGGACCGAGCCTACCAGGTGATAACTCAGGAAAGCCGTGAGCCCCATGACCCGCAGCAGTCCGGACCACAACCCTCCTGACACCGCCAGGCTGGCAGCGGCCCGGGACGGCGCCGTCGGGAGCGTGGGCATGAGGGTGAGGGCCCGATCCACCAGGTCAAGGACGACCCGGGGCGAGGTGGTGCGGGGATCGTAATAAAGAATAATGCTGCGGCTCAGGGGGTGGACCTGGACCTCGCGCACTTCACCCTGGTCGGCCAGCCACCCGGTCAGGGCTTGGGCCTGATCTTCAGAGACTTTCCAGACCTTGACTTTGACCCGCAACCGGCCATGAATGGTATGCTGAATGCTGAATTTTTCCAATGCGCCCGGCTGCATATGAACTTTCCCTCCTGGTGCCTCCCACACTTTCGGCCTGGATAAATTTAAAGGTCCGGGGCGCTACAGGAAACTCCATTATTGTACCCGGCCTTCCCGCGCCCTGTCTCAGACCACAAAGGTAAAGTAAACATCAAGTGGAATGACTTCTACCCCTGAGCCGCTTAAAAACACATCGCCAGAGCTCAACAGCAAGATATCTTGCCAAAATCGTAACTTATCAGAAAAATCAATTAATTACTGATATGATCTGCATATCTTGTGCGGGCATTTGTGGGGCGAATAATTTCAGATGTCGGTGATAGAGGAACCCCAGATTACCGGCGGGAATGGCAGGAATCCTTCAGACCAAGAAGGCTGGATATCCTTTAGATATGGAAGGTTTTTGGCTCGGTGATAAGTTTTGAATCATAGCAGATAACGCCACTTCGGCTTCTCTCAGCTTCCCAATGATCTGTTCAGGCGTATAACGCTTCCTGCTCATCTCCCTGCCTCCCTTCGATCCACCACTCTAACTTAACATGTGGATCAGTTTTTGGAGGGCAGGTCAGCATAATCTTGATTTATAGGATACAGCATTCTCCTGTCCCAAATACGTGTTTATCGAAGGCAAATATCAGGGAAACCCGGATTTACCTTTTTCCACCGATGACCCATATTATCATCAAAGCCAAAGAGGCATCGCGGCTGGCTAGGAAGAGGAAATCGTATGAATAACTGGTTCCAGGGACAGATGGATTACATTTTTTTCTTCTGCGGCCTGGCTTTTATCGGTCTGGGGGTAATTTGCTATATTCTTTCCAAGGAGGTCAACCAGCGGCTGCCTTGGGTATGGTTGGCCCTCTTTGGCTTCACCTATGGGTTAAGCGAATTTTTGGACTTCATGGTCCTTGCCTGGCCGGATTTGGTGTGGCTTGGCGCCTGTCGTTGGGCCTTCATGACCGTATCTTTTCTTTTCCTGTTGGAATTCGGCCATCTCTGCCTGATCCGCCGCCGGGGCTGGGGACCGGGGCGCTGGCTTTTGGTCATTTTGGTCCTGGTTGCATGCCTGGGGGCTCTTTCGGGCTGGAACGGCTTGAACGCCACCACTCGGTATGTCTTGGCTCTGGTGGGTAGCCTAGGGGCCACGTGGGCACTCTTTGCCGAAGGGAGACAGGTCGACCCTCGGTCCCGCCCCTGGCTGCTGGCGGGCGGCGTCGGTTTGTTGCTCTGCGGCCTGGCTACCGGGCTGATTGTGCCCCGGACCGGATTCTTACCGGCCGCGGCGGTAAATTATGAGACGTTTGCGAACCTCACAGGCCTACCGATACAGCTGGTGTGGGGGGTACTGGCATCGTGGACTGCCGTTATGATCGTGGGATATTTCCAGGTATCGTGCCCGGCACCCAATGAACGCGCTCGCCGGTCCCGGGCCCGCTATATGTATGGAGTCGTCACCTCCCTGGTACTTATCCTCGTTGCAGGCTGGTTTTTCACCCAATTCATGGACAACGTGGCCCGGGAACAAGTCCGGAAAGACATTGTCTCCAAAGGTAAACTCATCATCCAGCGCCTGACTTTCGAACTGGAAGAAGCCGAAGCCGCGGTGAAAGCTATGTCGGGGTCTCCCTGGATTAGCCCGGCCCTGTGGTCAAGGTCGCCCCAGAGCCTTGCCCAGGCCAACTCGGTGCTGGACAGATACCAAGCAAGATTCGAGGCCTCTCCGGCATATCTCCTGGACCAGACCGGCACCTGCATCACCTCTTCCAACCGGGACGCCCCGGACAGTTTTGTCGGCCAAAATTATGCTTTTCGGCCCTATTTTAAACAGGCCATGGCGGGCGAACCAGGGCGCTATTTCGCCCTAGGGGTGACCTCGAAAAAACGGGGTTTTTTTGCTGCCTATCCAGTGTGGGACCCGGTTAGCAAGATTGTGGGAGTGGCGGCCATCAAAACGACCTTGGATAAATTTCAACAGGAGTTGCGAGAAAGCGGTATTGCCTTTCTCATTTCTCCCGATGGGGTGATCTTCCTGAGCAGTCGTCCCAGCCTTGACTACCATAGTTTGTGGCCTATTAATCGCCCAAATCAAGATGATTTAAAGGCCCAGTACGGTACCGCCGATTTTAAGGCCGTTTTTCCCCGACCCCCGAAGGATGGAACCACCGTCAAAATTGACGGGGAAAGTTATCTATTTTATCAGCAAGCCGTTAACTCCTCCGCGACGGCAGGCTGGTCCCTGGCATTGTTGGCTCCGGTCAATCTGGTGGTATTCTATCGTTTTCTGGGTATCGTCACGGCGTTTATCAGCGTGGTGCTGACCCTGGTCTCTATCGGCTCCAATCTATCCATTCGGGAAGGAGCCAACCGCATTCTGGCCTCTGAGGCCCGTTTCCGGGCCATGTTCGTTGCGGCGCCCGAGGCAGTGTTTGTCTATGACCCGGAAACCGGCAAGATTATAGACGCCAATCCCTTTATGACCCAGTGGCTAGGCTACGAGCCGGAAGAACTTATCGGCTTGGAGATCGACAAGGTCCAGGCTCCAGAATCCCTGGGGCCTCAAGAGGAATTAGCCAGGGAAGGTTCAGAAAGTCCACACCTGTCCCCGGGCCCTCGTTATCGAAAAAGAGATGGTTCTCTGGTCGAAGTGGAGTGCACTACGGCCAAAATTCTCCATGGGGATCATATCCGGGAGCTCGTGTTTGTCCGGGACATCACTGAGCGCAAGCGGACGGATGCCAAATTGAAGGAATCACTGTCCCTCTCCAAGGCCACCCTGGAGTCCACCGCCGACGGCCTCCTGGTGGTTAACCGCCAAGGCCGGATAGTGAGCGTTAACCAAAAGTTTAGAGAGTTGTGGTGTATCCTGGAAGGCATTACCACTTCCGGGGACGCTGAGCAAGCCTTAAATTACGTCTTGGATCAACTGCTGGACCCGGAGGGCTTCTTGCAGAAGGTGAAAGCGCTCTATGCCCAGCCGGCCGCCAAAAGCTTCGACGTTCTCCATTTTAAAGACGGTCGCGTCTTCGAATGCTATTCCACTCCCCAGTACCTGGATTGGAAAATCGAGGGCCGGGTCTGGAGTTATCGGGACATCACCGAGCGCATCAAAGCAGAGGAGAAGCTCAGACAAGCTAATGAACAGCTCCAGATCATGGTAAACGAATCGGAGTGGCGGACCCGGGAAGCCACTATTATCACAAACATGTCGGAATTCCTGCAATCCTGTCTCAATTTCGACGAGGCCTACGCCATCATTGCCCATTCCGCCCAGCAATTGTTTGCGGCTGTGTCGGGGGGCTTATTTATGCTAGACCCTGCCGGCAATTTCCTGGAGGTGGTCACCTCCTGGGGAGAAACCCTGGCCGGAGAGCAGGTATTTGCCCCCAATAATTGTTGGGCCATCCGCCGCGGCCGGATTTATCTCTCAGGAGGTTCCGTCCAGAATGAGCACTGCCGCCATCTCCCAGACAAAGCAGGAGGGTGTTATTTTTGCCTCCCCTTGATTGCTCAGGAAGGGGCGTTTGGATTATTGCATTTGCAGGCCCCTTGCGAGGGAGACAGCTCCGTTATTGACCACATAAACGATATAGCGGTAATCTTAACTGATAACATCTCCATGGCGCTGGCCAACCTCAAACTTCGGGAAACCCTGCGCCAGCAGGTGATTCATGATCCCCTCACCGGCTTATTCAACCGGCGGTACCTGGAAGAGACCCTGGAACGGGAGATCCACCGCATCCGGCGTAAGAGATCCACGGTGGGGTTCATAATGATGGACCTGGATCACTTCAAGCCCTTCAATGATACCTATGGCCATGAAGCTGGCGACCAGTTGTTGCGGGCCCTGGGAAAATTTTTGAAAAACCAGGTACGGGTGGAAGACATCGCCTGCCGCTATGGTGGAGATGAATTCGTCCTGATTATGCCAGAGGCATCCCTTGATCTTACCCAACGACGGGCAGAGGAAATCAGACGAGAGGTGTCGCATCTCCAGGTGGTAAGCCAAGGGCGCCCCCTGGAAAGTTCCACCATTTCTCTGGGGGTGGCTATCTTTCCGGACCATGGCGCCACGGTGGAAGACGTGCTCCGGGCCGCCGATGACGCCTTGTATAAAGCCAAAGCTGCTGGCTGCAACCGGGTAGTGGCGGCATCGGATTTAAAGCGGATGAAGATCATAAAACCGCTTCAATTAAACAGAGCTTGAAAATAGCAGGGTACTTGCCAGGATCGGTAGTTATCGCTTGAGTGGGGAAAATCCCAGATATGATCCAGATAGGTAGAATTTTCAGCTGCCTGAAATGTTTCTAATCATAGCAGTCATTCATGTGCCCCTGGCACACCCAAAACCATGAATAGTTACCGAAGCGGATTTGTTATGTAAACTAAGCCAAGGCCCCAATTTATATAACTTATTATATTTTCAAGTTATTTAGTTTTCCCCAACGAACTATTCAGAGCAGTAATCCGCAGATCAGGTATCCTGCCGTAACACAATGTCACCTCTCCCTCCCAAAGTTTTCCGATGATCTGCTCCGACCCAAACCACTTCCTGCTAATCTCCATGCTTCCCTTCGACCCACTACTCTAACATAACTTGTAAATCAGTTTTTGGGGGGCAGGCCACTGTCCCTCTCCAAGGCCACCCTGGAGTCCACCGCCGACAGCCTCCGCGCTTGTTGATAAGTTAATCGGTCCCGCACCACCGCTTCCCCCAAAAGAGAAAGACCCCTACGCTCACTCCGATGCTCATGCCCTGGCCTTCGGCGTCCACCATCCCCACTTACTACCTCCCCGCCCGACGCCGGCCTCTCCTTCGCCTGCCTCCGTCCAGACCGTAGCCTCAGCTCTGATCCGGCCCCGCCCTGGCACCCCATAGGATTTTCCGGCCCAAAAGGCAAACCTCGAGCCTTGGACCCCTTCCCCCTGATCAATATTATCCGTGTAAAAATTTTTCAATTTTTCAATGAGGAAGTTCGACTTGGCACCACCAGGCGGTCCCCCGGCCCTTGCTTGTGTGCCGTCGCAGACCTACCCTGGAAAAGACCCAAAACTTGAAGCGCCTCCAGGCCACCAAGCAGATGTCCATGTTCGCCGGGCTGGCCGTGTCCCATAACGACGACGGCTGGCAACGGCCGGCCCAGTGGCGCGGAGCCTGAAAATCAGGGTTTTCCCTGTCAAAATCCAGGGGAAACCCCTATTGTCAGGTATTCCCTTTAACCCTATCCTTTTTTCAAAACCTATTAAAATAGTTGAAAATCGGGGCGATCGGCCAGCGGCCTAAGCGTCGCTGCGGGAAGGAGCAGCTCATGCAAGCTGTCATCCAGGTTATGGAATCAACCATCGGAGCCCGGGACCCGTATACGGTTGTGCATCAGCAGCAGGCGACCCATATCGCCACGGCCATTGCCGAAGACATGGGTCTCTCCCCGGCAAGCCTCGAAACGGTGCACGTTGCCGGTAGACTCCATGACCTGGGGAAGATCGCAATGCCCATAGAGATTCTCTTCAAGTCCGGAAAGTTGACGGACCTGGAATTTGCCATTATCAAGACCCATCCGCAGGTGGGCTACGATATCCTGAAACCGCTGAATTTTCCCAGGGAGATCACCCAGACCATTATCCAGCATCACGAACGCATGGACGGTTCCGGCTATCCCCAGGGCCTCGTTGGCCAGGAGATCATGTTGGAAGCCAAGATCCTGGGGGTGGCGGATGTGCTGGAGTCTATGTGCTGCCACCGGCCATACCGCCCGGCCCTGGGCATTGAAAAAGCCATGGAGGAGATCACCAAGAACCGGGGCATACTCTATGACCCCGCAGTAGTGGATAGCTGCTTGCGGCTTTATCAAGAGTCCAGCCGCCCTGAGCAGCGTCTATTTCCCAATCCGCAAAGTCTGCGGGCCGGCGACCCGCTCTTGGCGCCCGGCCTGGGAGAGCGAGTGATCGCCGAGAGCTGCTCCCAGAAAAAGATCCTCTCAGGGCTGGAAGCCAAGGCCACTGAACTGGAGCGGGTGACGACGGAAATAGAGCATTGCTTCGCCTCCCCTGCCACTGGCACCCCTGAGGCCAGGGGTTCCTTCCCGGCCCATGATCGCGGTCCCCTGGGATTGCCTTGGGCTGTGTCAATGGCCCCAAAGCAACAAAAAACCAGGAAGCTCCAAGAGGTGAATTCCATGACCATGGACTTCTTCAGCGAGAACCCGGACCTGGCCGAAGACCAGGATAAGGTACAGATGGTGCTCTTTTGCCTTAAAAACTACGTGAGCATCGACCCCGACTTTGCCGGATTGTCGTTTCGGGATAAATTAGAGGAAGCTGGCCAAATGGCCAGGAGTTTCCTGAATCAATCCGTCGCCAAGGCCGTATAGTTGAGGGGCCGCCCGGCACCTGGAGAATTTTCGGCCCGGGAAGGCAATCCCGGGATGGGTCCCATGACCCCCCTGGTCAATATAATCTGCACAGAAATTTTTCGATTTTTTAATGCGGAAGTTCGACCAAAAAATGGCGGCAGGCCCAGAGATATAGCTATGATTTGTCTATCAAAACCAATTTATGCGGTGAGTAAGTAGGCGATCTATAGCAGTGATCTTTTATCTCAGATGTCACTCCAAATCGTAACGATTGCCTATTCATTTCCAGTGAGGGCACTGTTTAATACTTTACCCAGCTCTGAAATCTTATAAGGTTTGGCAATAACTCCACTAAAGCCATATTTCTGGAAGTCGGCCATTAGCGGATCATCGGAATAGCCGCTGGAAACAACGGCCTTTACCCGGGGATCGATCTCCCGCAGTCTCGCCATGGTTTCTTTGCCCCCCATGCCGCCGGGAATGGTTAGATCAAGAATTACCGCAGCAAATGGCTGTCCAGACCCTTGCGCCTGGACGAACATTTCTATTGCCTCGCCCCCATCTCTGGCAAACTCCGCTTCATAGCCCAGAAGGGCAAGCATTCCCCCTAATACTTCCCGCACCATCTCTTCATCGTCCATTACCAGGATCTTGCCTTTCCCAACCAGCAGCTCTGTATCTTCTTCTGGTTGAGGGGTAACTTGTCCTTCAACTGCTGGAAGATAGATATTAAAAGTTGTTCCTACTCCTGGTTTTGACTCCACTGCAATATGACCGTGATGTTTTTCAATAATAGCGTAGGCCGAGGCCAAGCCCAAGCCGCTGCCCTTCTGTTTGGTAGTAAAGTAGGGGTCAAATATTCTCGGAAGATGCTCCGCCGGTATGCCCATCCCCTGATCTCGCAACGAGATTTTTATATACCTCCCGGCGCTCAGAGGCAAACCGCTATCTGTCCCTAAAGTAAGGTTCTCTGCCCAAACCTTAATCGTCCCGCCAATAGGCATGGCCTGAACGGCATTGATAGTGAGATTCTGCAAGACTTGGTCGATTTGCCCTGGGTCGCCTTCTATCCACCAGAGATTTTCTGGGAAGGTAGTTTCACACCGCACCGGGGAACCTACACAGGCAAAAACGGTGGATTCGGTGAGGAGTTCCGCAACCGATAAGAGTTTTTTTACCGGTGCCCCACCTTTGGCAAAGGTGAGCAGTTGCTGAGACAAGGCCTGAGCCCGTTGGCACGCCTTTTCTGCCTGAGCCAGCCTATCTCGAACCTGGGGTTCTATCTTGTCATCCAGCGCGGCCAGGCCAATATTTCCAAGTATCGCAGTAAGAATATTGTTGAAGTCGTGGGCGATACCCCCGGCCAGGGTGCCCACCGCTTCCATTTTCTGCGCCTGAAGGAATTGCTCTTCCAATTGCTTCCGTTCCGTAATATCTCGGGTCACCCCCACCATTCCCCCCGGCTGGCCTTGGGAATCCTTGAGGATAGAGCCCTTAACTTCAATATACACGTTTCTGGACCCATCCTTGAACCGAAGCTCTAGTTGGGGAAGGAAAAAATGAGGATATTCCTGTCGCGCCAAATTCTCCGGAAAGAGGCGTTCTGCCAGCGTCTTTTTACACAAATCCATTGAATCCGGGGTTAGTAATTGATCCAGCGTCATGCCCACGAGCTCTTTATCCTTATAGCCGCATAGGCTCTCGCAAGAGGGGCTGGCATAGGTGTACTTCCAGTTCAAATCCATGGTCCAGATGACGTCGATGACGTTTTCGGCAAGTAAGCGGTATTGCGCCTCGCTCTCCCGCAGCGCCTCCTCCGCCTGCTGACGCTGGAGGATATCCTGTTCCAGGCGCTCATTGAGTTGGTTCAAGTCCGCAGTACGTTGTCTGACGCGTTCTTCCAGGAAGTCATGACCCTGCCGCAGATTGCGGGACATGGCGTTAAAGGCCGTGGTTAAATCCCGCAGCTCCGGACCCGGGGGCACCGGGATGGTTTCTCCCAGCTGCGCATCACTTTGAGCGATCTCCAAGGCTTTTTGGCGAAGTGCCGCCATAGGATCAAACAACAAGTGCTTGCCGATCCATGTTTGGCTGGCAAACAGACAGCCGAGCAGGGCCAAAAGAATCTCGGAAAGATGCCAGGAAAGGCGGTTAGCTTGTCCATAGGCTTCAGCCAGCGGGATGCGGATGGAAATGGCGTGGACCTCCTCCCCCTCCAGACGGCCAAAGCCGCGAGTGGGGCCATAGATCTTCACCAGGTCGCCCGGCGCCCGGTCCGGGGTGGAATGGCATTGCAGACAGGTCTTCTTCATCTCTAATCCCCGGCGCATGATCACCAAAAAAGGCTGGCCGTTCAGGGTCCGAACCTCGGAACGTTCTGCTAACTTGGGATCTTTGGCAAGTTGTTCCAGGAAGACCCTCTCATGCGGGTCGGCCTCATTTTCCAAAGTGCGGGCGTTAATGGCGCATTCTTTGTAATAATATTTGGCCTTTTCCAATAATCTGAAGTAATGATTAATCTGGCGGATGGCGTAGGTAGATGACATCCAGGTGGGCTCAAAATAATCCGGAGGCCGAAAGGATTCACTCCAGGAAAACAGCTTGAGTTTCATTTCCTGTAAGTACTGGTGGGCGGCAAGATTATGGTTAAGTAACATGAGCGCTTTAGATTCCGCTTCATTGAACGCCTGTTTCCTCATTTCATAATTGACTAAAACGACAATTATTATTGAAGCCACTAGATAAATGGCACCAGTCGTTATGAATATGCGGTTGCTTATTTTCATATCGATACCTATTTTAACATTTGTTATTGCATCATTTTTATGATAATAGGCTCCAATAACTGATAGAGACTATAGACCGAGATTATGGCAGCCTTGGCCACCGCGGTTAAAAAAAGGGGTTTGGAACCTTACATCTCGCCATTTTGGCCATTCCTCCCAGTTTTAATGCCGATGCTCCTTTGGCTTTGACGGTAATATGGATCATTGGTGGAAAAAGGTAAATCAGGATTTCCCTGATATTTGCCTTTGATAACGCTGAATTTGGGATAAGTGAATGCGATATCCTATAAATCAAGATTAGGTAGCAACCCGGGCCACCTCATTCTAAAAACGGTTTTGGCGACCTCTCTTTCCGGGTTTAACCCCAGAAAGCTCCCGCTTCTCGTACCCAAATTGTCTCCTAGGAGGCATGATAGCACAAAAAGACCTACTTAAAGCCTCAAACCAGAAAGGCGCCAGTAGCGGATTACTTGCCACTAAACGCCCTTTCGCTGTTTTTCCCATATAGTTCGTATATCGGAACCTTTGCAAATGGAATTTGGATTGGCAATTTTCTCGAAAAATTGAAAAATCTCAGGGGCGATCATATTTACCCGGGGAGAGGGAGTCCAGGCCCGAGATTTCCGGATTCAAACCAAAGCTATAGATGCGGGACCGGTATTGACGCCAGAAATGGCGGGCATTAAGAAATCGGCACAGGTGCCGTCGCCCTTCTCCTATCCAACCCTGCCCGCCGAGAGCACCGGCACCCACCGAAGCCTCCTCAGCCCTATCTTCGGAAAGATAAATCTACGGCGTTGAGGGCCACTCACAGCCCCGCCACGGCCCGCAAAGGGGGCATTCCAAGGGAGAAGGTCAGGGGTGCCTGTGAAATGCTTAAATCGCCCGCAGGAAGGCCCCGCCAATCGGCCACATTTTGCTTATAAAATTTTTGGCTTTGGGTCCCATCACCGTGGGGCCTGCTATTTCCCCCTCGATAGATTTTGAGAATTTTGTCCGTGGGGGACATTCAAGCACAGGGGGGTAGGAGTCCCGTCCGGGGGTTTGGAATTCCCAGGAGTAGCTATTCTCGCTCAGCCGGGGCATTGATGAGCCCGTGGCAAGTGGTGGGGGCGCCAGCAACAACGCCGACCTACAAACCAGGCCGGCGTTGTTGGCGAGGGAAGAATCGGGTTTTAGATTTAGGTTTCGGTTAAGGTAATTGCGCCGGAAGGGCAGACCTCGACGCAGCTCTCGCAGCCCACGCATTCCTCTTCATTGATCGGGACTGCCTTGTCTTCCTGCATCTCTAAGACAGCCACCGGACAAATATTGACACACTCTTCGTCCCCGGTGCACTTTTCGTGATCGACTTCCACCTTCCAGGCCATTAAACTTACCTCCCTTTAAGATTCTTTCCAGATATAAAACGAGATTATGCAGCAGCCTTGGCCACCGCAATCCAAAAAAGGTTTTTGGGACCTCTCTTCCCGAGTATAACTTATCCCATGTGATGGGTCAAAATTTGCCTTTAAAATTTTTGGGACCGGCCCTATACCAGGGGGCTGCTGCTATTTCCCCCTCGATAGATTTTGAGAATTTTGTCCGTGGGGGACATTCAAGCACGGGGGGGTAGGAGTCCCATCCCGGGGTTTGGGTTCCCGGGCCGAAAAATCCTCTGGAGCGCGGGCGGGGACTGCTGCGGGGTTAACGGAAAGAGGATACGAAAAGAAACCCAGTAACGGGGATACTGTCAAATCAAGTCTGATTCAGGACACCTAATCATCCGGCGAGACCAAAATGATATTGTGCTTGTTGATGATCAGCACCCGGTCGGAACCGCCTTCAAAGGTAGCCTCGAAAACCACCACAAAAGGGTCTTCCTGCTTGGTGAATATCTCAGACATCCGTGGGATTATCATCTCATCTTTATGTTTATGCAGGTTGATCTTGCCCTTCACCACAGAGCCGTCCACCAGTTTGATGGTGACCTTCCTGGCCTCGATTTCCAGACTGCTATCTTTGTCCCACATTGCCCACTCCCACAGGTTAAGTTCTCACCGGAGATTATCTGAGATTATGCCCCAGCCTTGGCATCCGCAGTTGAAAATGGTTTGTGAACCTTCCATCCGGGGTTTGATCCCGGAGAATTTCCTCTTTTTGTAGCCCAATCGCTTGCTGAATGAAAGGTAGCACGAGTTTCCCTAAAAATATATCTTTTTTGCACAATTTGAACATACCAACCCCTTGGTCGGAAATTCTTGGTAGGGTATTGGTCTATGAACCCCGAGCCAGCATTGCCCAGTAATCCTTTAAAATTTTTGGGTTCTATAAACGCAGGGGGGTCTGCTGGTCACCTGGAATGAAATTTTGAAAAAATCTCCGTGGCAATCATACTGACCGAGGGGGGTAGGAGTCCCGTCCGTGACTTTGCCTTCCGGGGCCGAAAATTTATATGGCTATCGGCGGTGTCGGTGGGGTGACCGGGGCGAGCGGCTGGCGCATGGTGAAAACCGGGGGCCTGGGGCCGGTCATGGCCGTGGCTGGCCAAAGGAGACGAACCTATCACCCAGGGCCGTTGAC
>Ga0326728_10010587_pt1 | contig 21525 bp, 15 predicted proteins | sample MB3enrmetagenome_FD_207602 | JGI IMG/M metagenome (GOLD analysis project Ga0326728, IMG submission 207602) | Lab enriched peat soil microbial communities from McLean, Ithaca, NY, United States - MB31MN | ecosystem: Environmental > Terrestrial > Soil > Wetlands > Peat | place: USA: New York... | reverse complement strand
ACGAAGCAGGCGGACGCCCTGTCTCGGAAGATAGCGCTGAACGCGGAGGAGTCCGGCAAGGCGGTGGACGAGACCGTGGCGAGCATGAAGGAGATAGCGTCGAAGATCGGAATCATCGAGGAGATAGCGAGTCAGACGAACATGCTGGCGCTGAACGCGGCGATAGAGGCGGCGCGGGCGGGCGAGACGGGGAAGGGCTTCGCGGTGGTGGCTGCTGAAGTGCGTAAGCTTGCTGAGCGGAGCGCGAGGGCGGCGGGGGAGATCAACGAGCTGTCGAAGAAGAGCGTTACGGTGGCGGGGGACGCCGGGAAGCGGCTGGATGAGCTGGTGCCGGATATAAAGAAGACGGCCGAGCTTATCCAGGAGATATCGGCGGCGTCGGGGGAGCAGTCGAGCGGGGCGGAGCAGCTTGCGAAGGGCGTCTCGCAGATGGACACCGTGGTGCAGCAGAACGCCTCGAGCTCCGAGGAGCTCGCCGCCACTGCGGAGGAGCTGGCCGGACAGGCCATGAAGCTGTCCGACGTGATCGGGTTCTTCGAAATGGGCGACAACTCCTCTCGAGGGTCGAGCGATCATGATGCGCGCAAGGAGACCCAGACGCCGCGTATTCAGCCCTCGGCGGGCCCCGTAAAAACCACGTCGAGCGCCGGCGCAGTACGGGCCAAGGTGAAATCGAGCACGGCTATTGCGCCCGTATCGAAGGGCACGTCGGATTCCGATTTTGAGGAGTTTTAAAACTTGAGTCTGCCATTATCGAACTGCTTGCGTCGTCCTTGGGAGTATCCTGTCGCTCGGAATTGAGACTGTCTGATAACTCGGTTAGTCATCAGACAGCCTCAATTGGCAGTAGTAAATATTAACATCTCTGTTGACAAGCTGGCAAAGCCCCATAAGCTTTTCCATCGGAGTTGATAAAGCCATGAGAGCCGCGGTGGCCGCGGCTGACTCGCGATGTCGTCCCCCTCCTTGTGGACCGCTGTGGCTTTTCCCGGCCGATTAAAGAATAAGGAAGTTTCACATGTTTAAATGGCAATCACATCTTTCGATCAAGGTAGCTATCATCGTGATAGCTCTCGTTACCGGAGTATTGGCGATCTCCGCGGTCGCCGTCGGCATAGTCGCGCATAAGGTCACCGCGGCTATCACTACTCGCGACGCCAAGGCGATCATCAATGCCCGAGCCGCCGAGCTCGGTCGCCTTGCCGAAAAGGCATTTCTCCAGCTCGATTTCATGGCGAACGATTCCAACATGAAGGGAAGTGTCTCCACCATCGACGCTTTCGTCCGCGATCAAAAGGCGAGCTTACCCCCCGAGCTATCCATCGCTTTCTGGGCGGACTTGAGCGGACGTTGCCGTACCTCCGAGGGAGCCATAATCAGCATTGCCGACCGCGACTACTTCAGGTCTATCGTTCAGGATGGGAAGGAGAGAGTAGTCTCCAACGCTCTCGTCTCGAGGGCCGACGGGAAGGTCTCGCTGGTTTTCGGTCGTCCATTCTCGGGCGCCAAGGCGAAAATCGGGGGGATGGTTGGCGCGGTTATTGCGCTCGACTATTTTAATACGTACATAGCAAGCATCACGATGGGCGAGAATGGTTACGCGTTCATCATGGACAATCGTGGTTTTATCATCGCCCATAAAGATAAGAGCCTAGTACTCAAGCTAAATGTCATCGATTCAAGCAAGGACGGGTGGGTCGGCCTCGACGCCGTCGGTAAAGCGGCTCTCGCGTCCGATGAATCGATGGGGGAGTATGAGAAGCCCGACGGCACGAAGATAACCATGTTCTCAAAGGCGGTGCCCGGCGTCCCCGAATGGCGCATGGGCGTGACGATCCCTACGAGCGAACTCGATGCGGCGGCGGTCCAGCTCGTGAGGACGCTTCTTTACATATTCGTGCTCGCGATAATTATCTCGGCCATCGTCGCGGTTGTTATCGCCCGTAGTATAACCGAGCCGATCAAGATCGTGACCGCGTCTATAGAGCGCCTGGCCCAGGGTGAACTCCGCGAAGATCCGCTCATGGCTACGAGGCTGAGCAAAGCCGCTCGCCGCACCGACGAGATCGGCACAGCCGTGAATGCCGTGAATCGCACGAGAGAGACGCTTGACGAGATCGTCGCTCAGATATCCGAGGCCTCCGCTCAAGTGTCGACCGGCGCTGAGGAGCTTTCCTCCACTGCGGTTAGCGTCTCGAGCGGGGCGAGTGAGCAGGCGGCGGGCATCGAGGAGCTCTCTTCCTCCACCGAAGAGCTTTCTTCCTCCGCCAAGCAGAACGCCGATTCCTCGAGCGGCGCCGATGCGCTTTCCCGCAAGGTCGGCGCCGAGGCCGAGAGCTCCGGCAAAGTCGTCAAGCAAGCCGTCGAACATATTCGCGACATCGCCGGCCGCATCGTGATCATAGAGGACATAGCTCGCCAGACGAATATGTTGGCGCTGAATGCCGCTATCGAGGCCGCACGGGCGGGCGACGCAGGCAAGGGTTTCGCAGTAGTCGCCTCCGAAGTGCGCAAGCTTGCCGAACGCAGCGCGACCGCTGCCCGCGAGATCACCGAGCTTGCAGGCCTCAGCGTGAGTAAGGCGGAAGAGGCTGGCTCTAGGCTCGACGGTCTACTGCCGGATATCCGGAAGACCGGCGAGCTGGCCGAGGAAATCGCCGCGGCAGCGCGCGAACAGTCGGCCGGTACAGAACAGATCGCGACTGCCGTTCTGCAGTTCGATCAGGTAGTGCAATGCAACTCCTCGACTGCCGAAGAACTCGCCAGCACTGCCGAGGAACTAGCGGCCCAGGCCGAGTTGCTCAGTTCCGCCATAGCCTTCTTCAAGACGGGCAAAGAGTCGCGCCCCGTCGCAGCTAAGGCTGCCGCTCGCGAGAGCCAATTCTCGCGAGCGGTGCGAGCCGAAGCGACCTTGCCCGATGCGGGCGACAGCGACGAGATAGCTGTCGCGGCTCTCATCGGCGGGAGCGCCGTCCCAGCCAGAGAAACGGCGTAAAGATCCGAACTCCTGCCTCGCAAGCGACGCGGCCCGCTAAAGGAGGCAATTGATTCGGAAGAGGGTCGCATACCCTGTCAGCTCTGCAGCACTATGGGGTATGCGATCCCTCATACAATCAATTTCCTTGCCGTACGAACGATACCTCGGAGCTCCGGGGTTCGTTCATCGCGTAGGTGGCAGCCGAGGAGGCCCACAGCTCTTCCACCTGGCTCTGGCGGGCACGAGCTTTGGCCACTCGTCGTTCCTCGTCGGCCTCAAGCTCGCGAGGTTCGGCATCGAAGGTATGGGCATTGTTGGCTCGGTCACGGTCGTGTTGTCGAGACGATCAGGGATTTTTGCGATGTGCACCGCTTGAAAAACTGATATATCACAGATATACTCGCTACAATGGACAGCGAAAAGGCGAACGAACTCGACATAACCTCACTCTCCGCCATCGTTTACGAGGATCTTAAGCGCCGCCTCAACGAGGGAGTGCTCAGGCCCGGTCAGTTCATCGATCTTTCGGCCCTTGGCCGCGAGCTCGGCATGAGCCGCACACCTCTGCGCGACGCTATGATCCGCCTCGAGCTCGAGGGCTTCGTTACGGTCTATCCCAGGCGGGGCGTGATGGTGCGTGCGCTGGAGCTTTCCGACATCCGCGACATCTATCAGATCATCGGCGCCCTCGAGGCTTCGGTCGTCGATCGAATGGGCCTGCGCTTTCGCGTGTCGGACGCCGACCGCATGGACGGCTTCCGCGATACGATGGCTTCAGCTCTCACCGCCGACGACTTCGACGCATACTATGCCGCCAACCTCGCCTTCCACGATGTCTATCTCGACCTTTCGGACAACGCCGATCTCGTGCGCACGGTGCGTACGCTTAAGGAGAGGCTCTACGATTTTCCTCGCCGCTCGGGCTATGTGAAGGAGTGGGAGCTCGACTCGACCGCAGAGCACGCCGAGATCACCAAGCGACTTCGCTCCGGCGACTTCAAGGGCGCAGCCCTTTACGTCCGCGATGTTCACTGGAACTTCGAGGTCCAGGAGCGTTACATTCGCACTTACTATTTCGCCGCGGGGGGCGGGCGATGAAGAGTGGCCTGGTTTTCGACGTCCGCAAGTACTCGGTCCACGACGGGCCGGGCATACGTACGGCTGTCTTCTTCAAGGGCTGCCCCCTACGCTGTCTGTGGTGCCATAACCCCGAGGGGCTAAGCCCCGATCCCGAGATACTTCACCGACAGGACAGATGCGTCGGTTGCGCTGCCTGCGTCCGCTCTTGCCCCAGTGGTCTTGACCCGCGCAAAGACGCCGGCAGCACGTTATGCGCTACCGGCGGCTCTTTGGGCGCGTGCGCCGGCGCTCCTTGCGCCGCGGCCTGCCCCGCGGAGGCCCTGCAGCTCGTGGGCAGAAGCATGAGCGTCGAAGAGGTGATGGCCGAGATCCGCGAGGATCTGCCTTTCTACGACGAGTCCGGTGGGGGTGCGACCTTTACGGGAGGCGAGCCCCTCATGCAAGGTCCCTTTCTCCTCGAACTGCTTCGCGCCTGCAAGGCCGAGGGCATTCATACGGCTCTCGACACGTCGGGCTACGCCGCGCACGAGCTCGTCCTCGAGGCGGGGATGCTGGCGGACCTCGTGCTCTTCGACTTGAAGCACGTGGACGACGCGCGGCACAGGGCCGCGACAGGCGTGAGCTGCGCGCCGATCTTGGAGAACCTGTCCGCCTTGGCCGCATCAGGGGCTGCGATAGCCCTCCGCGTGCCTTTGATACCCGGAATAAACGACGCGCCCGGCGACCTGGAGGCCGCGGCCAAGGTCGCCGCATCCTGCGGTAGCGCGATACGGAAAGTGCACATACTGCCTTACCATAGCGCCGCCAAAGGCAAGTACGCCCTGCGCGGCCAGACATACGCGATGGGCGACGCTCTTCCGCCCTGCGATGAGGCGACCCGAGCGGCTGCCGCGGTGTTCGAGCGCGCCGGAATGAGCGCGACTATCGGAGGATGAGGATGAACGAGAGAGTGCAGCGTCTTCGCGAGGAGAGCTTCAACGCCCGCCCCAGTTTCTCGGCAGAGCGCGCAGAGCTCACGACCGACTTCTACAAGGAGTGGTTGGGCCGCGTGTCGACCCCCGTCCTGAGAGCGATGAACTATCGCAATCTCTGCGAGAAGAAGACCATCTACATAGGGAAGGACGAGCTCATCGTGGGCGAGCGCGGCCCCGCTCCCAAGGCCGTCTCTTCCTTTCCCGAGCTCACATGCCACAGCGAGGAGGATCTGCGCATCCTCGACTCACGGCCCATGGCTAACTACTCGGTCTCACCTAAAGACCTTGCCGTCTATAAAGAGAAGATCATCCCCTACTGGGCTGGCAGGAGCATGCGCGATCGCGCTTTCGCCCAGATCCCCGAGGACTGGAAGGAACTCTACGAGGCGGGGCTCTTCACCGAGTTCATGGAGCAGCGCGCTCCGGGGCACACTTCGCTCGACGGCTCCATCTACCGCAAGGGCATGAATGCGCGTCGAGCCGAGATCGCGGCCTCGCGCGCAGCCATCGATTGGAACAAGGACACCGAGGCGCTCGCGAAGGACGAGGAACTCCAGGCCATGGACATTGCCTGCGAAGCTGCGATCGTCTTCGCCCGCCGCCACGCCGCTTTGGCCGAAGACATGGCCGCTTTCGAACACGACCCCAAGCGAAAGGCCGAGCTCAAGAGGATAGCCGAGGTATGCGAGCGCGTCCCCGCGGAGGCGCCGCGCGACTTCTGGGAAGCGCTACAGACCTACTGGTTCGTGCACCTCGGCACGATCACCGAACTCAACGGTTGGGACGCCATGAACCCGGGCCACCTCGATCAGCACCTGGGGCCCTTCTACGCGGCAGACCTCGCCGCTGGCGGGCTCGATCGCGATGGCGCCAAGGAGCTCCTGTCCTGTTTCTGGATCAAGGTGAACAACACCCCGGCTCCGCCCAAGGTCGGTGTTACCGCGGCCGAGAGCGGGACCTATAATGACTTTACGAACATCAATTTAGGCGGCCTCGACGCGGACGGCTCAGACGGCTCGAACGAGATATCCTATATCGCGCTCGAGGTTTTGGACGAGCTGCAGCTCCTCCAGCCGCAGGCTAATCTGCAGGTAAGTGCCAAGACCCCTGATCGGCTCGTGAAGACCGCAGCCAGAATTGCCCGGCGCGGCTCAGGCTACCCCTCCTTCTTCAACGCCGACGAGATCGTGATGGCCCAGGTCGGCATGGGGAAATCTCTACGCGACGCGCGCGAGGGCGGCACCTCCGGCTGCGTCGAGACCGGCTGCTTCGGGAAGGAGGCCTATCTCCTCCACGGCTATCTCAACTCGCCTAAGGTCCTCGAACTCACGCTGAACGACGGCGTCGATCCCTGCTCGGGCAAGCGGATCGGCCTGAAGACCGGCAGTCCTGAGAGCTTCGGTAGCTACGAGGGACTGTACTCGGCCTACGAGCGGCAGCTCAACTACGTCGTTGGCGTGAAGGTGCGCGTGTCGAACTTCCTCGACCGGATGTTCGCCGAATACGCCCCTGCGCCCTTCCTCTCCGCCGTGGTCGCGGATTGCATCGAACGCGGAAAGGACTACTACGACGGCGGCGCCCGCTACAACACGGACTACATCCAGTGCTGCGGCCTAGGCACGACGACGGACTGCCTATCTGCGATCAAGAGCCACGTCTACGAAAAGCGCGACGTGCAGTGGAAGGACCTTTTCTCGGCTCTCGCGTCGGACTGGAAGGACGCCGAGGCCCTCCGCCTCCTGTGCGCGAACAAGACGCCTCGCTTCGGCAACGACGACGCGGCCGCGGATGACATCGCGCAACGCGTTTTTGGAAGCTGGATAGAAGCCATCGAGGGCAGGCCAAGCCCGAGGGGCGGCATCTATCACGTCGACATGCTCTCTACCACGTGTCACGTCTACTTCGGCCTGCGCACGGGGGCCACGCCGGACGGCAGGCGCGCCACTCTGCCGATCTCCGATGGCACCTCTCCAGCCCAAGGGGCCGATCGCAAGGGCCCGACGGCTGTCGTGAAGTCTCTCGCGAAGATCGATGTGGCGCGCACCGGCGGTTCGCTCTTGAACCAGCGCTTCCTGCCCCAGACTCTCGCGGGAGACGAAGGCATAGAAAAGCTCGCGCAGCTCATACGGACTTACTTCAAGCTCGGCGGCCACCACATTCAGTTCAATGTGGTCGACACCGCCACGCTGCGCGAGGCGCAGAAGAAGCCCGAGGACTACCGGAGCCTGCTCGTGCGCGTGGCCGGCTACTCTGACTACTTTGTCGACCTCGACAAGAACCATCAAGAAGAAATAATAAGTAGAACCGCGCAGGAGGCGATGTAATGAACGAACCCCGGAGCTGCAGGGTATGCGACCCTCTTCCGAATAAAGAGATATTTTGAAGAGAGAGCGCTCGATGCTTGCGTCAACAATCTTTGAGAGTCTCCCTTCAGGATTGACATTTTAGGACATTTCTCAATAATGGGATGCGTTGTCCATTGAGAAGACAGCCATTCCGAGGCATTTCTATGCAACTGTCCGCTAAAGACGCCGCCCGCATCCTCAATGTGTCAGAGAAGACGATCTATCGCTGGATAAAACAAGAATCCATCCCCTGCTATCGCATCAACGAGCAATACCGTTTCAATAGGGCCGAGCTCCTCGAGTGGGCTACCTCTCGCCGCATCCAGGTCTCGCCCGAGATTTTCGAGGAGACGGATAAGCTCGCCCTGCCGCTACCGAGCCTCGCCGAGGCGCTGCATGCGGGGGGCGTCTTCTATCGCGTCGGGGGCGCCGACCAGGCTTCGGTGCTCAAGACGGTGGTAGATCTCCTCAACCTGCCCGAGGAAGTGGACCGGCAGTTTCTCTACCAGGTTTTACTCGCGCGGGAGACCCTGGGCTCGACGGGCATAGGTGAGGGGATCGCGATCCCGCACGTGCGCAACCCCGTGGTGCTCCACGTGGCCAAGCCGACCGTGTCGCTTCTCTTTCTCGAGAACGTGATCGACTTCCACGCCATCGACAATAAACCGGTCGACACGCTGTTCACGCTCATCAGTCCTACGGTGCGGGCGCATCTGCACCTCCTGTCGCGCCTCGGAATAGTCCTGCGCGACGAAGGGGTGAGGGCCGCTTTGCGCGATCGGGCTACACGCGAGGTGCTCATGCGGGCTTTCTCCGAGGCCGAGGCCAAGCTGCCTGCGGCCACGGGCGCCAGTGAGGCCTCGCCAGAGGCGCCGCCTCTGGCGGCACGATGAGGGAGTACCCATGTCCTTTTATCTGATCGTCTGGGCGATAATCTTCTCGGCCGCGAGCGGCTTCGCCGGCCTTTTTTTTAAGCGGCGGGGTAGGGCCGCGCGGGCTGGGCAGATCGTCTGCTCTTTCATCCTCGTCGTCGCCTGCGCCTCGGGCCTTGTCGGCTCCGTCCGAGGCCTCTTCGAACCCGCTTCGGTTTCGTACATCCTGCCCTGGCCTTCGGCCGGCGAGCCCTTGGTGGGCCTCGACCCTTTGAGCTCCTTCTTCCTCGTCCTCGTGTTCTTCGTGGCGTCGCTCTGCTCGATCTACTCCCTGGGTTACGCCCCTGCCGAGCGGAACCCGAGAACAAGTCGGCGCTCGCAGCTCTTCTTCGGTCTCCTCGTCGCGGGCATGGCGCTCCTCCTGATCGCACGTCACGCATTAGCCTTCTTGGTGGGCTGGGAGACGATGGCTCTCTCGGCCTACTTCCTCATCGTCGTCGAGGACGGACTCCTGGAGAACAGGAGAGCGGGCTTCGTCTACCTCGTCGCGACGCACAGCGGGACCTTGGCGCTCTTCGGCATGTTCACGCTTTGGCGCGCGGCCACGGGCTCCTTCGAGCTTTCGAGCGCGGCCTCGATGGACGGTAGCGCGTTATGCGGCATCGTTCTTCTCTCGCTCTTCGGCTTCGGGGTCAAGGCGGGCATGATACCTCTGCACTTCTGGCTGCCCGGCGCGCACTCGGCCTCGCCCAGCCACGTCTCGGCGCTGCTGTCGGGCGTGATGCTGAAGATGGGAATCTACGGCATCGTGCGTATGCTTTCCTTGCTGCCCGTTTTGGGCGCCTTCTGGGGAGTCCTTGTGCTCTGCCTCGGGGCGGTCTCCGGCGTCCTCGGCGTTGCTTACGCCCTTGCGCAGCACGATCTGAAGCGGCTCCTCGCCTACCACAGCGTCGAGAACATCGGTATCATCCTGATGGGCTTAGGGCTGGCGCTCTTGGGCCGCGCATGGGGCAGGCCTGAGATCGTCGCCTTGGCCATGGCCGGCTGCCTCTTGCACGTCTGGAACCATGCTCTCTTCAAGAGCCTTCTTTTCTTGGGCGCGGGATCAGTGCTGAAAGCGACGGGAACGAGGCGCATCGACAGGTTGGGCGGACTCATCAAGTCTATGCCCTGGACCGCAGGTTTCTTCATCGTCGGCGCCGTGGCGATCTGCGGACTGCCGCCCCTTAACGGCTTCGTGAGCGAACTGTTCGTCTACCTGGGCATCTTCGGCAGCCTGTCTCAGACGGGCACGGGAGCGGCGCTCATCGCGCTTGCGGCCCCCTGCCTCGCGATGATCGGGGCCCTGGCGGTAGCCTGCTTCGTGAAGGCCACGGGCGCGACCTTCCTGGGCGTCCCCCGGTCACCCGAGGCCGAGCGCGGTCGTGAGGCGAGCGCGAGCATGCTTGTTCCGATGGGCATCCTCGCCGCAGCCTGCGTCGCGATCGGACTTGCGCCCGGACTTGTCTCAGGCGCCCTCGACGCGGCGGTTCTTTCGTGGAACGGGGGTATGGCCCTGCCCGGGATCGCGTCGCTAGCGCCTCTCGATTACATAAGCTGTGCAGGCCTTTCCCTCGTGACGGCCATTGCGTTCGTTTCACTCATGCTTGCTCTGCGGTTCGCCCGCAGACGGAGCGGCCTCTGTCGCTCCGGCCCGACATGGGACTGCGGCTACGCCGTGCCGACGGGGAGAATGCAATACACGGCTTCCTCCTTTGCACGAGGCCTCGTGCTCATGTTCGCCTGGGCGCTGAAGCCATCGCGTGAGCCCTCGAAGCTCCAAGGGGTCTTTCCTTCGAGCCAGGAGTTCGAGACCGAGGTCGAGGATGGCGTGCTCTCCCGCGTCATCGCGCCTTGCTCCCGGCTCCTCGCCAAGCTGTCGCAGCGGGTGCGGCGCTTCCAGCAGGGCCTCACTCAGCAGTATGTCCTGTACATTCTCATAGCTCTCGCAGTGCTCCTTCTCACTTTGTTTCCCGTGGGCGGCGTGAGGGCGGTCCCATGATGATCATCCATATTATCGTACTTTTTGCCCTGCCTCCTCTGCTTTTGGGCGTGATCAACAAGACGAAGGCTGCCTTCGCCGGGCGCAGGGGACCGCCCCTTTTGCAGGTCTACTACGACATCGCGAAGCTCCTGCGCAAGGGACTGGTCGTCTCGGATACGACGAGTTGGGTGTTCCTGGCCGGTCCCGTAGTCACCCTCGTCGCTGTGGCTATGGCGGGTCTCATCGTGCCCTTCGGCGCCTCGCCCGCGCCGTTGTCCTTCGCGGGAGACATGATTTTCTTCGCCTACCTCTTCGGCCTCTCGCGCTTCTTCACGACCGCGGCGGCCCTGGATACGGGATCGGCCTTCGAGGGCATGGGCTCCGCGCGCGAGGCGACCTTCGCCTGCCTCACCGAGCCCGCGCTCTTTTTCGTCTTCATAGCGCTCGCCAAACAGACAGGCTCGTTCTCGCTCGCGCGGATGCTCGGCTCGGGCCTTCTGCTGTCCGATGCTCCGGTTGCCGCGTCGATCGTGCTCATGTGCGTCGGGCTCTTCATCGTCCTCCTCACGGAGAACAGCCGCATCCCGGTCGACGACCCGACGACGCACCTTGAGCTCACGATGATCCACGAGGCTATGATCCTCGACCACTCGGGGCCGCTTCTCGGCCTCATCGAGTACTCAGCCTCGATGAAGCTCCTCGTCCTCGAGTCAGTCCTCATCTCGCTGGCCCTGCCCTTCGGCTCAAGGCTGGCGGTCATCGACAGCTGCGTCTTCGTCGCCGAGGCCCTCTTCCTCTCCGCGGCGGTCGGCGTCGTCGAGTCGGCGATGGCGCGTCTTCGGATGCGGCGCGTGCCGTATCTACTGACCGGGGCCCTTCTCCTGTGCGGCTCCGGCTTCATTCTCTTGGTGAGGTAGAAGGACATGATGCCCGATTTGATCGATGCGCTCCTGGTCGTGGTGCTGGCGTTGAACCTCTTTGCCCTCGGCAGTAGCCGCATACAGTCGGTCATTCGCATCGTGGCCGCGCAGGGCGCGCTCCTGGGCGCCATAACGCTCCTCATGCACGAGCATCTCACGTTGCCCGTCGTCCTCGCCGCCGTCGCGGCCGTGGTTATCAAGGGCGCGCTCATCCCCGCGATCATGATCCGTAGCCTCAGGGCTGCGGAGATCAAGCGGGAAGTGGAGCCTTTCATCGGCTTCTTGCCGTCGATCGTCCTCGGGGCGACCGTCACCGCCGCCTGCCTTCTCCTCGCGCCCGCGCTCTCCGGCTCTGGAAGCAGCCCTTCTCTCGTAATCCCCGCGTCTATCGCGACGGTCCTCGTCGGCTTCATCATCCTTATAAGCAGGTACAAGGCGATCTCGCAGGTTCTGGGATACCTGGTCCTCGAGAACGGGATCTACATCTTCAGCATGCTCCTCATCGAGGCGATCCCCCTGGTCGTCGAGATGGGCATGCTCCTGGACCTCTTCGTAGCGATCTTCGTCATCTCGATCATCACCAACCACATCAACCAGGCTTTCTCCTCGATGGACACGCGCCGCCTGGCCTCGCTCAAGGAGTGACCGCATGGCGCTCGCACTGATCCTTTCGCCCCTTCTCTTCGCCGCCATCGCGGCCCTCATCCCTTCGAACAGGGCGCGGCCGATCCTCCTTCCCATAGCCGCCACCTGCCACCTCGCGATGACGATCCTGGTCGTCGCGAGGCCGTATCTCGCCTCCTGGCCCTCGCTCGATTTCGGCCCCGAATCGTGGCTCGGCATCGACGCCCCGGGCAAGCTCGTGCTCCTGGTCGTCAGCGTCCTCTTTTTCTGCTGCTCGATCTACTCGGTCGGCTATCTCCGCTACAGGGAAGAGCGATCGAACCGCGTCTTCGTGTCCTGTCTCCTCGCATTTCTCGCGGTGATAGGGCTCGTCGCCTTCTCGAGGCACTTGGGGCTCATGTGGGTGGCGATCGAGGCGACGACGCTTTCGACCGCGCCGCTCGTCTACTTCAACCATTCAAAGAAGAGCATCGAGGCGACGTGGAAGTACCTCCTCGTCGGCTCGGTCGGCATCGCGCTCGCGCTTTTGGGGACTTTTTCCCTTGCTTACTCGGCACAACCAGCGGGCCTCAAGCCGAGCATGATGACGGGCGAGCTTATGGCCATGGCCCCTTCGCTCTCAAAGCCATGGCTGCATGCGGCTTTCATTCTCCTCCTGGTCGGCTACGGCACGAAGATGGGGCTCGCGCCCATGCACACCTGGAAGCCCGACGCCTACGGCGAGGCCCCGGGCGTCGTCGGCGCGATCTTCGCGGGCGGAGTCACGAGCGTCGCCTTCCTGGCCTTCCTCCGCGTGTACCGAGTCTGCGTCGCGGCGGGGGAGGGAGCGTACGTCTCGAGCGTGCTCCTGGCCATGGGTCTCTTTTCGATGGCGGTCGCGGGGCTCTTCATGGTCGGCCAACGGGACTTCAAGCGGAGCCTCGCCTATTCGAGCGTAGAGCATATGGGCATCCTCATCGTGGGCTTGGGTATCGGAGGTCCCGCGTTATACGGAACCATGCTCCACATCGCGACCAACAGCCTGACCAAGGGCGTGCTCTTCCTCTCGGCGGGCAACGTCCATCGCGCCTACGCGAGCAAGTCCACCGACGAGGTGCGCGGCGCCCTACGGCGACTGCCTCTCTCGGCCGGACTATTCCTCGCGGGCTTCCTCGCGATTGCTGGATCCCCGCCCTCAGGCCCCTTCGTGAGCGAGTTCTCGATCCTCACAGGTGCCTTCGGCTCGCGGCTTTTCCTCGTCGGCGCCCTGTTCCTCCTCTTTCTCTTCGTCGTGTTCCTGGGCATGGGCAAAACGGTTCTCAAAGTGATTTTTGGCAGGCCTCCCGCCGAAGTCATGGTCGCCGACCCGGAGGCTAAAAGCGCGCCCTATCGCGATGGGTTCCTTACGGTCGCCCCTGTTTTCGCGCTTATGGCATTAGTCCTCTTCCTCGGCATCTACATCCCCGCGCCGCTCGACGCTCTCGTGCGCGAGGCGGCTTCCAGCCTTGAGGCGAGCCTATGACGCGCGAGGACATTCCCTTTGCGAGCATTTCTAACGGCGGCTGCCTGCCCCTGGATCGGGTGCCGCAGTTATCGGCCGACGAACTTGTTCGCATCACGCGCGACTACATCGGGCTCGGTCTGCGCGTCTCGGCCTACTTCGGCGCCATCGTGGACGGCGCTGGCTGCTTCCCTGAGCTCTTCATGGTCCTCGCCGACGACGAACGCTCGAGACTCCTGGCGGCTCGCTCCCCGACGGATGGATGCAGTTTTCCCTCGATCGCGGCCGACTGTCCTCAGGCGCAGCTCTTCGAGCGCGAGATAGCCGAGCAGTTCGGCCTCGTGCCCGAGGGCCACCCCTGGCTCAAGCCCGTGCGCTTCGCGAAGTCGTGGACGGGTCGCGACGTCTGGGGCCGCGAGGCGGGCGCGCCCATACTCCCCGGCGTCGGGAACTTCTACCGCGTCGAGGGCGAACAGGTCCACGAGGTGGCAGTGGGTCCCGTGCACGCGGGCGTCATCGAGCCGGGACACTTCCGCTTTCAGTGCAGCGGCGAGAGGGTCATGCATCTCGAGATAGCCTTAGGCTACCAGCACCGTGGCGTCGAGGAGGCATTGATAGGCGGGCCGGATGCGAGGTCCCTCCACTACCTCGAGACCGTAGCGGGGGACTCGAGCGTCGCTCACGCGAGCACCTACTGCCAGCTCCTGGAAGCCTTGGGTAAAGGCAACAGGCCAGCGCGGGCCCAGGCGATTGGCGCCATAGCCCTCGAGCTCGAGCGCCTGGCCTGCCACATAGGCGATCTCGGCGCCATAGCGGGCGACACTGGCTTCTTGCCCACCTCGAGCTATTGCGGACGCATCCGCGGCGACTTCCTCAACATGACCGCTCTTGTCTGCGGCAACCGTTTCGGCCGCAACCTCCTCGCGCCCGGAGGTTTGTGGCGAGACCTCGAGGAGGCGCGCGCGACGGAGCTCGAGAAGCGTATTGCCGTAGGCGAGTGCGACGCGAAGAGCGCCATCGATCTCATGTGGGACAGCCAGTCCGTACTCGCCAGGCTCGAGGGCACGGGCGTCCTTCAGCGCGAGGCGGCTATCGAGCTCGGAGTCGTGGGGCCCGCGGCTCGCGCCTCTGGCCTTTTCCGCGACGTGCGTTTCGACCAGAGTTCCGGCATGTACCGCCTCGCGCAGATACCCGTGTCGACCTCCGACTCAGGCGATGTGCTCGGTCGCGCCTACGTCCGCTCGCTCGAGATCCAGAGGTCCATCGAGTTCGTCAAAGAGCAGCTCGAGTGCTTGCCGGCCGGCAGCGTCCTAGACGGCGAAGCGGGGACTTCGAGATCGCGCAACGCGCCGCGCAACGTGCGACGCCTCGCACCGAACAGCCTGGCCGTCGCGCTCAACGAAGGTTGGCGCGGCGAGGTCTGCCACGTCGCGATCACGGACTCTGAAGGCGCGTTCGCCCGCTATAAGATAGTCGATCCCTCGTTCCACAACTGGCCCGCCTTGGCTTACGTCCTCCGCGACCAGGAGATATCGGACTTCCCGCTCTGCAACAAGAGCTTCAATCTCTCGTACTGTGGCCACGATCTTTGAAGGGGATGCTGCCATGCTCAAGGTGATACTGACCCGGATGCGGCAGGGTTACCGCACGATTAAGTTCCCCGTCGGGGCCCCGCCGGCAATGCCGGACTTCTTCCGCGGCAGACCGTGCATTAAAAACGGCGCCTGTGCGGAGGGCTGCCCTCCGCTCTGCGACGCGTGCCAAAGTGCCTGCCCGACTGGCGCTATCTTCCGCGCGTCCGACGGCCTCGGCGGGCGGCCCGGTCCGAGCGTGGACTTGGGCAAGTGCCTCTTCTGCCTCGACTGCGAGCGCGCCTGCCCCGCGGCCGCCATACGCTTCACCAAAGACTACCGCCTCGCCACGCGCAAGCGGGAGGACCTCGTTCTCGGACCCGCTGCGCGGGAGATCAAGCTCGCGCGTGAACTCGACAAGAAGATGAAGAGGCTCCTCGGTCGCTCGCTCAAATTACGGCAGGTGAGCTCAGGCGGCTGTGGCGCCTGCGAAGCCGACGTCAATGTGCTCTCGACTATCGGCTGGGACATTGGGCGTTTCGGCATCCAGTTCGTCGCCTCGCCCCGCCATGCCGACGGTCTCCTCGTCACCGGCCCGGTCACCAAGAACATGGAACTCGCCCTGCGCAAGACCTACGACGCGATGCCCGGGCCCAAGATCGTCATCGCCTCAGGCTCCTGCGCCATCGCCGGTGGGCCATACCTAGGCCACGAGGACGCAAACGACGGCGTGAGCGCCATCCTGCCCATCGATCTTTTCATTCCGGGCTGCCCTCCTCATCCCTTGACTGTCCTCGACGGCCTTTTACGATTGGTGGGCAAGATCCAGGACACGCCGCGCGGCAAGGCCCTGCGCCACGAAGAGGAGCTGTAAATGAAGTACTTCCCCAAGGTCTCAGGCGAAAAGGTCTATCTCTCGCCCATAAGCATGGAGGACGCCGAGGCATATACGACCTGGCTCAACGACCTCCGGACCGTTCGTTTCCTCACCATCTCGAGCATGAACCTTTCGCTCCAGGGCGAGCGCGAGGCCTTGCCTCGGCTCGCCGCGGGCCACAACTACGCGATAGTGGCTAAAGGCTCAGATGAGCTTTTAGGCAACTGCGGCCTCACGGACATCGAGGACTCAAACCGTACGGCCGAAGTGGGAATCTTCATAGGGTCGGAGACCTACCGAGGCCAGGGCTACGGCAGCGAGGCGCTGCGCCTCCTCTGCGATTACGCTTTCAACGCCCTCAACCTGAGGAGCCTCATGCTGAGGGTCTACTCCTACAACGAGCGCGCAATGGCCTGCTACCGCAAGGTCGGCTTCAAGGAGATCGGCCGGAGGCGGAAGGCGCGTTTTTACGCGGGCGCCTATCACGACGTCGTTTTAATGGACCTTCTCGCCGAGGAAGTCGGAGCGAGCGTCTTGCCCCCTGCCGATTGTAAATAGGGGTTCGTGGTTATGCTTGACATTTTAGCTAGGTTCCGTGTATAAAGTCCAGCGTTCCACGCGGCGATGGTGGAATTGGTAGACACGCCAGCTTGAGGTGCTGGTGCCGAGAGGCATGGAAGTTCAAGTCTTCTTCGCCGCAATTGCTTATTCCGTAGGGAATTAGAGAGCCTTCCTTGGAAACAGGGAAGGCTCTTTTTTGCCCTAAAAGTGCCCCGTTTTTTGTCGGTTTTTGCAATTCGCACTAACTGCAACGGAGGCCACTGAGTATGAAGAAACCCTTCTGTCTGAAAAAACGCGTCCCGCAAGGCATCTGGTATTATCGCCTCAGCACGGAGCACACCTATCACTCGACCGGCGAGAAGAGCAAAGCCAAGGCCGAGGCGTATGCGATTAAAATTCTGAACGGCGAGCCCGTCACCACGACCGTCATCACGCTCGATGCCTTCTGCAAGGACTTCTTCGTCTGGGGAAAATGCGAGTGGATCAAAAGAACCCAGGAGCGCGGCATGTCATTTTCCGCTCCGACGGCCAAGATGCGTCGAGAGCACCTGACTAAACATGTGCTCCCTGTTCTTGGAAATAAACCACTCAACACCATCAAAACGTCGGACATCGATTCGCTCTTCGCAGGGATCGGTCTTTCCAACCAAACCAAGAACCATATCCTCTCCACGCTCTCAATCGTTTTTAAGGAAGCGTACCGGAAAGAGTTGATTCTTCGCGTCCCGACCGTGGCTTTTGAGCGCTTCGCGAATAACCCGAAGAAGCGCGATATCCTCACGAAGGAAGAACTTGCAAAGCTCTTCCCGAACGACGTGAACAGGCTTGTCCACATCTGGGGCTCGAAGCACTACGCACTTCTATTCGGATTGCTCTACTCCACAGGTGCGCGTCAGGGCGAGATTCTTGCCCTGACATGGGCTGACCTTGCGAAGGCCAAGGATAGCACGATCCTTATCTCCAAGGCCCTCAAGCACGATGGAACGATAGGGACGACGAAGACCAACAAGAGCGTCTTTGTTCCGTTCCTTGAGCCCTATTCAGGATTGGCTCGGACCTTGAAGGACGAGATGAAGCCCAAAAGCGATGATGAGCTTGTATTTGCTAATCCGTTGACGGAAAAGCCCTTCGAGCGTGGCCTTTTGATGGATACGTTTCGTCGGGTATTGAAGGCGAAGGATATCGATATCGCGGGCCGGAACATCGTGATCCACAGTTTCCGCCATGCCTTCAACACTGCTGTAAATCAGGAGCTTGGTGGTGATGTAGTTCGTTTGATGACGGGACATACCTCTGCGAGGATGACTGAGCGCTATGACCATCCCGACATTGAGAAGGAGCGCCAGAAGGTTTCTTCCCACATCGCGGAGCTAACAAGCATTCTATCCAACGAACCGAAGGCTGATAAAGCGAGTGCATAAAAAAGAAAGGACGTGGGCAATTATTGACTCAAGGTACTCCTGAACCATGTGTCCATGGGTAAAGTCCAGTCCTACAAAATCCCTGAGATTCCTTTCGGCTCACTAACTGAGCCGGAGGTAATCATGGACGGCATTCTCTCTTTTCTCCCAAATAAATACTGGTTCTCATTAAGAGAAGCATGTGAAGTGAAAAACTTGGCATATAAGACTGCCTGCAATCGCACAGGCTTACAGCCGAATCATGGCAAGGCTGATGGAACTATTGGCGGAAAAAAATGCTTCCGCCGTGAAACTATCATCGCATGGCTCATGCTCTCTGATGAGGAGATTGAACCATCGGCCTAACAGGTTCCTGAAATGCAAAAGAGTCCCCCAACCAGGGACTCTTTTTCGTTGATGGCGAAGCGGTGCCGGACGGCATGAACAGAGCATGGCCTCCATCGACGCAACCTCGAGGAGCTTCTACGCCGCATACTTGAAGACTTTCCGCACAGGGGCGGAGGCTGGCCTGCGAACGGCATCTTCCCATCGAACTCCGCAGCCTTGACTGCCTTGGTCGTCTGAATGGGCTAGTCCAGCAAAGCAAGCGGCCATTTTACAAGTCGTTCCATCTCATATAATCATAAAAATGAAATCCCATTCCTAAGTTTTACTTGACTCTATTCTCCCTCCATTCAAGCCCTTCCGAGGGCAGAATCGAGCAATTTCCCAGTGTTTTTGGCATTTTTGACACGCTATCTCCCTTCCAGACACTTCCCCGTCACTATCGCAAGCCCCAAAACCTCGTCCCGGCACACCCTCAAACCCCCTCAACTTTTTTTATTGCCCCATACCCGACGATGTCCCTGTACGCCCTGCCGAGGCACCGGGAGCCCTCCTTCTGCCCATCGCCCCCGGCCCGCTTAATACTAATAGCAGGTTTTTTTTTACATGAACCTATGAGAAAGCGAACGGAAATAGACGACTTGTATTGTGATGAAACGAAAAGGCCTTACGGGGGAGGGGCAGCATCAAGCCATCAGTCCCTATGGACACCTTCCTCTTGAACAAGGGCGACCCGTCCAATAGGCCCTTAGCCATCAAGTCGTTCCAGGTCATCAGACCGTAGACGATGCCATCATAAGCATGGGCAGGAGCGTCATGACGACGGGACGGTAGAGTGACAAACTTAAGGTCATAGGCTTGGTCGGGGTTGATGACCGTATCGAGGCTCAAGGTCGTCCCCAGGGGTTCGTTGAGGGTCAAGTCCGAAGGAACCTACGTTTCTCCCTATGGATGGAACCAACGAGGGTCAGTGGTAGGTCAGCCATGGGGAAATCCTCAAGCTCAAGCCAGGATGCTGTCGCTGGACCCGGCCAAGGGCGAATATGCCATCCACTCTGGCGGTTACGTGGACCATTAAGGCGGTGGCCTAACCGTGGTCGGTCCCCGCGTCTACTGAGGTGAGGATGACGACTTGGGACCCTTCATTGAGCATGTATCGGACGACAGCGGCGTTGAGGTGGTTGTGATGTCCGTGGGTGACATGCGCCGAATCGACCGGGGTCCATAAGGGTGACGCCTAAAGGGGGTCGATGGCTACTGTCTAGCCACCTTACGTGGTGATTAGGAGCGCCTATTTGCGAGGGCAAGGGTAATTATTACCGTTCTAAGTACCCCGACAATGGCACGAGCCCAGATGGCTCCGAAAGGCAAAGGCTCGGGAGGCCTCATGAGGACCGGGGACCTCTCCGGGCTACGGACAATGGGGAGCCGTGGGGGCGGTAAAGGTGGTAAATCAGTAAAAGTGAAGATGGAGGTAAAAGAGCCTAAGCAAGGCACTTTTACTCCTTAACCAGATTTACCGGCAGATACGCCCCTTCCGACCGGAAAGATGGACGCTACGACCGCCGCTTCCGGGGCGGGAGTCCATGCCGCGGGTCTTGCCCCAAGGGGCCTCGGGCGCCTGGCCGAAATCGAGCCCGCCCCCGCTACCGGGAAATGGCCTACCCACCGCCTAAGTGGCGGGAAGGTTGAAGGTGCAGACGGCGCCGAGCCGAGGGAGGCGCCGCTTGAGATATTCCGGGCGGCTTCCCGAGTCGGCAATTCCACGGACATCCTGTTCCCCGCCCGTGACCCGTGCCACACATCGCACCATGACTTACCACCCCTCGCCGCCACCGGGGGCAGGGACTTCGATGTCATCCTTGAGATGCCTGCCAACGTCAATCTGGGCAACGATATCAAGCTTCTCGCATCAAGGGGTCGGGTCGTCGTGATTGGCAGCAGGGGCGACGCCACGCTCAACCCCCGAGACTTGATGGGCCGCCGCGCCTCAATTCATGGCATGATGCTTTGGAACATCGACGAGGTCGAGGAGGCCGAAGTCCATGCCGCCATCGGCGCAGGCTTGGTGACGGGGACGATGCGGCCGGTGGTCAACTGGGATTTCCCCTAGCCAAGGCCCCAAGTGCCCACGAGGGCGTCATGGCGAAGGGGGCTTTCGGGAAGATGGTCATTGTGCCTTCCAAAGTGCCGCAGTAGGGCGACATCGGACGCGAGGCAACGAGGAAGCGGGGTATCCTACTCGAATTTTAACCTTGTCGGGGAAAAGGAGGGGGCAACTCAATGGCAATCACGAGAACAAAACGAAATCGGGTTAGCGTTGCGACCATGAACGAGGCCCTGCATTTCGCCAGCGTCGGTAGCCGAGCTTATCCTTGAAGGCGCGATGACGCGCCCCCGCGTGGCACGCTCAGGTGCGCCTATGCCGCTCATTTTTCTACCCTTTCGCCAAGGGCATCGTCCGTCGCATGAACTCATCGAAAAGCGGCACCGTGAACGCCATGTCGCCAAAGGAAGGACTGTAGACCATTCCTTTCTTGATGAGGCTTGCGCGAACCGGCCCCAGGGAAGCCACCTTCGCGCCGAGCGCGTCGGCAATGTCGCTCGTCTTCATCGGCCCTTCGCCGAGCTCGGCCATGGCGCGGAGGTAGGTCTTCTCTTTCGGCGTGAGCCGGTCGAATCGCACACGGAAAAAATTCGCGTCGAGCCGTCTCTTGACCTGCACCGTGGCCTCCTGGACGAGGCTCTCCGTGATGGGAGAGTTGCCCGCCAGGTTCCAAGACTGGTAGCCCCACTCTTGAATAAAGTAGGGATAGCCCCGAGTCTGCGTGAAGATGAACGCGAGGGCGTCAGCGTCGAAGGCCACTCCCTCCTTTCTCACCGGCTCCTGGAGCGCGCGATTTGCGTCTTTCTCGACGAGGGCGCCGATGACGGGGAAGGAGAAGAGACGCTCGGCGTAGGACTTCGCCTCGCCGGCCAAGGCGGGAAGGATGGGGAGGCCGGCCCCGACGAGGATGAGAGGCAGGCTCTTCTGCTGCATCTTGTGCATGGCCATGACGAGGGCCGATAGCTCCCTCGCCGAGAAATACTGGATCTCGTCGATGAGGATGGCGACCGCCACGCCACGCTCGGCTGCGGCCTCGGCGACCGAGAGCAAGAGGTCGGGCAGATCCACTTCGAGGTCACCTGAATCGCCCACGCCGAGCAGTGGCTCTATGTCGAGGCCAAGCTCGACCTCTCCCATGCTGAGCTTGACGGCACCCACGAAGCTCTTGAGCGCGGCCAAGGCCTTCTTGGCTTTGTCGCCTATTCCCGCCATGCGGTCTATGGAAAAGAGGAGCTTACGCAGTTGGGGCACGAGCATCGCGGGCAACGACTTGTTCTCGACCGCCTCTATTAGGATGGTCGCATAGCCGCTCTCCTGGGCCATCCGGTCTATCTCGTTGAGAAGGACAGTCTTGCCGACGCCTCGCAGT
>Ga0326728_10010585_pt1 | contig 21527 bp, 17 predicted proteins | sample MB3enrmetagenome_FD_207602 | JGI IMG/M metagenome (GOLD analysis project Ga0326728, IMG submission 207602) | Lab enriched peat soil microbial communities from McLean, Ithaca, NY, United States - MB31MN | ecosystem: Environmental > Terrestrial > Soil > Wetlands > Peat | place: USA: New York... | reverse complement strand
AAAACCAAAAACAGGTTTCCCCACTTCCCACTGCCACGGTTTCTCTGGTTGGCCCAAATTCAGAAAGGAGGCCTGGCGGCGGAGCTTCGCTCCTCCTCCAGGCTCATTGTTCGATTAGAAAATGCTCTCTTGTCCGGCCGGCATAAACTGCACGCACACCGGTGTGTCCAGCTTCACCACCTGGCGCGTGGGCAAGATCCGTCCGGTTTCGTCCTGAATGCGGAAAATCACTATATTGTCGGTCGCCTGATTGGCGACGAACAGGTAAGCGCCGGTTGGATCAATCTCAAAGTCACGCGGCAGCAGCCCGCGGGAGGAGGCCTGCTGGATGGGCTCCAAAGCACCCGTTACGGGGTCTCGCAACCACACCCCGATGGTGTCCGGGCCGCGGCTGGAGGTGTACAAGAACCTGCCGCTCGGGTGAAAGGCCACTTCCGCACTGTGTTGGTCGCCGATGAAATCGGGGGGAATCAGATTAAGCTGCTGAATCTCCCTGAGAGCACCGCGCGCAGCGTCCCACCTGAAGGCATAAAGTGTGCCGCCCATTTCATTGATGAGGTAACCGAACTGGCCGCTGGGATCGAACTTGAAATGGCGCGGACCGGAGCCGGGTTTGACCCTCACGAAGGGCGGATCGTTGGGAGTCAGCGATCCGGTGGCGGCATCGAAGCGATAAACCATCACCTTGTCGATCCCAAGATCGGAGACAAGGACGAAGCGGTTGTCCGGGGAAACGACGATCGAGTGTGGATGGGGCCGCGTCTGATAGAACGGGTCCGCACTGGTCCCGGTGTGCTGGATGAAAGCCGACTGGTTACCGAGAGAGCCGTCGTCGTTCACGCGCAGGACCGTGATGCTGCTGCTACCGAAGTTGGCGACTAATACGTTTCGGCCGGTTTGGTCGATGGAAATGTGGCATGTGGCCGTACCGCCGGAGGGCACTGTATTGAGAAGCCTCAGTTTGCCGGAGGCTGGTTGGATGGCGTAAGCACTCACGAAGGAGCCCTGGTCGCGGGATGGTCCCAGCGATTGCGGATCTTCGCTGAGGGCATACAAAAACCGGTGCGCCGGATCGATGGCGAAGAATGACGGATTGATCATCTCAGCCGCCAGTTGCGGTTCCGTCACCTCACCGGTGGACGGACGAAAACGGGAAACGTAGATGCCTTTGCTCGAACTCTCTCCCCTCGGCACACCTTTTCGGGTGAAATGGAAACCTGTGTAGGTGCCGAAGTAGACCAGGTACTCCTGATCCGGCGGGGGTGACGCCCACGAGGCCGGAGCCGCAAGCCCCATGACGAAGGCGAAGAGGAGAATACGAGGTATCATGTTCGCGGATCGCGGCTACTCGGCAGGCATGAATTTGATGCACACGGGCGCATCCAACTTCAACGTTTGACGCGTGGGCAGAATACGGCCGGTTTGGGCCTCGATGTGGTAGATGATGACATTGTCGGTGGCCTGGTTAGCGGCCAACAGGTACGAACCGGTTGGGTCGACTTCGATGCTGCGCGGCAACAGGCCGGCTGAGGATGCCTGCTCGATCAGTGAAAGCGTGCCGTCACTCCCGTTGACTGACAGGACGCCGATAGTATCGGGGCCGCGATTGGAATCGTAGAGGAATTTCCCGGTCGGGTGAATCACTACCTCCGCGCTATGGTTATCCGAGCCGATGGCGAACGGCACGTAATCCTTGGGAACCGTGTTGGTCTCCTGGATCGGAGTGAGTACGCCACGCGAGGCGTCCCATGCATACGTGATCACGGTGCCGCCCATTTCCGTCATGAGATAGCCGACCTTACCGTTGGGATGGAAGATGAAATGGCGGGGGCCGTAACCGGGCTTCACCCTCACAGAAGCGTTGGGGGTAAGCGAGCCGTTGGCTGCATCGAAGCGATACACCAGTACCTTGTCGCTTCCAAGGTCCGAGACGATGACGAAGCGGTTGTCGGGCGAAACGTCGATCGAATGCGCGTGCGGCCCGGTCTGATAGAGAGGGTGCACACTCGACCCGGCTTGCTGCACCGAGGCGGACTGCTCGCCGAGAGAGCCGTCATCGTTCACCCGCAGTACGGCAATCGTGCCGCTGCCAAAATTCGCGATCAGCACGTTCTTGCCGGATTTGTCGACGGAAATGTAACAAGCGCTCGTGCCGCCTGATGGCTTGGTGTTGAGAAGAGTGAGCGTGCCAGTGGCCGGATCGATGGCGAATGCATTGACAAAGGAGCCCTTATCGAGGAAGGGGCCGAGGGAGAGCGGGTCTTCGGTGAGGGCATACAGAAACCGGTGGGTCGGGTCGATTGCCAGAAACGAAGGATTCACGGTTTCCGCGGCGAGCTGGGGAGCAGTGACTTCGCCGGTGTCGGACCGGAACCGGGAAACGTAGATCCCCTTGCTCTGGCTTTTCCCTGTGGGCCGTCCTTTATTAATGAACTGGAAACCGGTGTACGTGCCGAAATATACGAAATACTCTTTTGGCGCAGGCGCGGCTCCGGAACCCGATATGGCGGCACATCCCATGGCGAAGGCGAGAACGCCTCCAATGCATTTCATTTATCCGTGACCTCCTGCTCGTGGAAGGCGTGACTCACTATTCTACAGGCACGAACTTGATGCACGATGGCGCGTCCACCTTCAGTACTTTGCCCGTTGGGGTGAGCCGGCCGGTTTCACCGTTAATGTGAAAGAGAGACACGTCGCCCGAGAACTGATTTGCGGCGATCAAGTAGGAGCCCGTGGGGTCAATCTCGAAGCTGCGCGGCATCAGACCACCGGGAGGCACCTGCTCAATTGGTGACAACGTGCCCTTGGTGGCATCGATCGAAAACACGCCGATGGTGTCCGGGCCCCAGTCAGCCGTTTTTCTGCGGTTGGATTCGTATAAGAACTTGCCGTTCGGATGCACTGCGATTTCAGCGCTATCGTTCAAACCTTTGAAATTCTTGGGCAGCGTGCCGGCCGATTGGATCTCGGTGAGAACTCCTCCGGACGCGTACCACGCGAAGGCGTTCACAACGCCGGTCCTCTCGTTGATGAGATAGCCGAACCTGCCGCCGGGATCGAAAGTGAAATGCCGGGGCTCGGAGCCGGGCTCGACCTTCACGAAAACAGGGTCATCGGGCGAAAGCGACCCATTAGTGGCATCGAAGTGATAGACGAACAGTTTGTCGAGCCCGAGGTCCGCGACGACGGCGAAGCGATTGTCCGCGGAAACGTCAATGGAATGGGGGTGTGGCCCTGTCTGGCGGGCATCTGCCCCTTGTCCGGTGTGTTGCATGAACGCGGTCAGTTCACCGAGCGAGCCATCGTCCCTGGTCCGCAACACCGCGACGCTGCCGCTGCCGAAATTCGCGAGCAGTGCGTACTTGCCTGATTTGTCGAGCGAAATGTAGCACGTGCTGGTACCTGCGGCAGGCACCGTGTTCAGCAGAGTCAGCTTGCCAGTCGTCCGGTTGATGGCGAATGCGCTCACGTACGATGCGTGATCGTGCGCCGGCCCGAGCGATCGAGGATCTTCGTTCGTTACGTACAGAAACCGGTGGTTTGGATGGACGGCGAGGAACCCTGGATTGACGGTCCGCGCCGCCAACTGCGGCTCGCTGAGTGTGCCTGTTGCCGGCTGGAAGCGGGACACATAGATTCCTTGGCTGCGGCTTTGCCCCGAGGGATCGGCATAGTTCATGAACTTGAACCCGGTATACGTGCCGATGTAGACGAAGTATTCGCCGTTGGGCGCTGACGAAGCGCGAAAGCCGGCAAGAGCTGTAAGGCCCAGGGCAGCGAGCGCAACTGGTATACGAGACCGGGGCAAGTCAGGCCTTGTTCGCGGTTTGCACCAGGGGCAAGCGCCATTCCAGCGCGCGCTCGATCGTCGAGGCTGGTTTGTAAGTCTTCCGTACCGCGGCGATCGTTTCCCCACGCATGTCGATCTTGGCGATGTCGTAGTTGCCGACTCCGGCCTGCTCCAGATACTGCAAGTAACCCATCCAGGCCGGGTTTATACCCATCGCTTCAACCGCTACACGATCGGCGGCGACGTAATCCATCGAGGCGATCGCAATCCGGGAAGGCACCGCCACTCCTTCGACGGGCCCTTCCCCTTCCATGCCCTCATGGCCATCGATGACGGCGGCTCCCCAGTTGGGCGCCATCTTTTGGGCCACCAGCATCAGGTTGTAATTCATCTGGTGGCTGCCGCTGTCGCCAGGCGACCCTTTTGCCCGGAATCCGCCGTGGACCTTACCCTTGTCGCTCCACTGAGTGCCTTTCGGACCGCTGCGCAGCGTTCCACCAACGGCCATGTTCTTCACCGATGCCGTCACCACCGCAAAGACGTGTGTTTTGGGAACGGCCGCGCAAATGACGAAGGCGTCGGGATCCAGCAACCTGGCAGCTATCCGGATGGGGGTCCCTTGAATGTTGTAGTCGACGACCGACATGGGCACATAACGCTCTTCGAGATTCAGATCGAGAAGGCTTACCTTCTGGGACTTGGCTTCGGAGACAATCTGGTGGTACTTCCAATTGTCGAAGCACACCATGGTGTCGAAGGCAGCGGATTCAGCGATGATGACCGGCCCTTTGAAGCGCGGAGCCAGATAGTCCAGAATTCCGAGAATGGCGTCCGGGTGCGTATCGGCTATCTGCACTAACGGAGCGGTGAGGTTGGGTTTGATGAGAACGTACTTCTTTCGCCGCAACGCGGGACGCAGCTCCACGTCGATACCCATCAGGGCCTCATACACCGTTTTACGGCGGTCTTCGCCCCGTACGAGGCTCACGGGCGAACGCTTGGTGTTGGGGACGGTAAACGGCACCTCCGGCGCGAGTTGCAGCACCGGCTTCGGCGGTGGTGCTTCTGATTGGGAAAGCAGCGTGGAGGCGCCGGCAAGCCCCACTGCTCCGGTGCCAGCGAGTTGAAAAAGAGTCCGGCGTGAAAGTCGATTAAACATAATATAGATCCTGCCTCACTTTCTGACGTTGTGCTCCTTGGAACGCGCGAAGTAAAGGAATTTGACTCGGGTGTCTCCGTAGTTGATGTTGGAGTGCAGCGTCAGCCCATCCGGCCGCAGCATGAAAGCCATTCCCGGATGTTGCAAGCGAAGTTCCGTTCCCATCATGGCGAGAGACGTACCCTCGATGGCGGTCCAGACTTCTTCATGCCCGGGCTGATGCGGATGTGGCTCGCCGAGCGTCAGAGGATCAAGCTCTACGGTGATCACGCTCTCCAAAGTTCCGAGGCCCTCGGAAGTCTGGAACAGCTCCCGGACGATGTGCGCCCAATGGCCGCGGACGGCTTTGCTGTCCAGAGGATGGGCGTTCAGGGCTCGCATGGTGGCGGTCTGTTCGTCCTTCACGAGCATCTTATCGTTGGGGCGAAACTCCCCGGGCGTGGGCTCGTTGATGATGTACATGTGCAGCGGCTCGTCCCCGGTATTCTGCATGACGAACTCCAACTGGGCGGGCATCAAGACGGCGCTGCCATTGTGGAGGTTTGCGGTCTCCCCACCGGCTGTGATCTTCCCGCTACCATCGACCACGTAGTAGATTTCTTGCTGTCCTTCCAGCCGCGCCGGTGTGGTGGATGCACCGGCCGGGAGGGTGGCATAGGACAGAAAATTCGTGTATTGCAGAACGGCGGCCTTTTGCGGCGGAGCAAAGTTGTCACCGTGAGTCAGGATGTCGCGCAAGATCAGCGCGCCGTGCCGCTGGCGCGGCATGGATTCGCGCCAGTCGCCGAAGAACAGATCGATTTTCCGATCCTCCGTGTCTCGCGCCTTAGCATACTTGACCAGCGCCGGCTCAGGGAAGGAGTTTATGGCTTGATGAATTCGGTCATCAGTGGGCGGAGCCGTTTGAGCAATCGTCAGCGACGGCAGGATCAGAGTGAGGGAGCAAATGGTCACAATCGCGAGTTTTCCGCTGGGCATGGCTAGTTCTCCTTTCGGGTCAACACAATTCGGGTCCATTGGCTCTACTTTCTGGTCTCATGTGGGTGATAGCGCGCGAAATAAAGGAACTTGGCCTGTGTGTCCTCCGAATGATTGATGTTGGTATGTGGGGTCTTGTTATCAGGAGGATGCAGATAGGAGATCCCAGGGCCTTGTCTGCGCAGTTGCGTACCCAGAAAAGCGAGGCTGTTGCCTTCCAGGCTGGTCCAGACTTCCTCGATATCGGTGTGGTCGACCAGGTGAGGCTGGCCCATCGTCAACGGGTCCAGAGTCACGGTCAAGACACTTTGCAGCGTACCCAGGCCGTCCGCGGTTACAAACAGGGTTTTGACGATGTGGCACCAGTGTCCGTCAGTTGAGGTCACGGGGAGCTTGTTCTCGTCTTTAACTAGTAGTTTGGGATTGGGGCGAAAACCGGCTGGTGTCGGCTCGTTGATGAGATACATGGTGAGCGGCTGGTCCCCGGTGTTCTGAATTGTGAAATCGAGACTCGACGGCACCAACACCGCGATGTTGCGATAGAGGTCGACGGTTTCGCCAGCAGCGGTGGCGGTTCCGCGGCCAGAAGCGATGAAGTAGATCTCCTGCTGCCCGTTGAGCCGCGTGGACTCGGTTGAGGCGTGCGGCGCCAGCGTGGCATAGGAATAAGCGTTCAGAAACTGAAAGATGGCACCCTTGCGTGGAGGGTTCATTGGGTCGCCGCGGACGAAGATCTCATGCTCCGCCAAGGAACCGTGGGTCACGTGGACGGCGGAGGTGCGCCAGTCGCCAAAAAACGAGTCGATCCGATCACTGCCTGCCTGCTGGGCGAGCACCAAGGGTGAGAGCACGGCCAATAACGCCAGTGCCGGAGCGATCATCCTGCTGGTCATGGAAAATTCTCCTTTTCGATTCATGCAGCGAGTTGCTGGGGATTGCGATGGGCATGTCATGCCGTGCCGGCTGGGAGTAATTGCGCGCAGTTCGCCGCTACTATCCATATGCACGATTGAGAAAGTAATTTTATATGATGAAATTGTCCTTGTCAAAGGCCTTCTTCTGGGCCTTCTTCTGGGCGCCGGCGCGACAACTTCCTCAGGACTCCTAAAAATGTCTTATCATGATGAAAATCGCGTTTTGACCAGGGATGCAATATTGGCGGTCCTCTCACAGTGACGAAAGAACCCGTTTTGATCGGAAGGCCTCCCCTGCTTCGCCAAACGAATGCTCAACTCCTATTGAGGCTTCTACGCGAGAATGGTCCATGCTCCAAGGCCGACCTTGTTCGAGCCTCGGGCTTGAGCGCACCGACGGTAACGAATGTAGTAGCTCACCTCGCTTCAGCGGGCCTGGTCGAGCCCATTGGCGAGGGAGACTCGACAGGGGGTAGGCCACCGGACATACTCCGTTTCAAGGCTGAGCGGGGCTGTGTGGCTGGTGTTGAGATCGGCCCGGCCTTTCTACGCCTTCTTCTCACGGACTTGAACGGACGTGAACTTGGACGAACAAAAGTCGCGCTTCAGTGGCCGTCGTCGACGCCAACAGCAGTCTGCACACGGATAAGCAGAGAGGTGCAGAACCTGCTTCGCAAACAGAAGCAGCCGGAAGACCAGTTGCTGGGTCTTGTCATAGGGGTTCCCGCCATCGTTAATGTCAAAGAAGGGATCGTGGTATCGCTTAGCGCCCTGAAGGGATGGAGCAACGTCCCTCTGGACGCGATGCTTGGCAGCGAACTGAAGTGCCAGGTGATCGTCGAGAATGATACGAACCTTGCGGCGCAGGGCGAATACTATCGCGGAACAGCTCGCGGAGAGGAGAATTTTGTCTTCATCACCATCGGCGAGGGCGTAGGTGCCGGCATTTTCTTGAACGGCAGCGTTTATCACGGCTCCCAGTGGTCGGCTGGAGAGATTGGGTATCTCCGTGTACCCAACATTTCGAGAGAGCATCTTACCATCCACGAATACGGAAAACTCGAAAAGGTGTTGGGTGCTCCGGGAATACTGAGAAGCTGGCGGGCAAGCAGCAAGCGCGCCCGGACGCATCCCAAAGTGAACCGCGCAGCCGAAGTTTTTGATCTTGCTGCCGCGGGGAACGCCCAGGCTAAACGAATCCTTAAGCAGCGAGCCGCTATTCTGGCGGACATTGTCTTAGACTTGGCCCTGATCCTCAACCCGAGTGTTGTCTTGCTGGGCGGAGAGGTGGGCAACCATCCGCGTCTGCTGCAAGAGGTAAAGACCTTGTTGCAGGGAAGCGAGTTCGCGGTCGTGCGCCTGGGACTGGGTGCGCTTGGTTCTTCGGCGGTGCTGTGGGGTGCCATTTATACCGCACTCGAGTCTGCCGTTCTTGGCCTGGTACAATCCTCCAGCTCGGCCCGTTGATTTGACTGACTTAATAAATAGAGTTAATTTAATCTCGTATCCAGCCGACTCTATTCATGGCCAAAAACGCGACAACCCTGAAGACCCATCGCCATTCGAGCGGATCGCGGCGGCGCGATTTGACGACGGAGACCGACGCTCGCGAAGTGCTGCGGCTGCTGCGCGAGCATGGCTTCGATTCGCGCGCGAAAATGGAGCGGCTCTCCGGGTTTTCGTCGTCCCGTGTGTCCGCGGCTGGCGCGCTCCTCATAAAGAAAGGTCTGGTTGAATCACCGGGCCGTAGCAAGTCCAAAGGCGGCCGACGGCCGAGCCTCCTGCGCATCAACGCTGGCTATGGGCACGTCATCGGCGTGGATATCGGCGGAAGCAACTTGCGAATTGCTCTGGCCGACATGAATGGAACCGTGCTGGGCAAGTGGTCAACGTCCACCAAGAGAACGTCCTCTCCCGATATGGTGGTCGAGCAGATTCGCAAGGGGGTGAAGTATCTGCTGCAGCATACGTCCGTGCCGTCCGGTTCGCTCGTCGCAGTAGCCGCTGGAGCGCCTGGCATTACTGATGGGGGCACTGGGATAGTGCTGGCGACATCGTATCTAAAGGGATGGAAGGACGTCCCGCTGCGCAGTTTGCTGGAGTCGGCTCTGCACATTCCGGCCGCGGTCGAGAATGACGTGAAGATAGCAGCGATCGGAGAGAACTGGATGGGAGCTGCACGCAGCATCCGCAACTTTGTCTTTCTTGCCATCGGAACGGGAATCGCCGCAGGGATCTTCGTCAACGGCCAATTGCTCCACGGCACGGAGTGGGCCGCGGGAGAAGTCGGCTACATGATTGTTCCGGGTACACCGGAAACGGCTGCCAAGCGTGGCACACCAGGGTCGCTGGAAAGCGTACTCGGTGGCGAGGGCATTCAGCAGCAGTGGTGGCACTCTCGTAACCGGAGGCGTGCTCCGCTGCCGCAGAAATTGAGCGCAACGGAAATCTTCGAACGCGCGCAAACCGGGGATCGGCTTGCGCAAAGCGTACTCGAGCGATCGGCGCGGATACTGGCCTATGCGGTTTACAACATCTCTGTGGTCCTGAACTGCTCACTTTTTGTTTTGGGCGGCGGAGTGGGTATGAGCGCGCCTCTATGTGGCGCCGCACAGCGCATTCTGGATCAGTACAACGAGCCCGCGCGGCCGAAACTGACCATTAGCAGCTTGGGGCCGGACGCGCAGTTGATTGGAGCGGTTCGCCTCGCGCTGCTCACGGCGGAGTCGCGGATTTGGTCTCAAGATGTTAGGCGAGGCGCAGGCCCTTCGCGACTGGTACCCAGCCATCCGTCTCAATAATGACGCGCTTCGTCCGCGGATGTGGATTCCGCGGATGTTGGAGTGGCTGTTTCTAAGTGAAATCTAACTCACCCGTCCGTCAAGAGATGCGGCCTGCCCGGTCCTCCGAACGCTGATGCTCTCAAGGTCCCGGCCGCGTGTCTCGGGGACGGCAAAACGAATGAAGACGAGTGTCAGGACGCTGAGCGCTCCATAAAGAGCAAACGTGGCCGCGCTGCCCACGGTATTAATGAGGGATAAGAATGTAAGTGATACTGCAAAATTTGAGATTCCCGAAAACAGCGTCCCAACCGCGACACCGCGCCCGCGCACCCGGAGTGGGAAGACTTCTGACACCAGAATCCAGGCGATCGCCCCAAGGCTGAATGCAAAACACGCAATGTAGACCAGCAAACAAGCAATCGCGATCAGACCTAACGACGAGCCGAGCGTCGCTTTGTGGCTGAACGCGAAAGCAAGCGCAAAGAGCGCAACTGCCATCCCGCTAACACCGATGTAAAGGAGTGGCTTGCGCCCGACCCGGTCGACGAGTATGATCCCCACAATCGTCGCCAGCGCGTTCATGATGGCGACGAGCAAAGTTGCGAAGATGGAGCTTGAATGCGAAGCCATTCCCGCGAATTCGAAGATCTGCGGGCCGTAGTAGATGATGGTATTGATCCCGGTGACCTGTTGGAGCACGGTAAGCCCGACGGCGATGAAGAGCGAGCCGCGCACCGCCGGACTCCAGAGCGCCCGCCAACTCTGTTCCATTGGCGTTTTGAGGCCTTCCTGGATATCGGTGAGAAATTGTTGAACCCCGAGTGCGTCGGTGTAGCTGCGCAGCACCGACTCCGCATCTTTCGGGCGGGCATGCGCAAACAGCCAACGCGGACTTTCGGGAACGGTGAGGATGACGCCCAAGAAAAACAGCGTAGGCACCGCGGCGATGCCGAACATCAGCCTCCATGCTTGTTGCGTCGCAAGCCAATAGCCGACAAGATCCGCCAGCACGATCCCGACCGTAAGCGCAAACTGATAAAGTCCGATGAGCATGCCGCGCGACTGTGGAGGGGCAAGCTCGGAAACGTAAACCGGCGCGGTGACGGAGGTGAAGCCGATCCCGACACCGATGATCGCACGCGCAATGATCAGGATCGCAACGTTCGGAGAAAGGGGCGCGAGAAGCGAGCCTGCGATGAAAATGCCGCCGGCCCACACCAGCGTCGCGCGGCGGCCAATCTGATCGGCGATCGCACCTCCCGCCATGGCTCCGATCATCGCTCCAACAAGCACAATGCTGACAACCCACTCTTCCATCAGCGTCGAAAGCGTGAAACTGCGCTTTACGAACATGACGGCCGCAGCAATGATACCCATGTCATAGCCATAGAGCACACCGCCGAGCGCGGCGATCGAGGAAATCCGAACAAGAAAGCCGTGATTCACGCGCGGACGTGGCGGGGAGGGGAGATCTGGCATCTGTTCACCTGGTCAACATGATATCGTAAACTTCATAATGCTTCATGAGAAAGATAAGAGTTTTTCTGTTGCTGAGCATTCGGAGACCACGTTGATCGCCGAGCAGGTCGCGTTCTGAATTTGCCGAGGAGGATCATGGAAGACAAGACGAACCCTGAGCCGCGCTGGATCGCCGGAATCGAACCAGAGAGGGACATGCAAACCCAGAGCATGACCTCGATTTACGAAAAGGAATGCCGAGAGCAGCCAGAGCGGCTCGCTCAGTTATTGCGCGCTTATGGCGAGGATCAGTCGATCCTGGCAGAGTTGGCTGAATTGCGCCAAGTTGCTCTCTCCCCTGGGCCCATATTGTTTGTTGGGATGGGCGCTTCCTATTGCTCCTCGATTACGGGTTCCGTTTTGCTGCAATCCTGCGGAAGATCTTCCTTCGTCGTAGATGCGGGCGAGTGGCTGCATTACTCACCCAAAGTCTGGGACCAGGTTGCAGCCTCCGTCCTCATCACCACCTCGGGTGAGAGTGCAGAACTTGTTCAACTATGCCAACAAAGCACGAGCCGACCGTTCGCGCTAGTCTGCAATAACAAAAAAAGTACATGCTGGTCATCCACACGGATCAGACTGCCAATCCTGGCAGGACCCGAGTATGGCAACGCGACCAAGACATACACGAACGCCACGGCGGCATGCATCGTGCTTGCTTCCCACATGATAGGGCGTGCCTGGCAGGGAGACGCCGCGCGGGTCATTGAGGTCTATTCAAACACTCTTAATCGAATCTTTGACCAGCGCGCCGAACTGGAGCGATTCTGCCGCGGCGCGGCGAACATTGAGGTCGTTGGGCGCGGACCGGCTTATGGCGGCGCCATCATGGGTGCGTTGTGCATCCGCGAGATGAGCGGCCATCGTGCCGCATCTCACTCCGGAGGCGGGTTCCGTCATGGGCCATTCCTCGACGTCAACGAATCGCACGTCGCGATTATTTTCGCCCTGGGACGAGCGGCTGAACTCGGGCTGAAACTCGCCCATGATTGCAACGCACGCGGAGGCAAGGTCATCCTCGTGGGAACTGAGGAGCAACAGCCTTCCGAGAGATTGATGCCAGTAACGATCAGCGCTGTACCGGAACCATGGGAGGGCATCACATCAGTCATCGCTCCACAAGCCCTCACACTCGGGATGATCGAACAATTTGGCGCAAACTTAGAGCCGCGTTTTCATTACGGAACAATGGAGGAGTAGGGCATGGATTTGCTAAAAATGTCAAATAGATTACTGCGCAGGACTAGCATCATTGCCTTGATTGTTTTGGCCGGGCTGCAACTCGATTGCCGGCACAGTCAGCCAATCACCATCCGCCTCGCCGGAGAGAAGTGGTTCCTGGATGATCTCACCAAGACGAACATGATAGGCGTGTTTGAACAGCAGACTGGCATTAAGATTACAGTCATGCATAAAGACCATCAGGAGCTTGTCACTGAGCTCGAACAGCCGGCATCACGGAAAGTCACATACGACTTGATTTTGATGCGGCACAGATTCCTGGGCCAACTAGTAGAGAGAGGCCTAGTCCAGGCTGTCGATTCGTTTCTTGGCGACGCAACTCTCCACGATCCGCGTTTCAAGCCCCGGGAGCAACTGTTTGACAGTTGGTGGCAAGAGATCAGTTGGTACGAAAGCAAGATATACGGCTATCCATTTACCGAACTGACGCCATACCTATGCTACCGAAAGGATCTTCTAGATGACCCAAGCGAGCAGGTGCATTTCAAGACGCGATATCACCGAAATCTGGAAGCGCCCAAGACCTGGGCCGAATACATGCAGTTAGCGGAGTTTTTCACGCGGCCCAAGCAGCACTTCTACGGAACCTACATCCAAGGGCAGAACCATATCGCCTTGTGGTACGAATGGCTGAACTTCGCCTATTCCTTCGGGGGAAACATTCTGGATACGAAGGACGGCGGCGAGTATGGCGACATCGTCGTCAATTCCCCACAAACTCTTGCCGCTACCAACCAGTACCTCGCACTAATTCCGTTCAGCCCGCCGGACACGCTGAGCTACAACTGGAACGGCGCGCAGGCGGCATTACAGCAGGGACGCGTCTTCATGGGCATACTGTGGAATGATCAGGCCCCTCTTTTGGAGGACCCGTCCGTTTCGAAGGTGTTAGGAAAAATAGGGTACACCACGATTCCCTCGGCGACTGGCAAGCCATTCAGTCAATTGGAAGGGTGGAGTTACTTGATCCCGAAGGAGTCAACGCACCCCCGTGAGGCTTACAGGTTCATGGAGTGGGCTATGTCACCTGAGGTTCAGGTTCAGGAGACCATCAAGGGCGGTGAGTCGCCCATGAAAAGCACGTACGCGGACGCACGAGTAAGTAAGCTTCCCTACATTCCTGCGTTTCTAGCGAGTGTTCCCATCGCCATACCGAAACCCACCATTCCGGAGTCCGCGCAGATGACGGAAGTAATGCAACGAACACTTTCTGAGATCGTAACTCGCAAACGAGCGCCAAAGGAAGGGTTGGATATCATGGCGCTGGAAATTCAAGACATTCTGGGTACAAGAGGGCGCCTTCGCTATCCGGTTAACCACCGATGATGCTTATGACCGTCGTAGCCGTGGAGAATCACGGTCAGGGCGTCCCTAAGGACTTTTTATCGCCAGTACCGCGTCGAACGGCGCTCCAGTAATGCAGCCCCGCACGCTCTGGAAGCCCGCCGCTTCGAGCAACGCGCGGTACTCGCTGAGACTGCGTTCTTTGCCCTCGGTACATAACAGCATATTCAGCGATTGCATTTGTACCGAAGTAGGTCCACTCTTGTCATCGGCTAGTAGCTTCTCCACAATCAACAGACCACCGCCTGCTGGAAGCCGCCGGTGAATCTTGGCTAGCAGTATTCGAATTTTCGCTTCGGACCAGTCGTGCAGAATCTGCCCAACGGCGAACAGATCTGCTTCGGGCAGATCATCTGCAAAGAAATCCCGGGCCTCTAACTTGATCCGAGTCGATAGCCCTGGTGAACGCTGTACCTCGTCTCGTGCCAGTCCAATTACCTGCTGCAAGTCCACCACCACAGCTCGCAAGTCAGGATAACGCTCGCACGCGGCGATAGCCAGGTGCCCGGTGGCGCCTCCTAGGTCCACGAGCACGTGGAAACGGGAGAGATCGAAAGCCGCCACCACCTTCGACGAGCTCAACAAGCCGAAACCGTGCATTCCCTGCAGAAACGTCCGCATGGCATCCTCGGTCCGAAAGAAGTGTTCGAAGATACCGCCATCGGAACCAAATGCCTGTTTCCACCGGTGCCCTCCCTCGCGCACAGCGTCTTCCAGGTGCGTCCACAGCCGAAAAAGCACATCGTTCGAGTAGAGGATGTAGCCGGCGAGAGTGTGCTCGCTTGCCCTGCACAGATATGTGCTAGCTACTGCATTGTTAGCATACTTGTCGTCCTGCTTGTGTAAGAGTCCAAGGCCCACACAAGCGTCCAGCAGCCGTTCGATCGGATCGGTTTGGGCGTGAATATCGGACGCCAGAGCGGCGGCATCGGCCGGGGCGCGCTCAAGCCGGTCGAATACGCCGAGCACGACGGCGGCAAACATAGTCTTCGATCGGCGAAAGCTTTCGATCAGATCAATAACAGAAGCAGGATCGGGCAAATTCACGGGCACTTGAAGTCAAATTCCCTTCTTCTGGGCGCAACAGCTCACTTGATCTTCGTGCGCGCATCCTCAAGCACCCGTTTGGCCCGTGATGGATTGTAGATGCCACAAGAGCAAAAGCGCGCCATGTAAGTCACGGCCTGCTCCGGTGTGCGGCGCCCTTCCTTGACCCAGTCGATCATCTTCTTGGCAAGGCTGGCCGAGATCATGCCATGGCCGCACATAGTGCTCAGCGCCAGCACTTGCCCGTTGGGCAGCTTCTCCGTCTTGCCCTGAAAGCCCAACGAATAGCCAACGCTGTGGCGCGGAATGCCCGCGGCGTGACAACACTGCTCGGCGCCGTCGATCGACGTTGAGATGTTGATGCAAAGTCCCAGATCAGCTTCTCGCACCGCCTTCAGGAAATCCTCTGCGGCCACGCGATTGTCAAACACCGCCGCCATAGTTGTGGGCGTATCCACGCCTTCGATCACCGCGCAAAAGTCAGGCGTTGTATCCCGATTCCAATGCGCCATAGGGTTCATATTACGTGAGGGCCGCAACGCGCCGCCGTGGCTGGCATCACCCAAGTTGACCGGCTTAAACGCCAGCGCCATCTCCAGAAACTTCTTCAGCTTGGGAATACTGTTCTCATCATTGTTGCCACGGCTCGGAATCGCAAAAACAATGTAATCGTCGAAGAAGCTCTCAGCGTCACCGAAGCGGTGTAATGTATTGGTCATGTCTTAACTGGAACGCCATCTGGCCGCGTCCACCGGCCCCCTTTTTTTCTCCAACTGCCCAAAACTATAAACGCGTCGAATTACACGAACATCGTAGCATGACGGTGCGCTAAGTCGAGCTACGGTCAAACATCTTGCTCTGCAATGATCTTATGCGTGGCATCGATCCTTCCGAACAGCCAGGCCGCCACGACGCACAACGCCGCCGATAACACAAACGGAAAGTTCCAGCCGTGCCGCTGCACAAGGTACGCTAGAAGCGGGGGCGAGATCGCGCTGCCCACGTTGCCGCACATGTTCATGACCGCCGAAACCGAGCCAGCGTAGTCGCCGCCGATATCCAGTGGAATCGCCCACGACACACCAACGGTGGCTTCCAGCCCAAAAACGGCCAAGCACGTGTACCACACCGACGCCAGAGCGTTTTCGGTAAACGTGGCTGGCAGCATCGCTCCCGCGGCCAGGAGGAAACCCGCGATTGCCACGCCCCGCCGCGCGATCTTCAGTTCTCCAGAACGCTTCGCCCATCGGTCCGTTAACCAGCCGCCCAGTAAATCACCCGCAGTTCCAGCCAATAGCGGCAAGCTGGCATAAAATCCCATCTGTCTGAGATCGAAGCCTCGATGAGAGTTCAGGTATTTCGGAAACCAATCGAGATATACATCAATGCAATACCCGTAACAGAAGTACATCATCGAGAGCGTCCAAAGCGTGGGGCTTCGAAGAATGCGCCCCCAAGGCACCGACCGCGTGGTTCCACTCCGCGAGCCGCTTACCGAGCCTTCTATCAGCCCGCGTTCGGCGGCATTAACACCGGAATGTTCCGCCGGAGTATCGCGATAATACCAGTACCACACCCCCGACCAGATCAACCCGAGCGCGCCAAATGCGAAAAACGGAGCGCGCCATCCATATGCGGTCATGAGCAGCACGACGACGCCGGGGGTCAAAGCTGCACCCAGCCGCGAGCCTGCGTGCGTTGATCCCTGTGCCAAGCCGCGCTCGGCCGGCAGCATCCAGCGAGAGAGTGACCGTGTGGCGATAGGGAACGCACCCGCTTCACCGATCCCGAATAGAAACCGGAACAACCCCATGGACGTTGCATTCCAGGCGAATGCAGTCGCCGAAGTAAACAGTGACCACCAGGTGACGATCAGCGCCAAGGCACGCCGCGGCCCGATGCGATCGCCAAGCCATCCTCCGGGAATTTGAAACAGTGCATAACCCCACCGGAAAGAGCTGAAAATCCAGCCGATCGTAATCATCGAGAAGCCCAGCTCTTTCTGAATCACCGGGACCGCGGTAGCAATGTTGACGCGGTCCATATACGTGATCATGTAGGCCGCAATAGTGAGTGCGAGCACCACGTGCCGCGCGTGCGTAGGCCGGATGTTAGGGTCAGGTTGGCTCACTGAGTCGCCAGCCTTTTTACTGGATGACTGTCCACGTCCGGCCGGAGCCACTTACTGCATACTTCCCCAAGGCTTGCTCATCAAATTCGAACCCTAGACCGGGGCTCTGCGGGAGCACAACGTCACCGTTCGCCGTCTCGAGCTGGCGATTGATGAGACGTCGAAAGTTCAGTACCTGGTCGTCTGGGAAGTACTCAATGTAGTGCCCGTTGGGAACGGACGCCACTAAGTGTACGTGTAAGTCGTGAAACCAATGCGGAGACACTTTGACGCCGTAACTTGCGGCCGTCTGTGCGATTCGCCGCCACTCCGAAATCCCTCCGCATACCGCGGCGTCAGTTTGTAATATCCCCGCAGCTCGCTTATCCAAGAGTTCCTTGAAACGCCATCGCCCAGCCTCAATCTCGCCCGTAGCCACCACGATGCTCGTGCGCGCCGCCAGTTGGGAGTGATTGTCTATGTCGTCTGGACTAAATGGCTCCTCAATCCAATAAGGTTGGTATTTCTCAAACCGCCGGCAGTAAAGGAGCGCAGTCGGCAGGTCCGCCCAAGCATTGTTAGCATCCAGCATGAGATGCGCATCGGGTCCAATGGCTTCGCGCGCCGCACGCACTCGCTCTTCTTCCTCCGCTGGCGTGTACCGGCCAACCTTGATCTTGACCGCCTTGAAACCCTGCTGAACGTAAGAGGCAACTTCCTCGCCGAGCGCACGCGGCGTTTTGCCGTCCAAGTAATAACCGCCGCTAGCATAGGCTGGTACTGTGCCCTTCGACCAGCAACCTAAGTAGCGGTATAGAGGCAGTCCGGCATTGCGGGCATTCAAGTCCCACAATGCGTTGTTGAGGCAGCTAATGGCGCGCATTACACTGCCCGCACGTCCGTGCAGCAGTGCCTCAAGGTACATCTCCTCCCACAACCCTTCCACCCGCGTTGATTCTTCGCCAATCAACATCGACCCCAACAATTCTTCCACCGCCACGCGGACTATATTCCCGCCAGCCGTACCCGCATAGCAAAAACCGATCCCCTCCACTCCATCCACCGGCCGCACTTTCACTAAACAGTACTCCCGGGCCCTCACTGTTCGAGTTGCAAAGGATGTGACATGGTCAAGAGGTACGCGAGCTACACACACTGAGACCGAGCTGACACGAGACACTGAAGTTCCTCCTGAATAGACGTAATATGCGACGGAAATTTCACGAAACGGTGGGGCGTAGCCCTCAAGTTTAAAAAGTTTACCACCGCTCGCGCGATTACGATAGCTCTAACTTGCCCAAACTTCGCGCCCGAATTGCCGCGCACGTGATCATGGCTTGACTCCCACACTCAGGCTGAATGTGGTAGATAAGTCGTAATGCCAACTAACAACACCAGAAAACTCCGCAGCCAGGAATGGTGGACCGGTTCCGCCTACGAACATTTCGCACACCGCGCCTGGCTGCGGTCCGAAGGATTCAACGCCGACGTCTTTGACAACAAGCCTGTCATCGGCATTTGCAATTCCTGGAGCGAGCTGAACAACTGTAACGTCCATCTGCGCACCGTCGCCGACGCCGTCAAACGCGGCGTGTGGGCGGCCGGCGGCGTCCCGCTTGAATTTCCCACCATCTCTCTCGGCGAAATGTTCATGCGTCCCACCACCATGCTCTATCGCAACCTCATGGCCATGGACGTCGAGGAATCCATCCGCGCGAATCCGATTGACGGCGTCGTGCTGTTGTGCGGCTGCGACAAGACCACGCCCGCACAGCTTATGGGCGCGGCCAGCGCAGATATTCCCGCTATTGTCGTACCCGGTGGGCCCATGCTCAGCGGGAACTGGCGCGATCGCCGGTTAGGCTCAGGCACCGACGGCCGTAAGCTGTTCGACCTCTTTCGCACCGGCCGCCTCACCGAAGAAGAATGGTCGGAAATCGAAGGCGGCATCTCGCGCAGTGCCGGCCACTGCACCGTGATGGGCACCGCCTCCACCATGACCAGCATCGCCGAAGCCTTGGGCATGACGCTCACGGGCTGCGCCAACATTCCCGCGCCCGATTCGCGCCGCCTGGCCATCGCCGAACTCAGCGGCCGCCGCGCCGTCGAGCTGGTTTGGGAAGACGTTCGCCCGTCGCAAATCATGACACGCGAGGCCTTCGAAAACGCCATCACCGTCGACATGGCAATCGGTGGCTCGACCAATGCCGTGGTGCATCTGGTGGCCATCGCGGGTCGCCTGGGCATTCCCCTCGCGTTGAACGATTTCGACGCCATCTCGCGCCGCACACCCTGGATCGCCAACGTCAAGCCTTCGGGTGAGTTTCTGATGGAGGACTTTTTTTACGCCGGTGGCTTGCCCGTGGTGATGAAAGAAATCATCGATCTGCTGCACGGCAATGCTCTCACCGTCACCGGCAAGACCCTGCGCGAGAATCTAAAATCTGCCGAGTGCTACCGACGCGAGGTCATTCGCACTGCCGCCGAACCGCTGCACCCCGAGGGTGGCACCGCCGTGCTTTACGGAAACCTGGCTCCCGATGGCGCGGTTTTGAAACAGACCGCGGCGTCGCCCCGCTTATTGCAGCATCGCGGGCGCGCCTATGTGTTCGATAACTTCCGGCACATGCGCGCCCAGATCGATCGCGAGGACCTGCCCGTGGATGAGAACACCGTGCTCATCATGAAAAACTGCGGCCCAAAAGGTGCGCCTGGTTTTCCCGAGTGGGGCCACATCCCCATGCCTCGCGCGCTGCTGAATCGCGGCATTGACGACATGGTGCGCATCAGCGACGCCCGCATGAGCGGAACCAGCTTCGGCACCGTGGTCCTCCATGTCGCGCCGGAATCCGCGGTGGGAGGGCCGCTCGAAGCCGTGCGCACTGGCGACGAGATCGAGCTCGACGTCGCCGCACGCCGTCTCGAATTGCGTGTGCCGCCCGCCGAGATCGCCCAGCGCCTCTCGAACTTCCAGCCGGCGCCGCCTCACTACGATCGTGGCTACGGCCGCCTGTTCCTCGAGCACGTTACCCAGGCAAATCTGGGCTGCGATTTTGATTTCCTGCGCAAGTAGCGCAACAGCCTACGCCAGTTTCCGGGCGTACTCGATTTCCTGGCGCATGTCTTCGTCGACGTCGCCCTCTTTTTCGTACTCCACCGCGACGAGACCACGATAGTTCACTTTATGAAGCTCTGCCATGACTTCCGGAATCTTCGCAACTCCCCGCCCCAGCAGCACGTTGACTTCATCGCCGGGCGCGGCAATATCCTTCAAGTGAACCATCTTCAAGTACGGCCCCAGCTTCCGCACCGCTCCCACCGGATCCTGGCGGCAGGAGACCATTTGACCGACGTCGAGTGTAGAGCCCATCGTTTTACTGCGGCCCTTCAGCGCGTTCAGCACGTCATCCGCGCTCTCGAAGGGAAACTTCTCGTTCTTGAAGTAGTGATTGTGAATTCCGAAGGTGAGCCCTTCGCGCGTGAGACGCTCGTCAATCTTCCGAAGCATGTCTCCGGTGGCGTCTCCGGTAATATTGTGTGCGCCGAGTAGCTTGCCGTACTGCACAGCGTAATCTAAGTCCTGGTCGTTCTTAATCGTCGCCGTGTAGTAGGAGATACAGCGGATTCCCGCGCGATCGAACTTACTCCGTGCCGACTGGCACATCTCAGGCGTCGGCGGCTTCATCAACATGAACTCCACGCGAGACATTTCGATCTCGCGAATGTTCAGCCTGTTGAGCTGCACAATCATGTCGTCGATAGACAGGCTGTGGTAGCTGTAAGTGCCGACTCCAATCTTTAGCCGGTAAGGCGCGCTCCAAGCTCGTCCCGCCGCGGCGGCTAAGCCCAGAGTCTGTGTGAACGTTCTTCGAGTCATGCTTATTGACACACCTTTCTGTTGAACCTTTAGGAAGCGGGCCACGGTGTCACTTCTGGACGTCGGCCCGGTCTGTCTGTAGTTGCCGGATCTACTCTCGCGAACCGCTCAAATTACGAGACGCGTGCTTGGCCGGCCGCAAAGTCGAACCGTGCTTCTTTCACTGGCGTGCCGATCACTTCAATCCGCCTCAGATCGCGCGTGCCCAGCCCCGCCTCTTCAGCCAGGCGTAGCGTATTATCGCTGTTGGATTTCTTGAACGGCGGCGTGCCGCGATCCACCATCGGATCAAAACCCATGACCGCCATGCAAACGGCATCGGTGGTCACCGGATTGGTGCCGGCCACAAGCACTCCCGGGCGCACGGGCCTGATTCCCGGAGCCCATGGGCCCTCGCCACCCGCCAGAGTCCTGATACCATCGACTATCGCCAGATCAATCGGACGGGCCGCGACCAGATCCACCACGACGCGGGGCACTCGATAGCCAGCCCACCGGGGCGTTGTAGGGTCTTTCTCGGCGGGCGCGCTTTTGGAAGGCTGCCGGTTGCCTGCATGCAGGATGCCGCGGCCTCCTTTTGGCTCCTCATTCGGCTCGTCGACGCCCGCTCCGCTTCCGTAGATGGAACAGGGAGCGATTCCGAAGCAGTTTTTCATGGACAGCGTGATGCCCACCGTTTCGTGCTCTTTGAGTTTCGCCATGCTCACGAAGACGTCACAATCTTCGTAGGAGTGGTTCAGATCGTAGGCCGGGTACAGGTAG
>Ga0326728_10010584_pt1 | contig 21529 bp, 19 predicted proteins | sample MB3enrmetagenome_FD_207602 | JGI IMG/M metagenome (GOLD analysis project Ga0326728, IMG submission 207602) | Lab enriched peat soil microbial communities from McLean, Ithaca, NY, United States - MB31MN | ecosystem: Environmental > Terrestrial > Soil > Wetlands > Peat | place: USA: New York... | reverse complement strand
TTCCAGCGGATCGCCCGGACAGACCACCGTCATATTGGGCAAGCAACGCATGACGGCGATGTCCTCGAGTGCATGGTGGGTCGCCCCATTTGCGCCATAGCTGTATCCCCCGCCCACGCCTACCACCGTTACGGAAGCCTCGTGATAACAGATGTCGTCCCGAATCTGTTCCAGGCAGCGTAGGGTAGCAAATGGCACGATGGAGTACGCGAATGGCTTCAGTCCTCCCAGAGCCAGCCCGGCGGCGACGCCTATCATGTTGGCTTCCGCCACACCGGCGTTGTAAAAGCGCCCCGGGAATCGCGCCGCGAAGTCGTCAAAGATCTTGAAGCCGAGGTCCCCCGTCAGCAGCACCACTCGCCGGTCCCGTTCGGCCAGCGCCGTCAGGCCGCGGATAAATGCATTTCTCATGGCCGGCGCCCCTCGATCTCGTCCAACGCTCGTCTTAGATCATCCTCGTTCGGCGGGCGGTAGTGCCATTCCAGGTCGTTTTCCATGAACGATACGCCCTTGCCCTTTATCGTGTGGGCAATGACCGCAGACGGCCGCGACGCTTCAAGCGGCGCTCGCGAGAGCGCGGCAGCGATCGCCTCCACGCAATGTCCATCGATCTCTACGCACGACCAGCCGAAGGCCCTCCACTTCTCCAGCAGCGGCTCCAGATAAGGACTCGTGGCGCCCATCGCGGAATATTTGTTGTAGTCCACGACCGCCACCAGATTGTCCAGCCCCTGTGCACGGGCAAACAGAGCGGCCTCCCAAACGCTGCCTTCCGCGCACTCGCCGTCGCTCAACAACACGAAAACGCGATAGCTATATTGTCGGATTTTGGCCGCCAGGGCCAGGCCGGCTCCCAAGGAAAGGCCATGGCCAAGCGAGCCGGTGGCCACCTCAATGCCTGGTACGCAGTGTGGTGCGGGGTGCTCGGCCAACCGCCCTCCGTCGCGGGCATACTCGTCGAGTACATCTTCGGGGAAGAATCCACGTTCGGCCAAGACCGCGTAGAGCGCCATGCACCCATGCCCTTTGCTGAGGATGAAGCGGTCGCGCGCCTCGTCCTGCGGAGCGGCGGGATCGATGCGCAGAACATTGAAGTACAAAGCCGCCAGTACATCGGCGCAGGAGAGTGCCGAGGCCACGTGCGGAGTCCTGCCGGCGTGCGCCATGCGAACGATCTTGGCGCGGATGGCTTGCGCGCGCTCCTCGACTGAATTAGCCCTGGCCATATTTCTCCGCCACCATCACGTACACCGCGCAGCCCAGTGCATTCACGACCGGCAGGCTCTCCACGAACGGCTCCAGGAGTTTCATCAGCCTCGCCAGGAGGTCCGGGCAGAACATCGGTACAAAACCAGCGAACTGACAGGATACTACTGCTGCCCCTGCCTCCGAGAACCACCGGCGCACTCGCCGCGGCGTGTACGATTTCTCACCGTGCTCGAGGTGGTATTTTGAGACGCGTTCGATCGCCTTTAACCCCAGGTTGTTCCCGTTGGGCTCGTGCACCACCACACGCGAAGCCACGCGCAGTGCCTCCCTCACCAACTGCTGGGGGGCGTCGGCGTGATGCAGGATGCTTTGCAGTAATACCACATCGAACGTGTCGTCGTGGAAAGGGAGTCGATGAGCATCCGCCACCAGGAACCGCACCGGCCGCTCACCAACCTTGCTTGCCGCCACCCGTACCGCGGTCCCGGCCGCATCCAGCGCTACCAGGCCGCGCGGCCGCCCAGCGTCCCAGATCCGCGCCGTATAGAACCCATCGCCACACCCTACATCCAAGACTGAACGGCCGACGAACGCGGCCGTCTTGATTACCGCGTCCGTCGATCGTTGTGTGGCCAGCCGGCTGCTGAGCCTCGCGCCGGTCGTATATCCGTATCCGGCATTGGCCTCGGCGTCCCGAATGAACGGCTCTACGCTCTCGCGAAGCACTGGTTCTTATCCTCCCGCCCTGGCCAGAATCCCAAGATTCCCTGCTCGCATCGGCACGATCCAATGCCCGCACCGGGACCGCCTCATAACGGGCAGCAGTTTCGACTTCAACCTCGCAGGTATCGGCGCCATCTTGCACCAATACGCAAGCGGATACGCATTCCGTACGGCAAATACTCGCAGGACATCGAAACGGTTCTTTGAAAATATCCGCACCACGGTTTTCTTGTCGTACAGATAAGTGTGTTCGATGTCGATAATCGGGCTGCGCTCGCCCAGGAAGCGGTTCGTCCAGGCGCCCGCATCGTGATGGATGAATAGTACCAGACCTCCGGGGGCCAAAAGCACCCTGCACGTCTGCAAGACTTCATTGGGGCGAGTTAAGTGATCGAAAACCTGGAATCCGCAAATGAGATTAAACCAACCCGGCGGGTACAGCCCCGCCTGAAACAGCTCGTTCTTTATGCGTCCTCGTAGTGTGGGGGGGGCCGCTGCGACCGCTTGGCAACTGGGTTCGACCCCATGAACCTCGGCGAATCCGAGGTCCAGCACCTTCTCCAGGAAGAACCCGTTCCCGCAGCCGATCTCTAACATCCTGGTCCGCTCCTTGAGAAGCGGCAAACTCTCCCTCACATACCGGGCATAAGTGCGGCACGCAGAAAGGGATTCGTCCTCATAATCGAAGCTGCTGCCGCGGTATAAGCGCGCGACTTCCTCCTCCGGCAGCACCGGGTCTGAACGAATCAGGCCGCAATTGCTGCATCGCACCATGCGGTAGTGTACCCTGTCCGGCTGCCGCCGCGCCGAGAACCGGCCGTAGGTGGCCGCATCAGGTCCCAGCCGATCCGGGTAGAGTTCGCGGTCCCAGGCATCACTCTCGCAGATCGCGCACTGGGTGTGGATCATTGCTGTTCCGCCAGTTTCCCCCGAAACCATTGCACCGTCTTCTCGATCCCCTCACTCAGGCCGATCTTGGGCGCCCATTTCAACACTCGCCTCACTTTGCTTGGATCTGCTACCCACGTGTCGGTGTCCCACATCCGTGCCGGCATGCTTCCCCAATGGACTTTCACGTCCGCTCCAGTCGAATGAAGCACTGCCTTCACCACGTCCCGCACAGTCGACTGCACCCCAGTGCCGATGTTGAACGTTTCCCCGTGTTGCAGGTTCAACTGGCCGAGCTGTAGATAGGCCTCCAGCACGTCATCGATATGAATAAAATCTCGCGCCGTGTCGGGCGAGACCATCTCCAGATCCTTTCCTTCCAGACAGCGCCGAATCACGGTCGGAATCAGGCGCGAAGACGCCTCATACGGACCGTAGACCGAGAAAAGCCGGAATGTGTTCACCGGCCGTCTCTCGGAGCGCGCCATGTGCTGGCATACGAGGGTCTGGGCGCACTTCGCTACGGCGTAGTAGCTGCTCGGTTCCGGCAGGTCTGTTTCCCGCATAGCATGAAGCTTGGGGCCGTACTCAGAGGAACTCCCGGTGTTCACAAACACCTTGTAGTCCACCTCTGCGCAGGCCTTCAGCAGGTTCCAAGTCCCGAAAATATCGGTGAGAATGATCTGGTCCGCGTTGGTTTGATCGGGATACGCGCCATGTACGGCGAGATGATAAATGATGGTGGGTTGAATAGACAACACAAGCCCGCGCAGGCGGTCCGCCGCGGTGAGGTCACCCTGGTGCAACTCCACTTTTCGCTCCATGCCGCGCAACCGCCACAGGTCCGCGCCTTCGCGGACGAGTGCATGCACCTCGCACCCCATTCCGGCCAGTTTTCGCACTAGCGACGCGCCTATGAACCCGGTCGCCCCCGTCACGAAGAACCGCTCCCCCAGTGGATTCATTTCACCCCCTTGGCACATTCAATCTCTCACTCGCTTGGGGCCGCTTGTGCGCGGAGCTACAAAGTATCCCACAAAACCCACTTAGGTTGCCATGTCCCCAAGGCCGAAAGAATTAGGGCCTTTTCGTGTCGCGAGGAGGGCCCCGGAGATGTGGCTCTCTGTTTGCGGAGTGCGGTTCTGATTTTAGACTTTTAGTCAGTTGATTCCGAAATTACTATATAAACCAACCCGTCACCTTTTGGTTGAAAAAAGCCGGTCTGATCTGTTCACAAAAGGTGACATTCTGGAGCCCGGTTGCATTCGCTGTCGGCACTGAATCGCCGTATGGCGATAAGTATCTGAGTCCAAGCGGGACTTTTGGCACGCAATCCGATGGCAGTTTGGCATGGGAGGTGCATCGCTTCACGCAGTGAGTTGTGCAATATCAACCGACAACAATTTCGCATATGGAGGGGAGTAACCAAATGAAGAATCTTTTTGTCAGACTGTGGAAAGAGGAAGAAGGCCAGGATTTGACGGAATACGGTCTGCTTCTTGTTCTGATCGCCCTGGTTGCGGTCGCCACGATGGGTAAGTTGGGGTCCGCAATTAACAACGTGTTCTCCAACGCAGCCGCCTCTATGTCAACTACCTAGTACGAGGCTGGTTGAGAGGTTACAACGTACTGGTCCGATCCCTTCGCCGGTGAGGCCGGTTCGACGCGTGTCGAGCCGTGGGCGAAGGGAGAAGGCGGCCACGTACGTCCAGGAGGGGTGCCGGGTTCAGACCCGGCACAATCTCCCCGAAAAAGCAGGGCTGCTACCTTGTCCGGTCGAGGCGCACCGAAGTGGGGTGCCGTCCCGCCCGGAAGGCATTATATTGGTTCTACTCTGGTAAACTAACTAGCAGCTCAGAACTTAGTATTGCTTAAGGAGGGGAGAGGTATGAGGAGCAAGTTAAGCTGTCTTTGGCAAGAAGAAACGGGCCAGGATCTGACGGAATACGGTCTGCTCCTGGTCTTAATAGGCTTGGTCGCCGTTGCGACCATAGGACAGTTGGGGAGCGCAATCAACAATGTGTTCTCCAACGCCTCATCTTCGATGTCAACTACCTAGTGAGGTACCGGCGAGCGGCTTTGGCGGGCGAAGATATGAGCGCCCGCCGGAGCCGGCCGGTAGTTGCGCAAGGGGTTCAGCGCAAAGATCAAGCGTGCGCCTGACCGATGTCAAAAAGAATATTAGCCAACTGTCAAATAGTACGCCAATTCGCTTCCGCCAGCACCCGACCGACCCAAAGAAACGATCCTGACAAACCAGTGAAAAGTGGACATGCATAGTCAAACGTGGAATCTCGCCTGGACCTTGGTGCTGGCAATCTTAGCGCTTGGGGTGGCGATTGTGGCAGGATGGCTGGACTGGCGCCTGCGGCGCATTCCCAACTGGCTTACGGTGCCGGCGCTCGTTTCGGGGCTCGTAGTCAATACTCTGGCTTGGCGATGGTCGGGGACGAAGGCGGCGCTGGAGGGCGCGGGTCTGGGGCTTGCAGTGTTACTTCCTTTCGTGCTTTTGCGCGGATTGGGGGCCGGTGATTGGAAGTTGATGGGCGCCCTGGGAGCGTGGCTGGGGCCAGGCCGGTTGATCGTGGTGCTCCTTGGGACCATCTTTATTGCCGGAGCAATGGCGATAGTGCAGATAATTCGTTACCAGCGGGTGAAGGAAACCTTTCAGCATTTGTGGATTCTGCTAGGCATCCTGGTCACGTTTGGTATGTGGGGCCAGCGCCATAACCTCACCCTGGACAATCCAGCACTGATGAAGTTGCCTTTTGGAGTGGCGGCAGCGGCTTCGACAGTGCTGTTTTTTGGCACGCTATCTGCTCTCCAGATTCTTCACTCGATGAGGTAAAGCTGCGGAGTGCGACCCCGGAAGTTCGCTACGCAGATCGGAAAGAGGAATCACAATCCACGGTCATAAGGTGAACGATGGACCAGAAACGATTGGTTGTGGGACTGTTAGTGGCGTTGGTTTTTGGCCTGGTGGCCGCACGCTACGTGTATATTCAGCTTCGCAACGCGAGAACGGCGGCAGGGAAGGCCGTGGTGGTGACCGGTCGCATTGTGGTGGCGGCAAAACCCCTCTCGTTGGGCGAACGTCTGACCAGCGCGGATCTACGCGAGATTCCTTGGCCCGACGCGGCGAGGCCCATGGGGTCGTTCGTCCGCGTCGAAGATTGCCTGGATCGCGCTTTGATCACGCCGGTGGTGGAAAACGAGCTCATCCTCGATGATAAGCTGGCTCCGAAGGAGGCTGGGGGAGGTCTTTCAGTGGCGATTCCCCAGGGCACTCGGGCCATCTCCGTGCGCGTGGACGACGTGGTTTCAGTAGCCGGATTCGTGGTGCCGGGGACCATGGTTGACGTATTAGTGACTGGCGCTTCCGCGGGCGGCGACAGCGTTACACGCACCATCCTCCAGGACTTGCGGGTGCTGGCGGTGGGACAGAAGTCGGAGCCTGACCGGGAAGGCAAGCCGCAAACTTACACAGTGGTGACGTTGCTGGTGAACCCCGAAGAGGCGGAAAAGGTAACCATGGCGAGCACGGAGGGGAAGATCCACCTGGCATTGCGCAACACCATTGACACCAAAGAAGTTAATCCTCCTGCGGTGAGCCGCGCCAGCCTGTTTGCAGGGGCGCCACCCCCTCGGTCCGAGGCGGGGGTACATAAGGTTCGCCGCGAGGCTCCTCCGGCGCCAAAGCCTCCGGAGCCTTATCAAATTGACGTGATTCGCGGTGACAAGAAAGAGACCCAGAGCTTTGCAGGTCAACAGGTTCATCAATAGGCGGCGGCACATGAGAAGCGTGAAGACCAGCAAGGGGCATTATGCATTCTTGGCAGGCGTTACTTTGCCGATGATCTTGACAGGCGCGGTATTGCGGGCTCAGCAAGCTCCGCAAACCCCGCCGGCGCAGGCGTCCCCACCAGCACAAGCGCAAGGCGAAGCCGAGACTCTGCACGTCTTGGTGGGACGCTCGCTGGTGATAACCTCGCCGGCCCGTATCAAGCGCATTTCGGTGGCGGACCCCACGATTGTCGATGCCGTGGTGGTGAGTCCCAACCAGATTCTGCTCAACGGCAAGGCGCCGGGGGCTGTCTCTCTGGTGTTGTGGGACGAGACTGGGCAAAGCCAGGAATTCGATATCAACGTCGACATCGACATCCGCGGCTTGGCCGATCAATTCCGCGAAGCCTTCCCTGACCAGCCGGTGAAACTGGAAGTGCAGAAGGACGTGGTGGTGCTCTCGGGACCGGTGTCTTCTAAGGCGGTGGCGGACAAGATGCTTGAGATGGCCAAAGTGGCCTCGTCCAAGGCGGTGAGCCTGCTTGCGGTCCCGCCTCCCGTTGCGCCTGGCGAGGTCCTGCTTCAGGTCAAGTTCGCGGAGGTGGACCGCTCGGCGCTGAGCCAGCTAGGCGCCAACCTCTTGTTGCCGACCGGGAAGACCATAGGTTCCGTTAGCACGCAGCAGTATGGCCCTGCAACACTCCAAGGCGGCATGATACCCACGCCTGGCGCCGGTATCGCAACGACTTTGGCCAATGGAACCACGACGATAGAACAGGCTGGTTTCACCCTAAGCAATCTGCTCAATATCTTCCTGTACAACCCGCAACTGAACCTGGCCGCTACCATTGCGGCGCTTCAGCAACGCAACCTGCTCCAGATACTGGCAGAGCCGAACCTTCTGACCGAAAGCGGCAAGGAAGCGAGCTTTGTATCCGGCGGAGAGTTTCCATTTCCGGTTGTACAGGGTGCCGGTGCCGGGACTTTGCCCACCGTTACCATTCAGTTCAGGGAGTTCGGCGTGCGGCTTTACTTCACACCGGCCCTAACGAACGAGGGTAATATTCACCTCAAGGTGCGGCCGGAAGTGAGCTCGCTCGATTATTCAAATGCGCTTACCTTCTCCGGCTACACGATTCCGGCGCTCTCCACGCGGAAGGTAGAGTCCGAAATGGAACTGCGAGATGGGCAGAGTTTCGCCATCGCAGGGTTGGTGGACAACCGGGTAACGGAGATCGCGAGCAAGATACCGGGGCTTGGCGACATCCCTATACTGGGTAAATTCTTCCAGAGCCGTTCACTCCAGAAGTCGCGAAGCGAGCTGCTGGTGCTGGTCACTCCACGGATCGTCAAGCCGTTGCTGTCCTCCCAGGTGCCGGCGCCTCCTTATTACCCGGTTCCTTTCATGGCGCCAGCGACGGGGGAGAAACCCGCCTCGCCGGCAAGCGGACAGAAAACGCCGCGGAAATAAGGAGTGTTGCGAGCTCAGGAAGCTATTTCGAGGGACATGGGATGTTGACAGCATCGGTGGCCAGCATCGTACCCAAGAACGGAAGTTACTTGCGTGCGTGCTTGGAACAGACAGGGTTGGTGAAGTCGATCGCCGAATGGGGGATCGATCCCGGCAAGCATCCGGCTCCGGGAGAAGCAGTCCCCGATGTGGTGATTATCGACCTCACGCGTGAGATGGAGCCCTGTTTCGAGTTCTCCGCCCACCTGCGTAAGCTGCGTCCGTCGGTATGCCTGGTAGGCTATTCTCCCGTACAGAATCCCAGCCCCGGCTTGCTGATTCAAGCTATGCGCAGCGGCATGCAGGAGTTTCTGAGCCATCCGATTGAGGCGTCTTGGCTGCGCGAAATCCTGCAACGCTATATCCTGCAACGCGGTCCGGAAGCGGAGCCGGAGGTGGTCGAGAAAGCGATCGTGGTGTTGGGCGGCAAGGGGGGTGTCGGCACGACCACCGTGGCGGTCAATCTGGCCGTTCAACTTGCCGCCGTGGCCGGGAAGCGCTCGATCTTGATCGACCTTGCGCGCCCTCTGGGCCTCGTCTCGCTGCTGCTGGATCTGCAGCCGCGCTTCTCAATTCGCGCTGCTATTGAAAACCTGGAACGGCTGGACAGCTATCTCCTCGCCGGTCTTCTGACGCGCCACAAGAGCGGATTGGAAGTTTTGGGAGGAGTTACGGACCCTGACGAGTGGCAGCATATTCCTGTTCCGGCACTGCCTAGGGTAGTCAACGTGGCCCAGAACTGTTGCGACTTCCTGGTCGTTGACATGGGCACGTCGTACTCCTCGGAGTGGAGTCCCATGTTGCACTTGGCGCGGACGGTGCTGGTGGTGACGCAGGCTGACGTCCCCGGCCTCTGGGCGCTGGAGCGTCACCTGTCCGCACTGGCCTCTTACGGTCTCGATCCGGCGCGTATTCAGATCATCATCAATCGCTGGCATAAGCCGGATGAAGAAGCGCTGAAGGCTTTCGAAAAGAAGGCCAAGCGTTCGATTTTCGCGCGCATCCCGAACGACTTTCGCCGTGTAAGCATGGCGGTGAACCTGGGCGCGCCCTTGTCGTGGGACCACAACGATCCTCTGGTGTCGAGATTTCGCCAAATGGCCTCTCAGTTGGTAGGCGTCACCATGGAGGCAGAGACGAAACGCGGTTCGATTTTCGACTTTCTCAGTTCCAGGTGAATGACCTGTGGCATCGACATTTGGAGTAAAGTCCGATTTCAACGCGGTCAAGCTGGCCATCCACCGCAAGCTGATCCAGCGCATGGATATGGATCACGTGGTGCAACTTGGCCGTGAAGGAGTGCGCAAGGAAGTCACCGAGATCGTCGAGAAACTGGCCGCCGAAGAGAACACCCCCATGACTTTTCAGGAGAGAGAGCGGCTCTCCCTGGAAGTTCTCGACGAGGTCTTCGGCCTGGGGCCGCTCGAGCCCCTGCTGCATGACCACACTATCTCGGATATCCTGGTGAACACCTACAGCAGCGTCTACATCGAACGCAACGGACTCCTGGAGAAGACGACGATTCAGTTTCGTGACGACGCGCACCTGATGTCCATTATCGACCGGATTATTTCCGCGGTGGGACGGCGCGTCGACGAATCCTCGCCCATGGTGGACGCCCGCCTCCAGGATGGCTCGCGCGTCAACGCGATCATTCCGCCGCTTGCCATCGACGGGCCGATTCTTTCTATCCGCCGTTTCGGGAGGGACCCGCTGACCGCTGACGAACTTCTGCAAAATCGCACCTTAACCGCCCCCATGCTGGAGCTCCTGCGTGGCTGTGTGTATGGCCGGATGAATATCCTGATTTCAGGTGGAACCGGCGCGGGCAAAACCACCTTGCTGAATGTCCTTTCGTCGTTCATCTCGAACCGCGAGCGCATCATCACGATCGAGGACGCTGCTGAATTGCAGTTGCACCAGGAGCACGTGGTGCGGTTGGAGACACGTCCTCCCAACGTGGAAGGGAAAGGCGCCGTCCGGCAACGCCAGTTGGTCATCAACTCGTTGCGTATGCGGCCCGACCGCATTGTGGTGGGCGAGGTGCGCGGCGACGAAGCCTTGGACATGCTCCAGGCTATGAATACGGGCCACGACGGTTCGCTGACGACCATCCACGCGAACACTCCGCGCGACGCCATGACTCGGTTGGAAACCATGGTGGCGATGGCCAACTTGAACATTCCCGAAAGCGCCATCCGCCGCCAAGTGGCTTCGGCTCTGGACTTGATCATTCAGGTGACGCGCCTCAGCGACGGCACGCGCAAACTGGTCAACATCTCGGAAGTCGTGGGCATGGAAGGCGAGGTCGTGACCATGCAGGACATCTTCGAGTTTAGAAAGACGGGCATTGGAGAAAAGGGCGAGGTGTTGGGCGAGTTCTTGCCGTCTGGCATCCGTCCCAGGTTGTCGGAGCGTTTGCTTGCCGCAGGAATCCGGCTGCCGGCGGGAATATTCGAACGTCCCGGTTATTGAGGGACCAAATGGAAATAGGGTTAGCACTTCTGACTTTCGGAATTGTCGCGGTGGTTTTGCTCCTGGGCTTTGGGTTGGCGAGCGGGGGGCGCAAGAACGTCATTGGACGCCGCCTGGAAGCTATCGAGAAGGGCGTAGGGCGCTCTGGCCCAGGCTCTCCTCAATTGAAGTTGCTTCGCGCCGAAGTCATGAGCAGTGTCCCGAGGCTGAATCGTCTGCTGCTGCGCGCCTCGTGGGCGGGGCGCATCCGCGCCTACACGGCCCAGGCCGGGTTGGATATCCTGCCGGGCAAGCTGATTCTGTTGAGTGCGGTGCTGGGCCTGGGCCCGTACATTGTGGTGCCTTACTTCTACCCCAACCAGATTGTGGCCGTCATTGCGGGCGTGGTTGGGGCTTCACTTCCATGGCTCTACGTGGCTTTCAAGCGTGCGGCTCGCCTGCGGGCATTTGAGAAGGTTTTTCCAGAGGCTGTCGATCTGCTGGGCCGCGCCGTCCGCGCCGGGCATGCGTTTACTACCGGCTTGGAAATGGTAGCAACGGAGCTGCCGGAACCGGTGGCGGGAGAGTTCAAGCTGGTCTTCGACGAGCAGAGCTTCGGCCTGCCCTTGCGAGACGCATTGGGGAACTTCGCCGAGCGGGTGCCGATTGTGGACGTGCGGTTTTTCGTCACGGCGCTGCTGATCCACAAGGAGACCGGCGGCAATCTCGCCGCGATTCTGGATGATCTGGCGAGCGTAATCCGGGACCGCTTCCGGCTGCTGCGCGATGTGAGGGTTCGCACCGCCCAGGGGCGATTGACCGCAGGTATCCTCATCGCGCTGCCCCCGGCGATGGTTTTGCTTATGCGGACGGTGAATCCGGATTACGTGAACGTGCTCTTTACCGACCCTATTGGTCCCTACATGCTTGGTGGGGCCGCGCTCCTGCAGATAGTCGGCTCGATTTTCCTCTGGAGGATCGTGAATATCCAGGTGTGAAGCTTGGGGGATGACAAGCATATGATCTGGGCGACGAGTGGCGTGGCGTTTGCGGCGGTGGTGCTGATTGTGCTGGCCGTGGCCTATGGTTTCTCGGGGGCAAGTCTACCCGCTGCCGAGCGCCTGACGCGCCTCTGGCAGCCTCCCTCTGCGGATAAGCGGCTGGGCTTCAAAGACAAGCAAAAGCAGAAGGTCCAGCAGGTGCTGGGCGACGTGGGTAGATTGGTTCCCACCTCGAGCAAGCGTCTGCCGCACACCCAACGCATGATGGCGCGGGCGGGCTACCGCCGTCCGGAATCGGTGATGGCCATGCAGGGCGTGAAGGTGCTTCTGCCCTTGGGCCTCGTGGCCTTGGTTTATTTCACCGGGCTCTACCATGAATCCCCGATCTTCGTCCTGGCCTTTGCAGCCATCGGGGGCTACATGCTCCCCGAGTTCTGGTTGACTTCGCGCGTGCGCCGGCGGCAACAAATACTCCGCTTGTCCTTGCCGGATTGCCTCGATTTGCTGGTCGTGTGCGTGGAGGCCGGACTGGCTTTGGACCAGGCCTTTATGCGCGTGACCCAGGAACTGCGAATCGTGCATCCGGAACTCTGTGAGGAGCTGGATCTGGTCAATGCCGAGATTCGCATTGGAAGGACTCGCGTGGAGGCTTTACGCGAGTTGGCCGACCGGACGGGCGTGGAAGACGTCAAGTCGCTGGTGGCCATGCTGGTTCAGACGGAGCGTTTCGGCACGAGCATTGCTCAGTCGCTCCGTGTGCACTCCGACGAGTTGCGGACCAAGCGCCGCCAGCGCGCCGAAGAACTTGCCGCGAAGGCGACCGTGAAGATGATTCCACCGCTGGTGTTTTTTATATTCCCGGCGTTGTTCGTAGTAATTCTCGGCCCGGCAATCATCAGCCTATATCGGCATTTCATGTGATTTTGAAAGCAAGACCCGGTGATCGGAACCGGTATTAAATCGAAAGCCCGAAATCAAATTTCAAAGAGGAGTAAACGATGGACGTAACCACGATTAGAATTCTCGCCGGCGTCGGTGCCGTAATTGTTCTGTTTGTAATTATTTGGAGACGTCGGAAGAAGGCATCGGAGTAGTCAATACGAGTGACTTCCCGACGAAAGGCGCAGCTCCTGGATGTGAGCCCCGCGGCGGCCCATTATGGCGACTCAAAAACCAAACCGCTTTTATGTTTACAACACGACGCGCGAAACCTTCGTCGCCACAGAGGCCAAGTTAGCGGACGGGTATTTCGGCCGGCTCGTCGGCTTGTTGGGAAAGACCCGGCGCTGGGCGCGCCCGGGCCAGGGATTATGGATAGTGCCCTCGCACGGCGTACACACGTTCGGAATGCTATTCGCTATCGATCTGGTCTTTCTCGACCGCGAGGGGCGTGTAGTTCACACTGAGGAGTACGTACGTCCCTTCCGCATCTCGAGGGTGACTCTCAAGGCCCAGAGCGTGCTCGAGCTTCCCCCTTACACCGTTTTCCGAAGTGGGACCCAAGTTGGTGACCGGCTGGAGATCGGGAAAGTGGATGGGCGGCCGGGCGTCACGATGGACGACCGGGCGCCGGTGCGGTGAGGCCGCACAGCAAGACAGCCGGTCGAACGGCGGGCCTGAGTGTCTCACCTCTGGTTGATGAGGCACGGCCGAGGAAGCGCGGAAGGGCCGGAGCGGGGAGCTGCGAAGGATGGGTCAGTTTCGAGTTCGCGAGAGAGTGAGGAAGCGGCAGCGGGCTTGGCAGGGAGCGTAGCAGGCGGATGCTCTCGTGGCCCCACGGCCAGGTTGGAAACACCGGTCGTCGCAAGAGGTAAATCATGGGTGGAGCGCAATTCCGAGGCGATCGCGAAGCTTCGTCCGGGGCACCCGGCAGCGAGCTGAGGCCGGAAGGTCAAGAGTCGGAAACCTTGCGGACTCGGATCGCGGGCGAATTGAGAACGGTAGACCGATTACAGCGCATCGCCCGGCCGGTAGCCTTGGTCGTCTTCACGCTGCTGGGGCTGCTCGCTCTCTTGCAGCTCTATACCTGGTCGCGAGTCGAACAGTTGACGGCCTTGAACCAGCGCCGAGACGAGCAAGCGGCGGCCGCCCAAGCCTCCATGCAAGAGGTGATTGATAAACAGAGAGTGGCTTTGGATGAGGCCTTGCAGCAAATGGCATCGCCGGGTCACGGTCATAAGAGGGCTGATCTGGCGGCGAAAGAGACGGCGGAACGCGCTGCTCCTGTCGCCCCTCGTGAGCTCCCGAAGCCACGTAAGACGAGCAGAGAGCCTCAACCAGCGGCGCATAAGGCAGCGCCGGGCCCTGCCGCCGGCCGGCCCGCTTCTGGGCCGCCGGTGGAAGCTCGGCCGGCGCCGGTGGCGCCCCCGCAGAACGAAGGGCCGGCGCGCCGGAGCCCTACCATTGAATACCAGGCCACTGCGGCCAACCGGTTGGATCTTTCCGCCAACCGGCCGGAGGCCTCGGCGACGCCGAGCGGCCAAGGCCCGTCCGCGCGTCAGGGTGTTGAGGTTGCGCAGAACGATCAGCATGATGCCGCGGAACCCTCGGGGATGAGAGTTGCCCGGGCTGACGCGGTCATCGCTCGCGACCACGACGAGATCGAACGGCTGCGCAGACTCGGCCGACGGGACTACATCGAGTTTACGCTGGTCCGCTCCGGCAGTCGCCAGGAGGTCGCGCCCGACATCAGCCTGGAACTGAAAAAGGTCGATTCAAAAAGGCTGCGTTGCGCCGTCAATATCTATGCCGAGGATTACGAGTATCCCACCGACTTGGGCATCTACGAGCCCGTGGTGTTTCCGGTCCGAGCGATGTGGGAATCCGTGGAATTAGTGATCAACAAAGTGGGGAAGGACACCGTGGGAGGCTACCTTTCGGCGCGCAAGGGCGTATTCGTGGCGCGGTGAAGCCGGAGGCTCACAACCTCTCGCAACCTCGGCCCGTCCCCGCCCGGGAAAGCTTGGTGAAGCAAGATGAACTCTCGAAACCGGCTGTTCTTCTTCCCGCTGGTCTTTCTGATCGTTGGGTTGGTGGTTCTTTACCCGGTCTTGAATTTGCCGTCTCTGAGGCAGCTATTCCAACCTGCTCCCAAGGCCAGTAGCGAGAAGTTGTCGGTCAAAATCTGGGCGAACCAGCGTTCGGGACTCTATTACTGCCCGGACAGTAAATTCTACGGGAAGCTCACGCCCGGTGTTTACATGTCCCGGTCGGAAGCGATACAGAATGGATATCAACCGGCTGCGAATCAAGCGTGTCAGTAGCTCGAGTGGGGAGAGTTCGAGCCGCGCCGCGGCTCAAGCCTGGCGCTTAGCTTGGCGAAACTAGCGGCCGCCGGCGAACGGCCAGACCGAGGTTGCGGGGAAACAGGGTGCACGCATGGCGAGTGAAGTCCTAGACAATAAGGCGATGGCGGGTGCGGAAGCGAGCCCGGCAAGTCAGGCTATCGAGTTGCCGCACACGATAAAGGACCTGGGGGTCAGGAAAAGCCTGGTGCAGAATATCGCACTGAAGATCCTGTATTTGCAGGGTGAACTGCTCCTGGTCCACCTGGCCGAGCAAATGCGGGTCAGCTTGTCGGTGGTCAATGAGATCTTTGAACTCCTCCGCAAGGAGCAACTGCTGGAAGTGAAAGGGATGGTGGGAGGGGTCCAGCGCGTCACCACCACCACCTTGGGCAACTCACGGGCCCACGAATTGCTGAACCTGAGCCACTACGCGGGTCCTGTTCCCGTCTCTCTCGACGACTACACGCGCCAGGTTCGAGCCCAGAGTATCCGCAACGTGAGCTTTCACACGGCGGATGTGGAGAAGGAATTCGCCCACCTCGTCCTGCACCCGGCCACGCTGAGCCAGCTCGGCACGGCGATTATTTCCGGCCGATCCTTGGTGTTGCACGGGCCGCCCGGGGTGGGGAAGACGGTCGTAGCTGAGACCATTGCCGGTATGTATCGGGACTATGTATGGATTCCTTACGCGGTGGAGGCCGGCAACCAAATCGTGACCGTCTTTGACTCCAACCTGCACGACGCGAGCCTCGAATCCGTCGAAGAGCAAACCGACAGAAGATGGGTCCGCTGCCGGAGACCGAGAATTTCCGCGGGCGGGGAGTTGAAGCTCGACATGTTGGATTTGCAGTTTAACCCCGTCGGCAGGTACCACTCGGGTTCTTTGCAGATGAAGGCGAATAACGGGGTTTTGGTTGTCGACGATTTCGGGCGGCAGCAGGCGCGTTCGGAGGATCTGCTGAACCGATGGTTGGTGCCGCTCGAGCATGATGTCGACTTCCTCAACCTGTTCGGGGGCGGGAGGCTGTTTGTTCCTTTCGACGTGTTCATCGTGTTCGCGACAAGCCTGGATCCCGGTAAGCTGGCGGATGAGGCATTTCTGAGGCGCGTACACGCCAAGGTAAAGCTGAGCTACGCCACGCCGTCGGAATATCATGAGATCTTCCGGCGGGTGTGCACCGAATCGGGTCTGATATACAACGCTGCGGTTGTCGACGGGCTTGTCGCCTCGCTCGAGAAGAGCGGGCGACCGCTCCGGCCCTGCGACCCCGGTGAAATTGTCCAGCAAATCCGCTGGGCAGCCGGATACGAGGGCAAACCGCCGTGCCTTGATTCACCCTCAGCCGAGCAAGCATGCCGCAACTACTTTTTCTCGGCTTAGGCCGGGCCTGGCATGCTGCCGTCGGGGGTTTTTGAGCTTGTTTAGTCCCTCGGAGCCCAAGAAGCGGAGAGTTATATGCGAGTTCGACCATGGCCTTCCAGGCCCTTCAAACTAACGAATGTGGCTATCGTGGGTGGGTGCCTCCTTGCGGCCGCCCTCGTACAACCCTCAAGGCTATTCGGCGTCCCCGTCGACGGCACTGCCGATCACACGCCGCAAATGCCGTCCAAGGTTGCGAACCAGAGGCCGTCAAAAGCCCAGCAGGCGCGCGCGGTCGCGGCGTATGGCAAGCTTCCCCTTGGCTTTGAAGCCAACCAGGGACAGGCCGACAGCCGGGTGCATTTCCTTTCCCGCGGCAGCGGCTACCTGCTCTATTTGACGCCTGACGCGGCTGTGCTGGCTCTCGAATCGGAGCGGCCTCAGCTCTCGGGGCGGACCTCCAAGCTTCCACAGCCTGATCTCGAAAGCGGGAAACCCAAGTCGCCGGCCGTGCTCCGCATGCAGTTGGTGGGCGGTAACGCCCAGGCCGGGATGGTGGGCACCGACGCGTTGCCGGGTAAGAGCAACTATTTTCTCGGCAACGATCCTTCCCAGTGGCGCACCAACGTTCCGAACTATCGCAAAGTGGCCGAGCACGCTGTTTATCCCGGGATTGACCTTGTTTATTACGGTACCCAGAGTCAACTTGAATACGACTTCGTCATTGCGCCGGGGGCTGACCCGCATGCGATCCGCCTCGCAGTTGAAGGCGCGAAGAAGTTAAGGATTGACCCCCAGGGCAATTTGATCGCGAGCGTGGGGAAAGGTGAAGTGTCTTTCCAGAGACCGGTTGCTTACCAGAAAGATGCCCGTGGAACCAGGCAGCCCGTCGCCGCGCGGTACTCGATTAAGAGCGGTCGCAATGTGGAGTTCAAGGTAGGCAAGCACGATCCCAGCCGTTCGCTCGTCATCGACCCGACACTGGCTTATTCGACTTACGTCGGCGGAAGCTACATTGACGGCGCCAACGGAATCGCGGTGGCCCCGGACGACTCAGCCTTCATCACCGGAGAAACTTACTCCCTTGACTTTCCCACCGTCAATGGGCTTATCCCCAAGTCGAATGGGGGAGAGGTTGCGTTCGTATCAAAGATCAGCCCCGACGGGTCTGCGCTTCTTTACTCGACTTACATGGGCTGCATACAAAGCGTGAAAACACCGATAACCGTAGGAGCAGTAGCTTTTCCTGACACAGTAGGTTACGGCATTGCCGTGGATTCTCTGGGCGACGCTTACGCGACGGGAACACTCAACTGTCCGACCTTTCCTGCGACAGAAGGTGCGTTTGACACGCTGTGCGGCGCGGACAAGGAATGCGGCGCAAGCTGGAACCCGCAAGGCTTCACTGTCTACAACGGTTGGGTCGCCAAGCTCAATGTCGAGGGAAGCGCGTTGATCTACGCCGCCTACATCGGCAACTACGCGATGTGCGCGGGCCGGGGCATTGCTGTCGATGAGGCTCAGAACGCCTATGTTACGGGCGACATCGGCCCGAACATACAGGAAACGGTTCCCCTCGTGCCGCCAGAAACACCTCCCCCGTTGTGGTGCACCTTTAATCAAGGCTTTCAGCCTTTAATTGGCGGCGCCGGCGGTAATCCCTATGGCGGTGCCGCCACGGATGCTTTTCTTATCAAGATCGATGCCGCAGGCTCGCAGATGCTGTACTGCACCTACATAGGTGGCAGTAATGAAGATGTCGGATACGGCGTTGCGGTTGATACCGCTGCCAACGCCTACGTCACCGGCGTCGCGTACTCGTCGGACTTTCCAACCGGCGGCGCTCTCCAGACCACCTATGCAGGCGCCGGAGACGCGTTCTTGACCAAGATCAATACTAACCTGTTGGGACCCTCCTCCCTGCTTTTCTCCACTTATTTGGGAGGCAGCGGGCTTGACCAAGGCAACGGGGTGGCTGTGGATGCCAGCGGCAACGCTTACGTCGCCGGGGTCACCACCTCGAGGGAGAGCAGCTTGCTCTTCGCTCATCCCGCGGGCGCTTTTCAGGCGGACTGCACACTGGACACGCTCAAGGTGTGCGAGGGCGATGCTTTCGTCGCCAAAGTCGCTTTGAGCGGCGCGCCTTCCATGACCTATTTCACCTACCTGGGGGGCAGCCTGGCGGATTCTGCGAACGGCATTGCACTGGACACGAGCGGCGATGCCTACGTGACCGGTTCTACGACTTCTACCGACTTCCCGATCGCCGGCACCGTGTTTCAAACGACCTACGGAGGCGGCAACGCCGATGCCTTTGTCACGGAGCTGAACCCCACGGGCTCAGATCTGGTCTACTCGACTTATCTGGGCGGGAGTGCCACGGACACCGGGAACGGCATCGCTGTTGATACGGCGACTCCTGCCGCAGCCTACGTCGCGGGCCAGACCTGTTCGTTTGACTTTCCGCTTGCCAATCCGCTCCAGCCGAGCTACGGCGGGAATTGTGACGCCTTCGTCTCGAAAGCCAGTTTTCTCGAGGGCATAGCTCTCAATCCCGCCGGCCTTTCGTTTCCCACCGTGAGCCTAGGCTCGTCCAGCGCAGTGCAGACGGTTACGCTCACGAACGGCGATAACACCCTGACGATCAGCAGCATTACGGTCACCGGCCCCGGCGCGGCGGAATTTGCCGAGACCACGACGTGCCCGGTCTCTACATCCACGCTGGCCCCGGGAGCCCAGTGTACGATCAGTGTGACCTTCACTCCCACGGTGTTGGGCGTTCAAAGAGCCTCCATTGAAATCACCGACAGCGCGTCGGGCAGCCCGCAGTACATCAGCCTGACCGGCAGCACTTCGACGGTCGGTGTTACGCCCGCCTCGGTGGCGTTTGGAAGCCAGGCGGTCGGCGTGGGGAGCGCCGCTCAAGCTGTTACCGTTACGAACATAGGCTCCGCCGTGTTGACGATTTCGGCGGTCAGTGCCAGCGGCCCCTTCACCCAGGGCAATGATTGCACCGCCGTGCCGCTCGAGCCGTATGCCAATTGCGTGATTAACGTGGCGTTCGCGCCCATCGCGCCCGGCCCCGATATCGGTGCTCTGACAATCAATGATAGCGCCGCGGGTAGCCCGCAGATAGTGCTGCTGACCGGCACCGGCGTGGCTGCGCCGGTGGCCAGCCTCTCGACCACTACACTCACCTTTGCAGCCACCACGGTCGCGTCAACCAGCCCCGCGCAGACGATCACGATTGCGAATACAGGCGGCGCTGGACTTACCATTTCCAATGTCAGCGTCACCGGGAATTTTGCTCAGATAAACAATTGCCCAACCAGTCTCGCCGGGGGGGCATCGTGCAGCGTCAGTGTGACGTTTACTCCCACTGCGCCCGGCAACCTCTATGGTACGGTAGTGATCACCGACAACGCTGCGAACAGCCCGCAGACCGTCACTCTCTCCGGCATGGGCGCGGCGGCTCCGGTGGTGAGTCTGTCGTCCACGAGTTTGACTTTCAACAACCAGGCGCTGGGATCCACGAGCGCTCCGCAGACGATCACGATGACCAATACGGGCACGGCGGCGTTGACCATCGCCGGAATTACCGTGACCGGCGACTTTGCGGAACTCAATACTTGTGGGGCGGGGTTGGCGGCGGGCGCGAACTGCGCCATCAACGTCACATTTGCCCCCACGGCGGCGGGCAGCAGAACTGGTTTGCTGACCATCACTGACAACGCGGCGGGAAGCCCGCAAGTCGTTAGCTTGGGCGGCGGCGGGGCAGACTTCCTTGTTTCCGCCACCCCGCCGTCGACGTCGGTTGTCGCCGGGGGCTCAGCTAATTACACGATTACGGTGACGCCGACCTTTGGGTTTAACGCCAAGGTCACGCTGGGTTGCAGCGGGGTGCCGCGAAATGCCACTTGTTTGATTTCGCCGTCCACCGTTACGCCCGACGGGACAAATCCCATCACGGCTGCGATTACGGTGCGCACTACGGCCCGCACTATGGCGCCGCCACGATCGGGGCCGAATTTGAATCTGCCCCGTCTGATGACGCACTTCAGGCCCACATGGTTCATGTGGTTACTGTTGCTGCTGACTTTGGTGGCAAGCCAGGCGATGGCGCGCCGGCGCGGCGTGCTGTTACGCTTCGCGTTAGTCATGGGCGTGGTGCTCCTCTGGGCGGCCTGCGGAGCGGGTGGAAGTCAGAGTAACGTCGGCGACGGAACTCCGGCGGGCAATTACCAGCTCATGCTTTCCGGAACGGCCGGAACTCCGGCGATCTCGCACTCGACGACCGTAACCTTGTCGGTACAGTGACGGCTGGCGGGCCGGCGCTCGCCGCGTGGCACAGGCGCTCCAGCCTGTGCCACCACCTCGAGACAGCCCGGTGGACCGGCACATACACATGGAGGAATTGATGATGCAGAAGGCTGGATTATTGTTTGCCCTGGTTCTTTTCTTCTCTGTCGCCGCAGCCGCGCAGGAAGTGCCCAAGGTGGAGGTCTTTGGCGGCTATTCGCACCTTTTTGCTAACCTGAACAATACGAGCTACAACTTGGACGGAGTGCATGCCTCCGCTGCCGAGAACGTAAACAGTTGGTTTGGCGGCGTTCTCGACTTCAGCTCCAACTTTGGATCGAATGCCGGCCTTAATGTCAACGCGCAATCTATCATGTACGGACCTCGCTTTACGTACCGGAAGAGCCGCGCCGTCACACCGTCCGTTCACGCTCTGTTCGGGGCCATCCGGGGAAGCCGAGGTTTTGACGGGATCTCCGAATCAAAGTACCGTTTCACCATGGGACTCGGAGGGGATATCGACCTCAGAATAAACGACCGGATGGCGTTCCGGCTTGTCCAGGTCGATTACATGCCGACTCACTTCCTGAATCTGCGGCAGGATAATATCCGGGTTTCGGTGGGGTTCGTATTCCGGTTTCCTCGTTGGTAGGAGCTCGTTTTGAGAAGCCGAGGGGCGGAATTCCGCCATCATCATAAGAGAGGTTCGGAGGCCTGTGGAGCAGGAGGGACCACAAATCCTGGCCCGCAAGAGCCCAAGTCACCGCTCGTTCAGCGCAGCGCTGGCGGCGATTTGGGAGACGGATTCACCGCTCCAGTCGATTGGCCTCCACGGCTCGCAGCCTTGGCCTAAATACCACCGCTCCGCTCCCGGCTTCCTCTCATCCTCTTTTCTCCATTTCTCCGTCATCTTCTTGCTGGCTCGCCTTCCCGTTGCCAAGCTGCTGGTTAAACCCGAGGTCCCGGAGGAGCACCACACCGAGCGCTTGGTGTACATGCTTCGTCCCCTGACTTT
>Ga0326728_10010582_pt1 | contig 21531 bp, 18 predicted proteins | sample MB3enrmetagenome_FD_207602 | JGI IMG/M metagenome (GOLD analysis project Ga0326728, IMG submission 207602) | Lab enriched peat soil microbial communities from McLean, Ithaca, NY, United States - MB31MN | ecosystem: Environmental > Terrestrial > Soil > Wetlands > Peat | place: USA: New York... | reverse complement strand
TCAAGGCCCATACCCTCACCGAGTATGCAAAATTTGACGGCTATGACCTTGAAATGTTCAAGGACACGTTGAATCTGGCGGAAAAGATCGCCTGGGAAAAGTTGTACCCGGTCGATGGTCCGGGCGATGAGGAAGGCGTACACTACGATCCCCAAACCATGACCGTGACCGTGCCGGAGATCTTCCATGACCCCTACCGGTCCATGACCGGGGCAGGATTCATATCCGTGTCCGATGACCCTGAAATCGGCGGCATGGGCATGCCTCAGTGTATTTCGGTGGCCTGCAAGGAATACTTCTGTGCCGCCAGCGCGGCGCTTGCCTTTTTCACCCTGCTCACCGGCAGTGCGGCCGGTCTCGTAAGGCGCTTCGGAGACGAGGATCAGAAAAGGTTGTACCTGAAGAAGATGCTTCAGGGCATATGGGGTGGAACCATGTGTCTCACCGAGCCCGAGGCGGGCTCCGATGTGGGAAACATCAAAACCAGGGCCGTACGCAAACCTGACGGGACCTACCGCATCGAAGGGCAGAAAATCTTCATCTCGGCCGGCGAACACGATCTGACGGAAAACATCATACACCTGGTGCTCGCAAGAATCGAAGGAGCACCCTACGGCACCAAAGGGTTATCTCTTTTCATTGTGCCCAAATATCTCGTGGATTCGGGCGGTTCTCTGGCGGAAAGGAATGGAGTGTTCTGCCGGGGCGTAGAAAAGAAGATGGGATTCCACGGCTCACCAACCTGTGCTCTTTCCTTCGGTGACGAGAAACCCTGCACGGGGTTCCTCCTGGGCAAGGGGGGTTCCGGCATGAAACTCATGTTCAAAATGATGAACGAGGAGAGGCTATTCTGCGGTCTGCAGGGCCTGGCGGCCTCGAGTAGCGCCTATTTGCACGCCGTCGATTATGCCAGAGCGCGCCTCCAGGGGCCCCATGCAACGAAGATGCTCGACCAATCAGCCGAAAGGGTGGCGATCATCGAGCATCCGGATGTAAAGAGGATGCTCCTCTGGATGAAATCCCATGTAGAAGGAATGCGCATGCTCACCTACTATCTGGCCTTGTGCCTGGACCTCACAGAGATCGAGACTGGGGAGAAGGCCTCTGAGGCGAACGCCATGGTGGAGCTGCTCGTTCCGATCTGCAAGGCAGGGAACACGGATATGGTATGGCTCATTGTCTCCGAAGCCATCCAGGTATTCGGCGGTTACGGATTCTGCAGAGACTACCCGGTGGAGCGCCTGGCCCGTGAATGCAAGGTCCTCTCCATAGTGGAAGGCACGAACGGCATCCAGTCAATCGATCTGGTCATGCGTAAGATCCTCATGAACCCAGTCCAGTACAACTATACAGTCTTCAAGAAACATGTAATGGAGACAATCAGCAAGGCACGATCCGTGGTGGATGAGAGCTATCTGCTCCTCCTGGAGCAGGCGATGGAGAAGATGGATGAGATCGTATCCCTTATGTTGGATCATCTGAACCAGGGGAGATTCATCCATCTCTTTGCTCTGGCCACCCAGGTTCAGCAGGCCATGTACATGCTGTGTCTTGCCTGGTTGCATATCTGGAGCCTATGCAACACCATACCGAAGCTGAAGGAACTTTTAGGAGACAACAGTATGGAAATCAGCAGCCCAGAGACAGAAATCAGCCCGGAAACGGCTTTTTATCGGGGCAAGGTGCTTACATCTCGGTTCTATCTCGGTACTGAGTTTCCAAAATACTTCGGCAGGGTCCAGAGCATCCTGCGAGGAGAGGAGGCATTGATTCTCGCGGATTCCACGGCTTTTCCGGAATGATCCGTATCATGGAGGTTGATTGAGAGGCTGTACGGAGAGTATGTCCTTTTTGGCCTTCAGATGATATACTGCATAATGTAATGATTCCAGAGGAATTAAATGGACGGCAAAAAGAAGAATACCTTTGGTAAGCTCAAGGACAGAGAGCGTATGGTGCGCAAGGAGATGATCCTTGACGCTGCTGAAAAAGTCTTTGCAAATAAACCCTTCAGTAAGGTCAACATGCGGGAAATCGCCAAAGAAGCGGGCATTTCTCCCGGTTCCATCTACACATACTTTCAGGACCAGGAGACACTCTTTCTCGATGCGGCATTCCGGGGCAATGAAGACCTTGTAAAAATTTTCACCAGGCTCATTCGTGAAGAAGATGCATCAATCGAAGAGGTCGCCAATGCCTATATCGATTATATCATGGACCACTATGAATATATGCGCATGGTGCAACATTGCATTTTCTTCGGAAAGTTTGCATCCCAGGAGCCTCTGGGCAGGGTTTTCTCATCGGAACAGGTCCTCATGAGCCTCTTCGATGAGCTTTTCATGAGGCATACCGATTATGCCAAGAAAGATGTTCGGCTTCTGTCCCACCTCTTCTTCGCATCACTCAACGGTATTCTTTTCAACTACGGCAGGTTTCCGAGCAAGAGCAGGGCACAGCTTCTTGGGCACATGAAAAAATTGACAAAACTCTTCGGGCGCCTGTTCGAAGAGAGGCAAAGGAATTGAGGCCGGTCGTATAATCCGGATGAATGAATCGTCATAGATCTCCTTTATCTCCTGGTATGCCGAAGGTTTCATGCAAAAACTCATGGGTAAGAACGTCGGCGTGCTCGGGAACAGAGCTAAACATACCGCTTGTATTTGTTATATGGGTCCTTCAAAATACCCCCGAGGTAATCCTCACGGTGTTGCTTTCATACCGGTCAAAGATGAGGGGGACCATTGCTTCCCCTAGTCGGCCACCTCGAGCACGATCTTCCCGATGTGCATGCCGCTTTCCATGAGCCGGTGAGCCTCACCGGCTTCGGCCAGCGGGAAGACCTTGTGTATCACCGGGCCGCAGCGGCCTGCATCCAGAACCGGCCACACGGATTCGTGCAGCTCGCTCGCGATCCGACCCTTCTCGGCAGTGGTACGCGGCCGCATCATAGAGCCGGTTATGACCCGCCGGTGAGACATCACGTGCATGAGGTCGATCTCGACCATTGATCCCTGCATAACGGAGATCTGAACCAGCCGCCCGTCCATGGCAAGGCAACCAAGATTGCGCTGCGTGTTCGGGGCGCCTACGATATCGAGCACCACATCAATGCCCCTGTCTCCCACAAGCCCGCCGATTGCTTCCGCGAAATCCGTCTCGCGGTAGTTGATGGCAGCGTCTGCGCCGAATTTCACGCAGGCGCCGCACTTCTCCCTGCTCCCTTCCGTAGCAAAGACGCGGCAGCCGAATTCACGGGCAAGCTGAATAGCCGTGATACCGATGCCGCCTGCCCCTCCGTGCACGAGCACCGACTCACCCCTTGTAAGCCTGCCGATCTGGAACAGGTTCGCCCAGACCGTGAAGTAAGTCTCGGGGAGCGCTGCAGCCCGGATTGCATCATAGCCCTCCGGCCAGGGCAGGCACTGCGGAGAAGGGGCGGCACAGTACTGCGCGTAGCCGCCGCCATTGGTAAGGGCGCAAACCATCTCGCCCGGTTTCACTGACTTTACTGTCCGACCCACGGCCGCTACCTCGCCCGCCACATCCAGACCGATCACCGGACTTACACCTCTCGGCAGGGGGTAGACACCCATGCGCTGCAGAACATCCGGATAATTCACGCCTGCGGCCAGCACCCTGATGAGAACCTCGTCATCCCCGGGCTGCGGTACGGGTCCGGTGCCCAGCCGCATGACCTCAGGCCCGCCCGGCTTGAGCATTTCAATAAAATTCATCCGTTCCGGTATCTTCATGGTTCATTCTCGAATACAACCGTTTTCACCCCTGCGATCAAGGTGCCGGCCCTGGGAACGCCTGCCGCGAAATCCGCCCCTTTTTCTTTCAGGATCGCTGTAGCATAACTCCCGATATTCCCGGTCGCACCGGTGACGAGATTTTTTTCGCTCATTATGGCCAGTCTCCTTTCCTGGATATTATTAATGGTAATTATCCCTTGGGGGTAGGTAACCAGACCAATGAAAATTGCTTGTAGACATCAAGGCATCGAAGGTGCTATTTTTACCTTTCACAAGCCGACAATGAGGCAAAAAATTCTCACTGTTAAGGTTTTTCATACACACGACGATATCACAGATAACAGCAATCCGTTAATATAAAAGATGAAAAACCAAGTTCATATATATTTGTCCTGTAGGCATATTTTTTGCGTTAATTTACTATATAAAAGGAGAGTGTAATATGTCATTAGGTATAGCCTTTAAGGGTCCTGAGGGTATCGTATTAGCCGCAGATAGTCGTGTTACATTGATGATAACCGCAGTCCAGGCACCCAATCAGCCATCCATGCCATCTATGCCGCCTATGCTTCTTCCTTCGACATATGATAACGCAACAAAGATGCTCAGAGTCAAAGGGCAGGATCATGTAGGGACTGTTACTTATGGTGTGGGGGCTTTAGGTGCTCCAACAGAGCCAAGAACTGCACATAGTTATATCCCGGAGCTAGAACACAAACTGAAGGATGTTGGTAGGCTTGGTGTAAAGGATTTTGCAGATAAACTCTCAGATTTTTTTCTCGAAAAATGGAACACATTGCATTTGCCAGTCATCCCGGGCCAAGATATGGTTTTTTTAGTGGGCGGCTATGACGAAGGAGCACCTTATGGAAGGGTATTTGATATACTGATTCCATCGCGACCTACTCCGGTAGAATATTATGCCGATGCAGGACAATTTGGCATTGTTTGGGGAGGACAACGCGAGCATGCCGATAGATTGATTCATGGCTTTGATAGTAGGCTTCCAGAGCTTGTCAAAAATTTCCTGAATCTTGATGACCAAAAGCGAGATGAATTATGTAAACATTTAAAGACGCTTCTACAAACTCCTGTTCCGTTTGCCTTTCTGCCCCTTCAAGATAGTGTAGATCTCGCGATTTTCTTAATAAGGACTACTATTGTAATGCAACACTGGCTCTTGGGTTTAAGAGGTGTTGGTGGTGCTATTGATGTAGCAATTATAACAAGAACTAATGGTTTTAAAGAAATTCAGAAAAAAGAGATAAAAGGAGAAGACCTATGAATAAAACACAACAAGTAAATCCGCTTCTGCCCAATAGTGCGTGTACAGCTGATTGGATAGGACAATTAAATGGTGGTGCTATTTACGCTTATGATATCACCAGTTCAATTCCTCAACGTACAGAAGTAATACAATTCAATAAAGAAATTTTTGAGGATGACCTAAAAAAGGTTTGCCAGAAAGTTAAGAAATAGGCTTTATTTGAGCTATAATTGTCTTAAACATAGGCATGTCGTCTTTTCGATGATTATACCTGAAGGTGTATTCGTTCAAATATGATTGAAGATATTTTGCGCTTACAGAATGATATACTCCCGAAATGCCACGTTTTAGTAAGCTCCAAAAGCCCTCAATTGTATTAGTGTGAATATCGCCCATAACATATACTCTCAACGCATGATGTATTCGGCGATGCACATAACCCATAGACGATAACTTGTTATAACTAGGCAATTCGTCTGTATATATAACAGTATTAGGCAATACACATTCTTTGATAATCGGCAAAAGTGTTCTGGCTTTTACATTAGGTATGGTGTTAGCTATTATCTTCCCCTTGCGCTGTGTTATACCAGCAACAGGTGTTTTTCCTTCAGCGCCACGCCCTCGTTTGCCATGTCGTTTACCACCCATATAAGTTTCATCGGCCTCGACGTGACCTGACAGATTATTGTTATTTTCCTCAAGCATGGATCTAATCTGCTTAAACATTCGCCATGCTGTCTTATAAGTAACGCCTGTTTCACGTTCTATTTGTTTGGCCGAGATACCACAACGAGTAGAACTCATAAGGTAGATAGCATGAAACCATAGTTTTAATGGTGTAGGTGATTTCTCGAAGATCGTGCCAGCAGTGGGGTGAACATGATGTCCACAAATATCACAGCTATAAGAACGACGAGCCATTATCCGATGATGCTTTGTTATCTTGCCACATTTTTTACAAAAAATACCATCAGGATAAAGATGATTTTTGAGCCATTCTAAACATGCAGTATCATTGGGGAAATCATCATTGAAATTTGTTATAGTATATCGGTCCATATGCTTTACCTCCCTTGAAGTATAATATAACACCCAATATACCTACTGTCAAGGGATAATTACCTTATTAATTAATAGATTCGTCTCCCTTTTCAATATGGTCCGGGTAGACGGAATCAACCACCAGACAAGTTTATGAATGAACGTCCCCTCTTTGCGTTGATATATAAAAAAGTAAATAAATAATATTGACATATAGAAATAAGTAATATAATAATAACAACATACATTATTGATCTGACCCATATTCCTTGGGAGTTAGCATCACTTGTAAGTTAGGGATTTAAGGGGGGCATATGAACCATCTTAAATTACCATAGAAAATCTATCAGTCGGTTTGCCTGACCCAAATCCACCACCTAACTATCAAAGGAGAAAATGCATGAAAAAGTTAATAATCCTTTTTTCCTTTATTTTTATAATCAGCGCGCTTCCATTCGTTGCATCTGCTGACACAACCTGCGCAACAAAATATCCGATCGTGTTATCTCATGGAATGGGTTACACCGCAGGAGGACTGCTCGGCATCGGATACTGGTACGATATACCTTCGACGCTGACAGGACACGGGGCTAATGTGTTTATCTCTAACCAGACGGCGATGGCGGCCACCTCGGACCGGGCGGCCCAGTTGAAGACCTTTGTGCAGCAAGTCCTCGCCACTACGGGAGCGTCGAAGGTCAACATCATCGGCCATTCACAGGGAGGGTTAGACGCACGGTACATGATATCCAACCTCGGCATGGCACCCTACGTGGCATCGCTGACCACCGTTTGCTCGCCGAACCGCGGCAGCCCGGTGGCTGACGTATTGCTTGGGCTTAATCAGGACTTGGGCGGATGGATAGCCGATCTGACGACTGATGTATATACATGGCTGTTCGGCGGACAACAGAACGCCTTGGCGGCTGCGCAATACGTGAGCGTGGCATATATGACCAATACGTTCAATCCCAACACACCCAACATATCAGGCGTCTACTATCAGAGCTGGTCATCGAACATATACTTCCCCTGCCTGCTGGACAAAACGATCTTCATAGCGTCCGGGGCGCTGATATACTACTATGAGGGTGCCAATGACGGTCTTGTTTCCGATAGCTCGGCCAAATGGGGCACCTATAGAGGGAACCAGTCAGGTTCAATATTCGGCTGCGGCGTATCACATGTGAATATGTGCGACCAGTTCCTCGATTATACGCCGTTCTTCGATGCGAAAGGTTTTTATACGAGCATAGTATCAGACCTGAAAGGGAAGGGGTATTAAGCGGGAAAGTGTTTGTACGATTATGGTACATTCTGATATGAAGGGCGGCATGATGCTATGCCGCCCTTCTTTATTTGTGCGGCTGACGTGAGAAACGGTTGTTTTATGAAGAAAAAAAAGATTATCGCTGTGGCAGGGATCGTGCTTGCCGTCATAATCGCAGTCATCATTGTGGGGAAAATAAAGCATGAGGGGTACGTTAAAAAGCATCAGGGGTACGTTTTTGACCGGAACTCAAAAATCAAGGATAAGGATGTAAGGATCTATCTTGCCTCGGACGGATTTAACGCAGATGCCGTGAAGGATTATTTCAAAAATGACGTGATCAATTCCTATACGTTGAAGTATTTCCTTTTCCTGGATGATAAATTCAAGGATTCGAAAAATATTGAAGAGCGCCTACAGATGGTACAGAAGTATCTCTACACGGTCATGACCTCACACGACGAAGCCGACAAGCTTTTATCAGTATACAAGACCTATACCTATTACCAGCAGGGGGTTTATGACAAGACGAAGTCGTGGGGTACGCCTTCCACGCCGGAAGAGGCGATCGCTTATCTCCACAAGCTGCAGGAATACCGGCGGGAGGTCTTCGGCGCCCAGATCGCCGACATCCTTTTCGGTCCTAGTATGAAGTTGGAGGAATATCCAATCAGGCGCGGGATGATTGTCGGAGATCAGGACCTATACGGCGCGGAAAAGGAGAAAAAACTCGACGATCTGAAAAAGGACATGTGGGGAGACGAAGCCGATACCATAGACAATTACACCGACCCGCTGAACCGCTACAACGAGAAGTTAAATATATACCAGAAGGACATGGCCGAGATGAAGTCGGATGAGGAACGACAGGCGATGATCCGGCAATTCAGAGAAGAGCTTTTCACGCCGGAGCAGGTAAGCCGTCTCGACGATGTCGACAGGTCGACGGCCGACGAGAAGAAGAAAGAGGAAGACTACTTCACCCAGGAGAACGAGATCAGAAATGACAGTAATCTCGACGCCGACGGGAAGGCACAAGAGATACGCGAACTGCAGGACCAGATGTTCGGAAGCGAGGCGGATGCATTCCGCAGGAGGCTGGTCATCGAAAATAAGCGTTAACGGCCCAAGAAGTGAAGGCAGAAATACTCAATTTGAGGCAAACATACCTTTTTCCTGGCTACCGACTTCTGGATTCATCATCATATAAATCTTCCTGTAAAGAATCCTCCATAACCTTTACCCATGGTGTGGCTGCCGGATTTTTCCCGGGCCTTCGGAAGATGGAAGACCGCCTGGTGGATTGGACCTTTTCGCAGTAACTTTGGGTAATGGATTTCAAGTATATCCCCACCTGGTCCGAGATGTCGCCGGTGCCGTCAAAGAAAAGGTTTACCACCGGCACCTGGAAATATGCAGGGTATGTCTGGAAGAGGTGCGAAGTTACCCTGCCGGGCATGCACCCGAAGGGTGAGCAGTTCACCACCAGGTGTGCGCCTTGTTCGGCAAAAAGCTTGGCCCTGCCTATGGTGAGGATGGCTTCTCCCTCGAAGTCGGGAGGTATGAATCTTAATGCCTTGCCCATGACCGATGCTATAGAAGGCTCATGTCTCTGGTCGAGCACCGGTGAGAAGAGGGCCATAATGTCCTTTTCAACTTTATGGAGAACATGTTTTTTCAAGTTTATGCCGAGCTTCTTCATGAGCCCTGATTTCATCGCAAGGGTCTCCCAGACATAGTAGATCCATTCCGTCATGGGCGAAACCCAGGCCTCTCCTCCGCCATCCTCGACAGCCTCAACGATGTGCTGGTTTGAAAAGCTGTTGAGCCGTACAAAGATTTCACCAACAATACCCACAAGGGGTTTTGGAGGTTGATCGAGGCTGGAATCGATACTGAGTGTACTCATGAGGGATGACAAGGCGACCTTCCAGTCACGGCCTGCGCGGATCAGACCACAGATCTCATCCAGGACTTCATTGATGAGCGCCTCGGCCATGACCGGGTGCTTATGATAGGGAACGACCCGGCACCTGAGCTTATAGAGGGCATCACCCAGACAGATGGCCTTCCAGACCCCCATCTCCATTTTCGGCGTGAGGAAGGCATACCCATCTTCTGAAGTGGGAGAGAAGAGGATGGCATTCTTGAGATTGTTCCGTTCAAAGATCATGGATTGGAGCGTGGCATATTGGCCGAACCTGCAGGGCCCTTCTGCCCGGGGCATGAAGAGTGCCTGGTGGCAATTCGCCGGGCCATCCTTGATTATTGAGAGGAATTTACCTGTAGTAACCGCTGTGGGCAGGCATTCGCTCCCCCGGCATAGAGCCCTGCCTGCTGCGCATTCGGCAGCGGTCTCCTCGCCCATTGCGTCCGTGTCATAACCGTAGTGGTTCAGCACTGCAGACCACAGTTGGGGTATGTACGGATGGATCTGGGGGATCCAGATCTTTGTATTATGCCTGATATCCTCGATGCTGTAGCGTATCCTCGTAGGTTTGCTGATGCGAGGGGCTTGTGAGCCGTCACCCTTGTGCTGCTCGATCATGTCGATGAAGGCCTCGATCCGTGTCTGATAGCCGGTTGCCGAGCCGTGCTCATCCAGTTCGAGGATGAGGTATGGCTTGCCGCGGCAGATCTCCTCGAAATAGGTGAGGATGAAGGAGTCAGGCCCGCACGAGAAGTTGGATATCATGAGCGGGAACAGGTTCGGCTTGTTGCGGATAGAAAAGGCCTTCTTCAGTATCTTCTGCCCCTGGTACCAGTACATATCGGGAAAATAGCCGGCGATATCCTGGTTTGTCATCTCATCGGGGACGGCATCCATGGTGATTACCTTATAACCCAATGATTCGATGAGCTCAGGGATGCCGAGATTGAGTATCCTGTGGTAGAGGTTGTAGGGCCTGCCCAGGAGTACGATTGTTTTTTCATCCCCTATCTCATCGAGGAGCGACCGGGCCCTGGTGGTCAGCTCGATACGGTGCTGTTCAAGCCTTTCCAACCCTCGCTTTATCCCTTTCATGATCCCGAACAGGCTTGCCCCATCAATACCCGCTTGTTTGAGAAATTCCCTTATCTGCCAGGCCTGCCAGGAGATGCTTCTGCTCAAGTCGATCTCAGGTGTGAATACCCTTCCCCGGTGAGGTTCTTCTTTGAAAAAGGCCGGGACAGCCGTTATGAAAGGGCAGAAGAGGCTGCGCGGTTTGATGGAGTCATCCTTCCGGTCCTGGATAAGGCAAGGAAGAAGGATCTTGCAGGCTGGATCCTGCTTCAAGATGACATTGACACAGGCCATGGCAACCTTGATGGGATAGCAGAAATCCCCTGAACCTATTGCAGAGAGCTCTTTTTGAACTTCGTTCTTACCAGGATGGCAGACCTCAATGCCCAGGTCGCAGGCGAATGCTATCTCGGTGAGCAGGGGAATGTATTCTTCATATAATCCCAGTGCAGGTATTTTAAAGACATGCTTCCCTTTTTGCAGCGCACTCCTGGAGGGTGTAAGGAGGTCTTCCCTTATCTTTACACTCCTGTTGATTTTTCTGGCTTCAGTTTGTGCGCCCGACTCCCTGCCGCACATATATCCCCAGCTCGTCTTCTCCGAGTCCATATGAACAACCGTGATCCTGCAGGTATTCTCGCAGCCCTTGCACATCCGTTCTTTTATAGAGACCTCAGGAATAGTAAGGCCTCTGAAGGATGTTCGGCTCAAATCTTTCCCTTTGGCAAGCAGTGCAGCCCCATAGGCGCCCATGACATGACAGAAAGGGGAGACCATGACTTGTGCGCCCGTGATTTGCTCGAGGGCCGCCACCAGTCCTTTATTTCGGGCGGTGGCGCCCTGGAAAACGATCTTTTCTTTATTGTAAGAGCGGTTGCCTACGACCTTACCTACATAGTTTTTGAACACAGCCAACAGCACACCGGCCATGATCTGTTCCCTGGGGTATCCCGAGGAAAGCTGTTTGGTTATCTCCTGGTTCATGAACACGGTACAGCGGTCGGAATTGGGCAGGGGTGTCACCCCCATCACTTTAGCGCCGATCTCGTCGAGGTCCATGCCCAAGGTCCTGGCCTGTTCCTCCACAAAGGAGCCTGTACCGGCTGCGCAAACATAGTTCATGTTCACATCTACGATGCGGCCGTTCTCAATGCGTATGAACTTTGCGTCCTGGCCGCCGATCTCGAAGATGGTTTTGACGTTATCATCGAGCATAAGAGCACCCTTGGCATGAGCGGTGATCTCATTGACGATGAGATCCGCACCGATAATGGTTCCTACAAGCTTTCTCCCCGAGCCTGTGGTTGCACACCCCTGAATGGTTAATGTACAGGGCAGGTCCTTCTGAATAGAGAGCATCCCTTCAAAGATCCTTCTCGTTGCCTCGATAGGGTTGCCTGAGGTCTTGGTATAGATATCAAGCCTTATCACGCCCTGATCATCAATGAGTACCGCCTTTGTAGAGGTAGACCCGATATCCACCCCGATGAAGGCGTCAAAATGTTCGTTTGTATGCAGGTCATGCCAGATCTCATTGCCGTTGTTATCCGCATGGCGGCTCATCTCACTGGTCGGGAAGGTGCTCTTTTTGAGCTTCAGGGGCTGCAGACCGATGGAGCGGACTTTACTCGGCGTGTGATCCTTGAGAACTTCCATGAAACCCCTTGAGGTCTGTCCATCGAGCCGCGCAGCCAAGCATAGACCGCGTGCCCTCGTAAATGCAGGGGTGTTTGCTATCGTGACATTCGTGAAGACCTGTTTCAAAAAATGAAGGATATGAGGGTTCTCAAGCAGGCCGCCGGTGGCAAGGATGCCGCTTCCGTCAGGAAGATTACCCCCGAACACGCTCTTGAGGCTGCTCAGAACCAGACCCTTACAGAGCCCGTTGTAAATGGAGAATGCAGTGTGCCCATCCTGCTGGAGGTGGATAAGGTCGGTCTTGGCAAAGACCGCACACCTTGTGGCTACCATCGGTGCATCCTCGTCGATAGCAATGTGAGGCAGGTCGGAGAAATCGAGCCCCAGCCTGAGCATCTGTTCGTCGAGGAATGAGCCTGTTCCCGCGGCACAAGCAGGGTTTGTCTGATAGAAAAGGATGTGCCCGTCATCGTCAAAGTGCACAAGTTCGATCTTCTCTGCACCGAAGATGAGCAGTTGCCTTTGGGCGTGGATCTTTCTCAGGTAATCGATCTCGGCCAGCAGTCCTTCATGGTGCCATCCTGCAATATCATGCGCGTCAAGGTTGCCGGAGAAACTTAAAGATATGGGTTCAGGAAGCAGGCAGCCGACTTCATGGAACACAACACTCCGTGGTGACCCGCGATGGTGGATGTTCCGAGCGGTAATGAGCGAACCGGATATATCCTCATGCCAAAGCTTGATGTACGAACTCCCCGCATCTATACCCAAATAGCTCACGTTCACCTCCGTATTTCTAAGAAGTAGCAATTTTATTTCAACACCCAGGGTAATAACACATATGCCCCTTGCGATCAATGTTCCGGAAGGCCATCTTTTTGTGAAAATGTATGCAGGTTAAGAGGTAAATCCGAAAATCAAGTGTTTTTGGTGTATCCAGCCGCAGGTTTGATAAGGGCCGTTACTGATTGCGGATAGGCCTCCGACAGGGGAAGCCCCGAAGGGTGTATCCCCTGGTTGACAATGACCGATGCCTCCTGGTCAAAGGGGTTGGTCCGCATCGCCAGTGAGAAGAGGTAGGGGAAGTTGTCTTTGAGATGCTTCATGTAGGATATCCATTCCCTGACCAGCATCTGGTAAGATCTGTTGATATCTGCAGCTATGTGGTCGCAGTCTTCACAAGGGAGCTCGGTAATGGTCTTTCTCAGCTTGAGCTCTTCGGCGAGATGGAAGACCGATCGCAAGAGCTCGGTGAAGCGTTCGTGCTCCATGAGGTTGGGATTTTCCATCATGGTGAGGAGGAAGTCCCTCTTCTCCCTCAGGTATTGCTTGAGTCTTTCAAGGTCAAGCTTTTCCGGTTCCACTTTATAGTCATAATTACCCAGGCGATTCATGGCCTTTAGAAATTCTCTGTCGGTCCACTGCGCCGAGATGAGCAGTTCATTTTTGATGGTTCCGAGGTTTGGGTCGAGATCGGAGTAGTAGGAAAGGAGATCGGTCCCCAGCTCACTGAAGAAGACCCCGATTATCGTGTTGAGCTTTTCGATCCTGTTCTGTTTTTCCCTCATCTCGAGGAATTGCTGGAGGATCAGGGTAACCAGCAGGACTTGGATAAACAAGAAGGCAATGTCCATGACCATATAGAAAAAGATATCTCGGGCATCCTTGAAGATGTAGTAATGCAGGATATATGTGAGTACGGATAGTATAATCAAGGACAGTCCGAAAAGGATCTTCTTTGATGCCTGGCTCATGGGAAATCTCCAATTTTTACTATTACTCTATGAGAGTATATTCTGCATTCTGTAACCCGGTTTGTCAAATAAGCAATAATCAGACGGCATATCGCTCATATGATATTTAGATCCAATATGGCCTCAACGGATTCGAGGGAGGTAAAGACCCTGCAGATCAGCTGCACTGTACTGGCAGGGCAAGGAAATCGGTGAAAGAAATAGTATTTTCATGATATCTTCAGGATATACATCATTTGGAAGAATAGTGCATAAACATCACGTATGATTCATAGTATGGAGTAATATCAGGCCTTGAACTTACATATAATCCTTGCTACGTGATTAGCACTCATATATAGTGAGTGCTAACAATCAGAACTTGGAGGAAAGGAATGAAGATTAAGCCATTGCACGACAGGGTTCTCGTCAAGAGGATCGAAGAGGAACAGAAAACCAAAGGGGGAATCATCATACCCGATACGGCAAAAGAAAAACCCCAAATGGGTGAGGTCATCGCCGCCGGTGGCGGAAAGAAGACCGAGGATGGAAAGGTCATCCCGCTCGATGTGAAAAAGGGTGACAAGGTGCTCTTCTCTAAGTATTCAGGGAACGAGATCAAGATCGAGGGTGAGGAGTTGCTCATCATGAGAGAGGAAGACATCCTCGGGATTATCCAGTAGGCAAGGAGGAATAGGAAATGGCTGGCAAAGAGATAATCTATAGTCAGGAAGCACGGAACAGGGTCTTAAGCGGTGTGAACAAACTCGCGAATGCGGTTAAGGCTACTCTCGGCCCCAAAGGCCGTAATGCAATCCTTGATAAGACCTTTGGGGCACCGCTGGTCACGAAAGATGGTGTGACCGTAGCCAAGGAGATCGAGCTTAAGGATAAGTTTGAGAATATGGGCGCACAGATGGTTAAGGAAGTGGCTTCCAAGACATCCGATATCGCAGGCGACGGTACCACAACGGCCACCGTGTTGGCCCAGGCCATCTATACAGAGGGCCTGAAGTATTTGGCAGGCGGCATGAACGCCATGGACCTCAAGCGTGGCATCGACAAGGCGACCTTGGCGATAGTGGATGAGCTCAAGAAGATGAGCAGAAAGGTTGAGGACAAGAAAGAGATCGAGCAGGTGGGTACCATCTCGGCCAACGGCGACAATGAGGTAGGTGCATTGATAGCCGATGCCATGGACAAGGTGGGAAAGGAAGGGGTCATCACGGTTGAAGAGGCAAAGAGCATGGATACCACCCTTGAACTGGTGGAAGGCATGCAGTTTGACAGAGGTTACCTCTCGCCTTATTTCGTGACCGATGCGGAACGTATGGAAGTCGCTCTCGAGACCCCGGTGATCCTCATCTATGACAAAAAGATCAGCAACATGAGGGATATCATCCCTGTGTTGGAGCAGATAGCCAAGAAGGGCAAGGCCCTTCTTATCATCTCTGAAGACATCGAGGGAGAAGCGCTTGCAACACTCGTTGTGAACAAGCTCAGGGGCACGCTCAAGTGTGCTGCGGTCAAGGCACCCGGGTTTGGAGACCGGCGCAAGGCCATGTTGGAAGACATCGCCATTCTGACCGGCGGTGAGGTGGTATCCGAAGATCTCGGCAGAAAGCTCGAGTCGGTTACCATGGAGGACTTAGGCACTGCCAAGAAGATCATCATCGACAAGGACAATACCACCATCGTCGAGGGTGCGGGCAAGAAGGCGCAGATCCAGGCAAGGATCAGCCAGATCAAGGCCCAGATCGAAGAGACATCCTCCGACTACGACCGCGAGAAGCTTCAGGAGAGGCTTGCCAAGCTGGCCGGCGGTGTTGCGGTGATCAAGGTCGGAGCCGCCACCGAGCCCGAGATGAAGGAGAAGAAGGCCCGTGTTGAAGATGCGCTTCATGCAACCCGCGCTGCCGTGGAAGAGGGCTTTATTGCGGGCGGCGGTGTGGCACTGCTGCGCTGTATCGACAAACTCAATAAGCTTGATCTGGAAGGCGACCAGCAGTTCGGTGTAAAGATCATCCAGAAGGCCCTTGAAGAGCCGCTCCGCCAGATCGCTGTGAATGCCGGCATGGAAGGCGGCATCGTGGTGGAAAAGGTGAAGGGCCTGAAAGGCAATTCCGGGTTCAATGCCGAGGCTGAAGAATACGAGGATATGGTGAAGGCCGGCATCATCGACCCCACCAAAGTCGCCCGTTCAGCCCTGCAGAACGCAGCATCAGTTGCCGGATTGCTGCTCACCACCGAGGTCATGATAGCCGAGATCCCGGAGGAAAAAGGACCGGGCGCCGGCGGCGGTATGCCCGATATGGGCGGCATGGGTGGTATGGGTGGCATGGGCGGTATGATGTAACGAAAAGCCTAATATTGAGCGAACTCCGGAGGGGTGGAAATTTATTCCACTCCTCTTTTTTTGGCACTGAAGATCTATATCTTTTCTGAGGTGATAAGGGGGGCCTTCACGACATTCTTGCCAAGGAGTTCAAAAATATCATGGATGATGTCCTTCTTTCGGATGGCCCCTTTTTGGTTATGCAGCACGATGACACTCCTCAAGATAAGTTCATTGAGCATGCCTGCAAGGATATAGGGATGGACATTAACCACCAGTTTTTCTTCCTGTGCATCTTTTATCATGGCCACCAGCCGTGCCTCGATCTTTTTGTAGGCGCTGATGTTCTTGAGGGTGTATGCAGAGAGGTACCGCCGCTTTTTAATCTCATTGGTTTCGTATTCGGACATAAAGATGTTCAGGAGCTGGGAGTTATCGATGTACAGATCGAGCAGGCTCAAGACGAGCTCCCTGAGCTTATCAAGGGAAGAGCCCTTTTGAGCGGATATGTCATTGAAGACGGAATCAATATCATCGAGGATACCGGATATCAACGCTGCAAAGACATCTTCCTTGTTTTTGAAGTGGTTATAGATGGTCCTTCTGTCAAACCCCGATATCTCGGCTATGTCTTCCATAGTGGTCCCGTAGAAACCCTTCTTATGGAAGAGCTCCCGTGCAGACCGTAAGATGACGGTTCTGTTTCGTAAAATCTGACGTTTTCTTCTGATCTTTTTCTGCATTGGATCTTTACGTTGTTTTCGCTAACGGTTACCAAATCATTCTTTTGTTGTTTAAGTCAATAGAAATTTATTAAAAGAAAATCTTGCCGATAATTCACACAATGGGTAGGTCATTGGACCGTGGAATGTACTGTTCAAGAAATCTATTGAAAAAGGTAATATTGACCTGTAAGGCTTCTTCGGGATAAACAGTTTAAACAGTAGGATAATTTCAGGTAGTACCTGATGTGTTCTTCCGGCAATGTCCATAAAGAGAGGGCAATGAAGAGATGGGTCGCGCAGATCCGAGATATGGGTCCCATATGGGTAGGAGAAAACAATCAGAGACAGTAGTAAAAATGGTGAAATGTCCTGGTTGTAAAAAGGAAGTACCCTTTGAGGGTAACCCCTACAGGCCATTCTGTTCCAGAGGCTGTAAGGGTATTGATCTTATCGGTTGGGCGAATGAATCGTATCGCATAGAAGGAAGGCCGGACGAAGACGACCATAATGAAGAGACCGACTAGAGAACCGTTCATCCTGCCCAGATCTTCTCACTGCATATCCCGGAAAGATATCGATCCGGACGCATTGAAGGTGCTCTACCGACTATCCCGCAATGGGTTCAAGGCATATCTGGTGGGTGGTGCGGTCCGCGATTTCCTCTTGGGCAAAAGACCCAAAGACTTTGATGTGGCCACCGATGCAAGGCCCGGACAGATAAAGAAACTCTTCGCCAACTGTTTCCTCATCGGCAAACGCTTTCGCCTTGCCCATATCCGCTTTAAGGGGGGCAAGATCATCGAGGTGGCCACATTCAGGAAAGAGCCTGAAGCGACCGAAGAGGGTGCGACCGACCATAACAACACCTTCGGTACGCCGATGGAAGATGCATTTCGTAGAGATATCACCATCAATGCTTTGTTCTATGACATCAGAACCTTCTCGATCATAGATTATGTGGGCGGCCTGGAAGACATATCACAGAAAAGGGTGTGTATAATAGGCGACGCTGACGTGAGATACACTGAGGACCCCGTAAGGATGTGGAGGGTTCTCAGGTACGCCTCGCGCCAAGGATTTTCTATTGAGCATGCCACAGCCAGGGCCATCGAAGCCAATCGGATGCTCCTGTCAGCATGCTCCGGTTCTAGGCTGTATGAAGAGCTGAACAAGGATCTTGTATCCGGCTTTGCCGGAGAACTCTTCCGCAAAATGACAGCTTACTTGATACCTTCCGCCCTATTGGGTGAGTTGGGAAAGATGATGGAAGAATCTTATGAGGTACGGGAAGAGGTTGTCAGGTTGCTCGACATCCTCGATGAATCCGTCAGGAGTGATGAGACTCCATCACAGGTGGTATCTTACGGTTTGCTCTTGTGGCCGTGGGCACGGCAAGTCATAAAAGCAAAAGGACAACTTTATGGAGACAAGATAAAACTCCTCGCCGATGAGTTCGCCGGCGCGAGGGTGCTTGTGACCATCCCGAAGACCTTGAGGGCGAATGTGATCCATGCACTGGAAATCCTGGAACGGATGATATTAGCGATGCAGACGGGGAAGATGAGATGGTCCCTGGTTAAAAGGGCGAGTTATAAAGATGCATCCACACTGTTCGCCCTTATTACCCTTGGCAGGCTCGTCCACGATGAAGATGCCTTTGCCGCTGCATTTTCTGAGAAATTCCCACTCAGTAAAGGTATCGGGAGATTCCAGAAAAAGAGACGCAGAAGGTACCGCAAACCCAAGTCCCCAACCGCCGTTGAACAAAGAGTTGTGTTTTTTCATCAGTAGTGATGAATTTTATCAGCTCGGCCTGGGGCCTATGTGTGCAGTAAGAACAGTGATTCACCTATTGCAGAATATCCACATCAAGAAAGAGAGATGTTGCACCATCGAAATTGCAACCGCATATATTTTAACTGAAAATTAACAATTGCTGTACTTGGCATAGTAGATGCATTATAAGGCGGCAGAGAGAGACGAGGGATGGATATGAGCAGAAAAGGCAATCTTGATATTATTTTGAAGAATATGGATACTACGAGGGCTACCAAGATCCTTGCCAAGAGCCTTTACAAAGAACTTATACGCAATGGGTTCACCAACAAGGACGTCATCAATTTTTCCAAAGAAATCCTTGACCATATGGCGTTGGAGATGCGCAAAGAAGCCACTTTAGAGGATGCCGGCAGGAAGGATCGTCTCCTAATAGGTTAACCTCTCCTTAATGAGAGAGAGGATTTTAGCTACTACCTCTTCTAATTTCAGGTGTGTCGTATCAACCACAACTGCATCTTCTGGTACGACCAGAGGTGAAATCATTCTTGCGCTGTCCCTTTGATCCCTTTTTTCAATATCTTTGAGAACCTGTCCCATGGATATATCAGTACCCTTATCGACAAATTCAGAGTATCTGCGTCTAGCCCTCTCTTCAGGTGTGGCATCGAGAAAGAATTTGATATCTGCATCGGGAAACACAATGGTTCCCGTGTCTCTTCCCTCTGCAACCAGGGAAGTACTCCCTATAAAGGACCGTTGTATACCAAGCAATTCTTTTCGCACGGATGGATGAACCGCAATTGCCGAGGCCAGCTCACTGATATGGTGAGCCCTGATCTCCGTGCTCACATCACGGCCGTTCACATAGGTCTTCCCATCCGAGATCCTTATACTGGTCTTTGCCAGTACGGATGCGCATTCAGTTTCATTACGGATGTCGCAACCTGCTGCATCGAGGGCTACAGCAGCGGCTCGATACAGGGCCCCTGTATCGAGGAATGTATATCCGAGTCTTCGGGCAACTTCTTTAGCCACCGTGGATTTGCCGCTGCCGGCAGGTCCATCCATGGTGATGATATGAAATGTCATATCAACCTCGCCATATCCTCAAAAAATGTAGGGTAGGAGATATCGACACACTTTCTGTCATCGAGTTGGATGTCAATATCCGAGGCCTTTGAGAGTATGTAGAAGGACATGGCGATTCTATGGTCGGAGAACGTAGAAATGCTCCCGGATGATAACCGTGCAGGTCCTTTGACGATCAGGCCGTCATCGAGCTCCTCGACCTGCATCCCGAGTTGTGACAGTCCTTTCACCATCGCTGCAATACGGTCCGTCTCCTTTACACGCAACTCCTTGGCGTTTGTTATGACCGTAGTGCCTGCGGCAAGGGCGGCTGCAACTACCAAGATAGGGATCTCGTCAATAAGCGTTGGGATCTCATCTCCGGCAATAGTGGTTCCCTTAAGCTCAGAGCCATGTACTACAAGATCGCCCACCGGCTCTCCTGCTCTGTCTTGCACATTCACCGTTTCAATTTGTGCACCCATGCGTTCAAGCACAGCGAGATAACCTGTCCTTGTTGTGTTCAGACATACATCGTGTACTATTATCTCCGAACCGGGTGCGGCGGCTGCCCATACCACAGGAAAAGCGGCGGAGGAGGGATCGCCCGGTACGGTGATGTCCCTGGCCTCGAGCTTCTGGCCGCCGGTTATTGTAGCGGACTTCGAGCGTAGATTTAAGACCGCCCCGAAGTACCCAAGCATACGCTCTGTGTGATCGCGACTGGGTGACGGCTCGTTTACGGTGGTCTGGCCTTCGGCATGCAGGCCTGCAAGAAGCATGGCAGATTTAACCTGGGCCGAGGCGACCTCCATGGGATGAAATATACCCCTGAGATTGCCACCCTTGACTGCCATAGGCAGGTATCCGCCCTTACGCGCCATAAATCGGGCCCCCATGAGCTCCAACGGTTTGATAACCCTTGCCATAGGCCGCTGGACCAAGGATCTATCCCCTGTGATCGTGGTTATGCCGTCGAGGCCTGCAAGGATACCGCACATGAGCCTGGCCGTAGTGCCTGAATTACCTGCATCGATGACCTGCAACGGTTCCTTTACCTGTGATCCCTGCACCCGGTATATATTTCCTTGCTTTTGTATATCAACCCCCAGGGTAGAAAGGGCGGATCGTGTGCTCTTGATGTCCTCCGATTCGAGGGCATTCCTGATGGTGGTCACACCTTTGGCCAAGGCTCCGAGTATGAAGGCCCTGTGGGATATGGACTTGTCCGGGGGAGGGGTGATCTCACCGTGAATCGCCATATAAACCTCTCCTGATATGTGCATAAGTTGATAATAATTTTTCCAGGTCCTGGATCTTTCCTTCATCAATAAGGGATCGGATGAATCTCAGCTCTTCCATGTATGTATCTATGAGGGGCAGAATGTTCTCTTTGTTATCGAGAAAGATATCTCTCCACATATGAGGGTCTGAGGCGGCAATGCGGGTGAAATCCCGGAAACCTGCGCCCAAGAGCTGCCGGTGGATGTTCAGACTGCCTGCCATGCTCATGGATACATAGCTTAAAAGGTGGGGCATGTGGCTGATAATAGCCATGAGCCGGTCGTGTTTTTCAGGGTCCATGATATGCGTCTTTGAGCCGCATTGCTCCCACAGCAGCTTCACTTTTTCAACACACTTCTGGCGTGTGGATGCAGAAGGGGTGATGATGGTCATGGCGTTCTTGAACAGATCTTCCTGGCTGTAAACATAGCCCGGGTTCTCTTTCCCGGCTATGGGATGAGAGCCGACAAATGACGGGAATACACGGTCAAGACTCTCCACGATGTGTGCCTTGGTAGAGCCGGTATCGGTCAGGATTGTATCCTCGTTGATATATTTGATCACCCTCCATGATGCTTCCACGACGCTGCCCACCGGCACGGCGATGAACACCACGTCACTGCCCG
>Ga0326728_10010581_pt1 | contig 21531 bp, 19 predicted proteins | sample MB3enrmetagenome_FD_207602 | JGI IMG/M metagenome (GOLD analysis project Ga0326728, IMG submission 207602) | Lab enriched peat soil microbial communities from McLean, Ithaca, NY, United States - MB31MN | ecosystem: Environmental > Terrestrial > Soil > Wetlands > Peat | place: USA: New York... | reverse complement strand
TCGCGATTTTTCCCCGAAGAAGACGACAACCGGACGTTGCGGGAAGCCTATGCCGATGACAACCTCAAGGCCAATGAACTTCTGTTCCGGCGCGTGGACATTGCGGATGTGGTCAGCGCGCACTTGTTGGCCGCTGAGCACGCGCCGGCCATCGGATTCCGCCGCTATATCGTGAGCGCCACCACACCTTTTTCCCAAAGTGACACCCCGGATTTGCGTGCTGATGCCCCGCGGGTTGTGCGCCGGTGCGTACCTGAATATGAGGCGGAATACGCGCGCCGTGGATGGAAGATGGCCCCCAGCATCGACCGCGTGTATGTCAATGACCGGGCCCGGCATGACCTAGCCTGGCAACCGCGATATGATTTCAAGTTCGTGGTTGGCCGCCTCCGGGCAAATCAAGACATCAAAAGCCCTCTCGCCCGGCTGGTCGGGTCAAAGGGATACCATGCTGAAGAATTTACCGATGGACCTTACCCGGTGAAATAGATCCCTTCCCTCATTTTTCCCGACCCCCCCGTGCGGAGTGAAAAGTTGAGCGCGGAAAGGCAACTTCGATTATCCTGAAAGTGGGGCGATCGCAGCGGGGGCCACGAAAACTCTGAGGGTCCGCAAGGTTATGTACGCCCTTTTGGGGTGGGCGGCAGGGTTCGCGGAGGTCAGTTCCGCGCAGAAGGTATTCAAGGTTATGAAGTATTCGCATATTGTCAAATCGGCCGCCAAACACCTCTGGTCAGGATTCAAACTGCCTTACATGGTGATGTTTGAAACCACCCTGATGTGCAATATGTTTTGTGAGTATTGCATTTTTGGCGAGGACGGCAAGTTTAATGACCTGCAAACCCGCGCCACGCGCGACCGCATCTTCAAACGCATTGACGAGTTTTGCGAGATGGGAATTTTCGCGCTCAGCTTTTCCGGCGGCGAGCCCCTGCTGAACCCCAGCACCTGCGACTACATCGCCTACGCGGCGGACAAGGGCATGTGGACCTCCATGCCCACCAACGGGCTGCTTATCAAGAAATATGCGGACGGCGTGGCGCGGCTGGACATGCTGGAAGTGTCCATTGACTCCCTCAACGTGCAGCGGTTCGCCAAGCGCCGCGGCGTGGACGGCCTGCCACGCATCATCGAGAACCTCGACCATGTGCTGGCCAAGCGCCGGCCTTTCACCACACAGATTAACGCCGCCGTGAATATGGAAAATCTCTATGATCTTCCCGAACTGGCGGAATTCTGCAAGCAACGTCAACTGGTGATGCACCCGGAGGCGGTCCACAACGTCATGCGCGATGGTGAATTGCTGCCTGACTCGGAGTTGCATGGCAAGGATCTCGACAAGGTGGAATTGTTTTTGCGCGAGCTGCGCATGTCGTATCCGCAGAACGTTCGCTTTTACACTCACTATTACGACTTCTATCGCCAGGGGGGATTCGGGGCCAGGTTCCCCTGCCGGCATCCTTCCAAACTCATCTCCATGAAGCCCGATGGCTCCATCCACCTGCCCTGCGCGTTCGTGACTTTGCACAAGTCGCAGGCGCCCCTGAAGGAAATTTTCGCGTCGGAAACGGCCAGAAAAATCATCGCTCAGGAAGCGACCTTATGGGATTTCTGCAAGGGATGTAAAATCGGCTGTCCCTATGAAGTCAGCGCCTATACCAACAGCCCCATGCTGGCGCTTGAATCCGGGCTGAACTTTCTGCGGATTCTTTGAGGAGGCTGAGATGAGAAGTGAGAAGCGAGAAGTTAGGAGTTAGAATCCTGGAGTGCGGAAGCAGGTGTCTTCATTCTAACTTCTATCTTCTAACTTCTAACTCCGCAGAGAAACATGGCCTTGACCGCAGTGCTTATCATCGCCGCAGTGGGATTGGCGCTTGGCCTGTGGTTCTGGTGGGCCTGCGCGACACCCTCATCCACTTTTTTTCGACCCGTGCTGGTTCGAGGTCCGCAGGAAGGCAAGCGCATCTCCCTGACTTTTGATGACGGGCCATCGGAGCAATTCACCGGGCAGATCCTCGACATCCTGCGCGAGCACCACGTTCCCGCCACGTTTTTCGTTTGCGGCAGGAATGTTGAAGATCATCCCGACCTGCTTCGCCGCATTTCGAGCGAAGGGCATGAGATTGGCAACCATACCTACTCGCATCCTTATCTCTATTTCAGATCGCGGCAGCGCATCGCCGCGGAGATTGACCGCGCTCAGGTGGCCATCGAGAAGGTCATCGGTTTCCGCCCCAGGTTTTTTCGGCCGCCTTACGGAGCGCGCTGGTTCGGGCTGGTTCCCACTTTACTGGAACGAGGCATGCACTTGATTCTCTGGTCGGCAGCGGGGTATGACTGGAAGGAAGATGTGCAGGGGATCGCCAAGGCCATTCTACGTGAACTGAAGCCTGGCACTATCATCCTGCTGCATGATGGAAGGGAGACGCGCTCGGCCGTCGAAATCGATCGCTCTCGCACGGTCCTGGCCTTGCCGGGGATCATTGCCGGGGCACGCCAGCAGGGGTACACTTTCACGCCTCTCAAGGATTTTCTATCCTCCACCTAGCCAGCTTGGCATGTGGCATATTGCATCAGGTTGGCGTGAGGTACCTGTAAGTTTTGGAAAGAGGTCAGCTAAGTCCCGTAGGGGTTAGCAGGCCGTGGTCTTCCAAATGGCATAATGGTTGTCAAACTTCGCAAGTTGGGGGAATTAGTCTGCATTCTGTGGCAAATTGCTACGGCAGAAAAACGGCATGCGCTTCTAATTCCCTAAGCGTGTTGCATCCTCATTAAGAAGTTCTAATCAATTCAAGGGGTTAGATATATTCTCGCACATTGGCCCCCACATTGCCTGCCAATACCAATGATCTACAACATGCCATGGGGAAGTTTCTGGTAATGGACAGGCCTGGTTTGCGTATAGCCATGGATAAGATTCTGGTAGTGGATGACGATCAGGAAAGCCGCGACCTCCTTTGTGAAGTTCTGGAGGCCAATGGTTACGCCCCGCATGCCGTGGCCGATGGCCTGGCGGCGCGCGAGGTGTTAAGCCGCGATGGCGGCTACCGGATCATCATCGCGGATCTGCAAATGCCCCAGGAATCCGGTTTGGAGCTCCTCCGCAAGTTACGCGAGCAGAATTCCAAGCACGAAATTATTCTCATGTCTTCGTTCATGAGCGGGGCGGAGAAGCAGGCAGCGAAGGCCCTGGGCGCGCATGCCCTGCTGGAAAAGCCTTTTCAGCTTACGGAATTATTGCAAACGGTTGCCGGGTTGGCAGCGCAGAATTCCATCACCCTTTCTTCATAAGGAACCCCTGCGGCTGCAACCGGCATCCAACTCTTGGAAAGACAAGGAGTAAAGATGGACGTTTCACCGAAGGTCATCGAGATCATCGCACGAGAGCAGCATCTGGACGTCACCAAAGTTACGATCGACTCGACGTTTGCGGAACTCGGAATTGATTCCCTGGATGGCGTCAATATCCTTTTCGCCCTGGAAGAAGAGTTTAAGCTCGACATCCCTGACACGGTCGCCCAGAACATGAAGAGTGTCCGCCAGGTGGTGGACAGTCTCACCCGCGTCCTGGAAGGCAAAGACGTGTCTGACCTGGTGGCCATGGCCAAGGGCGAACCCACCGCCACCGCCAGCTAATGCGGGGAATTCAAGGGGCTCATCGTGAGGAGAGTGGTCATCACCGGGATGGGGGTGTTTGCCTCCACCGGTCAGAACGCTGATAGTTTTTTTAGCACCCTGGCCGCGGGGCGGTCGGCGATTCGGCGCATTCAGCAATTCGATCCCACGCCGCTCAGCGTGCAGATTGCCGCGGAAATTCCCGACTACGACCCGCTCGCGCATTTCCCGGCCAAACGTCTCGACCTGCTTGACCGTTTCAGTCAATTCGCCCTGCTGGCCGCCCACGAAGCCATGGATTCCAGCGGCCTCCAGCTTCGCGATGAGGAGAGGCCGCGATTTGGCGTGGTGACGGGCACGGGCATGGCGGGCGCCACCACCTTCGACTCGGGTTATTACAACCTTTACGCGAAGCAAGCCGTTCGCCTGCATCCTTTCACCATTCCCAAGATCATGCACAACGCGGCCACCTCGCAAATCTGCATGGAGTTCGGCGCGCAGGGGCCGTCCATGACCACGGCCACCGCCTGTTCATCCTCCGGGCATGCCATCGGCGAGGCTTTTCACCTGATCAAGTTCGGATTGACCGATTTGATGTTGACGGGGGGAAGCGAGGCGCCCATCACATTCGGGATGATGCGCTCGTGGGAGTCGGTGCGCGTGCTGGCCAGCGGCAATGGCGATCCCAGCAAGGCCTGCCGGCCCTTTTCTCTCGACCGCGAGGGATTGGTGATAGGGGAAGGGGCGGCCATGTTCCTGCTCGAGGAACTGGAGCACGCCCGCGCGCGCGGCGCGAGGATTTACGGCGAGATCGCGGGATTCGGAATGAGCTCCGACGCCAGCCACATTACCCAGCCCTCGATTGAGGGGCCGGCGCGGGCGGTGCGCATGGCGCTTGCGGAAGCCGGCGCCAATCCCCAGGACGTGGATTACATCAATGCCCATGGCACGGGCACGCGCGTCAACGATGTTACGGAAACCCAGGTCATCAAGGAAGTATTCAAGGACCATGCCCGCCGCTTGGCCATCAGTTCCACAAAATCGATGCACGGCCACGTGATGGGTGCAACCGGAGCCGTGGAATTCGCCGCGACCATGCAGGCGATCGACCGGGGAGTCATTCCCCCCACGGCGAATTATACGCAACCGGACCCGGAATGTGATTTAGACTATGTGCCCAATCAGGCGAGGGAAAAAAACGTGCGTGTGGCCATTTCCAATTCCTTCGCCTTCGGCGGGCTGAACGCGGTGGTGTTGGTAAGGCGGTACGAGTAGAGCAGAAGGTAGAAGTTAGGAGTCAGGAGTCAGGAGTCAGGAGACAGGAGACAGGAGTAAGAAATTCGCAGAGATTGGGGACTGCATCAGAACTGGAGGAAGCCATCCTCTCGCTTCCAATTCCCATCTCCGAACTCCTGACTCCTGACTTCTGGCTCCTGACTCCTCTACGGAGTCTTTCATGATCCAGAAGCGCATCTGCATACTGACCCTGGGCGTGGGCTCCGGGCACCTGCGTGCCTCGGAGACCGTGCAGCGGGCGCTTTATGATGGAAACGATCCCATTGAAGTGAAGGTGGTGGATGCGCTCGATTCCGCTCATCGCTGGTTCCACTGGCTTTACGTGGACCCGTACTGGTGGATGCTGCACAACGCCCCGTGGCTGTGGCGCGGGCTGTTTGATTGGCGCCAGCGCGACAAGCACCGCGCCACGGCGCCCAGTTGGGTTTTTCGCCGCGGCTGCCGGGAGGTCATGCGCCAGCTCAAGAACTATGCTCCCCACCTGGTGATTGTCACGGAAATCGGCGCGGCGGAAATCGCTGCCCTGGGGCGGCGCGAAGGGTGGTTTAACGCCCCCATTCTGGCGGTGCAAACCGATTTTCAGACGGAGCCTCCCTGGGTCCAGCCGGAGATTGACGTTTACTGCGTGGCCAGTGAGGAGGCGCGCGGGCAACTGATCGGATGGGGGGTCCTGGCCAACCGCGTTTTGCTCAGCGGCATCCCCGTGGACCCGGCGTTTGCCCTGCCTTTTGACAAGCCGGAAGTAAGGCGCGCCCTGGGCCTGGACGCGCGGCGACCGGTGGTGCTGGTGATGGGGGGAGGCAACGGGCCAGTGCCCCTCGATCGGGTGGTTGCGAGCCTGGAGCTTTGCAATGTGCCCATGCAGGTCATGGTGGTGGCCGGCCACGACCGCTATCTTCGCCAACGGTTGGAAGCGCTGCGCGGACGCCTGGCCATGGACCTGCTTCTGTTCGGCTGGACGGAAAATGTGCCGGAACTGATGGCGGTTTCCGACCTGCTGATCACCAAGCCGGGCGGTCTGACGGCGGCGGAAGCTCTGGCGGCGGGATTGCCGATGATTCTGACCCATCCCATTCCCGGCCCCGAGGAGCGGCACGTTCACTACCTGCGCCAGAATGGCGTGGCCCTCGTCGCCAAGACTCTGGACGACATTCCGCGCCTGGCGTCACGCCTGCTCTCCTCCCCGGACGAACTCAACGAACTTCGGCGCCGCGCCCGTGAGTGGTCGCGCCCCGACGCCGCCCATGCCATCGCCCAGGTAGCGCTGGCCTTGCTGGAAAAGGCCACGTACATCGATCTGCTCGCCACCCCTCCGCCGCGCTCCGGGGAGTCGGCATATTTAATGTAGAAGGACGTCCGTTGTCCGTAGTCAGTTGTCCCTTGTCCTTCGTCCATCGTCCTTTGCGCGGTTGACAACGGAGTAAAGACAAATGACCAAGGACCAAGGACGAATGACAAAGACAGGAATGGCGGATCATTTCTGTTCTCCGAAGGGGAAGACGGTGAGTAGCCGTAGGTTTTAACCTACGGACAACAACGGCATAATATTACTCCGGCCCTGAAGGGGCCGACCCTCTGCAGGTCAACCCCGTTGGGTTTGGGAGGTCGGGGGCCTGCGATCCGCAGGTTGAAACCTGCGGCTACTCAGGGATGGCCCCTGCCGGGGCCGGCGACCGAGGGGAGAGGTAATTTGAATTTACAACCCTCGCCCCCTTGGGGGAGAGGGTGGCGCGGAACCGGCGTTTTCATCAGCCGGGCCGCGCCGGGTGAGGGGGTCAAAACTCGAGCAATTGGGGGAAACTCGATTGCCAACTTCCGATTCAGGACACGTAAGGACCACTGACGTTGATGTTGAATCAGGTTCGCAAACTCGTTGAACGCACGCTGATTGGCGATTCCGTGCCGGCGCTGGTGCGGTGGGGCAAACACGTTCCCCCCGCGCTGGTTGCGAAGATGCGTGACGAATCGTTTGTGGAAGTCGTCCAGTACGCCGCCCGGCACCAGAAATTTTTCGCGCGCCAATTGCGTGAGCACGGCATTGACCCCGGCCGCGTTCGCCGCCCCCAGGATCTGGGCGATATCTTCACCACCCCCGAGGACTTGCGGCTGCTGCCCGCGGAGGATTTCCTGTGCCGCGAGCCCGAACTGGTTTTTGAAACCACCGGAACCTCGGGCGGCCCCAAGCGCGTCTACTTTTCCTACGAGGAACTGAATTTCGCCGCCCGCTACGAAGCCGCTGCCCTCTATGAGAACGGCATACGGCCCGGCGACCGCGTGGTTTGCACCTTCGACGCGGGCTACTGGATCAGCAGTTGGGTCACCTTCCTGGCCTGCAAATCCCTGGGAGTCTTTTGCTCCGCCATCGGCAAACCCCATCCCCGCGAGGTCTACTCCCGCATGGGCGAATACCGCTACAATGTCATCATGGCGGACCCCACGTGGCTCGTCAGCCTGAGCGAAATTGCCGAGAAGGAAGGCACTTTTCCCCTCAAGCTGATTCTGGCCGCCGGCGACCGCATGACCGACGTCTATCGACACTACGTGCAGAGCGTCTGGAAGTGCCCGGTGCTTCTCGCCTACGGCTCCACCGAGCAGGGTGGGGCGGGCATGGAATGCGTGCGCCAGGACGGATATCACCTGGACGATTACAATATTTACTTCGAGGTTCTCGACCCCGACGAAAACGGCTACGGGGAACTGGTAGCCACTACGCTCGCGCGCCGCACCATGCCCTTCATCCGCTACCGCGTTCACGATGTGACCCGCTTCATCGACGCGCCCTGCCCGTGCGGCGCTCCCCTGCGGCGCATCGAGCGCATCCGCGGCCGCCGCGATGAGATGGTGGTGATGGGGGCGGGAAACATGTATCCGGAAATATTTGAGTCCGTCCTGCACGGCGTCGAGGGCATTGCCTCCAACTGGCAGGTGGTGGTGCGCCAGGAAGGCCTGCACGATGTCCTGGAGTTCCGCATGGAGCTGACCGACGGGCGCAGCGAAGCGGAAATCGAGACGGCGGTGCAAGCCAACCTGAAGACCCTCTACCCCGATGTCTGGGCCAATCAGGCCTGCGGCATGTACCAGCTCCGTTTCCGTTTTCTTCCCCCCGGAAGCATCGAGCAGGGAAGGAAACCACGCCGGCTGGTGGATGAACGGGCGGCGTAGGAAAGGTTAAAGGGTGAAGGATAAAGGGTGAAGGGTAAAGGATAAAGGGTAAATAATGAAGGGTAAAGGATAAAGGATGAAGGGTAAAGGATAAAAGGGTGAAGGGTAAAGGATAAAAGGGGGGATTGCGATTTGTATTTACAACCCTCGCCCCCGTGGGGGAGAGGGTGGACCGCAACCGGCGCTTTTACCAGCCGGGGCGGGCCGGGTGAGGGGGTCACCCATCAAACGTCTACGAAACTCCTATGCCACACACCGACCGCCTCTATTACTCCGACTGCTACCTGCTCAATTTCCGCGCGCGAGTGGTTCGCACCCTTCCTGACCCGCGTGGCGCCCGCGTTTACCTGGATTGCACGGCATTCTACCCGGAGTCGGGCGGGCAGCCGAGCGACCGCGGGACGCTGGCGGGAATCCCGGTGCTCGACGTGATCGACGAGGGGGATGAGGTTGCTCACATCCTCGCCGAAAGTCCCGCCCAAAAAGCCGTAGAGGGCGCGATCGATGGCGAGCGGCGCTTTGACCACATGCAACAGCACACCGGGCAGCACCTTCTTTCGGCGGCGTTTGAGCGCACGGGCGGCTACAAGACGGTATCTTTCCATCTAGGCGCATCAAGTTCGACCATCGACCTTGATTCCGACCGCGTCGGCGCCCAGCAAATCCTGGATGCGGAAGAATTGGCCAACAGCGTGGTTTTTGATAACCGCGCCGTGCAGATTTTCTTCCGGCCGTCTGCGGAGGCGCAGCAACTGGATTTGCGCAAGCCCACCTTTCGCGAAGGTGACATCCGGCTGGTGGAAGTTGCGGGATTTGATCTTTCCGCCTGTGGCGGCACCCACACGGGCGGCACCGGCGGCGTGGGAATCATCTGCGTCCGCAAGGTGGAACGCACCAAAGGCCTGACGCGCGTGGAATTCGTATGCGGACGCCGCGCGCTGCGCCGTGCCCGGCAGGACTATGCAATCTTGAGCAAGGCGGCGCAATTCCTCTCCACCGGCCTCGAAAACGTTCCGGAGATGGTCGCAAGACAAGCCCAGGACCTGCGCGACGTGAGCAAATCCGTGCAAACCTTGGTGGAGGACCTGGCGGAACTCGAAGCCGCCCAGTTGTGGAAGCAGGCTCCGGAGAAGGCCGGAGTGCGCGTGGTCCAATGTGTGCTCCCCTCCACAGAAGGGAAGAAGGCCAGGCTGATTGCCCATGCCGTGGCCAAGCAGGCCGCCGCCACCGCGCTGATTGGAGTTAACGGGACGCCCACCGGCCTGATCTTCGCGCAATCGCCGGGCGGCAAAGCCAACCTTTCGGAAGTGATGAAACAGACCGTGGCAAAATTTGGCGGCAAGGGCGGCGGGACCCATGATTTTGCCCAGGGCGGCGGCTTGCCCGAAAATCAACTGGCCGCCGCCTTGAGTTTTGCGGAGAGCTTGTTGCCATGAAGCTTGGCGGGGGTTTGCCCGCCGTGCTATATTTCTTAGTGGTTGGATGGGCGCGTAGCTCAGTTGGGAGAGCGCGGCGTTCGCAACGCTGAGGTCGAGGGTTCGAATCCCTTCGCGTCCACCATTCGCCTTCGCCCTGCGGGCTTCGGAATTCCGCATCCTGCCCAAGGCTTTCCATGCAATGCCCTAAATGCAAGACGGAGAATTCGGAGAGGGTGAGCTATTGCGTGCGGTGCCACACCCCGCTGAAGTACACCTGCCCGGCGTGCCGGCACGTGCAGTTACAGGGGGGAATTTGCGAGAAGTGTGGGGTGAATTTAGCCAAGTACGCGGCGATGCAGGTATTTCTAGCCAAGGACGCCGCTGAGGAGAAGCGCCAAAACACCGGGTGGCGCCCCCCACTTTGGGCACATATCATTTTCTTTCCCATTCCCGCCGTGATCCAACTGACCTTGTATCTTGTCAGGAAGGCGCGGAGGCAGTAGTTTTGCCGCTCCCCCAGGAAACTGCCTCCACGCGGGCCCTGCACGGTGGAATCCTACCTTGGTGACTTGCTGGCAACATACCGTTTGGCCTTGGCCATCAACTCCTTGGCTTGGGGCATGTCCTCCAGCGATTTCAACACCAGAGGATCGGCGGCAATGCTGATCTTGTCAGCCTCCGTCTCTCCAAAGATCGCGCCCACCAACTGAATGCGGATGCGGGTCTTGACAAAGTCAAGATTGGCGGTCATGTCCGCATCCGAGAACGCGATTTTTTCTTTGCCCAGGAACTGCTTGAATTCATCCAGGACGGCGTCCGTCACTTGGAAATCCTTGGGGATGGTCTTGTGAATTCCCAAATAGTATTTGCTGAAGTTGAAGAAGGCGCTGTGCTGCACCAGCATGTCCTGCGCGGGAGTCAACTTGGGATCGGCAAATTCGATGTCCGGGGTGATTCCGCCACCGCCATAAACCTCGCGGCCGCCGTCGGTGAGGCGGACTTCGGCATGGCTGGGCTTAGTGAGTTCGGGGTGGTAGTAGTAGTCGTACAGGGAAACATTCTCGTACTGGCGCTGAATCAAACGGCCACTGGGGGTGTAGTAGTGCGCCGTGGTCAAGGCCAGGCCGGTGTGCTCGCTCAACTGGTACACCGTTTGCACCAGGCCTTTGCCAAAACTGGGCTCGCCCATCACCAGGGCGCGGTCATGATCCTGAAGGGCGCCGGTGACGATCTCCGCCGCGCTTGCGGACATGCGGTTGATGAGGACAACCATGGGATATTCGTTGCCGTCGTCACCGCGCGTGGCATAGTAACGCTTCTCCTGGGAATGCCTTCCCGAGTGGTAAACGATAAGCTGGCTCTTTTCCAGAAAGTGATCGCAAACCTCCACCGCTTCCTGAAGCAAGCCGCCGGGGTTGCCGCGCAGGTCAAGGACCAATCCCTGGAGGTTCTTTTCGCCCAGCTTGCGCAACGCCTCAGTGAGCTCGTCGTTGGTATTCTCGTTGAATTTGTTGATGTGGATATAAGCGACGCCCGGGCGGATGAGGAAGGCGTCATCAACGCTATTTTGGGAGATTTCATCACGAATGATTTTGACTTCCAGCGGCTGGTCGTACCCCTCGCGAATGATGGTGACCTGAACTTGCGTGCCCTTCGGGCCCTTCAGCATCTCGGCCACTTGGGAAGTGTTCAATCCATCGGTGGGCTTGCCATCGACTTTGGCGACAATATCGCCAGGCCGCAGGCCGGCGCGAAAAGCCGGCGACCCCGGGATCGGCGCCATCACCACGGTCACTAGTTTGCCCATCTTGCCGGGGCGGGATTGGATCGACATGCCCACGCCGTAGTACTTACCCTCCTGGTCTTCCCGGAGCAGGGCAAAGGCGCGAGGGTCGAAGAAATTGGAGTGCGGGTCAAGGGTCCGCAAGGCGGCGGGAATGGCCCCGGTGTTGCCGTTGGGCGGGCCGTAAATGGCCAGATCCGGATCAAGGGGGTCGGCGTAGTTGGCCTCGACCAGGTCATAGACGCGGGTGAAGGAGTTCAAGCTGGCTTTGACATCCGAGTCATCGTTGCCGGTGGTGGCCTCAACCTGGCGTCCGTATGCCCCTCCGAGAAGCGCACACAGAAGGACCGTCGACAAAATAAACCAAAGCAACCGGCGTGCTTGTTTCATGAATTTGCAGCTCCTCACCCTGCTGAGTCAGTATAACATAGGGTAGCTGGGGCAAAAAGCGGTCCTCGACATACCCACTGGTTCGATGCAGCCTGGGGGAGCAAGGTTCGATGCCGTGGGGGCAGGACGGGCGTTCCGCTCCCCATGAATCCACCGCAAGAGGGCCATTCTACAGGAAGAACGCCCCGCCCAGCGGTTCACACGCGGTTCACCTTGACAACACCCGGGGGTTTCCCTATCATCGCAATGGAGGCGCACATTGTTTGGCGGCGGATTTCTTGAAATCGGGTTCATACTGTTTATTGCCTACCTCCTTTTCGGACCCAAGAAAGTGCCTGAAATTGCCCGGGCCATCGGGAAGGGTTTGGGGGAGTTGCGCCGGGCATCAAATGAACTGAAGAATTCACTGGAAGAGGAAATCAAGAATTTGGACCGCTTACCCGAGAGCGGGTCCGATGCGACCTCCACCTATGGGCATCACGATCCAGAACCCACCCCTAAAGAAACCGGACCCCGATCCTGAAGCGGAACTGAACGGCAAGCAAATGTCGTTCCTCGAGCATCTTGAGGAACTCAGGGTCAGGCTGCTGCGCAGTATCTACTCTGTTCTCATCACCACCGGCATTTGCTTTTGGAAACACCTTGCCATATACAATTATATGGCGAAACCGCTCACCGACACGCTGAGCGCGCTGCACTTGCCCGCGAAACTCGTTTACACCAATCCCGTCGATCCCTTCAACCTTTATATCAAGCTTTCCATCATGGGGGGGATTTTCCTCGCTTCGCCCTACATCTTATTTCAGCTCTGGCTATTCATCTCACCCGGACTTTACCGCAACGAGAAAAAATACATCTGGCCTTTTGTGCTCCTGACCAGCGGCCTGTTTATGTCCGGCGGCTTCTTCGCTTACAAGCTGGCTTTGCCCAAGGTTTTTCATTTCCTGTTGAACTTTGCCAATCAGTTCACCCCCATGGTGACCATTAACGAATATTGGGACCTGGCGATTACGCTCGTGGTATCGGTGGGCCTAGTGTTCGAGTTGCCCGTGGTGATCCTGCTGCTATCAATCTTTGGCATCGTCACGCCCAAGTTTCTCCTGAAGAACTTTCGCTATGCGGTCCTCCTGACTGCGGTCCTTGCCCTGGGCATTGTCCCGAGTAATGATATGGCGAGCATCTTCGTGGTTTGGATTCCGCTGGTGGGCCTCTACTTTTTGAGCATCGGACTTTCCTGGATCGTTTACGTGAAGAAAAACCGGAAATTGAAAAATGCCGACGCCTAAGCATGCAGCAACCTGGATTCGGCTGGGAGCTTGTTGCCTTCTGCTCCTTCTTGCCATCCCCCGTCCGCTGGGCGCGCAGGGGGGGGCGGGGACCTTTAACGGCGGACGGGCGTTTGAGGATTTGAAGCATCTGGTGGGCTACGGGCCGCGTCCCGCAGGTTCAGCGGCGCTCGAGGAGTCACGGCGCTGGATCATTGCCCAACTCAGGCTCACGGGGGCGCAGGTGGAAGAGGATACCTTTACCGCTTCAACTCCGGTGGGCGAAATCCCCATGACTAATGTCATTGCCAGGTTTCCGGGCGCGGAATCCAAAGTGGTCATGGTGACCGGTCACTACGACACGAAGCGGTTTGCAGACTTTCGCTTCGTCGGCGCGAATGATGGAGCCTCAAGCGCCGCGCTGCTTTTGGAGCTGGCGCGCGCTTTGCAAGGCCGCAAGCATGCCTTAACCTACTGGCTGGTTTTCTTTGACGGGGAAGAGGCGGTGCGGGACTGGACGGATACCGACAGCGTCTACGGCAGCCGGCATCTGGCCCAGAAGCTTTCTTCCGATGGCGAACTGGGGCGCATGCGGGCGATGATCCTGGTGGATATGATTGGCGATGCTCATCTGGATATCCACCGCGAGGCAAATTCCACGCCCTGGCTCGCGGACACCGTATTCTCCGCCGCCCACCGCCTCGGCTACACAAGGGAATTCCTGGACTCCCCGATCTCGGTTGATGACGATCACATTCCGTTCATCAACGCCGGGGTGGCCGCGGTGGACCTGATCGATTTTGATTACGGTCCCGACAACAGCTACTGGCATACTGAAAAAGACACGGTTGACCATTGCAGCCCACTGAGTTTGACCATAGTAGGGCGCGTGGTTCTGGCCACTCTCGCCGATCTTGAAAAATCACCGCACGTAAGGTGAATACCCGCCTGCCGCTTCTTCCAAAATTAGAACGCTACCCGCGGTCAGTGAGTGACCCGTGCGCAAGGCAAGCGCAAGATTCCCTTACTCAAAATAAGGTGGAAAATTCTTGATAATGTACGAGTGCCGGGGGGATCTGCTTTCATTTTTCAGCGGGAAGTCGGAGCGGTAGTGAGCGCCTCGGCTCTCTTCGCGCGCCAGGGCGCAGCGGGCGATGAGGGAGGCGACGGTAAGAATGTTGCCGGCCTCACAGGCGGACCGTGATGTTTGCACGGAGTCGGGCAGGGAGAGTTCCGCCAGACGTTTGACCGCCTCGCACAGATGCTTGCCCTCGCGAAGGATGGCGACCTTGTCCCACAAAATCGCCCGTGCTTCCTCAACCGCCTTGTGGGGGTCAGCGGGCGGAGCGGATGCCCCCATCCCCGCAGCGGGTGGAAAGGTTGATGCGCGAGGATTGGTTTGGGGCGAGGGGAAGGGTGCGGGAACGTGATTGTTCAGCATGGCCGCAGCGGCTCGTGCGCCGAACACCAATCCTTCCAGCAGGGAATTACTCGCCAGGCGGTTGGCCCCATGGACGCCGCTGGAGGCAACTTCTCCGGCAGCGAAAAGACCGGCGAGCGAAGTCGCGCCCAACAGGTCCGTGGCCACGCCGCCCATGGCGTAATGGGCGGCGGGGCGAATGGGAATGAAATCTGCGCTGATATCGATGTTGTACTGCATGCACGTGGAGAATATTCGCGGGAAGCGCTTCTTGACATGCTCGGGGTCGAGGCCGGTCAAGTCCAGATAGACGAATTCGGCCCGCGTCTTGTGCATTTCCATGATGATGGCGCGCGCCACCACATCACGCGGGGCGAGTTCCGCAGCTTCGTGGTAGCGGGGCATGAAGCGCTCCAGCAGCAGGTTGCGCAGATGCGCCCCTTCGCCCCGCAGCGCCTCGGAGAGTAGAAATCGGGGCGCTCCCTTTACAAACAAGGCGGTGGGATGAAACTGCACAAACTCCATGTCACTCAGCAGCGCGCCGGCCCGATAGGCCATCGCCATGCCGTCACCACAGGCCGCCGCAGGGTTGGTGGTTTCCTTGTAGACTTGCCCCAACCCGCCGGTGGCCAGCAAGACGGCGTTCGCCGCCACGTGCCGGGGTTCAGAGGTTTTTGGGTCGAGGTAGGTCACCCCGCACACTTTGCCATCCTCCACCGACAACTGCGTGGCAAAGGTGTGGGGCTGCAACTGAATGGAACGAATCGTCCGCGCCTTGGCCATCAGCGCGCGCAGAATCACGCTGCCCGTGGAATCGCCATGCGCGTGCAGAACACGGGAACGGCTGTGGGCGCCTTCCCGGGTGAAGGCCAGTTTGGCGCCGTTGCGGTCAAAGCGCATACCCCACTCGATGAGCTGATGAATCTGCCTGGGGCCTTCCTCCACCAGCACCCGGACGGCTTCCTCACGGCAAAGCCCATCGCCGGCCAGCAGCGTGTCGTGCAGGTGAAGGGTAACCTCGTCGTCCTCCCCGAGCGCCGCGGCAATTCCCCCCTGGGCGTACCGGGTGGTGGATTCGTACAAGTCATCCTTGGTGAGGATGAGAACGCGTCCGCCCCGGGATAAGTCAATGGCGGCCCGCATCCCGGCAATTCCCCCACCGAGGACGATAAAATCAACACGGTTATCCTTGCGCGTGACCATAGATGATTCCATCATAACTGTGGCGGCGCGGCTCCGCAACAGCAACCGAACTTTCTAATGTTGCCGGTCGGCGGCCGGCGTGGTATGGGTTAGAATGAATTTCGAGAGAGTAAATTCCCAGGGAGTCTTATGCGGCGACTGCAAGTGAAATCGAGTGCGGGTGATTATCCGGTGATGGTGGGGCAGGGAGCATGGCGGGCGCTGCGCCGATTGCAGGGTCATACCTCCGCCTTTGTCCTCACCGAACCCGGCCTGTGGGCGGAATGGGGAAAGAAGTTCGCACGTGATGCGGGTTGGACGGGGACGCGTCCCATCCTCGTGCCCTCGGGCGAGCGTTCCAAAACCCTTTCCATGGCCGGACGCGTTGCTTCCGAGCTTCTGGAACGGGGCGCCGACCGGCGATCATTGCTGGTGGCGCTGGGCGGCGGTGTGGTGGGGGACCTGGGCGGGTTTGTGGCTTCGACTTACATGCGGGGGATTGATTACGTCCAGGCCCCCACCACGGTTCTGGCGCAAGTGGACAGCGCCCTGGGAGGAAAAACTGCCGTCAACATCGGCGCCATGAAAAATCTGGTGGGAACCTTCCGCGCCCCGCGCCTGGTGGTCTCCGACCCCGCGGTGCTGGCTTCGCTGCCGCCCCGGGCGTTTCAATCCGGGTTATATGAAGCTGTAAAACATGCGATTCTTTCCGGCCCTTCCCTGTTTACATGGATGGAGGGCAAGGTGAAGGGTTTGCGGCCCGCGCAAACACCGGTGCTGGAAACTTTGGTGGCGCGCGCCGCGCAAGTGAAGGTTGACGTGGTGAGCCGCGATGAGCGCGAAGCGGCCCTGCGGCGCGTCCTGAATCTGGGCCACACTTACGGCCATGCGCTGGAAGAGGCCACCGGGTATCGGCGCTTTCTGCATGGTGAGGCTGTGGCCTGGGGAATGCTGCTGGTGACGCGCCTGGCGGAACTCGTGGGCGTGCTGGACCCCGCCGTGGGGAGGCGGATCGCCCGCCTGGTGCGGGCGGTGGGTCCGCTGCCGCCGCTCGGCAGGCTCAAGGAAGAGAAGGTTTTGGGCCTCCTCGTTCGCGACAAGAAAACCGTGGGCGGGAAAATCCATTGGGTTTTGCCGGAAGGCATCGGCCAAGTGCGGGTGACGCCGGACGTGCCGGAGGCCGCGGTGGCGGCGGCGTTCCGCGATGTGCAGCGCGGAGTGGGGAATGACTAACGAGGCAGGCGCGCCCGGGCAGGGAAGCCCTCTGGGTTCGGGACGCGATGAAGCCACCACCAGCGCTGCCGTGCGGGGCATGTTTGCTTCGGTCGCGCATCGCTACGATTTCCTGAATCATTTTCTTTCCGTGGGACGCGATATCGCCTGGCGCCGGGCCACCGCGCGCGCCCTCCAGGACGTCCTGGCGCGCCCCGGATCGCGGGTTGCCGACCTTTGTTGTGGAACCGGCGATTTGAGCTTCTGCCTCGCGGGCCGCTCGCAGGGGGTGGTAATGGGGGCGGACTTTTGCCATCCCATGCTGGTCATCGCGCGCGGCAAAGCGGGTGCGCAAGGCCGGCGGGTCCACTTTCTGGAGGCCGACGCGCTTCACCTGCCCTTTGGGGATGGGGCGCTTGACGCCGTCACCTCCGCCTTCGGATTTCGCAATCTGGCCAATTACGACCATGGAATTGAAGAAATGCGGCGCGTCTTGAAGCCGGGGGGCCGGGTGGCCATCCTGGAATTTTCGCGGGTGAGCTGGCCGGTTTTCGGCCCGCTTTTTCGTTTCTATTTTCGCCGTGTCCTGCCCCGCATCGGCACGTGGATTTCCGGGGTTGAGGGTCCCTACCGCTATTTGCCCGATTCGGTGGCCAAGTTCCCGGAGCAGGATGCCCTGGCGGAAAAGCTGCGAGCGGCGGGCTTCCACAAAGTGAGTTATGTGAATTTTACCGGGGGCGTCGCCGCCCTGCACGTCGGCGAGAGGAGGTGAGGGATCGAAGCTCTGGAGTGCGGCAGCAAGCTGCCGCACTCCAAAGCTTCGCTCCATGTGCCCGCATAATTTGCTGAGGGCGCGCGAATCTGTTAACTGTTATTTATGACTAGCCGCCGCTACTCCGTCTGACTCCAATCCTCGGGAGCCCCGCTGTCCTTGAATTCCTTCTCCAGGTTATCCAGAACTTTCTGCGCGGCGTCGGTTGCGGCCTTATCGACCTCAACCTCGGATTGCTTGGCCTGAACTTTTTCCGTGAGGTCGGCTTGGGCGGCGGGGTTCATCTCCCGCACCTGCTGAATCTGCAAAAGGCTCAATTCATCTTCGGCAAGTTGCAAATGTTCTTTCGCCTCTGCCACGTTTTGGCGGGACTCTTTGAATTTTCCCTGCCAATAATCGTGCGTTTTGACCTTGTCTTCCGGAGACTCGGGCGATTTGCTGCCGGGCTCTTCGGATGAGGGTTTGGCATTGGTTTGGCCGGGAGTCGAGGAATGCTCCTCCGGGGCTGCCGGGGGAGCGGTAACCTCCCAGGGAGCCGGTGGCGGCAGGTTGTCGTTGGTATAAACCTTGGCGGCCTTGCGGGCGGAATTTTCCTTCTGCTCGCGCAACTGCCGGGCCAAATCCCCCAGCGATTCCTGCTGCGGAGGCTGGGCGAAAACGGTTACGGCCCCGCCCCACAAGAGAACCATGAAGAGCAGCGTGGTTTTACGCATGTGTCCCTCACTTAGCGCAGCCAACCCGGATCACCACCCTCGCGGCGAAGCTGGTCGCGCAAATCCTCGATGGCTTTCTCGTCGTCGGCAACCTGTTGTTTCTTGGCATTGATTTCATCGGTGAGTTTGTTGACATCCTCGCGCGAATACTGTTGCTGGAGGGCCTTGTTGGGGTCGGAATAATACTGCATCTGATTCTGCCCGAGCTTCTGCTGGAGCACGTCGAGTTCATGCTTGTGGGTATCGAGATTGCCTTGCAGCGTGCTCATTTGCGAGCGGTAGTACTCGGCATCGTGGGCTTTCGCGAGGGGTTCTTCCGGGGCGGGGCCGGTGCTGGGACTCTTGCCTTTTGCAGGGGGGGCAAGGGCGGACGGCTCTTTGGCCTCAGTGGAAATGGTGTCGTTGGTGATGACCTTTACCGGCTTGGGGGCTTTGGCCTTTTGCGCATTCAACTGCCGGGCGATGCTGCCCAGCGACGTGTCGTTCGAGTTGGAGCTCTGCTGGGCGGAGCCGCTTCCCACGGCCAGGCAAATGAAGACGAACCCCAGCACATAGACTTTCATATCATTTCTCATAACACCCTTCCTTGAGGGGCAGAGCGCTCGATCCCTGAGGAAAATCTACGCTTTTTCCGGCTGCAAATCAACTCCCTTGGTACTGCTCCCTTCGTACTGCCTAGCGCAGAGACTGGTCCACTTCGTGCAGCCACTCCGGCCGCTTGAGCACCTCGCGGGGGCGCGCGCCGTCGGGAGAGCCCACAATGCCGTCTTTTTCCATCATGTCGATCAGCCGGGCCGCCCGCCCATAGCCGAGGCGCAAGCGGCGTTGCAGCAGGGACGTCGAGGCCTTGCCGGATTCCACCACGATGCGGACGGCATCTTCGTAAACGGAGTCCAGTTCCGCGGCCTCCTCCTCATCCACCGGGGCGTCGTCCTGTTCCTTCTCCTTGTCGCGAACCGGTTCCAGAAATTCCTCGTTGTATTGGGGCTCGGACTGGGACTTGCACCAATCCACCACCTTCTGGATTTCCCCCTCGGTGATCAGCGCTCCGTGCAAGCGCTGGAGGCGGGAACTGGCGGGCGGCAGAAAGAGCATGTCGCCGCGGCCCAGCAGAGCTTCCGCGCCGTTGGAATCGAGGATGGTGCGGGAGTCCACCTTGGAGGCGACGCGGAAGGACATGCGGGAGGGCATGTTGGCCTTGATCAAGCCGGTGATGACATCGACGGAGGGCCGTTGCGTGGCCAGCACCAGGTGAATGCCCACGGCGCGCGCCATCTGGGCCAGACGGGTGATGGATTCCTCCACGCCCTGCGGCTCGACCATCATCAAGTCGGCCAGTTCATCAATCAGGATCACGATGTAGGGCAGGGGGCGCTCGCGCTCGCCATTGTTGTCAAACAGGTTCAGGGTGGATTCCGGCTCAAACATTTTGTTGTACTGGTCAATGCTGCGCACCCCATGCTCGGCGAGCTTGCGCAGACGGTCGTCCATCTCCATGACTGCCCGGCGCAGCGCGTTGGCGGCCCGTTTCGGTTCGGTCACGATGGGGGTCAGCAGGTGCGGCACGCCTTCATAGAGGTTTAATTCCAGGCGCTTGGGATCAATCAGGATCAGCTTGACTTCATCCGGCGTGGACTTCATCAGGATGGAGACCACCATGGAATTGATCGCCACGCTTTTGCCGGAGCCCGTCGAGCCCGCGATCAGCAGGTGGGGCATCTGGGTCAGGTCGCCAATGCGAATTTTGCCGGTGATGTCTTTTCCCAGGCCGAGGCTCAGAGGGGAGGTGGAGGCCAGGAAATCATTGGACTCCAATAACTCGCGCAGGTGAATGATCTCGCGGCGCAAATTGGGCACCTCAATGCCCACCGTGGATTTTCCGGCGATGCGATCGATGAGAATTGACTCCGCCTTCATGGCGAGGCACAAATCGTCCACGAGGTTGGTAATCCGGCTGTATTTAATGCCGGCTTCCGGCTTGAACTCGTAGGTGGTGACCACCGGCCCGGGGTGAATCTGGGTCACACTTCCGGTGACGCCGAATTCCAGCAGCTTGGCCGTCAGCCGGGTGGCACGCTCCTTCAGTTCGTCCTCGTCAACCCCTTCCGCGTCCTCCGGAGGCCGCAGTAAAGTCACGCTGGGCAGTTTGTAACCATGCCCACTGCGCCCGGCGATCTTGGGGAGAGCGCTGGCGGGCGAAGCCTTGGGCATCCGCACCACGGGAGGAGGCGCGGGTATTTCCTCGCCTTCGGGTTTTGCCGGGGAAGCGGCCATCACCGGTTGGGGGGAGGGCATGGTGATGGCTTGCCCGGGTTGCGCTTGGCGGACGGCCACCTTTTGCAGCAGGACAGGCCGTTTGCCCATGGCGCGTTGCTCCTCCATCTTTTTACGCTGGCGCGCGGCGGCCCGCTCGGCGCGGGCTTCCTGCCAGGCGGCCCAGCGCGTCTTGAGGGGTGTCAGCACCCCGCTCCAGCGCCTTTGCAGGAATTCAGCCGCCCAGCCGAAAGAGAATCGCGTGACCAGAAACAGCGAGGTGAGGAAGAGGGTGGTGGCGACAATGCCGGCGCCCAGCCGGTTGAAAGTGTGGATCAGTCCCGCCGCCGCCAGATTCCCCACCAGGCCGCCGCCCGTCAATACCCCTTTAATGGCCGGCGTGTAGGGAAATAAATGCAGCAGCGCGCCCAACGATGCCAGCAGCAACCCGGCGCCCAGCAGTTTGGTGCGGGGAGCCGCAAAGCCTTTTCCCGTAAGCCATCGTCCGCCCACCACCAGCAGCGCCAGAGGGAGCAAACAGGCGACCCATCCGAAAACCTGAAACAGGATGTCGGCGAGATAGGCGCCCACCGGACCAATCCAATTGTCTGGCAATGTTCCCGTGGCCACCGCGGTATTTAATGAGGGGTCTTCGGGCAAATAAGATGCCAGGCTGAGCAGAATCAGCAGGCCTGCCACACCCGTGAGCAGACCGAACAACTCGCAGAGACGTTTCGAGTCAATCAGAGGTGCGGGTGAGTGCTTGGAATTTGGTTCGTGGGTCTTCGAGGAAGACGCCGGCGCAGGGCTGCCCATCGGTTGCCTCACTTTCAAGAACAGTTAACAGTCACGAGTGACAAGCCATCCCACCCGCCTCCCATCGAAACGGTGGTTTTGCTTGCTACTTGTCGCCTCTCACTGTTCTTTGCCGAACCGGCGCTTGGAGGGCCACTGACAAGTGACTACTGGCGAGCAACCACGACCCTGCCTGGCGGGGAGGATCGCAGATTCTTGCTCGCCACTTATCACTTGTCACTGGCCACTGTTCTT